>Ga0307981_1001236_pt1 | contig 23540 bp, 16 predicted proteins | sample OrgLakmetagen987_FD_201849 | JGI IMG/M metagenome (GOLD analysis project Ga0307981, IMG submission 201849) | Saline water microbial communities from Organic Lake, Antarctica - #987 | ecosystem: Environmental > Aquatic > Non-marine Saline and Alkaline > Saline | place: Antarctica: Organic Lake... | reverse complement strand
CAAAAGATGCAGCGCCTTTCCGCATCACACTGCTTGAACTCGGACACCCTCAAGGACCCACGCCAGTACAAACTGACAATGCGTGCGCATCGGGTATCATAAATGACACCATCAAGCAACGCCGATCCAAAGCCATGGACATGCGTTTTTATTGGATTAAAGACCGCGTCGCCCAAGACCAATACGTCGTCCATTGGCGCAAAGGCAGCGACAACCTCGCTGACTACTTCACCAAGCACCATTCTCCGTCTCACCATCGCCTCATGCGCTCGCGGTATCTGGTTGACCTACACCGACCAGCTTCTCTGCAAGGGTGTGTTGAACCTGCCGCGTAACCACTTCCGGGTTACACTCAGATCCCGACCACAGACAAGCCGTATCGCCTAGCTCTCATCTCCACCAACGATCTCACACGACTACAAAGACTACAACCATCTGCCAACACATCTTGCAGCAGCTTTCAGTGGTCTTTTACACTACTTACCCATAAACTAAGTAGTTCATCTTTAGGATTGACATCGTTTCATCAATAGATTCATGATCGATATCTACAATAAAACAGAGATAGAAGAAAGCATGTAGAAGATCGTCGCAAGCAAAGAAAAAACGTCACACAGCTAGAAGTGAGGCCGTTTTGGCGCGAACGCCAAAGCAGCTCGGAATTTATTGCTACTAGTACCGTAGACTATAGACTTGACTAGTCTACCCGTACCGGTAGTACGAACCCGGTATCATACATAGTCTACTTAGTACGACGTACATCGTAAATGCGCGCCACACGTACGGCGGCCAATAGTTAGTAGTGTCGAAAGCAAGTGAAACCAATATTTTTTTTCTGCACGAAACCACGTTCCTGCTGAATTGTTGAACGAGCGAAGAATCGTGGACTACAAACACCAGTCACCACGATCGTTAAGCAAGCTAGTGTAATCAGTCATTGGCCATCAAACTCCCAAGATTATTACTCCACAGCAGATAGCCTACTGATAAACCTCCTTGTCTTTCGTAAAGCACCGGTAGAGAAATCAACAACGAAAAGATGTCGCGAGATACGCAACAAGAAGGTGGTATTGTTCTTGGAGACTTGGTCAATGCCAAGAAACGCCACATCGACTTGATGACGCCGAACATGGAGCCTCCACCCACTGGCGGCGGCGCCATGGTAGTGCTGACCCGCACTCCAGAGCAAGCCAGCTTCATTGCACAGCAATGCAAGAGACTCAGTACTATCCTCTCTCCTCCCGACGATGGGCGTGGAAATGTTCCAGGCTTGAAAGATGTTGTGAACCGTATCTCGGTAGATGGCTTTGGTGAGCATATCGACAAGGAGACGCAGCAAGCAAAGATTGTCATTTTTCTTTATGGGCGCAACTACTTATCTGAGGAGCATCACAATGATCGGCGTAAAGTTGAGGTCGCCGTTATACTGGACGAGTCCACGGCTTCCTTTGATCGTGTCACGCGGATCATCCAAATGGACGGTGATGTCCGAAAACCATCATGTAACGCCCACACGGATTTGTGGAAGAATATCTCGACAAACTACGGTCACGATGACCCATCGGGCATGAACATCTTCTCGAGCCACGGGGTGCGGATGGTTCAGAGGGTTCAACATTATGGGAGCTGTTTTTTGCAGGCACCTGTGGTTGTCCAGGCTTACGAAGTACAGGCCTCCGGTACGAAGAACAAGGAAGGAAGGGTGGAGATGGTGGATCTCTGCAAGTATGTCCGTCACTCGTTTAGCTCCGAGGCATTGTCTGCGTTCCTTGTGGTCGATAAGGGTGGTGATTCTTCTGCCGCTCTTCAAAACATTTTGCAAACTTCAGCGGTTGCGGTCTTCAAGGGACTTGAAACTCTCGAAGGGATGTTTGAACCTGGATCGGATGGCGACACAAACTCGTGCGAAATAAGGGAGCTTCTCACAGAGCACGGAGCTGCTCTCGTCGGTAAGTTTCGATTCGACAGCAAAATTAAGAACTACGATGTGGGGAATCTCCATACCGGGGCATTTTCCTTGGCTTATATCGCTGGCCCGAATTTGGTAGACTTGAAGAAGGAGGAGCGGCATGCAATGGTACTTGTGGGGATGCGACGCATCAATAACGAATGGAGTCTCCTACTCCAGAACTGGTGGTCAAAAATGCAGTTCGTGGAAGTCTCCGGGAAATACTTCCTCAGTAGCGATACAGCCTTAACATTTGTTTTGAAGGACCAACACAAGATTCCCGGAATTTTTTCTCGATGTGACTCTCTGTACGCCGAGGCCAACGTTGAGGGATGTGCTTTTACGAGTGTACGAAAAGTAGCCAACACAGCTTTCCGATTCCACTCGCTGACGGTACCCCCAGCTGTCGTCAGGAATAGTCGAGATATCGGCGCGAGTTTCCTTGACCAAGGGAAGTGTCCCAAGCGCTTCAATAGCAGTACACGATATCGCAGCGAGTCCTACTAGGAGTAGCGAGTTTTAGTGCAAAATAGGCGTGTAACAACTGTTTTTATATACCGCAACAAAAACAGATCACTAACGCGGCACCGATCAAATGATCTTTTTGGATCCTAGCAACCTCCTTTCATGTATACAACTTGCTTTGGGTCAATGAGGTCATAGTAGCTGGGCATATTAGCTTTTGTCGCCAAATCTTCTTGCGTGGCTGTAGGCTTCTTGTCGGGACTCCAGCTGTCGTCGTCGTGGTAGGAGTCGAAGTTCAATGTTGCTGTTGCTGGAGAGCCGCTCTGAGTCACCCGTGCGTTTTCCGTAGCATTGTGCGGATGCTCTTGATGGTTCAGCTTGCAGCATAGCAAGGAGATGATCGACGCCCATGGAGCGCAATATATCATAGCCGATAGAGACAAATGGCTTGTCCACCTACGTGTTCTGGACCAACAATGCGGTACTACCCATTTCCCCCGTACCTCTTGTAAGGCGCCTGTTGCCACAGCAGCAATTCAATACAGGATCAAGGACTTCCAAAGAGATGTGTTGCACAATACATATCAATGTTAGCTCGCCACAGAGCATGTGCACCACCCAGACACGCAGCAATTCACTACCTGTTACAAACATCTCTGTCGGGCGGGCCGGTAGCTATACAAGCAACGCTATCCTCATGATTCTTGGGGTACTACCATCTAGCTCACAACGATCAATGGCATGCGATACGCGATTGTAACCGTGTTCCTAATATTTTAAATGTATTATTCCCACTGCAGTCGTCCATTATTTTCTTTCCTTTCCTCCACCACCAATCCAAACGTTTGTATCCGTTGTTTCCTCACGCGCGCATTATCACGATCAGGTTCAAACGGTTTTTTAGCATCTCATCTCAGCACCCATCACTGACGGGGCTCCCGCAAACAGATACAAACGTGTCACTCATCACTTTACAGGTGATTTAAGAACACTAGTAAATCCAAACCAGCAAGTCGCTTACGACGAAACAGCATTGTCCACACCACCCGCCTCGGGCGCAAAGACCGGAACACCCCTCTTCTCGCGGTAGACGAGGAAGAAGGAGGCGAAGAGCCCAAAAAAGGCAATCACACCGGCGACGGAGAGACCAATCGTGAGTCCCTTGTTTTCGTCTTGCGCGTTGGCGGCAGCCTCCTGCTCCTTCTTAAGGTTGGTCTTGTAGTGCGCTTCACAATCCCAAAAGTTACCCTTACCGCAAAAGTAGTCGTTGTAACAGGCCGTGTACCAGGCGTTGCAAAAGGTCTTTTTGATGGGCATCTTTTCGAGCTGCCATTCGTTAAAGTCGAGGTCCACGCCCTTTTGCGAGTCGTTGTACTTGCGATAGAGTCCAGCGTTGGGTTCGCACTCGTAAAAGCACGCCTCCATAACAAAGAACCTTTCACAGGCCTGCGACATGGGGCCACAACGGTCCCATTCAAAGCCCTCGCCGTACGACTCGTTGATCGTGTCGACACTTCCGACTGTATCATTGTGGCAGCAGGAGTTGTCCTTCCAAGGGTGGCACTCGGACATGCCTTCGCCTTCGGGGCTGGGGATCTCCTTGTGGTAAAAATTGAGGTGGCACTCATCGACGGTAGTCGATTCTCCAAAGAGAGTACGCGAAACCTCGTCGTTGGGATTGTTGTCCGAGTCAAAGAACCAGAACGAGTAGCCCTTGTCTTCGTCGTCCACCACTTCAAAGGCACCGTTCCACATGACTTCGCATAGTTCGGTTCCGTCAGCGTAGATCTCGTTAAACGGGGAGCAGATGTCTTCGTAGGCCTGCACTCCCGAGAAAGCGGAGAGGACGAGGGAAGCAGTAACGAGAGAGATCTTCATGGTGGGTAGTACTGTTTACAGTCGATCTTGGACGAAACTGTGATGGTGATGTGTGTTGTTGCAAGGTGCAAGGAGATCGCGGCGCAAAAGATCCAAAACGTACCGGTACCCGTACGTACATACCGGTACACGCACGTGATGTCAACCTCGGAACTAGAATTTGGCGCGAACTCCGAAAGTGACAGGAGAAGAAAACCGTGGACGCGCGCGACAATGGCGAAAACGGCTTTTCCGCACATACTGTATTATACACCATCAGCCATCAGTTCCTCTAAATGATCTGCTATAGAGACACCGCCATGCCATCGTTTCGTAGCGAAAGCATCGCACGACAAGTCAAGATGTACGAAACAATCACGGCCATGTCGGACCGTCTGGAAACGGGCTTGTCGCCGGCAGCTGTCGAGTCTGTCGTGGATCTACTGAGGGCCGGCGTCGCACCTGATGCTATTGTTGCCATGGTGAGCCAATTACAGCAACAAACGCAGCAGAAATGAGGAAACCAAATAGCAAAGAGAGCAATAGCGATAGCGGTTAGTGTGCTTACAATAAGCGCTTGTCGCTCGCCCACGGCTCGCTTTTAGTTAGCAGTTGACTTCTTCTAGTCTAGAGAGCAATTTTCGAACATCTACGTTTCTCCTCAGAGACGAGTCGCGCAACAGTCGGCTACCGGTACTGTAGTCTCTAGTAGTAGCTAAACATTCAGTTACTTTTCCGTAGCCCCGAGTTCTTCTACAAGGTCGACGCGACGCGAACCTCATGATCGCACCAAGGGAATATGCGTCCGTCCGCCATCCGTGTTAAATACCTATTATTGACCATGAGCGCATCGGATTCTTAGTCGACGGAGTCTTCCTGTCACTAGTGCCTGGTACACTATCACTCTCGCTCTCTCTCTCTCTCCACCCTAAATATACCACCATGAGCTCTAACGAAGCCGCACCAGGCACCCGCATCACGATCATCACGCCCGATGACTTTCATCACCACGTGAGACAAGGCGTCAAGACGGCACACGTTTTGCAGCACGCTAGTCCGCGCTTTGGTCGCTGCCTCATCATGCCCAACACCAGCCCTCCCGTTACAACGACGGAACAGGCGCTCGAGTACAAGCAACACGTTCTGAAGTCTCTACCTGTCAATTCCAAGTTGGAGCCTCTCATGACTCTCTATCTCACCGATAAGACATCGGCAGACGAAATCCGCAAGGCGGCCGCTGCTGGGATCGTTGGTTGCAAGTACTATCCTGCCGGCGCCACGACCAACTCGGACTTTGGCGTCACAGATGTCAAGAACTGCTATCCTGCTCTGGAGGAAATGAGAAAGCAAAACATGATGCTGTGCATTCATTCCGAGGTGACACACGCGGATATTTTTGAACGCGAACCAGTGTTTATAGAAGAGATTATGAAGCCACTCGTTGCGGACTTTGCCGGACTCAAGATTACCATGGAGCACATTAGTACCAAACAGGCGGTCGACTATGTCCTGTCAGCTCCAGATCACGTCAAGGCGAGCATTACGGTTCATCACTTGTTGTACAATCGCAATCGTAGGTCAAGCAAGCTGCTTTGCTGCTGCTACTGCTATTGTATCTGAGGATATCACTCTATTCTCACCACTGTAATACTTCCTTTGCAATATCTTTTTATTTCAGACATGCTGGTGGGCGGTATTCGACCGCACCTGTACTGCTTACCAATTCTCAAGGCTGAAGAACATCGACTAGCTCTCGTGGAGGCGGCCACGTCGGAAAGCCCCAAGTTCTTTTTGGGTACCGATTCTGCTCCGCATGCGACGGATACCAAAGAAGCCTTTTGCGGTTGTGCCGGTGTCTTTTCGGCACACGCGGCCGTTGAACTGTATACCGAAGTGTTTGACAAGGCTGGAGCTTTGCCCAAGCTGGAAGCCTTTTGCAGCGTCAATGGTGCCAATCATTACGGCATTCCACGCAACACGACCACAATGACGCTGGAGAAAAAGAGTTGGACCGTCCCAAAGGCATTTGACTTTGGAGATGGCAAGACGGTGACGCCCGTGCGAGCAGGAGAGGAGATCCACTGGACTATTGTTTAAAATGAAATGCATACGAATCGTTTGCTGAATTACTAGAGAGAGTCTAATATGTCGATAGTGGTAATAAAAAGAGGTAATAGTCTAGTAGACTAAGCAACAATGCAAAGAATCTCATGATCACAACATGTCATCGCACACTTTTTTCAGTGTCCAGCATTCCTGTTCCGTAAAGGCACACATGACAATCTGAGACAAGCATTTCTTGCCAGTAGCAGTTTTCTTGCCGTGCGCTTGACTCCACTCTAAAATCCCCGTCATCCCAATCTTTAACACTGTTTCCAACGATTGAGATCCACGAAAGACTCCCGCTGACAATAGACAAAAAGCCACGTGTTTTATTTTGTGTGCGACAGCTCGATCCAAAGCTGCTTGGTATGCCGACTTCAAGAGAGCATGGACAGAATCGAGATTAAAGGATTCTTTTTGATCCTTGCCATTTTCCCAATATATTTCGTTATTCTCGTAATCCCTATAGTTAGGACCCACTGCATGAATAACATACGGGACTTTCAAGCTGCCATAGTCGCCAGGACCCGTCACAACAGCTCCTCCCACTAGACAGCGAACTTTGGAATAGTCCTTCTTGTTTTTGTTGGATGATCGAGAGAGAATAAGCAGCTGGTGACGGTCACGATCCAGATTGGCACCTCCGGCCGCCGAAATGGCGCCATCTATCCCACCCCCTCCAATGCAGCCCGGGTTGGCCGCATTCACAATGGCGGCGAGTGGCGGCATCGGCAGTTGACTAGCGTGCATTGCGTCATCTTTCACTCCTATCAGCACTGCTGGAGGAGGAGCGGCAAAATCAAGGACTGAACCGCGCACCAATACAAGTGACAAGGTTGCGTGCAGTTTGTACGTGGCCAAAACCTTAAGTGGCTTTGAAAGGTTGGACACTGAAGTAACGCGACGTTTGGAGACAGCGCTGAGGTCATCGGTCTTGTGAGCCTTCTTTGTGTACTTGGGATTGACTGGAGATGGTCTTTGCGCAGGAGGAGCCTGACGATAGTGTGGACCGGCACCGGGAGCATTTGAATTTTTTTGAAAGCCTGGCTGCGACTGTTGCCAATGCTGCTTTTGTTGCTGATCCTGCTGCTGTTTTTGTCGCTCCTGCTGCTGATCCTGCTGCCACGCATCTTGATGTTGCCCCATCTGTGGCTGGTGTTGTTGTCGGCGACGAAAGGCCTCTCCCTCCTGTCGACGCCGTTCTTCTGCTGCCTGTTGCTGTCTGCGCTGGTCTTCTTCCACCTGCTGATGTTGCCGCGCCTGTTGCTGCTGATGTTTAGGTTTCCATTGCGCCTGCTGGTGTCGACGAAGATCGACCGCTTGTTTCTCAGCCGAACGCTTACGGAGCTCCTCTGCATCTCGCTTCTTCTTCATGCACTCTCCTTCCATCTTTATCTCCTCTTCGTCTTGTCTTCTTCTTTGACGCTCTACCTCCTGTTGCGCTCGACGGCGATGTTCTTCTTCTACCTTCGTTCTGTAGCCGCACCCTCCACTACAGCCGTACGATCCTCTTTTTGTCGCCTCGCACACTGTGTGTTGTGTGATCTTGGATGTTCTTTGATGGATCACAGATTTTGCTTTAATCGGACATTTCTGCGACAGCTTCCGTTTCGAGCGCTTTGCAACTACTGCACTACTTAGTTTTTCTGCTAGACTAGAACTGCCTCGAGGGGTATTATTTCGGCGACACCATGGCGTCGGGTACGAGCCCAAACAACGTCTTGGTGAGATCCATTGCTTCCGCATGCCACCGTGCTTCTATCGCATAGAATAAAAAGTACGATTTTGGTTTGTGAAGAGCGGTGCCAATCAAGACGAACACAATGCTGCCGATGCGAAAGAAAAATGTAGACCGTTCTAAAGTCACTTCACTTTGGGGATGATAAGACGGTGACGCCTGTCCGAGCAGGAAAGGAGATCCACTCGACAATTGTTTAAAATGATGTACATGCGAATCGGTTGCTTATTTTTATTAGAGTCTGAAATGTCGATAGTGGTAAAAGTCTAGTAAGCAACGATGCAAAGAATCTCATGATCGCAACATGTCATCGCACACTTCTTTCAGTGTCCAGCATTCCTGTTCCGTAAAGGCACACACGACAATCTGAGACAAGCATTTCTTGCCAGTAGCAGCTTTCTTGCCAGTAGCAGTTTTCTTGCCGTGCGCTTGACTCCACTCTAAAATCCCCGTCATCCCAATCTTTAACACTGTTTCCAACGATTGAGATCCACGAAAGATTCCCGCTGACAATAGACAAAAAGCCACGTGTTTTATTTTGTGTTCGACAGCTCGATCCAAAGCAGCTTGGTACGCCGACTTCAAGAGAGCATGGACAGAATCGAGATTAAAGGATTCTTTTTGATCTCTGTCATTTTCCTCGATATCATCGTCCCAATCGAATTCATTATTCTCGTAGTCCCCATAGTTAGGGCCCACTGCATGAATAACGTACGGGACTTTCAAGCTGCCATAGTCGCCAGGACCCGTCACAACAGCTCCTCCCACTGGACAGCGAACTTTGCGATAGTCGCAGTTATTGTCAGTAGTGTTGTCGAATGGTGGAGAAATCACAGGCAGCTGGTGACGGTCACGATCCAGATTGGCACCTCCGGCCGCCGAAATGGCGCCATCTACGCCACCTCCTCCAAGGCATCCCGCGTTGGCCGCATTCACAATGGCGGCGAGTGGTGGCATTGGTTGACTAATAATATTGTCAACTTTTGTTGCGTCATCTGCCACTCCTATTAGCACTGCCGGAGAAGGAGCAGCAAAATCAAGGACCGAACCGCGCACCAATACAAGTGACAAGGTTGCTTGCAGTTTGTATGTGGCCAAGACCTTGAATTGCGCTGGCAAGGGTGGCGTTGCTGTCCCCGATAAGAGTTCGGCGTGTGGGTAAGATTGCGGAAGTGGAGCACTTTCCGTGTCGTCCGCAAACGGATCCCTGGCGGGAGGAACTTTGTAGCACAGCATACTCGTCAGAAAGGCAAGGATTCCTCCGGCAATACCAAAGCCGGCGCCATAGGAAAAATTGCATGATGTGAATGCATCGCAAAGAGCAGAGGCGAAGAAAACGAATGTCAGCCATTGAAAAATACTCGCACAAAAGAGACACAAAGCAACTCCTTTCAATGCTTTTGGCGAGAACTCGATGCACGTGGCAACTATTAGCAGAATAACACTAACTCCGCACAGCCCATTGGCTAATCCTCCAAACACTCTTGCGGAATGAAACGCACTATCGACGTAAGTCGCATTTTCAATCATATCCGAGGAATATACGGTGCAAGTGTAGCCGTCTTCCATTTTTTCATCTTCGTAGGTATAGAGGCCAGCACCATAACTTGCTCCGTTCGGACTGGGAGACCCATAGGGAGGCAAGTCGAATAGATACCCCTCGATGCCAACGTAGAAGCATCCGTTCGTGCTAAGAACAATACAGATGTAGGAAATAATGGCGGAGAGCATCACATACAAATAAAGTCGTCCGTGTGGGCTGCGCAAGAATCGAGGAAACCGAGCCGTTAGTGATACCACAGGAAAAGGAAAAGCAGCGATTTGTCAAGTATAACAAGTAACAGCCACATTCGTTCAAAAAGCACATGTTACCATAATATGATCTTACCAACATCCTGAACAGCCCATGGTGGAATATTTGAGACCTCTTTGATGCAGTTTGTGACAGATAACAGATATGCAGGAGGACACCATATATTACTCAAGAAAAACGTCGCGGCAGATCGATCGCCATTTGCCATCGCAATGATTGCGTTGTGTGCGGTATCTTGTTTCTTTGATTTTGCGCCACTTTTTGACACGCTCTCGGACATTTCTACGACATACAGCCCGTTTCCATTTCGCGCTTTCTTCAAAGCTGATAATGCTCATATCGGTCGTTGATAATCGACCATATATTTCAACCATTGACACCATGGCGTCTGGTACGAGCCCCAACGACGGCTTGGTGACAACCATTGCCTCCGCAAGCTTGTTTGTTACCACCGCACTTCTATCGTACTGGATACAGAACAACCAAAGAATACTATCTTTGGTCAGTGACGAATGCCGCGCGTTTCTCGTTCCCCGAACTAGTCACTTGCCGGCACATTCAGATGAGGACTACTACGAGAGCTTATTGGACGAAGACGAAGAAGAGCTCCAAAAGGACTCGAATCATTGGTATTCTCTCCGAAGACTGGAAGATCGCATGTCCTTTCACAATCTGACCGAAGGAAACGGCTCTGCCGACCAATACGAAGATGATCAAGTAGCCGACATTGAAGGAGGGGAATTTGCCAACAACCCGCCCGTGGCTGAATCATGCTTTATTGCTGATTTCTGTCCACGCAACAAGAACTGGAATCACTTTGAAAAATCTCGTAACGTGGCGAAAGGTTCAGCCGGAGTACCCGGTGTCTATAGAGCAATAGAGGGAGACGATGGCGACGATGAAGATGCCGGATTTTCGACCTCCTCCAGTGATCACTTTGTATGGACCGACGCACGAAAGATACTGCGTCCCACGCGTCGCTACGTGAGTGTGAATGATCTTGCCGTGGAATCTTCTCAACTAGAAGACCACATACCTCCAATTGCTCTTCATCGTGCAGTCAGCTTGGATGACCGGGCCGTCTTTTGCTCGCAAGAAAGACTCCATGCGGCAAAGGTCGATGCCGTACCAGAAAGGAATACCGCGTCCACACTAGCCCCGTCTATTCGACGCGCAATCTCACATTCCGACATGTCATCAAATCCAAGTTTGGCCAGTCTTCACGCCAGACGAGCCATGGACCAGACCGATCGGACACTTTCGAATCATGTACGACACCAAAATCGCGTCGCTCGTGCCCACTACAATGCCCGCATCATGCCCAACACGTTGACGCTGATTCGACACGGTCAGAGCATGGGAAATGTGGACGAGCATCTCTACAGCACAACTAGTGATAACGCCATGCCCTTGACCAAATTGGGATGGGAACAAGCCCGACAAGCTGGTCGATCGCTCAAGGACCGCATTTTGAAAAACAGCACGCAAGGTGGAGTGCACTTTATAGTGTCACCCTATGTTCGAACGGTTGAAACCTTTCACGGCATTGCATCAGCATGGTGTGATCCATCAGACTTTAACCACATTACCGATCGTGATCAGCGTCTTCGAGCCTGGTACGGACGATTGCTGGAGCTGGGCTTGACTTGGCACGAGGACCCTCGAATTCGAGAGCAAGACTTTGGAAACTACCAAGAACCCGCCAAAATCAAAGAGGCCAAGGCTGACCGTCACCGATTCGGGGCTTTTTATTATCGATTTCCTCACGGAGAATCGGCTTCCGATGTCTTTGACCGGATTTCAACCTTCTTGGACTCGTTATGGAGAAGTTTCGATATGAACAAGAGTCGCCACTATGTTCTAGTGACCCATGGCGTTTCCATTCGCGTCCTCTTGTCTCGCTACTTTCGATACACTATTGACCAGTTCCACTCATTGGCCAACCCGCGCAATTGCGAAATGATTATGCTTGGCCACGATGGCATGGGACGCTTGCAGCTGTCGGGGCGCTATGAACTCGAAATGAAGCAAGACGAAACGACCACCGAGATGAACACTGTCGGATACAAGTTTTATCGACGACTTCGAGTACTCCCCGATGAATACATTCGAAAGGTCAAGATCCGTATAAGCTACGACGACGAATAACTTCAAGGTAATATATAGTGTTTTGTCATGAAATACATCCAACAGTTTTAGTATAAATATAGAATGCCAGCCGAGACTATAAAATCAGCCTCGGATCCATCCCAAATCTTCTTCCTTCTTCTTGTGGTCCTCCCAAGCGTCAGAGGTGATATCCCAGAGCATTTTACACACAAAGGTCTGCTCCTTGTTGAGATCACGCGGTAACTTGTCCGGGTGTAAGAAGAAGCGAAGCTTCTTGATGGCCTTTTTCAGCTTCTCGTCATCCGGGCGCTTGCCCATGGCAGGACCCATATTAACCTCTTCATGAGTGATAGGGCTCCACTTGGAGAAATAATCGTGCGCAGGAATGTTGAACTGGGGAGGAAACACCGTATGGATAGACGTAATGAGGTCTTCGATCGATCTCAACACCTGTAGCATAGGTGGCTGCAGTGCCCACTTTACAAGAACGCCATGTTTGATGCTATGAATCGCCATCTGACTGTTGTCATCGGTCTGGTGGGCCATCTTTGCGTACTTGAGATTCACTGGAGACGGCTGTTGCTGAGGAGGACTTTGGAGATTGCGCGGAGCGGCACCTGGGGTGTTTGGATACTGTTGAAAACCTTGCTGCGGCTGCTGCGGCTGATGCCACTGCGGTTTTTGTTGTTGATGCTGTTGCTGCTGTTGTTGCTGCTGTTGTTGCTGATGGTGCCATTGCTGTTGCTGCTGCTGGTGTTGGTGACGAAAGGCCTCTTCCTGTCGACGCCGTTCTTCTGCCGCCTGTTGCTCTACATGATGTCTGCGCTGCTCTTCTTCCGCCTGTTGCTTTTGCCACGCCTGTTGTTGCTGCTGCCACTGAGCCTGCTGTTGCCGACGTGCTTCCTCCTCACGCCGACGAAGATCGACCGCTCGTTTCTCAACCGCACGCTTACGGAGCTCCTCTGCATCACGCTTCATGCGCTCTTCTTCCATCTTCTTCCGCTCCTCGTCTTGCCTTCTTCGACGCCCTACTTCTTGTCGCTCTTTAACGCGATCCGCCAATCGACGGCGATGTTCTTCTTCTGCCTTTCGTTCTGTAGCCGCACGCTCCACCGCAGCCGTACGATCGTCCTCTTGTCGCCTAGTCTGAGCTTGGTGGCGACGTTGCTGTTCTTGAATGGCAGCTGCCGCAGCTTCTTGCCGACGTCGTTCCACTGCCGCGTCGTCCGAAGGCACACGATTGGGACCTGCTGCTGCTGTTGCGGACTGACCAGGTGGACCTGGCCTTGCCGTCGGTGGAGACGGTCGGGGAGGCCCACTCGGTTGCTGATGCGCCATTGTGATTTGTTGAACAATCGTTTCTAAATCACCACGCTCCATACCGTATGTGTTGACACCAGCGCCGTGGGCAATCGCTCGAAGCTCCTTGACGGACGTGCGCGGCCCACCATCCGGAGACGCACTGGTAGATGACGACGACACAACTGATGGATACTGCTGTTTGTCGGGCACCTTCTTTTCGTCTTCAAATCCCTTGCGTTGAGTCGTAGCGTCCCAGTCGTCGACTCCGGTTCTATTGGCCGCACCGTTCGTTTGGCCATTTGGACTATGTTTCGCCTTGCGTTGGGCATTTTCTTGCGCACTTCGTAGCGTCAAGACCCAATTTTGCGCCGCTTCGTCGTCACGGGCGCATCGAAAAATGAATTCTTCCTGCATATTGTGCACGCGCACCGAAAACCGGTGATCGGCCGAGTAATCCAGATACAACACATCTTGCACCCACTTGACGGGAATCTGATGCAACACCTCCAAGGATTTGACACCCGCCGAATCCACAACTTCGCGTTGGATCCACAGCGTTGTTTCTTCACCCGGTTTGCGACCTTGCACTAGCGACGCCAATACATCCTTCCAAATAGTACGCATTTTGCTGCGTCGCTGCTGTTCCAACCAACCGTTGGCAATCAAGGAACTCTTGTTGTTGACGGGACGTTGAAAGGCGGGCTTGTTGGCGTGCGTGCCCACCACCGTTGCTGCCGAAACCGTCGCTGTATCATCCGACGATGAGGCGACCGAAGTTCCTTTCGTGGCAGATGCTGTCGGCGAGCTGGGCTTGGGGACAAGAACTTCGCGACCGTGAGTGTTTTTGCAAGTACAACCCATGGTGAAATGTACCTCACACCAATCGTCTTCTTCGTGGTGTCCGGCAAAACGCGTTGGTTTGTGCGCCTTTGGGTCTTGCTCCGCTTGTACTGCCTGCGTAGTAGAAGCACTAGACGCCGCCACTGCCAGTCCTCCCAAGTCGGCAGCCAAGTCCGCCTTGACACGGGCCGCATTCTTGGAAGACGTGGCCTGTTTCGACGCTTGCGATCGCTTGGGTTCGTGAGCTAGTTGCTCTCCCCCCAGCCCCCCCATTTTCCCCAAGACGCTGGCAAAATGCGGAGGTTTGACGGGTTTGGAAATTTGCTGCTGCGAGACTGCCGCTGCCACGGGCGTGTCCGCGGCGTACCAGTCGGTGAGATCGTGCAACGTCCGGCGGACCGTTTCGGACCGAAGGCCCTTTCGCACGGCCTGGGCGCAGTCCATGAGCAAGGACGCCATGTTGTCGTTGGCGACGCGTTCGCGTGCTGACGGCTGATGCGTGCCTGCCGCGGGTGGATCCGGCATGCTATATAGTAGTATTGATTCTTGTTGCGGACTCGTTGTCAAAGAGGGCCAGAGTTCAGGCAGGCAGGCAGTCAGTCAGTAGTCAGTAGTCAGGCAGGCAGCGCGTCAATGAAGCGGCAAATCGAAAGGCTCTGATTTCTGCACGCCTTGCTAAAAACTAACTAACTAGCTAGCTAGCTTGCTAAGTAAGGGATGCGATGCAATGAGATAGATCACAACAAGACAGCAGCAGCAGCAACACGAACTATCCCAACAGCCAGCGTGGAGTCTTGACCAGTGCGCGTTGGCTGCAATGGTAACGATACGATGACTCGTGGGTCGAACGCAACCGCATTGAAACGGACGAAAAAGACCTGGAGGACGAAATATCGCATTCAACGGAAGATAGGGAAAGATCCAGTGAGTCCACACAGAATGTAGGATCTCGAGTTCTAAAAACATAAAACATACACACAGCTTTTGGGGTACATACGTCAGTCGCTCCCTTTTTTTCAACTTTTGGACGGCGGACCACAAAAAGATGACCTTCGACTTCGACCTCCGATCCTAACTCCTAAACATCAACCAACAATAAACCAACAGAACGGCGGCAACGGATCCATCATAGACTCACTTTCTTATACTTGAGTAAAGCTGTCGTCCGTAAAAGCAAGCAAGTGATAAATAGATAGACAGACAGACATAACCAGTCAGCAGCAGCAATAGCAGCAGCAATAGCAGCAGCAATAGCAGCAGCAACAGCAACAACTGAACAGTTATGATCCAACAACCGCAAAGACTCTTCATGACGCTGACCTTGTTGTTTCAAACGTTGCATCACGGTGCTGCCTTTACCCGACACCTTTCGACCCGGGTAAGTGCAATACAGTACAATACAATGCGTTTACGGACGGAAACAATTATTCCCATTCCTTGTGCACTCACGCGTAATCCCTTGTCGTTTTGTCTTGTTCCGTTCCGATGCAGTCCTTTACCAGTACTAGTACCAGTACCATGCTGCAGGTCACGAGAAAGGTTGGAATCTTTGGCGGCGGCACGGTCGGTGGCGGCATTGTGGAAATCTTGGAGCGCAAGTCGGCCCACTTGAAGGAACTCACGGGCGTGGACTTGCAAGTGACCAAAATATGCGTCCGGGACGCTTCCAAAGAGCGCGACTTTGCGATCCCACCAGGATGTGTCATTACCGACAAGTACGCCGATATCTTGGACGACGACTCGATTGATATGGTGTTGGAAGTCATGGGTGGAACGACTGATGCCAAGGATGTGGTTTTCAAGTCCCTAAAGGCTGGAAAGGACGTGGTGACGGCCAACAAGGCATTGATTGCCAAGTGTCTGCCCGAGATTGAAGATATTTTGGCCAAGGTCAACAAGGGCCGCGACGAGCTGGTCGAATTTCGTTACGAAGCGGCCGTATGTGGTGGTATTCCAATTATTCGCAGCTTGCAAAATGACTTTGTGGGTGATGAAATTGAAATGCTGAGTGGAATTATCAATGGTTGCACCAATTTCATGTTGACGGCCATGGACAAGGGTGGAAAATCGTATGACGAAGCCTTGGCGGAGGCTGCCGCCTTGGGTTACGCTGAAGCCGATCCGACTCTGGATGTAGGTGGATTTGACGCCCGATCCAAGTTGCGCATCATGATGCGATTGGCGTTTGGTGTCGAAGTGGACGAAGAAGAAATCTCGTGCCGCGGAATCACTGACCTGAGTAAGATGGACTTTGAATATGCAAAAATGATGGGTGGAACCATCAAGCTAATGGGAGTTGCCAAAAAGGTGACGGAAGACAAGATCGCAGCCTTTGTCAGTCCATGCTACGTGACCTCGAATGATTCCTTGTCGTCAGTCAACGGAGCCACCAACGCGGTGGAGGTCATCTCCTCCAATCTGCAGGCGTCCACCTACATTGGACAGGGTGCAGGACGTTACCCTACGGCCAACAGCTGTGTCAATGATATTGTGGCTCTGGCAAAGGGCGACAAGACGCGTCTCGCATTTAACCCCAGGGCCAAGGGCAAGAAATTCGTCAACAATTACGATTCCGTCTTTTACATTCGCTTGCGTTACAGAGATACCTTGGGCATTACGCGCCAGTGTGGAGAGATTTGTGAAAAGCACGGTGTCTCGATTCATTCGATTCTGCAGAACCCCGTGACCAAACGTGCCGATGCCGCCTTTGTCTTAGTGACAGAAAAGGTTTCGTTGCAGAGCGTCAAGAATGTCTGCGCCGACGTGGAAGGACTGGATTGGTGCCGTGGGCCGGCCTTTTACATGCCCGTCCTTCGCGAAGATTGGGTGTCGGCCATGGCCTCAGACTCGTAAATATTCCGAATAGTCTACCGTACTAGTAGAGAGTCAAACGAAAGCGCAAGTAGCGCCTCAACTAATGCTAGATCAAAGCCAATAGACTCTTGAGACAATTGTTTTTTACAATAGCCAGTCTATACTTCTTTATACGCCAATATCATCGTCCAAGGGACCGACCCATTCTGCCAGATCATCGAGCGAGAGTGTCAACACATTCATGTCTTCGAAGACTTGAATGACCCCCCTGGAGCGTCGCGAATCGCGTTCCAAAAGATGCCCCTTTGCGTTGCGGTGCTCTCCCGCTAGGACGACGGCCTTGCCTCCTACCTTTGGAAGGGCAGTTTCCAGGTATCGCTCTGGTACCCGGTCCACGACAGTACCATTGGCCATTTTCAACGTGGACCCTTTCGGAGTCACGTCGACTACAATGCCCTTTTCTTTATAGTGACGACGTCCCAGCTTCTCGCTAATGACACGAACGCGAATATTGGGAATTACCCATTCTGGTTTGCTACTACTGCTAGCGCAATACTCTTCACGACGGCGCTTGCTGCTGGAAGACTCGCGTCGTTCTTCGTCGCGAGAGGAGCGGTTGCGATCACTGTCGCGATTTCTCTTTCGATCCTTTTCTCGGTGCGAATGATTATCAAGGCCATCTCGTTTTGCGTTGTCCCTACTACTACTAGAACGTTTCTCATCCCCGGATTGTCGTTGGCGACTGCCCTTTTCCCCAGGTACATGCAGTTCGGTAAGTTGAAAGGGTTCTTGATCCAAGTCTTCACGCGACAAGAGACCCTCAATCTCACCTCGCTTCACAATCGAAGCTTCCGTATGGGCTTCGTACTGGAGCTTGACCATACTGAGACCAGGCACACCCATTAATTGCAACACCAGAGCGCGCTTACCGTCCGTCAATCGCACCAAGCTCTGATTCTGCATGGTTCGTTGCTTGTCTCGAGCCAGCTGTTCCTCCCGTTGACGGGCATATTCTTGCTGCTGCTTTTGAAGGGCCTCTTCCCGTTTCAACTGATCCGGTCGTCGACTGCGACCCGTCGGTACTAGCATGGAAGCGTCCATGGCGGGCGTGGCACCCAACCCTAGTCGATGCGGGCGCGGCATGACACCTTGGTCATCCTTGGCCTTTCCAGATTTCTTCTTATCATTGTCATCTCCGGTCCAGCCCATGCCACGGAGCAGCGCAGCTCCAAACTCGGCAATGGGTACGCGCTGAAAGCTTTCCGAGTCGGTCGGTAACTCGTCTGGCAAGGCCTCGAGATCGGCCTTGTATTGCTGGGCATCGGCCTTGTATTGCTGGGCATCGCTATCGACGCTTTTCTCACCGCCCCTCTGAAAGGTATTCTTATTTCCCTGAATGACGAGGTTGTTTCTGTTCGCTGCTTGAAGGCCGGAAGCACCACCATCGGCCTCTTTCTGGAGCGCTGCGAATGCCGCAGCGTCGTCCTCGGTAAAGCCTGCTGACTCCTTTTTGAGTGTTTCGTTCGGTTGCGATCGAAACTTAAGCTTGTTTTCTCCAGCAGGAATCACCAGAGGCTCGTTCGATTCTCTCTTGTAGACAGTAACAGCATCTTTTGCAGCTTGCAATGCACCAAACTCTTGCTGCACAGCCTTTTGAACAGTAGACGACTTGGACTTCTTTTTTTTTAGCGTCAAGCTGAGTTTTGGAGCGCCGTCGCTACTCATGATTGTAATATCTTATTGGCGGATATACAGACCTCACCGAAGATGCGTGAAGGAACGAGAGACGGAAGGAATTCTCTACAGCTACAGGACTCATCGTCATGGTCCATATGATTGATTTCGGTGACGGCGGCGGGGTTATCTCTTTTCAGCATCGCGGATGACGAGCAGACAGAATTGGTATAGCTATCTTTCGCGCTAATAATAAAGCCCCTCTCAGTCCACACGGAGCACTTTTTGCTCACAGCGTCCACGATCAAAGCTAAAGACTAGTGTGAATTTGACTACTTAGACGTTTCAATTGTGGTTGGATTGGATGGTTGATTCTTGATTCTACAGGGGTGCCGTTAATAGACATTAAAGAACTGAAAGCGAGGCTCGACTTGTCGAGTTCTCGCTTCGCCTTCCATTCCGCACGCGGATAGTTTCGGTGGGTAAAACAAGAAGTCCCGCGAAAGCCTTTGATCGTCTCCGAAAACAATAGGGTTGCGCACATGTCTCTTCCTCAGCCAAAAGGCCTGCAACGAGTAGCTGACTTCCCCTGGTAAGAGGGGCACTGTTCTTGCCCAGAGCGTGCTGGAGATCGCCGAGGGCCTTTTTGTATTCATTCTTGTCGGGCTTGGTGTGCCTGATTTCTACGCTGTGCACGCAAGCTTGCAACGAATCGCTGAAATGCTGCAGAGTAACTCGGTGTCTTGAAGATGTTTGGGGTCTTCTTCATCATGGTCACTATCATAATATTGGGATGAGCTTTGTTTGCTCGACCCCCGTGTGAGTCGGATCAGCCTGATGTCGACCAGATATCATAAGAAGCTGCGTCTCTTACGTCTTGCCCAAAAGTTTCGGAAATAATACACGCGGCTTCTAGGAAAGACCAACACGATCGTGACGGCCGTGAAGAAGTAAGGTGTCGAGCACAATGATCTTGTGAGCGAATCATCATACAAGGCAGCTCAGCATATGGCCAAGTTCATGGAAGACGATGATGAAAGTGATCGCTTCTCTGGGAATCCAGATCAACACACCATCATCTGGGAACCCAGATCAACACACCATCATTGAAGGAATGTACTAGCATTCAAAAGAGTCATCGTGGCTTGAAGAAATTCCTCGCTGAAGCACAAAGGAGTGGGGACGCACTTTGGAGTGCCAGGAGCCAAGGCTAATGGTTCTTCTTGCTGTCAAGATAAGAATATCGTATCGCGGTACGAGTTTGATACTATAACCAGCAGCAAAGACACCGCTCCCCACACGAAGGATAGCAGGGAGCGAAGCAGCAGTCAGTAGATTCGGGATTTTTTGCTGGACACGGGCTCCGGCCAAGACGGGGTTGTGGAGCTTGCTAGATTGAGGTTTTGATGAAGTTTAGCGGGAGTCGGTTTCTCCTAGGACTCTTTATTTGAGAGAAAATACTTGGATGGGTTTGCCAAGGCGTCGCAGTGACCCCCGAAAGCAAGAAAGAGGATCGATGACGCGGATGGTAGCAGCTTCATGGTCGGATACAGTAGAGAGCTCCTCTCGGTATAGGTCCACACGCAGCACTTTTTCCTCACAGTATCCACAGGCTGTAGAGTCGTGTCCAACAACAGATACCCTTCGATTTCAACCAGTCAAATATCTATTATAACTAGTCTACTAGCGTAGATTCCGTGAAGCACCACGAACTTGCCCGTACGTATGAGAGCCTCGTATAAACCCCAGTCGTCGTGAGGACTGCCCACTACCTGTCATGGACGCGGTCTCTTCTGCCGCTGCCGTCGTCATGACGGTCCCAGTACTCAAAATATCACTGAGAGCGGTATAGCACGTTCGATCTCCACCCGCGTTCAGAAGCAGATGCATTCGCTCAATCCCAGCAGTGACCGCCATGATGCATTGGCTCACATGCTGTGTCTCGAACTCTAATTTCGCAATGAGTCGGTTCATGTCTACTTCCGAGCGCTTGGCGTCGCCACTTACCTGGTCAACCATTATATCCTCTTCAATTGCATTGCCACCAACTCCACTGGTCTCGCTTAAATCATTCAATGGTAGTCCTCCGTTGGATGGAGGCAATGGTTTTCCCAGTCGGCGAGACAACTTTAACAATTGTGCCTCCAAGTCGTCCACACCCTCCTTCAAGAGTTGCTGTTGGCTCAGCGCCTTTGGGGTGAACGTGAACTTGATGCTGTCGCGTAGCTTGTTGCTCACGTCCCGTTCTACTTCCAACGTCCGAAGCACCGTCATGAGCTCATGCTTGGCCGCCAGACGCTTGTTCTTGTGCTCTTCGGTTTCGTTGGCCGACCGCGACAGCTTCATTTCCAAGCTATCACCCTGTTTGTGCAGATTCTCCGAGTCCTTCTTGATGCGATTCAAGTCTCGCTGTAGTTCACGATTGCGTGTTTGTGACTGGACCCACTGCGCGTGCAACTGCTTGAACCGATTGTTCAAGTCTACGAGCGAACGACTCGTTTGAGTTGCTTCGGACTGGAGAGAATCATTGTCAGCCTTGGCTTGTTGCAGCTCTTCCGCCTTGTTTTCTACAAAGGCCTTCATTTTCCGCTTTCGCTCTTCGTTGAGTCTTCGTTCCTCGACCAACGTCCTTTCCATGTTTACCACACGTTCTTGCGACGAGGAGTGACTCTGTTTGTATCCTGATTCAATTGTCTCCTTAGTCTTCGTGAGCTCTTGCAATTCATGTTTCACATCCTTCAATTCTTGCTCTAGCGCCTGGAAGTCCTCTTCGTACTGTTCTGCAAGATTGGACTTGGTTGCCTCTTTTTTCTTGGCCGCATTCAATCGGTTGGTGAGCGCCATTTCCTTGCGTTCCTGTTCGTCGCGCTGCTCTCGAATGCGTTGAACTTCCTGTTCTCGCGCCGCCTGCCCTTCTCGCATGGTGACCAGCTCGCGTTGCGTTTTTTCCAATTCAGCAGCCTGCTCCGTATTGGTAGTCTCGAGCTGTTGCACTCGTTGTTCCGCCAATCGTGCCTTGTTTTCGGCTTCAGCCTTGAGACTCATTTGCTGCTGCAGATTGGACTGCAAGTCGACAAACTTTTCCAATTCTGTCGCTTGCTCCTCGTTTTCTACCTCGAGCTTTTGGATACGGTCATTTACCAGCCGCACCTTGTTTTCAGCTTCGGCCTTCAGGCTCATTTGTTGTTGCAACGTCGACTGCAACTCCATCAATAGCGAATCATCTTCCTGATGTTCAGAGACCGCTTGCTGTTCCTTTTCCTGTAGAAGTGATTCGACCAACTCTTGTGCTTCTGCTAGTTCAGCCTCGAGCGTATTGATCTTGTCTTGCTGCGCTACTGTTGGCGTACTAGTGTCGTCGTTCACTTTTCTACCATTAGTAAGTTCACCAATTTGATGCTTCTCCGCGAGAGAAAACGGCGGTTGCTGTGTATCAACTGTCGATGCTGGTGCAGGTAACAACGACGACGACTCTATGGCCAGCGTTGATTCTGCTCGTCCGTTGGTTGCTTGAACTGGCGGTACACGTGTAGCATCCTCAGTGGTCACAGGCGAGGGTGCGTTGGCAGAACGCGTCGGCTCTACTGCAGGTTCCTCCTCTACTGGTGGCGGCGGGGATAGAATAACACCCTTCACTGGAACTGGTGGTTGTTCGTCCAGAGTTTCTACCGCAGGTTCTGGCTCGATTGCCGCTCCCACTGGTTGCGGAGGTGACTGTCCAGCATTCTCCACTACAGCTGGCTGCTCATGCGGTATTTCTACCGCATCTTCATCGTCGACTGTCTCCTCGAACTGATGTGGGATTAACTCGGTAGCTTGTGGTATCATTAGCTGATCCTTCGGCAAGAACGAGTCTTCGGCAGGTTGTACTACTGCTGCTGCTGCAGCAGCTGTAACATCATCTGGCAACGGTTGCAATAGTAGGCCCAACGGCGCAGCGGCTACCTCTGATGCATCCAAAACACCCAAAAGGGCATTCTCGGTATCCTTCTCAGGCTCAGCAGTTGGACCAGCAGAGTCCGCCATCGTAATGCCAATCTGGGTATTACTTCCGGGAGTGACAGCATCCACGTTCGACTCCACTACTTGGCTGCTGCTGGTGGTATCCGGAGAGAACAAGTCCTCTTGAACTGCGGCTGTGGCAGTCTCACTAGTCCCTGGTTGTGACGGATTGAGAGGGGGATTTCCCAAATCCAAGAGGGAATCCGACATGGCGGCGATGCCCTTCTCGGATACTTGCTGCTGCTGTAGTTGTGGAATGACTGCTGCTTCTGCACACGCCGGCAGTGAGGATACCTCTCCCAAGCGCTCGTCCAAAGCAAGCAACGGTTCCGGGCTTGCGGAGGTTCGATTCTCCCTTACTGCAGTTGCAATCTCTGCAAGACTCTCTGGTACATCATTAGACCCCGATAGGAGATCCAACAGGTCGGGCTCTGCGGCCAATAACGGCGGAGCTTGAGCAATGGGCGACGGAGTGACTGCGTCCGTTTCTTCCATGGCGTCCGTCATAATCGTTTCTTCTTGTCTCTATTCTCTTGTTGGGATCTCAACGAATGAATCACCTCTTTAAGTGCACAGAGTATCAATGAGGGGAGGCAAGCTCATGGTCGTTGCAATATATACACGCGTGTACCGTATGCTCCTCTCTCTTTTTGTGCCTCGATCTTATTGGGATGGGATGAGTGAATCGAAACTCGATCGATCGTCCTCCAACGGCGTCTCAACGGACATTGCCAATGTCGTAAATTCTAACCCTAATACAAGATCGAAGCGTCGGTCTTCGCTCGTCACGACCGCCGTTTTCCGAGTGTTCGTTCCTCCAAGGAACCCACCCAGGAACCGCCCAAACGGAACACGTACCGCTCAATATGCTCTCT
>Ga0307981_1001235_pt1 | contig 23556 bp, 17 predicted proteins | sample OrgLakmetagen987_FD_201849 | JGI IMG/M metagenome (GOLD analysis project Ga0307981, IMG submission 201849) | Saline water microbial communities from Organic Lake, Antarctica - #987 | ecosystem: Environmental > Aquatic > Non-marine Saline and Alkaline > Saline | place: Antarctica: Organic Lake... | reverse complement strand
AACTATATTTAATACTAGTAGCGGAACCACTGCCGTTAATGTTCTTGATGGTGCTTTAAAATTGGTGGGTTTTTCATATGCTCACAGTGATAACCAAGGTTGTCTAAGTTTTTACGATGTTGCTGCCTCTGGTACAGCTCCAACCTCTGCAAGTAGTGCATTATTTTCAGTTGCTGCCACAACTTCGGTTTTAACATCTCCAACATTTCCAACATCTAGTTATATAAATTTTGAAAATGGTTTATGGATTCGTATAAATAGTAATATAGACCCCGGAAATACTACAAACGAAGCGGGTACACTTACCTTATATTATGAACGTTAAAATTATTATATTTGTAATATAATAAATGAAAGAAAAAACTAATATTAAAAAAATATGTTATATGTGTTCCAATAATAGATATGCTAAATATAAGCTATGTCGTGATTGTATCAAAATAAAAGATTTTATACATAAATATGGGATGGTTACTATATTACATTTTGTTGAATCATATAAATATGTTAAACCTTCAGCTCCTCCTTACTAGTCTCTGCCTTTGCCAATCTTTCTGCCTTTTGTTCATCTCTTTTAATTTGTAATTTTGCTTTTATAATCTCATTACGTGCCTTTACCTTAGCCTTAAAAGCTGGGTCATCTTTCATCTTATGATAATACCTAGATGATGCTTGTTTATTATAAATGGGTGTAATTCCTGTATCGGGTCTAGTCATAGTATATATTGTATGTTGTTTTTCTTTATTGTATTTTGTTTTTTTTTAAGTTATTATGTAAGTTAGGTTATTTATTAATATATAATATTATATTTATTAATATATGATAACTAACCATGCTAAACTAAGAAATAGGTTAGGCTATTTAGGTTAGATTAAAAGTAGATACTGGGGGTGTATATTCATAGTGTTGCCCTGTTCGTAATTTACGTTTAGTAACACCTGGTAGTTTCCCTAATCTTACACTAAATATTATATGTGTCATATTATCAGTTTGGTAATTATCTTTACAAAATTTCTTATATCTATTATACCACTCGGTTGACTGTAACAGTATTTTATTTGTTTCTTTAAATTGTGTATCCTCTTGCTCTTGTATTATATCCATAAAATCACTTAAATTATCACTAGATATATCTTGTATATCACTCATAAAACGTGTAACTGGTCTGTTTTTACAAAAGTCATACCCTTCTATATCTATGTTAACTAGATATTTATAAAAACAATATAAAGCATGTGTATCCTTTGTCTCAGTATCAACTATATCAATTATAGGTTTTAAAAATTCCATATTACATGCTTTACTATTATCACTATTAATACCCCAAAACCGACGTTGTGTTTTTGCTTGAAAGCGCATAGGTATATCACGATTAGAGAAAAATAACCAATTTGTATAGTTATTAATAATCCTATCGTTTTTGTTTTTAACTCTTAAAACGATTTGATCTTCTGTTATATAACTTTTAATTATTTCTATATATTTAGAGGTATCAACTTCTTTAGCTTCATTAAGGTTTATTAATATTTTTCCTTCTAAAAGGTTATTAAAATCACTAAAAACATCCTTTGATGAATCAACTGTGGATAAACAATATTTGGAACCCAGTATATACTGTAATACCTTCCAAAATAAACCTTTTCCAATTCCTTCAGCACTCTGTATTATTATAGCTACGTTATTCTTTCTACCTGGGTATTTTACTAAATGCGCTAACCATTTAGTAAAAAAGTCAATACTTTCTTTTTCATGATTCATCAAAACACTTATTAAATCTAGTATAGGTTTGCATTTACTTTCATCATAATCAAACTCTTCCTTTTCTATTTGTAATCCTTTATAAGTATTATATATATAATTAGGGCATGTTAATGGATACGGTATAAAGTTAATTTCTCGGTATGTTTTACGCAATGGATCTTCTAGCCATTGATTTAAAAACTTTTTATATGGTTTAAATTCTATCATCAATTGATTTTCGGATTTTGTATCAACTTCCATACACTCTCGTTGTTTTACCGCAAATAATGTTATATTTTCTATAAAGCATACACGTTCCTCAAATGTGCTTTTCCATCGCTTATATTCACCACCATAATTACTAGGTATTGTTATTTTTTCACTCATTGGCTTAGCTATGATTTCAACCACATACCCTGTTTTAACCTTAGTATATTCGCATAATTCCTTTAGTAAATTAGCGGGTATAGTGGTTGCCTTATCTTTATTTATTGTTAAACCATCAAACATATAGGTACCAATAGTATACCCTTTGCTTTCTATATACTCGGCCATACATTCTAATAGCATATTTTCGGTATGGCATAATAAACAATTGACGTAACTACCTTCGATATTATAATCCTTGTTGGCTTCCACTCGGCGTCGTTTTTGTTTACCAAACTCAACCGGATCTAACTTGCTTATAGTATCTAATATCCGGCGCATTTCAGTATAAAAGTTAACTAACCATGTTGGTTTATTAGTAAGTGCATTATATTCTTTAGTACCACCATTCATTATAGCTAGTGTTAGTTTTTTACATTGGTCACGGTTTAAGGCTAGCTGGCTAAATAGTTCATTACGGTTACTTACATAGTGTTGTAACTGTGGACATTCAATACCTTTTTTGTTACATATTTGTAATAAAAATACTGGATGACAATTGATAATATCTATATCATATGCATACTCATCACTAATAGTATTACGGATCTCACGGGGCATGTTTTGTAAACTAGGACCTACCGCAAACCATCGCCCACGATCCAAAGCACCTGATGCCTGTTTATAAGTTATTTTTACTGTTCCTTTAGAGTCTAGGCGTTGGTAAAACTCTACTAATCGTGGTAAGGTGGTTGGGTCTTCTTTAACACTCTGGCGAATAGGTAAGGTTTTAAAGTTTTCGATACAATATTCTAGGGCTAGTTTATTAACTTTTTCAGTAAAAGTGGGTTTGCTAGTGGCTGGCATATTGCTGGTTATTAGGTAAGGCTAAGATATATATATATATATATTTTAATTTTTAGACTGGGGGTATGGACTGGGGTTATTATTATATATTAATTAAATCTGGATTTGTTTTTATTGTTATTATTATATGATAATATTATTATTTATATTGTTATTATTATTACATATTAATAATGCTAAGTTAAGAAATTATTTATTATTATTATTATTATCATAAAGTGTGACGGGTTAGGGGGGTGTGATGGGTTTAGAACAGGTTTAAAATATACCTGTCAAAGGGAAACATACCGATATATTATAGAAAAGTTATAAAGTGACGGGTTTATTAGATTTTATTAGACTTCTACTACAACATTATATATGTATGTCATACATCAGTTAACTTAATATATTTCTTAAAAGTCTAAAAAAGCTGTCATACCTGTCACAATATAACTATTATCCTAATAAATGAGTATGTATACCTTTGCAGGGTATGTTTTTTAACCTGTCGCAAACCCTTCACACTACCCAAACTCGTCACACAAATCCAGATTTATAATTATAATTATATGATATATATATATAAAAGCCTATAGTAAAAGAATTATAGCCATGGTTAGTATAAAAAAATATATAAATTTGTCACGTAATGACCTAGTAGAACTAGTGAATAGCAAATATGCAGAGCAAACAAGTAGCACTTTAAAGGCATTTGAGGAAGCATTGAAACGGATTGAGATAGTATATGGGTCTAGTATAGCAAACTTAAAATTTGAGTTTATAAGTAAGCCTGGTGAGTTAGTAGAAAAAATGATATTGAGGAACTATAGTGAAAACACAATTATAAATATGTTAAGTAATTTATGTAAAATATGTAAGGTATGTGATTTAAATAGTAAATATATAAATTTGATACGAGGCTATATGTATAATTATAGAAAGAGTCTAGATGCAGAAAAACAACAAAATATAAAAAGTGAATATGAAACAACTAACTGGGTTGAATGGCAAGATATACATAAAGAAGTTTTATTATTGGTACCATATTATTTGGATAATAATAATAATATAAGCAAGCTAGATTATATGCGGTTTTTATTATTAGCATTGTTTGTGTTACATACACCCCGTAGGTACGGTAATTATATGGATATGGATGTATTTACAACAAATATGAAACTAAACGCATTACTAGATATAAAAAACCGTAATTTTTTATTAATAGATACAACAAGTACAACTGAATATACATTTATATTTAATAAATATAAAACTAGTAAATTTATAGGTAGTCAAATATATAAAGTAATAGATATAGACCTTATACAATTACTAGACAAATGGTTTAATAATTATAATACAGATAAACGATATTTATTTATAAATAGTAAAGGTGATGAGATTAAACGTACCACAATCATAGAGCAAATGAAGCTAATTACAAAGGAAATATATAAAAAATCATTTTCGGTAGATATATTAAGACATAGTTTTATAAGTAATTTTATAGCTAGTAACCCTACTATACAAAAAAAGATTAAAATAGCATATGAATTAGGGCAAACATATAAACCACAACAACTAGACTTTTATAACCGTACTTAAATAATATAATAACATACAATATATAAAATAACATACAATATATAATATAATATAATAACATAAACTAAAAAACTAAAACTTAAAATTTTAACAATGTCAATCAAAGGTAATAAATCCATTATATTATCCTATGATAGTCAAAAAGACGGATCCCAACCATATGACTTTATACAAACTTTTCCCGAATATATAACAGTAGATTCAAACCAATCTATAGCACTACACTCACTAGATTTAGAACGTGAATTGATAGTATTAGATGAAGAAGTTAACACAACAGTGCCTTTAGATAATACAGGTAATACAGCAGTTTTAACCGGTCCAGGATTTTTACTAGACTTTATAAATAGTGATTATTCATATACTGAACCTGATGTTTATACAAATAAAATCCGTAATATACTAGTACAACTAGACAAAGGTAGCTATACTAAGTCTGAATTTTTACAAGAACTTAAGAATAAAACACAAGAGCAAATCGATATATTTAACGCTAGCACTAATATTGATTTTCAATACCAAGCAAGAGTAGTAGACAATGGTGATGAGTCATATTTCGGTATATCTTCAATATATAGATTAGCCCCAGTTAGGTTAAGTACTAGACGAACGACGGCAGGTGGCTATCCAATAACATCAAGCAATAATATTGAAACTCGCAACGTTGATGCTAATACTAATATCTATGCAACTTATAGAAGTCCTAATTTCAGGCCATCATCAGCAGCAACAGCCGCAAACACTGACTATAGTACTTTTGCTTTTGGCAGTATAGGAATCAATACCTTTAATAATCATGGCTCTACTTCAAGAAATGAAGCCGAAGTGGAAAATAGTACTATGACTTTTTGTCCAAATCTTCCTAATACAGAAAATGGCGAATTTGTCTTCGGCTTCCTATCTGAGACTTATGCTCAGCAACATTGGACATCAAATGCACCAAAACGTATGTATTTACGTAATGGTAATCTAGCAGCAAATACTATAGTACCACAAATGTACCTAGGTGTACATTTTGATATAAATAATAGTGTAGAAACAAATACAGCACCATACACAGTAGTTACAGTATTTGCAAGCCAGGAGCTTAACCATAAGTATACCACTATTGATGCTAATAATATTTTACAAAAAGTATATAGAAAAAGTACTGATCCATGTGGTAATATGATAGTAACCAGTGGAAATCCAGAAGAATGCGGAGTTATATTATTTAAGACTATAGTATATAATAACCAAGGTGCAACAGGTACAACAGTAACTAAAGGTAATCAAAGTGTAGTATATCAAAACCAATATTTTTTTAACGTATACTATAGATACACAACAGATGCGTTCGACGTTGATAATAGCCGCATGTACTTTCAATTTGGTACCACTAGTGCTGATATAGCAGGAAAAAGCACCCAATTAGTATTATTTGATAGTAAGGATATAGGATTGCAAATAAGTAAGGAACTATGTAAAGAAACTTTTAAATTATATGAAATAGATAATCCAGAAGTAGAAAAAACAACAGATCCTAATACAGGATTACCAGGAGGGTTAGTGCCCTTCTTTTGTTGTCGTAATGTTACTAATAATACTAATTGGGATACATCAGCAACAGGTAAAGTAGGATGGACAGTAAATGCTAACTTAAATAGAACAGGTGTAAATAATAACTTTTATAATATACCATTTGGGTTATATAGTTACCGTATTGATAATATAACACCCCAGTTACAACGTATACTAGGTGCAAAAGAGTTCAGGGCTTTTATACCTAATCGACGAACTGATTTAGATGCAGAATTGGGTATCGTCAAGTTCTTTCAAGAAAACAAAAAATATAATATTATACTTAAAACATTACCATTAAATACTAATGTAAGTAGTCAAAAAGGTGATATAGGTAAAAAACAAAGTGTTATATTTCATTTAAATAATGCTTTTGATAATGAAATTACAGAAGCCGGTAACCGTAGTATAATAGCTAGCTTATATGCACCCAATCTTAAATTTATAAGTCTAGATTCAACAGAGAAAATAAGTTTTAATACAGTTGGTATAGAGATACGTGATGCAATAACTAATAAAATAGCAAAAGAGGTGCTAGATTTTTCATGTGAATTAATTATACAATAATAAAATTAAATATTAAATTATTATAATATAGTAATATAAATTATAATCATATATATTAAACACCTAATAATTAAATAATCATAAATTAATAAAACAAAATAAATCAATTCTATTTTAAGTAAGTCAATCAAAACAATGGCTCTCGATTTAACCCAATATTTTAGGCTAGGTACCACTACAGAGGATATGCCCCTTACTGAAGACCTATACATTACAATGCGTACCGCACCCGAAACCAAAAGCAAAAGCCTTAATCGCGTAATTTTTAAAGTACCTGAAATAGGTTTATTGACTAATGACAGCCAAATCGTTCTAACCCCAGTAGCAGACCCAGCCATCGCCGGCCGTGTACTTAATCCAGTAAACGGTATTTTAGGCTGTATACGTAAAACAACCTTAACTATGGATGGAAAAACTGTAAGTTTTCTAGAATATCCAGGATTGGCCGACGTTAATGATATGTATAGTAGACACTCAACCGCCCAGCTTTTAGATTATGACCAGTTTATGCACGGTAGCGGTATGGGTGTTAATATAAAAATGAAAGATGACTTTCCAGCACAAAATCGCAAAGGTCTAGAATCTATGTTGAGTGGATTACCCTTAGATGAATCAATCGATACACCAACACTAGGAGAACCGCATATTAATAAGTATAGAATTGGTACAAGCCGTTTAGCTAGCCGTAAGTATGCTATAAAATTACGAGACCTAGGTATCCATTTATTAGAATTAAATAATTTACCAATGTATTTGATGAAGGGTAAGACAATGCAGATTGAAATTGAATTTTTAGACGATTGCCGTGAGTGGGTAAGTGGTGTGGCAGTAGGCGCGGGGGATGTTGTAATCGATTTAGATAGTGTTGAGTTGGTTACTAGTCATATAATGGTACCTAAGAATATAGAACAGGAGGGCATACTTATGTTACAGAACCAACCACAATTATTTAAGTTCATAGATAGGTATATGATTCCAGCTAGCTTAAGTACCAAAGCATTAGGAGCTAAAGTAAATGAAGTATATAGACTCAACTTACAAGGTCGTGAGTTACATAAACTATTAATGGTTTTCCGTGAAACACATAATTCTTATACAGCAAATCAAACAAGTATTTGCCTTGGTGATGAAGAATTGCAATTGCGTGTAAATGGTACTAACCTATACGACAGACCATTGACAAACCCCAGTTTAATATATTACCAAAATCAGTTATATAATGACGGACGTGCATTGCAAGTCTCATTACAACAGTATATGGCTAATAGTTATACTAATGGATTGAACCTAAGTGACAGTACATACCATGCAGCCACAAGGGGTAAAATGCATTTTATAGGTGTGGATTTTACAAATGGTAATATGATTGTAGATAAATCAGGACAAATGGTATCGTTGCCGTATGGTGGAGGTGTACCACAAAAGACATCCTTAGAGATTGATTATAGTGTTACACCACGTAGAGTAACAACACCAGTGCAAGAGAATCAAAATCTTGAGGTATATATGTATGTTTCAGTAGCAAAAACATTGTTAGTAGGTAAGCAGAGTGTGGAGGTAACTTTTTAAGTATGGTTGCTAGATCTAGATAATATTTAATTTAGTTTTCAAAAATATTTATATACATAATTATATAAAATACTATTATATATATACTAATAATACAATTTAAAACCCAAATATAATCTAGTATGGATTATAAAATTAAACCAGTGGAAATAGATGAAACAAAACTTAATATAATAAAAAAAAATTGGTATTATCATCCAGGGTTATATATAGGTATAGGTGCTGTAGCAGCCGGTAAAAGTACAGTTCTAGCCAATTTGCTAGACTGGTGGGAGGATCATTTCGAAGATAGAGTTATTTTATTTAGTCCTAGTATAGGCAATGATCCAATAATACAAAAACTTATAGATGAGGAAAAGATATTTATGGCTTTTGATACCTTTACAAATGAGATCCTAAATAGTGTACTAGACATTATAAAAGAGCATGAGGAAATGGATGGTTGTAAAGGGTTAAAATGGTTAATATGTTTTGATGATACTTTGGGACTCATGCCCAGGGCTAATAGCAAAGAATCTAAGTTTTTTAATTCATATATATCAAGATATAGACACTATCCAGTTGAAGGTAAAATATCTTTAGTAATATTCTCACAGTATTATAAGGATATAAACCCTATAGTTAGATGTAACACAAGTATATATATGTTTTTAGGTTCACATAGTGAAAAGAATAAGAAAGTATATGCTGAGGAGTTAAGTAGTATATTTAATGGTGATGAGAGTGAGTTTAATAAAGCATGGGATACAGCAAAACAGGATAAGTATGATATACTAACGCTAGATATACGAAACCTAAAAGCATATAAGAATTTTGATACTATTATATATGAACGTGATACAAATAATAATAAACCCCAACTAGATCTAATAACAGATAATGACAGTAGCAATGCAAGTGATACGGAATAAAACAAAATAATTTACAAAATAATTTACAAAATAATTTACAAAATAATTTACAAAATAATTTATAATATAAAAGTATAAAACTAATATACATATAATATAATATAAAACAAATATAACATAATATAACAGAATATAACCCTTACAAAACTAACTATATAATGGATATGTTTAACCAAAATTTAGAATTATTCCAACAAGGCAGGGAAGCCATACAAAATCAAGCAGATTCCTTACGTAATACATTTAATGAAGTTAATGGAAAAACTAACCTAGCCGAAAAAATAGGATCAGGTATGGAACAGGCAGGTAGTACAGTTGGTGGATTAATTGGGACTTATGCCGCTTTAAAACATCTAGCTATAGTAGCCAAAGAAGGATTAACAAAAGCTGGCGGACAAGCCGGAGAGGCAGCCGGAGAAGAAGCCGGAGAGGCAGGAGTTACGATGGCTAATACATCAGCCTTACCAGCTGAAGTAGAAATGACAACTATAAGCAGTAGTATAGGTGCACAAGCTGAAGACGCAACAGGTGTAGTAGCTAATTTAGGTAACCTAGGTGATGGGGTTACAGCCAGTACATTTGCGGCAACATCAGATTTACCAGCAGTAGTAAGCGGGGCAGGTGACTTAACAACAATGGTGGGAAACAGTGCCAACACAGCTAACTTAATGGATTCATTAGCGCCTATGCGTGCAGCAATGTCAGCTATGACAGCAAATGAAGGAGACCCAGAAGCTGTAGGAGGCCTAGTAGCTGAAGGCACTGAGGGTATTACAGCAGCAACAGGATCAGCAGTAGAGGGAGGAACAGCAGCAGTAGGATCAGCAGTAGAGGGAGGAACAGCAGCAGTAGGGGCTTTAGGTTCCGGCGTATCATCAGCTATAGAGGGTGGTACATCGGCATTAATAGAAACAACAGCCTTAGAGGGAGGTTTGGCAGCAGCACCAGAGACAGGGGGTTTATCTTTAGTAGGTGCAGCAGTGGTAGCGGGTATTACGGCGCTAGTAGGTGCTTTAACGTCAGCTTTTGGAGGTGATAAACCAAAGCCTTTTAAGATGCCAAATGTAATGAGTGTGGGTGGTGATTTTTCAAACACGCCAGAAGGTCCAGCAACGGCAACAGGTACAGCTTTTTAAAAGAACATATTTTTATAACTTTTAATGCTAGCCGCTATAGTCGGTTTATTCCATAAAATATATCTTGATAGAGTACCAGCCTTAATAGGATCATTCCAATTCTCTTTTACCTTATGTCTAGATATATATGAAGCCTTTTTTTTATCAGCAATATCTTTACTATCTTGGCTAGAATATATAGTATAGTCTTTATAACCAGCAGCACCAAAGTGGGTAGTTTTTTCACGACCAGTAGTTTTGTTTTTAAATTTTGCCATATATTTCTTACCTGATTTATTAGATTTAGTAATGGATATAAAAGTATAGTCAGTCATTTTAATATATAGTTTAAGTTTTTGTTTAACTCTAGATTATATAATTATAAAACAAAATATAAAACCGTAAAATATTTATAATAATTATAATATTTAAATATAATAAAGTTATAATATATCATATAATTAAACTATATATAAACTAAAATAATACAATCTATAAAAAACCACAATCTATTAACTTTATCATGGCTAATGTAACTTTAAGCTCAGTTAAATACACCACTATACGACCCCAGGAAAAGACTGGAGATTATACTTCCGGTGATCGTTGTACATTTGTTTTAGATCCTCAGGAAATTGCCTTTTTAGACGGCAAGCAATCCTATCTATATGTAGAGGTAGAGAATACGAGTAGTTATTCCAATGTAAATGCCACAGCAGTACCCCCAACATGTTTTTTCCCTCATATTGGTGCTTATGGTTTGTTTGATCGTATGACCCTCAGAGGTATGAACGGAGTAGAATTAGAAGACCTTGACGCGGCAGCAACATACAAAGGTTTACAATCTTATTTACATGATTTTGATGAATACCCCGGTTTGGCAAAGGTTACAGGTATAGCAGCCCATACACCTAAAGCACCGAATGTTTTATGTTCAGACCCTAAAGTTAATGAATTTTGCCCACCGGCACTATTAAATACGTCATCAAATTCAATGCAAGGAGGTCGCGAGTATTATACTCAGTCTAAGTGTTTACCGTTACCTTTTGGTTTGTTCTCAGCCTTTCAAGATGAGCACAAAGTATACCCTAATGCTAGTTTACTAGGTAGTAAGATAGAGTGTTATTTGGCAGATCCTAACCAAGTACTAATCGATATGTCGGGTAAATATGTAGAGCCAGCTTTGCCATCTAGCGAAGGTAAAGTGGATTTTATATATGCTAGTGATCCTGTTGAGTGTGACAATATAGCAGCAGCAGCCGTACAAAATGAAATTATAATTACTCATACTAGCCAAGTAAGTCAAAATTGGACCACTGATGATATATTATTTAGGGTAGGTATGCCAGTTAGATTATCATACACCGTAGCAACTGTTGATTTAAACTTCGACGCTATAATTACTAGTGTTAACATTAATCAAGGTACCCTTTTGGATCAGGTTAAAATTACTATAGATAGTAATATATCAAAGGATACTAATGTGGGTGATATCGAAGATTTATTTATTAGTGCCGGTGAGACAGTTTTTAATTACAATGTATCTAAAATAGAATTGCGAGTATTAGAAACTATGCCCAGTGACCCTCGTGCAGTTGATAAGGCAGTTACAAAGGGAGTTAATTATATGACATATCAGCTAACTAAACAGAGTGCCCCTAGTTCCTTAAAAAATCAAGTTATAAATATCCCTAGTAGTCTAACACGAGCTAAGAGTTTATTACTTACCCATACTGTATCAGATGATTTGAATGGAAAGAATGAAAATAGTACAGTATATCCACAAATGGAAGAAGATCTGGCTAGTGTTAAATATCAATGGATGGTAAAGAATCACCTAACACCTAACCGCAGTGTAATGATTTCAACTAATCCAGATGTATCGACTGATAATAGTATATTTTATTTAGAAATGTCGAAGGCTCTTAGACCAATGGGCACTTTACGGGCTCTTAATGATGGTTTACCAAAGGGTAAGTATATTGATAGTGAATATAACAGAGATTTACAATTGCCCATGGTATATCCACTATTATTGGCGCCAGTACGTAACTCATATAATTTAGTTGATAGTGAGCCTCAACTTAGGTTGGAAAATTCTGATTCAGCAAATGTATCAGCTAGATTATATCATATATTTATTAATCATGTTCGTACTGTTAAACGTGATGGAGATAGTTTAGTGGTAACTATATAAATTACATAGAATAGATTATTTTTTTAATTTTATATATTAAATATCCTTACTATAAATAAATACAAATACAAATACAAATATAAATATATATATTATTTACTCATTATTATATAATAATAAATATCAAAATGTCATATACAAGCAAGAAAATTTTACACCTTAATAGGGGACTTAGTAAAATTGAAACAAATAAAAATAATACTTTAACATATACGCTAGATAGTCCAGTTAGATTGGAAGAGGGAGACCAAGTAACTTTATATAAGGCTTTTTTAAATGAACGTGGTTTGACAGCATCAACTATGTCTTTTGATCAGGATACACAATTTACTTTGCGTTTTCATTATTGGGTACCATGGGATATACGCAAATTGGGTAATTATGGAGTACCAGACACCCAAACTTATCAAGAATTTTTTACACAACCAACTAATTTCAGTACTTTTTCAACAGGTAAACCAAATCTAGAGAAAACTTTTAAATTATATGACTATACATTGTATGGACCAACTGGATACCCAGCTATATTATATGAGGTATCAGATGGGTCAGACGGCAAGGCTATAGGAACTTTAAAACCAAGTATAGGAGTTAAAACAATTAAAATAGCAGCAGGTAACTATACAACAGATAGTTTAGCAAATTTAATAGAACAACAAATGTCAGGGCAAAATAATACGGGTGAAGCTAATAGTTTTGATGATATTTATACTTTTAATACTAAAAATAATGGGGGATTTAGAATGGAATTTTTTGATAAACAGCTGGTACGTGAAGCGACGATATATATGACCCCAGAATATGTACCAGGCACAGACGATCCAAATCTTTATTTTACAAAGTATACGACAGAATTTGGGTATCCTAATGTTGGACATATATTTTTACCTTTAAATACTCATGAATATGTAAAGGAAAATTTAAGGGCAGGTAATTATACAACAATTAAAAATATAGAAGACTTAAACACAACCAGGAAGGCAGCCGATAATATTAATATTTTACCATGGATGTACCGTAAAGAAGTAAATATATTTGATGGTGAAGCTTGGGAAAGTGCTGGATATGTGGGGGCTAAATCTTTTCAGTTTCAATATAGTGCAGATACACAAAATAGGTTTAGTTTTACAGGACTACATACACCATTACAATTACAGTCGCATAGTGCTAATAATGTAACAAACCCACAGGCAGGCAGTATAATAACCCAATTTAATTTAAATTTTGTTGAAATAGACAATAAAGTTAGCCCTGGTTTTTATCCTACAGATGCTAGCAGTGGCATTGCAATATTATCATTTGATTTCGATTTGGTGGAAAAATATTCTGAGACATATGCTAGCTTAGATACTCTAGCTAATCAAGTTGAGGTAGAATATTTGTTATATTATACTATGCATGATGATTGGTTTAAAACTAAAAATAATGGTGAAGCAATATGGATAGAAAATTCTATATGGAATAGGTTTGGGTTTTCATATGATCAAATAGGTAAAATTACTAATCAAATACAGTCATATAACATTTTTGCACAGGGTTTATTTAATATGTCAGGATTTATAACCGGTAATGATTATAACTTTAGTCAAGGTTTATCTATATCAGGTTTAGGTTACGGTGTTAAAACAAGTGATGGTACAAATTTTCAGGCCTTTAGTACAGTCGCAGGTATACCCAAAATCGGATTGAGTGTGACAGGTTTAGAATTAGTAAATATTGAGACAAAACCCAAATTTTATAATGCATCAAGTTTCCCAGATTTATTGGAAGGTAAAACATATTATGTTATACATAGTGATATAGTTGATATAAATTATTTAGATCCTCAAGCCTTATCATCTTCAGTAGTAGGTATAGCTAGTTTTGAACAAGCTACACTAGATACTATTTATAGTGTGGAAGGTATACAATTCCCAGTTATACAAAATAAATTATTAACGACTATAGGTGTTCGTATCTCTTATCCAGATGGTTCAGATATACCGGATACTATATTGAGTGCTAGTAGTGGTTTAGTATTTATAATAGAGAAACCAATTCCAGTATTACAAGATACTAAACCCGAAACATCTAATAAAAAAAATAAAAACAAAAAATCATAAAAACAAAAAATAAATTAATATAATAATACTTATAATAAACAACAATTAAATATATTAAATAAATATATTAGTATAATATAAAACTTTAACAAAATACAAAAACAAAATCTTTTGTAAATCTTTGTAAATCTTGTGCAAAAATTATAATGTCAGTCGCTAGATCATTTGCCGAAATAACCCCCCTTAATAATATTACGGCTTTCAGTTCTGATTCCGGGCAAAATGTTATTTCTTTTCAAATACCACCTGTCGCCAGGATACTAGATGAACTAGTTTTATTCGGAAATTTACAAATTAATACTAGTAGTAGTGATAATTATGAAAAAGACGATATCACCTCTAATGTTACTACTAGCTTTGAATATGGTGTGGATAATCTAGTGGGTATCGATGCATTTTTCGACCGTATTGAGGTTCGTAGTTTACGTGGCAATATCAAAATTGAACAGCAACTGGATGTACCACTGGTCAGCAAAGTGCTAGACAGTTCCCCAGCATTATCTATTAATGATGCAAATGTCGGCAACCACAATGTATGCCGTGTGGGTTCATCTTTTGTAGCCGGTAGTATGCGTAAGCTTACTCGTGATAATATTGAGGATGATGGTACACCCTTTGTAACTACTCTAAAAAGTCAATTGCTTAAAACTAAACGTAATATACCGCTAGATAATATAGGTGGTTTGCGAGTTGATATTTATTTATCTAATACTAAACAGGCTTTGTTTAATCTTAGAAATGCCGTAGATAATAAAATCGATGAGGATACCACCTTTAATATTATTAAACCTAAATTATTCCTAAGATATAGACTAGCTCCGAATGAAAATAAAGCTATACAAAAACTAGGACTTAAGATGATTAGTAATTATCAGGCAACTTTACAGAGTGCAAATGAAACGTTACAGTTTTCTCCCCAAGTTAGGGCATTAGATAAGGCTATATTTGTTAGTCGCCCTAATGAGTTCCGTAATAATAGCCAGCAATGCGAAACACGTATCGACGAAATACCTGACCAAAAAACTATTAGATATAGTAAAGATGGTCAACGCTTTCCGTATGACTATTCATTTAATAATACTCCCAGCCTTAGTGATATTGATACAGGTGCACTAAGTATTAATAATCTTCAGTCCGGATGTGCTGAAACAGTATACCATACCACAGTCGCTCTTAATGGTGTATTTCCGGCATACCATACTATGGCTGACCCACGTAATGAGGTTGATGCAAATGCTGATATGCATACCTTTACTAGCCCAGCTACAACTAATGAATCAACTAACTTTAATGTTAACAATTTACGACCCAATGCCGTATCCTTTAACTATGGATATGCCGGCTTTCCGGGAACAGCTTTTATGGGTAATTTGCTAGGTATGCAAGTTGAGTCAGATATTAAGGTTAACAGGGTTGGGCAAAAAGGTCAGCCAAATGCTATACGTAATCAGGCCCAGTCGACTAATAGTTTACTATACTATAATACATTACTAGACTTAAAAAGTTTGTCAGTTATGATGTAATTTATTTTATACTTTTTCTTTTCCTTTTAATTATTTATATTATACTAATATATTTATTTAATAAAATTTTAAATCTAGGTATTATATAAATAAGTAAAAGTATTAAATAAATTATGATTAAAACAAAACAACCTATATGGTTATATTGGGATTATAACAAACCTAGTCTAGTACGTATATTTAATGTTCTTCTAAAAAATAATAATCCTAATACTACCATACATTTTTTAGATAGGGATACAGTTAAAACATATGTCAAAGAATACCCTAAATATTTTACCAACCTATGCCCAGCCCATCAAGCTGATTATATAAGGGTATATTTACTTAATAATTATGGTGGTTTATGGTTAGATAGTGATGTATTATGTATAGATAATCTAGATGAGTTTTTATATAATATTGATACATATGGATTAACTTTGATGTGTGAAACTGAAAGCACCCTATGTAATAGTTTAATAGGAGCAACTAAAGGACATCCATTTATAAAGTTATGGCTAGAGCGTATGTATAAAATAATTGAAGATAAAAAGGGAGATATACAATGGTGTGATATAGGTGGAAAGTTGATGATGGATATATATATTAATAATATGGAACTAAGTAAAAATTGTTATATATACCTAGCTTATAAAACTTTTTATAATATATCGTGGCAGGACTGTAAAGGTACTTTACTTACTCGTGATGTAAGTGAATTTAAGGACTTTTATAAGTCAGGTCAACTATTATTAATTACGGTAAATAGTTTATATAATGAGTTAAAGAATAAATCAGCTAGAGATATATTAAAAAATACTAAATGTATTTTATACAAATATTTAGAGAAGGCATGTAAAAGTAATTTTAAAAATATAACGCTAGCTATGACTATTGCAGATTTAGACCATTGTATTAAAGATAATATATATAAAGATAAGTTATGTAATATGCCACCTATTTTTTATTGTAATCTAGATAGACACAATACAAGAAATACTTATATGATAGATCATTTAACTAAATATAATATAACTAACTATACCAGGATAAGTGGTTATGATGGTGGAAAGGATAAAAGTTTTTATATACCATCTAGCATATGTAAATATGAAAGTGATAACATACCGGCTGTATATGGTTGTACAGCTAGTCATATCAAAGCAATAAAAGAGTTTTATTATAATAGTGATTATAATGCAGCTATAATAATGGAGGATGATATTAGTTTTGAGTATGTGGAGTATTGGAAAAAATCATTTAATAGTATGCTAGATAAGTTACCTTGGGATTATGATTGTTGTTTATTAGAATATATTAAGGTAAATGAACATAATATATCGCTAGATATACAAAAATATAAATATGGTGAGTATCTCGGGACATGTGCTTATTTAATATCTCGAAAGGGTGCAAGTAAACTACTAGACTCATTAAAATATAAAGGAGATATATTGGATTTTACAGGGTGTGAACATGTGGCAGCTGATTGGTATATATATGGTAAAATGGAGAATGTATACACTATACCATTAATTACATATGTTGCAGATAATAGCACTATACATCCTGACCATGTTGACTACCATAAGGCTAAAAAAGATATAATTACAAGATTATGGCAGGCTACATGTAATTAGTCTCTATATAGTCCAAGGCTTTTTCGAATATAACATCGTTATCACCTATATAATTGGGTCGAATACGGTTACCATGTGCTACATTCCATGCAATAACACCAATTGTTTTTTTATCAGGAAATTTAGAAGCTAGAGTTTTAGCAGGTTTACTCTCTAGCCAATTAGCTTTATTTTTTTTTACTAAAACACGTGTCTTAGAAACACCAGCACCAGCTTTATTACATAGTTTTTTAATATCTTTAACATCGGTTGGGGTTAGTGTATTGGACTCTATAGCACTCTTTAGGGTTGAAATAGCAGTTGCAATATTTTTAGTCATATTGTTAGTTCTAGATTTTAATTTATATATATATTATTATATGTAAACAATTTAATTTGTTAACATATAATAATATATTAATTATATTTTGTAATAGTAAAATAATTAAACATGCCATATGAATTCAAAGCCAATGGGGATAGAATAGAAGTATATAAACTATATAAAACAATTAAACCAAAGTTAGTATATATATGTAAAAGAGTTGAAACAGCACAAAAATATATTTATAAATATAATCTAGAAGACTATAAGGCTAGCTATAAATATGAGTTAGAAGATAAGGCTTTTTTACAATTAATTGAAGAGAAAACAACATATTCTAAATGGATTGAAAGGGATAGGTTAGCACATAAATTTAAAATATTATATCCTATGAATATAATAACATATAAACAAAATAAACAAATTAATAAAAAATATTAACTATGCTCGACCTATTAAAAAAATTAACATTATCCCAGTTGAGGCGTATGGCTCGTGTATATAATTTACATAACAAAATAAAAAAGTATTCAACTTTAAAAAGAGATGATCTAGCAAATGAATTACATAAAAGACTTGAAATGAAGAACGGCAAAATAGTATCAAAAGGTAGCCCTAAAACAATCCCTATACCTATAGAATCCGCAAAAGCCGCAAAAAAAGAACGTGTAAAAAAGCCTAAGGTAGTTAAGGCAAAGGTAGAACCTAAAGCAAAGGTAGAACCTAAGGCAAAGGTAGAACCTAAAGCAAAGGTAGAACCTAAAGCAAAGGTAACACCTAAGCCAAAGGTAGTTAAGGCAAAGGCTGAACCTAAGCCAAAGGTAGTTAAGGCAAAGGCTGAACCTAAGCCAAAGGTAGTTAAGGCAAAGGCTGAACCTAAAGCAAAGGTAGCACCTAAGGTAGAGGAAGTTAAAGCAAAGGATGAGCCTAAAGAACAGGATAATAGTAATATTTTATTAAATGTTGATTTTGGTAACTATAGTACGGTTAAAAATTTTAAACAAAAAAATGGTAAAGCTTTAGGCGAAATACTAGAAAAGTTAATTAAGGATAAAGATTATACAAGTTTATTACCATTTAATAGCATTAAAGAAGTTTTCAAACCAAAAAATAGTAAAGATAGGGTTATATTTTGTGAAAATGCAGGAAATGGACAAATTGCCAATTATTGTGATAGTCTAGGATTTAAAAAAGTTTATTATTCAAATAACAATACAAGTTTATCTAAACATGTAAGACCATTTTTATCAAAAAATGTGGAGTTATCAAGATCAAATTTATTAAATACTAAATTTCCAAGTGATGTAACTGATATTGTAATATTTAGTTCTGAAGATGCTGAAGATGTATGGTACTTAGTTTTAAATGCTTTATTTAAAATTAGGAAAAATTATAAAAATACAGGTAAAACTTTTAATATATATATACTAAGTACCATTTTTACTTATGGTAGATATTTATTAGGCTCACCAGCTATATCATTTGAAAAACTTACGGATTTTATGAATGAAATAGCTAATACTGACTATGAGAAAATAAGAAATCAATTACCTGAAGAACTAGAGGAAGAATTTTTTGACGATATAAGTTTTAAACCAAACGAAAACAGGTTCTATGGAAACGACTTTCCTAGACCTTTGCATTATTGTACTATAACTGAGGATGAGGATGATGAAGATGAAGATGAAGATTAGGAAATTATTACATAATAATAGAAAAATAATAATAGAAAAGTGTGACGGGTTTGGGGGTGTGACAGGTTTAGAACAGGTTTAAAATAGACCTGTCAAAGGGAAACATACCGATATATTAGGGGAAAGTAAAAAAGTGACGGGTTTATTAGATTTTATTAAACTTCTACTACAACATTATATATGTATGCGTTACATGAGTTAACTTAATATATTTCTTAAAAGTCTAAAAAAGCTGTCACACCTGTCACAAAATAACTATTATCCTAAAAAAAGAGTATATATACCTTTGCAGGGTATATTTTTAAACCTGTCGCAAACCCTTCACAGTACCCAAACCCTTCACACGATATAGGTATTATTATATATTAATAAGATATATATAGGTATTATTATATATTAATAAGATATAGAAAATAACAAGTAGTATAGCTAGATTAGTAAAAATAAAATATTAAAAAATAACAAGTAGTATAGCTAGATTAGTAAATTATTATATATTAATAAAAAAATAAAAAATTAAAAAATAACAAGTAGTATAGCTAGATTAGTAAATTATTATATATTAATAAAAAAATAACAAGTAGTATAGCTAGATTAGTAAAAGTATTAAATAAATTATGAATTATATATTAAGAAGTAGTATAGCTAGATAAGTAAAAATAAATTATGAATTAAATATTAAGAAGTAGTATAGCTAGATAAGTAAAAGTATTAAATAAATTATTATATATTAATAAGTAGTATAGCTAGATAAGTAAATTATTATATAAACGATAATATTATATAAACAATAAAAAAAGAAGAAAGGTATTAGAATTGTGAAACCATCCAGGATCGACGACCGCTATAGAAAAGGGAGTTTTCAGGACAAGCAACAAGAGTAAAGGTTTTATTAAAATATTCCTGAGAGGAAAGAAGGGGAATAGATTTAAGTAGGTCTGTGGCGGTGTTGTATACATATTTTATTTGTTTGGAAGGGTTGCCTTCGTCTATGGATATTTTTGCACATACTTGAACATCCTTAAGTAATTCCCACATAGTAGGAAGATCCAGGGAGTATCGACTATCAGCAAAGCGAATAACTTTATTATAAGCCGCAATTTTGTATTTAGTTTTATAGTAATTTGCTGGATCAGAAATACATACAACATAAAGTGAATCGTTATTAATCTGTTTAGAGGTACTATAAAGGAATTCTATTTCATATATAATCTCGTTATTAAGAAAAGTAATAATTTTGTTTAAAATCAAACGCCTAGATATGTTGAGTTGGACAAGATCGGGTAAGGTGGTAAGTATGTCATTCATTTTGAGCTTTGATATAAAGTGTATAAGATTAAGTAAATAGGAGGAGAGGTAATAAAAACTAATAAATTGGAATAGTGGTAATAAGTGGTAGTCGTTGTTATATGCTATATATATATATAGATTCTTACCATGCTAAGTTAAAATATTATTACATGTTAATAACAAATTATATAAAAAAGCCGAAATCGAGACGTATTTTATTTTGCTTTAATTTCCCTTTAAAAAATAGGGTTTTACCCTTACTAATGAAAGTAAGGGGGGGGTGTTACATAGCTTTTTTTGTATCGCTTTTTTATAGAATTTTGGTGATAATTTAAATATTTTCTAGAAATTTTAATTTTTGTATTTTTTTGGATTTTTTCTGGAATTTTTTGGATTTTTCTGGAATTTTTGTATTTTTTGGATTTTTTCTAGAATTTTTTTGGATTTTCTGGAATTTTTGGAATTTTTGGATTTTTTCTGGAATTTTTTTGGATTTTCTGGAATTTTTGGATTTTTTGGATTTTTTCTGGAATTTTTTTGGATTTTCTGGAATTTTTGGATTTTTTGGATTTTTTCTGGAATTTTTTATTTATTTATATTTTTTATAGACTTTTGACATATAATCGATTATATGTCAAAAGTCTATAAAAAATATAAATAAATAAAAAATTCCAGAAAAAATCCAAAAAATCCAAAAATTCCAGAAAATCCAAAAAAATTCCAGAAAAAATCCAAAAAATCCAAAAATTCCAGAAAATCCAAAAAAATTCCAGAAAAAATCCAAAAATTCCAAAAATTCCAGAAAATCCAAAAAAATTCTAGAAAAAATCCAAAAAATACAAAAATTCCAGAAAAATCCAAAAAATTCCAGAAAAAATCCAAAAAAATACAAAAATTAAAATTTCTAGAAAATATTTAAATTATCACCAAAATTCTATAAAAAAGCGATACAAAAAAAGCTATGTAACACCCCCCCCTTACTTTCATTAGTAAGGGTAAAACCCTATTTTTTAAAGGGAAATTAAAGCAAAATAAAATACGTCTCGATTTCGGCTTTTTTATATAATTTGTTATTAACATGTAATAATATTTTAACTTAGCATGGTAAGAATCTATATATATATATAGCATATAACAACGACTACCACTTATTACCACTATTCCAATTTATTAGTTTTTATTACCTCTCCTCCTATTTACTTAATCTTATACACTTTATATCAAAGCTCAAAATGAATGACATACTTACCACCTTACCCGATCTTGTCCAACTCAACATATCTAGGCGTTTGATTTTAAACAAAATTATTACTTTTCTTAATAACGAGATTATATATGAAATAGAATTCCTTTATAGTACCTCTAAACAGATTAATAACGATTCACTTTATGTTGTATGTATTTCTGATCCAGCAAATTACTATAAAACTAAATACAAAATTGCGGCTTATAATAAAGTTATTCGCTTTGCTGATAGTCGATACTCCCTGGATCTTCCTACTATGTGGGAATTACTTAAGGATGTTCAAGTATGTGCAAAAATATCCATAGACGAAGGCAACCCTTCCAAACAAATAAAATATGTATACAACACCGCCACAGACCTACTTAAATCTATTCCCCTTCTTTCCTCTCAGGAATATTTTAATAAAACCTTTACTCTTGTTGCTTGTCCTGAAAACTCCCTTTTCTATAGCGGTCGTCGATCCTGGATGGTTTCACAATTCTAATACCTTTCTTCTTTTTTTATTGTTTATATAATATTATCGTTTATATAATAATTTACTTATCTAGCTATACTACTTATTAATATATAATAATTTATTTAATACTTTTACTTATCTAGCTATACTACTTCTTAATATTTAATTCATAATTTATTTTTACTTATCTAGCTATACTACTTCTTAATATATAATTCATAATTTATTTAATACTTTTACTAATCTAGCTATACTACTTGTTATTTTTTTATTAATATATAATAATTTACTAATCTAGCTATACTACTTGTTATTTTTTAATTTTTTATTTTTTTATTAATATATAATAATTTACTAATCTAGCTATACTACTTGTTATTTTTTAATATTTTATTTTTACTAATCTAGCTATACTACTTGTTATTTTCTATATCTTATTAATATATAATAATACCTATATATATCTTATTAATATATAATAATACCTATATCGTGTGAAGGGTTTGGGTACTGTGAAGGGTTTGCGACAGGTTTAAAAATATACCCTGCAAAGGTATATATACTCTTTTTTTAGGATAATAGTTATTTTGTGACAGGTGTGACAGCTTTTTTAGACTTTTAAGAAATATATTAAGTTAACTCATGTAACGCATACATATATAATGTTGTAGTAGAAGTTTAATAAAATCTAATAAACCCGTCACTTTTTTACTTTCCCCTAATATATCGGTATGTTTCCCTTTGACAGGTCTATTTTAAACCTGTTCTAAACCTGTCACACCCCCAAACCCGTCACACTTTTCTATTATTATTTTTCTATTATTATGTAATAATTTCC
>Ga0307981_1001233_pt1 | contig 23591 bp, 18 predicted proteins | sample OrgLakmetagen987_FD_201849 | JGI IMG/M metagenome (GOLD analysis project Ga0307981, IMG submission 201849) | Saline water microbial communities from Organic Lake, Antarctica - #987 | ecosystem: Environmental > Aquatic > Non-marine Saline and Alkaline > Saline | place: Antarctica: Organic Lake... | reverse complement strand
GTAACGCCCAGATCCTTTGCCAGTCTGAATACTCAATTCTTCAGGCGGCTCTTACAGAACTTGCTGAACGACTCGCGGCACTTGATGGATCGGTGGCTGTTCAACAGTGAATGCCAAAGAGGTACCACAAGCAAAATGGGTGAGATTTGTTGCCAATTAAGTATATCGCTATAAACCGTGGTATTATCCACGTTATTCTAAGCACTTCTACTGAATCGCCTTTACAAAAGTTAACCATGGTGAAGTAGTGATGCGGTCCGCGACTTCGCTGGTCCCGAAGTTATACTACACCTCGAAGAAATAAGTACAGCCGCCGAAATACAATTTCATTTTGGGTAGATTCTGGTCGACTGCTTCGATCCACAAGTCTATGAACCGAATAATCGACGCTCCTGGCACCTATGCCAAGACAAGCAGCGATGAACTCTGAATCATTCTAACTACAAGCAGAGTTCTTGCTCACTTACCTCAAAGAGGCATGCCCTAAGCTTGCAGAGAAAAGCTATGGTCCCTATATCATCAATAGAGCTGCAATCAGGCCAGCATTGCGCACGAGACACCACCGAGACTGGCAAAACGTTGCAGAGCGCCTTCAAGACAATGTATAACAGTCATCCAAGATAATTCTTTGTCAGTCCGAATACTTGATTCTTAAGGCGGCTATTGCAGAACTTGATGAACGACTCGCTTCACGAGAAGGATCGCTGGCTGTCCAACAGTGAACGCCACAAAGAGATGATGCTGATCAATAGAAGGATAAAGGTAGCGATAGTCTAAAAAATATTGAAAGATCAAATAGCAGACTAGAACTTGAAGTTTTTACCAAGATCATCCTCGTCGTCTTCGTCCGCCTTGCGTTTGCGCTTTCCAGCCTCGGGCAGGGCCTTTGACAATACACTCTCAGCACCTTCTGGAACGGACGCGGCCTTGGATGCGGCTGTATCGTCTCCACCAGGAACAACGTAGGCTACTTCAGAGGCAAATACTGTGCCTTGGTCCGTAGCTGCACCGCCGACCTTCGTTTGCTCAATGACTTGATACAGTTGCTTGGGTGCAGCGGGCGTCTCGTCTCCCGCTTGTTTGCGAAGATCCAAGGGCGCCGTGGACGAGAGAACACCAGGAGGCGGTGGCAACACGGACTCGATTCCGTCTCCGGCAGCAGTTTCTTCCTCTCCTTCCTCGTCGGACGATTCCTCCATTTCTTCTTCGCTCGTCTCTTTGTCAGATTCTTCGTCCGCTTCCAAGTATCCTGTTGGGAGTGCACCCCATTTGGACTTGTTGGCAACCGTTTTACCATCACTCGTGACCAGCCCACCACCGTCCAGGCCCATGTTGGAGGTGCTACCGGGTGGATCAAAGGGAGTGCCTCCGTAAAGAGGACGACCGTACGGGTCTAGCGGAGGCTTGCCCCAGCCGCCGGGATGGTAGCCGTACTGGCATTCCGAATTAGGCAAGGGTGCATTCAAGCCAGGAATCTTCAAGGAAGGAAAGCTCGGAGGAGGACCGTAGCGCTGCATATTGATTAACCACGGTGGAGGAGCTGTCTCGGTCGTCATTCCCAGGCCCTCTCGAAGGCCATTACTGAGCGGACCACCCGGTTTAATATTCGTCTTGACTTCCATTTCCTTGCCTTCGTAATAAACGTCTCCGAATTGAGTCAGATTCTTTGGCTTGGTCTGGTGCTTGAAAAAGGCGTCGTGCAAGGTCTTGTAGTCGACATCAATCGCTCCCATCTTGGGGGCTACTCGCGATCGATTCTTTTGCTTTGCCGACTGGCTTTCTTCATCCTCGGCTACTGCTCCTCGCAACTCGGTAATGCCAGTATTCTCAATAAAGTCTGGCAATTGAAACGGCGGTTTTTCGAATCCTCTCTTTCCTTGCAGATACTTTCGCTTGCGTCCCCAGTGCCTGGGAACCCCCACGGACCCTGCCACGCCCTTGAGCTGAATGAGGAATTCCGGGTCCGCAGCCGTGACATCGTGCGTCTCCACGAGGTCGGGTCGCTGAACACGGCGTTTCAGCTCGGCCACGGACGGTCGCAACAGGTCTCGGATCTTGCGTTTGCTGATACTACTCTCGTGCTCTGGATCGTCGTCCACGTTGTCGCTACCGTGGACTCCATAAGCCGCTGCATCCATCTCAGTGACAGCTTCATCCTCGGATACGAGAATAGCAGCTTCGCGTTCTTGAAAGCGCCGCACGGCTTGCATGGCAGGGTCGTCGTTACTGCTGCTGTCCTCCAAGAATGGAATGTCTGGCGCCACGTATTCAATCTCCACATCCTCCTCCTGCATGACGGAAGGTGCTTCTTCCTTGAGCTGCACTTGGAGTTGACGCTGCTCCTCGCGCTCCTTCTTTTTGCGCTCGCGCTTGCGGCGATTTCGTTCGGCCGTGGACAATCCCATGGTGAAAGTTGCTTTTATTGTATGTGTCGTCCGTCGTCCCGAACGAATTGAAAATGGGGTGGATGGAGCTCCGATTTTTCTACGCCTAAATTTACGTAGAAGCTGTTTTAATTAAAAGGTTCGGAAAACTGTAAACAGGCCGACAAAATGCGAATGGCACAAAAAGAAAACTTGCTGAGAGTTGAGAGGTTGCTGTACGCTGCACGCTACGACGACTGCCAGCTGCTACCCCCTTGAGAACCTTGCTCCTATAGTCTACGCCCTCACAAGCCTCCCTGATTGCCCAGTCACAATAATGGCGAAAACAGCAGCAGAAGCGGATCCACCCGCGGTCATTACCGTTCCCTTTTTCCTCGTGTGCATGGCGCTGCCGTACTTTTTGGGCTGCCTCATTTCCACACACAATCTCGCCGCCATGCAAACCCTACTGGGGCCCTTGTTAGCAGTAACGACACATGCGCCCCCGCAGAAACGACGAGCCTCTGTACCGCTCCGAGACTTGGACCAGTGTTACCAAAAACTACTCGTCAAGATGCATCGCGGTCGCGACCAAAAAAGACGCGACGAACCCTTTACAAACTTGAAGATCGTCATGCATCGCAACGGACAGAGTCGGCCGTGTGGTGATACCGGAACTGCTCATGTCATGCAGGAATTCAAACAAGCTCTCGAGGAAATGAACGAGTGTCCGACGGATTACGGCGACAAGTATCAAGTGGAAGCTCTCTGGACGCGCGTGTTGCACCGCTTGGTGGCGACAGCCTGTCCTTCCGAGGATGGACAACCGGCGCAAGCAGGCTTTTACGGGTACTGCGACATGGGTCCCGACAAGACGCCCATTTTGCCCGATCACGGCGATCTAGTGCCCGTCGTGGATACTGCGACACCATCCGGCACAGAATACTTGCCCTGTCACTTTCACACACACCAAGGCTTGCGAGTCACGTCCTTGCCCTATCTCGCGCAACTCGCTCGACACGCGGTCGCTCCAAAAACAGCGACAAACGATGAATGCAAGGTCGACGGTGACAACGACGACGACGTGTCGGCGACTTGTGCGGCGGCAGCACTCAACGACAAAGAAGAGGAAATGTTATCCAGGGACGAGCAGCAGCAGCAGCAGCCCCGCGAGTTGCACCTGTACGCGGTTCCCGCCGGACGCGTATTTATGCACGCCCCGTCGCACGTGGGTGAAATCATTGCCTTACCACACGTGCAAGGCGGTGACCCCAGCAAGCTCGTGTATCTGGAGGTTCTGTCGGTATCGCCCCGGGTCTTTGAACTCGTGAATTTCTTTACCAAGACCGAGAGTGCCGATTTGGTGGAGCGCGCCTTGAAGGAAACGTCGGAATCGCACCGCATCAAACAGAGTTCGACGGGAGCAGTGGGATACAATCTCAACAGCAAGCGAACGTCGGAATCGGGCTTTGATACGACGGGGAAAACGGCCATGATTGTCAAAAAGTGCGTACCCTTGCAAGTGAACGGAATGAATATGTTGTTGTTTGTTTGTTGTGGAATGCACCGTCTTACCCCTATTTTCCCAATTGCTACCACGTATGAAATGAATCGATTGATTAGACGGTGTTTTGATGTCTTGGGATTCGACGAGTATCAAGAATCGTTTTCGGACGGGCTGCAGATCTTGCGTTATAATTTAACCAAAGCTTATGTGTCGCACATGGACTGGATCGAAGCAAGCGACCTGGTTGAGCATGATTACGACTCGGCTGGTAAAGGAGGGAATCGTTTTTCGACGATTCTCCTTTACATGAGTGACTTGGGTCCAGACGATGGGGGTGAAACTGTCTTTACGGAAGCATGGCCCGTCGGGCAAGCGGAAGAAGATCGAGTCAGCTCTACATCGGTACGTATATTATACGAGAGACTTCTCTCAGTCTCGTGTTCATTGGACTCACCAATAGCCCCCTCTTGCTTTGTTCTTCACAGGCTTTAATCAAGCTCCGAAAGTCAGAACAGGGAAAGCTTTTGGAAAAGGGCTCATGGGAGGAAAAAATGGTACGTTACTGGCGCTGACGGTTGCACCCGATACTGTTGTTTCTTTCTCTAACTCCAATAGTTACGACCACACCTTTTTGTTGTAGGTCGCCCAATGTCGATCACGTTTGGCGATTCGTCCCAACTCGGCACGAGCCGTTCTCTTTTACTCGCAGCTTCCGAATGGTGAAGAAGACAAGGCGTCGCTGCATGGAGGCTGCCCGGTTCTTTCTGGTGACAAATGGGCCGCGAATCTGTGGGTTTGGAATACACCAAGACTCGGCTATTCTGGCAATCCAAAGAATCCAAGCTTCAAAGGAACGACCGCGTCAAGAGATGTAGAGGAGACCCAGAATGCTACATTCAAGAAGGTGACTGCTACGTTTGAAAATAAAGGGGAAGACCCTCTTCTCCACAAAGCCAAGCTATACTTCGGTGAGCAGGAGTGGGCAAAACTTGGTAAACGAGATGGAAAAGTGGCAGTGACTACATTCAAGGGCCACGTATGGAACGTTCAGGTAGACGGTCGGATAGTTCACTCTTGGACAATCGAAACCGAGGAAGCGAGGCAAGACTTTTCCATCTAGAGCTTTGTGTGTTTGTGTCTGAATACGCACGCACGGATGGATCGAGCTTACTGACTATGAAAGCTTGAAAGTATCATACAAAGTAAAGTAGACTTCTTTCCAATTAATACTTGATTATTTATCATCAGCTGGAGAACTGTCTTGTTATAAAGTAAATAGATGTATATGTCGACCTTCCCGCTTTAGTGGATCGTTAGGGGACACACGAGGAACAGCACGGGATAGATCCAGAGGCGGGCGGACAAATCTCGCAATCAGCATTAAGGATACCAAGTCCGCTAAATCGGAGTGCACAGATTTGCGATGGGATGGTTTCCGTGAGCAGATTGTCCTGAATCTCCAATACTTCGAGCGTGTTGAGATTGCCCCATTCAGTCGGAACGCCACCGGTGAAACCGTTCAAGAAAAAGAACGCAAAAGCTGTGTGAAGAGGGTGAAAGAATGATGTGGTTAGAAATAGAATGAACAAGAGCACGACGATGATCGGAGCACGACTAGCGTTAGAAAATACTTACTCAATGAATCGCGCAAGAAGCCAATCTCAGTAGGCAAGGTACCCGTGAACGAGCAGTCCGTTACCGAGAGACTTCCGAGAGTGCTGAGACTTCCGAGGAACGTGGGTAAAGGACCGGCTAGACCCGGGTTGATGTCGACCCAGTTGGTACGAATCTTGGGGGCAGTACGCAAATACTCAAGATCTCCCTCAATGAAAGAATCTCTGATAAAGAAATTGGTGAGGTTAGGCAACTGGCCAATCGCGAGAGGAATGGATGAGTTGAAGCCGTTGAACTCGAGTTCGATCCAATAGAGATCCAAAAGGTCGGAAGGGAATGAAGCACCGTTAAGAGGTCCTCGATACAGAGTTCTAGCCGCGTTGTAGAAACCAAGCTTCTTCAAGTTACCGATTTCAGTAGGTACACCAGGGTTGTTTTGAAAGTTGGTATCATCATATCGAAGATCGACCAATTCGGTAAGCTCTCCCAAGAAAGGATTGAACGAGGCTCCGTCGGTAAACACCTGGTTAGTTCCAACATCAAGAATCTGAAGAGTTCCCTTCATGTAGACAACCTCAGGAGGGAATTCACCCGTGACAAGGTTACTGAACAGGTCGAGAGTGACCACAAAGTTATTGGCGTCGCACCTCAGCTGTTTCCCCCACGTGCACTCATTGTCATCAGAGAGCCATGTTCCACTATCAGCCCAAGGGAAAACAATTCCAGATCCAAATGCAATATCGGTGAAGATAGTCGACACGTTATAGGTAGCATAATAGATACTGGCGAGTGAATAACGCTGGATGATTCTGTCATCCGAAAGACCAGCTGTGCTGGAAGCGCAGAGCCAGTCAAGAGCTTGCGATTGGTATGAGTTGGGATCCACAAACTCGGCACCACCAAACAAAGCAACAGGAAAGATAACATCTGAGAGGGTACACGCAGTCGGAGCAGCAGTAGGGGCCACAGTGGGCACATTCGTCGGAGCGTTCGTCGGAGCATTCGTCGGGGCATTCGTCGGAGCATTCGTCGGAGCAACGGTGGGAGATGCGGTCGGTGCACCTGTAGCCGCAGGGGCTCCTGTAGGTACCGACGTAGGTGCCGACGTCGGTCTCGACGTGGGTCCAACTGTAGGCCCAGCAGTAGGTCCCGACGTAGGACCAGATGTGGGAGCATCCGTAAGCGCAGTGGGAGCCGAGGTAAGAGTTGGTGCCTTGGTGGGACCAGAGGTCGGCAAAGTCGTCGGCACTCCCGTAACGGGGGCTCCGGTCGGTGCGACAGTGTCAGTAGGGGCCTTGGTGGGGCCAGAGGTCGGTGAAGTCGTGGGCACTCCCGTAACGGGGGCTCCAGTCGGAGCAGGAGTAAGTGTAGGGGCCTTGGTCGGAAGATCAGTTGGAAGGGCAGTCGCCACAGGCGCCTTGCTCGGAGGAGCAGTGAGAGGTGCCACTGGTGATTTCGTGGGAGGAGCAGTGAGAGGTGCTACTGGTGATTTCGTGGGAGCATCCACAGGGGCTTTCGTGGGAGCATCCACGGGTGCTTTCGTGGGTACACTAAAATCTCCGTTTTCCAAGATACGATGCCAAAAAGCAAGGTCTTCATCGGCAACAACTTCCTTCTTTTCTTGCAACTTTCTTGACACGGGCGTCGCTCCCATGGCTTGAACCTTTTTACGACGCTCATAATAGTCAGCGTTGATGGTAACACCTTCTCGCAAGTTTCGATGCTGGGATAGACGACGTTGACGTTCACGCTGGTGTCCGCGAGGATCGGAGGCCACCTTTTCCTTTTCCGCCAAGGCCTTCAGTCGTCTCCGACGGGCCAGAGACTCCTGCGAGGGGGCACCATTGGCCTTTTCCAACCCAACCAACACGAGGCAGATCAAAGCAGAAGATAAAACGCGCATCTTGCTTCTTGAATACAAAGTAGTATGGCTATTTGTCTGAGGGTAGGTTCAGGTATCGTACAGCAAGTGCGCTACAAAGTTTGATCCTGGTTCGCTGAAAATGTGAGGGATGTGCAGATTTGGAGAAGGGGCGAGAGAGGTTGGATGTGCCCTACTTTCTGCAGCTATAGAAGACATCGCCAATCATTACCTATTAAGTACCATAGACCATACTTAGATCAAAATATTGTCGCTGGCGAGCGATATGCTGTTGGTCCTGCTATAACCGGGTCCCAGAGTCTGGAATCGTTGAAAAACAATTTTCCCAGGAAAGTAAATTCCAGTCGGCGATAAAAGAATAAAGAAGCAAAAGGCGCATTGGGACGTTAAAGTCGGGCCTGCTTTCTTAGTTCTTAAGTAGGCACGCAGATTAGTCTAATTAAAAGGGTTCGAATAGTCTTACCTAGCGAGATAAACTTTAGGCACGCGTGGAGAAATGCTCGAGCGACCTCTTTCGCGTATAACCGTCGGCGCGAAAAAAAAGAGCTTGCGTACCCGTAGACAAGAATCCTTGGTTTCGCTAGGCCACTGTTGTTGTTGTTGTTGTTGTTGTTGCTGCTGCTGATACTGATACCTCTTGCCGTCTCATATTGCGGTTTCATCTTAGACTGTAGTCGACAAGGAGAGAGCTACATAGAGTATACTGCACTGTATAGCATCTTATCGAAACGATTAAGAGCGTCCGTAGATCTTAGCCGGAAAGTAGCGCAATCATTCATCGCCAGAGAGAGAGCTTTGCTTGTTGTTGCACCCAAAATAGTAGTATTTATCGGCAATGATGATGATGCCGTCGTCAAGTTCCTCCTCTTTAACGAGAATGCTACCAACGAAGACCTCCATTAGATCCAGCTACAATGCCACCAGCTCGAGATCCAAGTTGTTGAAAGTAATTATCATTTCTTGCCTGGCCTTGCAAGTATCGGCCAGTTGGGGCTCGGGCAGCAGCAGTTCGTCAGAATACGATGCTTCGATATACGGAAATGCCCTAGAACGCGACTGGTTGTACAGCGGGACGGGAATATCCATGAAACTCGAAGGATGCATGTGGGGTTACGTAGAAGATAACGAGGACAGCGGATGCATGGAGGATTCCAGTGAAGATGGAACCACGTACTGGTACCAGATGGCCAACTGCCGTCGTGCGCAAGCAGTCTATTCTGTTTATGCCAGTTCCTCAAGTCATGCGTCTTGCAACAGCGGAAACTTTAAAGAGACGGTAAGAAACACGAGAGAGAAGAGGCGTAAACTGAATATTGTTGTTGGCGACTGATCTTTTTTTGACTCACCTTGAACCTTTTGCTTTTTCTCTCTCTTGTAAAGTTTGTCACCAAAGATGGTCTGCCCGAATTCATTTACTACCTCGCTAACTACGATGGTACTGGTAACTTTGCCGCTGCCGACGACGATGCCAACGACGATGGCAACTACAACGACAATTTTCAGAATCTCCCAATGTGTGCTGTAGTGAATGGCGCTTATGTTGGCCTTGGCTGTGGTGATGACGGTAGCTTTACGTTGCTGTACTTTGATGATGCGTACTGTCTAACTCCGTCTGGAAGCGTCTACGATAAGTTGCGAAAGCTCAACAGGAAACTCAAGAACTATAAGGGTTGCACCAGTATTTCGAGCAACAATTTGGCTGGATATCTCATTTCTTCTTCGGACAGCTGCTCATCCTTGGATAGTTCGGTTTGTACCGACAGCGCGAATATGAAAAATATGCGCAGTTTTACCAACAGCCGCTTGCCCCGCAACGGACGCTTTGCCTCTGGAAGTAAGAGTTGGCTCACCAAGCTCAAGTATGTCTCTGGAGGATTATTACTCTTGGCCTCCTTTGTCATGTTCACGGGCATTCTCTTTACCAACCGGCGAAGACGCCGTGCTTTGATGCAACGCAAGTACCGCCAACGAGGTAAGGATGGGCGCATCCGCAAGAGTTCCAGCCGGTCCAAGAGTAAGCCGCGTGACGGCAGCAAGAGCCGTTCTGGAAGCAAGACTCGCGACGGAAGTAGAACTCGCGACGGAAGTAGAACTCGGCGATCCAAGTCTAGAAGCAGGGTGGATGGAGCCACCGATGGAACAATGGGAGCCGGTGTCTTTACCTAAGAATGCCGCAGATGATTCATGTCGCTGCCACCAGCAAAACTAGCAGTGCATGCACACTGTTTCCTTGCTTGCTTTCTGGATGTATTTTACGTAGTAATGCAGCAGCGCACTTTACAATTTCTAACGGTAAATCTAGCTCTCGCTCGCACTCTTCTTTTGTACAGTAGCTGTGGGTACTATCCATCATAAGCTTAATGCCCTCGTAAAATAGTAGCTAGTAGACTACTCAAAGAGCATGTACCCGTACGTACTCCCTGAGCCTAGTAAAGGCAGAACCTTTACTCGATTGTGGCGTATCTAGAAAGGCTGCTTGGCGTCTGCTGTCTAATTCTTCTCTCTCTCTCTGCTTCTTGTAGCAAGTGATCATCAGTAACATGCGATCAGCCTGTAGTAGTCTAGTGCAACCACTAGCTAGACTACTAACTAGATAGACTAGCATAGAAAAAGTGCGTCATCGGAGTGCAAAGGCAGGGACAATAATCAGTTTTGGCGGGAAACGTTAGGCCATACTGGTACACAGAACCACGAGTCACAGTCACAGGCAGAGTCATACCGTAGGCAGAGTCACAACAACAAATTAAGGGTCACAACAATGTGCGATAAAGTAGATCTGGCGATCCACACGTTGCTTTCCTTCATTCGAATACGACTGGTCCGTTGTAAAACATTCCGAGTGTAAAAAGGAGTCTCCATGTCTGCTTAGAGAGGTCCATAGATCCGCAAGGGAACAATGAATGTTAAAGGCATGACCCATCGCAACCACATTCCGGGCAAGTGCTCCATTGATAATAATACCGCCGATACAGATTATGATGAAGAACTGAACAAAAAGACGGCTCATTCATCCGCCTATCTCTGGCTGCATCGGCAGTTTGGACTTTTGACCCCGAGACGGAGGTTTCTTTCGACGGTCTTTATCGTCGGAGCGTTTTGTCTGACCTTTTCGATTCGCAGGATCACGGTTTTCTCCTCCTCACTTGGTGGCACTGTTGCAACGAAGAACTCTCGACCCGGCGTCTACCCGCGGTACATTCAGTATGCGTACGATCGGAACGTTACCGAGAACAAGAGTCTCCGACTAGAACCCAACGCGGAGCACTACCCATCCAAACGAGTCATGTTTGAACCAATGAGTGAACCCAAGAATCAAGAAATCCTCGCAGATTCCGACGAATACGAGACCGGCCAATTGGAAATCTTCGAGACGGCCGACTGCAAAGCTCAGTACAGTTGGCAGATGGCATCGTTTCCAACCTGCAACAATGTTCTCGAATTTGATCTGACTAGCCTCTTTGACTGTGACACTGGAGTCGAAAAGGCCCGTCTACTGGCGAATGGGTTTTGGAGAGATGTTTGGAGCGTCCGAGAAGGGCGAAACGACGAAAAGCGCGTGCTAAAGACAATGAGATACCCCCACGATTACAGTAAGTTTCGAACGGCGTTACAGAAATGTAATATGTAGGAAAAACTCCTCTTACAATCGTTGCGTGTCTTTGCTTATCACCGCAGCGCCGAGAAATTTTGACCGCCATCGGCGAGACGCGGTGGCCATGGAGCGCCTGACCAAGTCCAACTTTGTCGTGGATATCTATGGATTTTGTGGGAATTCTGGACTGTTTGAGTATGCAGATGGTGGGGATATCAAGGATGCCATCTTGCCGCACGATGACAATGAGCCCAATGTGACGCAAATCGAGAAACTTCAAATCGGTACGCGACGCCTCGTTTTTAACGTTCCCGCAAACACCAAAGATCCACCGCCTCACACGCCCGATTACAATCTCACGTCTTTGCTTTAACAGCCACCCAAGCTGCTATAGGTCTTGCTGCAGTTCATAACATTGACCGGGAGGGTCAAGCATCTATCGCCCACACCGACATTTCACCTTCGCAGTTCATCAAAATTTCAGGGATATATAAGCTCAACGATTTCAACAGGGCTCGATTCATCCGCTGGAATCGAAGCAAGAACAAAACGTGTTATTACCACATTGGTAAGAATCCTGGAAAGAATCGCTCGCCTGAGGAATACGCGTACAAGCGTCAAAGTGAAAAGGTAAGCATTGATACCATGATGTGTCCTCGGAACTGAACAGAGTCTGACTCTTCGAATGCCGACTCTCACACATTCCGATGTCGTCCGCGACTTAGGTTGACGTCTATTCGCTCGGAAATATCTTTTTCATGCTTCTACAGTCCGAATGGCCATTCTCAGATGTGACCACCCATGAGGCGAAGAAGTTGGTGAAAGATGGCTACCGACCGAGCTTTTATGCCGACATTTGGAATAGCACTGATCCCGTTGATCAAGCGTTGAAGGAAGCCATGTTTATGTGTCATGAGCAAGAGTCCAGTGAGCGTGCTACCGCCCGCCAAGTCGAGAACTATCTTAAAAAGAAGCTCTTTGAACTGGACCCGGGTCGATTGAGTGAATGGGGCGTTGCTACCCATTGATCTGTCCGCCGTCGGTTTTATGCGCACTCTTCAATCGTGACATCCAAAACTAATGTTCTGTGAAAAGTGCACATGTCTTTCTACACTACTACTCACGACCCTCGACCATGGAGCAAGCGACGGAAAATCTCTCTTTGGAAGGACACCCCTCTCGTGTCGATCCCACGGTGGAGCAAGACACTCAATTCGCTATTCGAATAAGTCCACAAAGCCGACGGCTTCGCTTGTATATACTTGTAACACTAGCTATCCTACTATTGCTGCTTTTGATAGACTCCTTGACCGAGCAGCGAGTAAAGAGTGCCTCTGTGGGGTTCATCACTTGGGTCGAATATCATCCGTTTCGAGGTGTTCTGGCTGTTGTAATCTTTTATATTTTGGCGACGATTTTATTTGTCCCGGCATCTATTCTCACCGTCGGCACTGGATTCGCCTTTCGCAGTGCATTCGATAGTATCGGGAAAGGGGTAGCCATGGCTTCAACGGTACGCAGCTTCTCAAGTGTGACGCATGTGCCTGGTCGACGATACTTGCCGTACTCACTTGTCTTCTCTTTTATAACGGCCTTAGGCCGTCTTTATTGGCGCTAGTCTGGGATCGATTTGCACGTTTCTACTTGGAAGGTATCTTTTTCGTGATTGGGTTCTTCGTTTGGCGTCAACGTATCCGCTCTTTCAAGCAGTGGACCAAGGTACGTACTCTTAGGTAGCGTTTGGTAAAGCCTGTGTATCTGGAAGAGCGTTGCTAACGCCTATGTGGTCTCGAATTCCCCAGCACTCGAGGACAACGGTCTCAAGATTATGGTTCTGCTGCGATTGTCTCCGCTAATTCCCTATAACGCTCTAGACTACATCAGCGGCGTCACATCGATTCCACTCCGGGATTATGCATTGGCACTCATTGGAATTCTGCCAGGGACCATTCTCTTTTGCTTTGTGGGGGCGACTGCGTCCAGTCTGGCCGACGGAACTGTGGACGATTCGGGGCACAAGGAATTACGCTTGTTTTCGCTGCTCTTTGGTGTAGTCTTTGCCTTTGCTGGCGCTTGCGTAGCATCATACTATTCCAAACTAGAATTGGACAAGGTACGATGCGTGCCAGGAAGGCCTACAGTGAAAGCGTTGGATTTGCGGTTTGGGAGTCGAAGCTAAAGCCAACTGTCTCACATTCATTCTCAATCTCTCTACTAGATACTGGCAGGCGAGGACGACAGAGTACCATCTGCAACCTTACTTTCACGTACGGGGAATCCAATCGTTCCATTCTCGGATACCGACGGACGATGATCAGCCCTCCAACGACATGCACGTGTTGCATCGCAACGAGTGACTTTCGGGAAAGCAGTATTGGCTACTCGGCGATAGTCTCGATTGATCCTACGCCTTGGATGTGGAAGGTGGAAGCGTTCTATTTGTCTTGATTTGAGAAATCACGTGGCTCGATTGTATCATGTTGGATTAACAAATTCGTAACATCAATACTTTGATTCAATTATGCTTTACCTCTCCGCATCCACTTCGGTCCGCTAATCTTAGTAGACCAGCTCATTCTCTCTAGCGGCTCTACTCTTGTAGACACGTGGCGTATCGAAGTCTCTCCTCAGCTTCTTCTGAACTGGCGAACGGTATCCACCGGCTTGGTCAAGCAACTCAGCACCCTGTTGAGCATCTTCCTGCTTCTCACTTGCAGAGCAGGAGCTTCTCATCCTACTCTGATTATATTGTATAACTGGCTCTTAAGTGACCGCCAAATGACTCTTCAACGTTACAAGACAGTGGTCTCAAGCACCCTACGAAGAAGAATGTCTATTCCAACTCACCTACCTTCGTCGACGATTGCGTTGACCACCCTGCTAGGCTTACTTTTATAAATTGAGCGAAACAATTCACTTTCTAGAGTCGACACATCCCAATCGCTGGAGTCTGTGTGTAACTCGCTCCAATTATAGCCTCCGTGCGGGGTACCCTCCACTGCCGTCTGCGCCGCTTTTGTCGGTTCCGTTGAATCAGACGAAGTGGCTATCGCCTTTCTTCGGTCCGCTAGAAATTCCGTAAAGTAGCAACCCTTGCCCAATCATGATGAAGGGAGTTGCCAGTCACTTGGGCATACGTGAGTCGGTTTGGAAAGATCTTTGAGTGTTGCTGTATTCGTGGTCCTGGAACCCGCAGGACAAAGACAAAGGAGCAAGCCTCCTTCTTTAGTACGGCGGCGGGTTGGCAACGTCCCGAACGCGGCGAATTCCTTTTTCTTGTTCACCCACAACCAACGACGGCGTATCAGTGAAGACGTATATAATATTTTGGGTGACGGATGACGAGACAGCCAACGCCAACGCCAACATGGTCATGGTCGCTTGGGTCCGTTGTCCGTTTCAAAGATATGATCGCGAGATGGCGTTCATTCATTCTTTGCTTTCAAGAACGAAACCCCGCGCCAGGCCTCAAGGCAGTCCTGCACGGTATTTAGGATGACTTGAAGTTGTTGGATTGGATTTTCTCTTTTCTTCATTACGACAACAAATTTTAAAGAAGTTCCCGCCAACCTCAAGCATACGTACTCGATTTTCCCGCCAATCTGAGCATACTATTTCTGGGATACTTTCCTATTTCGAATGGCTCGCGCATTGGACATAACCCTCCAAAACGCCCGTGAACCTTTGCTTAGGACAAAGTCTCTCTTGTAACGCTTTTCCTCTGCTGTTTACCTGTAATATGTACGTTGCATCGACGCAATCTTGCAAACCAGGGGGCAATAGTGAGTACCAAGAATGACAAACCGTCAATTGTTTAAATAATAAATGGTCATTTAGATTTTCCACGACTAAACAACGCTCCCGTAACCGCCTTGGAGCGGCCGCCGGTTTGTGAGCAATCGAAACAACAAAATCGCTGCCAAGTTTCTTCTCACTTTTTCATTTTGTGTTGAAACGAAGACCCTCTCAGTCTCGACAACAACAAGCCCAGTCAAGGTAAGCGTCAATGGAACGAAGCAGCCAGTGTTCTTGGATTAATCGGCGTTGCCTCTTTTGCTCAATGGAACGAGGCAATCTGCGTGCTTGGATTGTCATGTTAACTTTTTTGCTCCATAGAGCGAAGCAGTCTGCGTGCTTGGAATGTTCGTCGCCACCTCTTTTGCTCATCAGTCTATTATAACTTTACGCAGAAACTAAGAAACTTTACAATGCCTGTCGAAAAGAACCCCATCGTCGAGGGCGTCAAGAATGTTGTCTCTACATGCGCTCTGATCTTCTCGATCGCTCTAATCCTCGGTCTGATCTTTGATAAGCAGACCAGTCTCTCCCAAGATACCCATCCAGCTGTTGCCGTTATTTTGCTCTTGGTTGCGGTTCTTTGGCTGTCGGTGGTCGAAGGAGGGCAAGCTTCCTTGGTCGGTTTGGCTCCTGTCAATCGTGAGCTCTATGCGGAATCGCATCCCATTGCCAACAAGTGCTGCATTATGGCCCACACTGGTGACTCCCTCGACCGCTACCTTCTTGGACGTCAGTTCATGGTTGTCTTTATTGTCTTCAGTGTCAACATCTCCGGAGGACCAGTTAAGGACGCCGAGCTCTGGGGTCTTCCCGATACTGTGATCAATATCTTTTTGGGATCTGGTCTCGCCATGATTCTCTTCACTACCATGGTTGGTCAGCTCAACTCGCAGGTCAACGCTTCGCACTGCATGCTTGACTACCTCAACTCTTGGGCCAACTACTTTACTCTCTGGGTTGCTATGGCCATCGAATTCTCTGGTGTGGTCCATGCTTCTTACATTATTCAGATTGTTGTTGCTGCTTGCGCCGGAGAGACTATCCAGTCCAATGAGCCACCCCGCTCTGATCTTCGCAATCTTTTCTTCTACTTTCGCTGCTTCATGTCGCTTGGGCTTTTGATCTTTGCTTTTACCGTCACCTTGGTCGCTCTGTTCGAGGGAAAGACCACCATGTGGGAGAGCATCCCTAATGCTGTTTCTGTCATCCTCTTTTTCGTTCTCATGTGCGTCGTCGGGTTATTGGAAGGCATGCAGATTGCCTTTTTCGCCGTCGCCCGAATCCCCGAAAATGAGCGCGGAGACTCCTACTGGGCCAAGAAGACATGTGCCCTTCTTTTCCACGGAGACGCCTTTAACCTCTCTGGATTCATGATTGGCCGTCAGCTTTGCGTCGTCTCGTGCATGTTTTTCATTGCGCGCGTCACTTCTCTCGATATTGATCCCGATGCCGGTGACCCAACCTTGTGGGGAGTCTCGCCTGGTGCTCAAAAGTTTCTCAACTTGGGCTTTTTGGGTGCCCTCATTACTACCATTGTCGCCTCGATTGCGTGGCAGTTGGTGGCCTCCGCTTTTCCCATTGCTTTCTTGAGCAACCCGTTCACCTACTTTTTCCTCCGCATTTGTCTCTTTTTGGAGGCCACGGGCATCTGTAACGGAGCCTACGTCATTGCTTGGATCCACAAGAAAATCTCTGGCTTCCAACGTGACGAAGTCTACATTGGAACTGCTGAGGAACGTCGCGAACAAGCCAAGGCGGACAAAATGGAAAACATTCATTTGGGTGCTGGACACTTGATCAAGCTCCCAGGATTCTATGCAGAGGAAGGTGGAGCCCCCGATGCCCTCAAAGAGCTCGTCCTCAACAATTCCGACGTGCGAAAATACATGACGAGCGTCAAAGTTCCGGAGGGCACAGAAGTGCAGGATTCGGACAGCGCTTGAGTACTGACACGCCATTCTTATCGATGAATAATTTTATAGAAGTTACTTGTTATCTGGAATAGAACTGCATACGGTGTCTGACGGGTTTAGCTCTGCTTCGTCTTCTGCTCCGTTTCGCTGCTCGCATCACTACCCTACCCTACCCTACTTACGACGGTCACTGGGTCTATCATTTAGTGCTTTTCTAACGACGGTCATTGGGTCTATCATTTGAGAGGTTGCTGCTTCGTGCTCTTCTTACGACGGTCATTGGGTCTATCATTTGAGAGCTTGTTGCTTCGTCTTTCCCTATTGCTTTATTGTCCAATCCTTTGATCCATACATCCATATCCGCATTTGGCTCTTTTTAAAGGATACCGGAATCTGTTCCGCGTCTTGGTTTTTGCCTACGACGGGAGTCTGCGGCTTCCAAACCGATGAAGTTAAAATTTGAACCACTGTGAAGAACGTACTGCTAAACACCAAGGAGGATCACGAGACGGAGTTCCATGCGGTCCTCGACAGAAAAATAAATTATTCATGTTTCTGGCTCAACGGAAGTAGGAAAGGACGTTGAGACGTTTGTCAAATGAGGTTGTCGATGAATAATAAATATTGAAGACCTAAGACTAGACTACTTGTTATCAGTAGAATTAGCGAAATACCAGGAAAAAATATAGTGATGCAGACGTGTGCCAATTTGAATTGATGTAACACTGGGGTAAACTGTATCAGACCAGTGGGTAGGGTAGGGTCGACGCTAGAGTTTGCCCATCACCATCCTCCTTTCGCAGGGGCCGCGCGCACCAACGGCCGCCAACGACTCGCTCCTCGCCGCCCACCGACGAGGAGGCAGGACGAGCCGCGGCGAGGACAGCAACCGCCCGCAACAACGCGTTTGCTGTACTTGATACAAACACTGGATTGTTGAGCTACCAAGACATTAGCAGATTATGCACCATGTGCTCAAGGCGTAGGTTGTACAGTAGTCGAACTTGTAGCACCGGAGCCTTGAGATGGCCCGGAATACCACACGGTCCCTAGCAAAGTCCGGGTTCGTTTGAGAGGACAAGCGACGGGCGAGGGACGGGCAACTTTCGCGTCCGCACGTTAGCGACGATGGTGGCCTTTCGTCTTCTATTCCTCTCGACGCTCGATCGACGGCCTCTTACACAAAGCAAAGAACCACCGTACAAGTGGAGCATCGTTTGAGGCTAGTGTAACGCATTGATTAACCGAGCAAGATGCCTCCGAAGAAGAAGCTCGGAAAAGACACGGGGGTCGAGGAGGTGTTGACCCGTATCGCTATTATCAATACGGAAAGATGTAGGCCGAAGAAGTGTCATCAAGAGTGCAAGAAGTCTTGCCCTGTCGTCAAGCTTGGCAAGCTCTGTATCGAAGTTGGGCCAAAGAGCAAGATTGCCTTCATTTCCGAGGCGCTTTGTATCGGTACGTATAGAGCTGTTGCTTGGGATCCGATACTTGAAAGTTCATACCCGCACTACTGCTTATGCGTCTAGGATCTAACATCCACTTACACTACTCAATACTATGCACTCTTGCAAATGAACAGGTTGTGGTATTTGTGTCAAGAGGTGCCCTTTCGAAGCCATTAATATCATCAATCTCCCCAAAGATCTGGAAAAGAACACAACCCATCGATATGGTGTCAACTCTTTCAAACTCCACAGGTTGCCCATGCCGCGTCCAGGCCAGGTCCTTGGTTTGGTCGGTACCAACGGTATCGGAAAGTCGACAGCGCTCAAAATTTTGGCTGGAAAGATGAAGCCCAACTTGGGTCGTTTTGACGCTCCGCCCGATTGGGAGGAGATTCTCGTTCACTTTCGGGGTAGCGAGTTGCAGAATTACTTTACCAGGATTCTTGAAGATACCATGAAGGCCTCCATCAAGCCCCAGTACGTAGATCACATTCCTAAGGCCGTCAAGGGCAAGGTTGGGGAGATTCTCAAAGCCAAGGATGACGTAAGTGACAGCGTCATGAATAGCGTTGGTAGTATGATGTCTAGTGCTTTGCCTGTGCTAACGCAACCTGGCTCTCTTTTTCGAATCAATACAGCGATCGGAGGCGGAAGGATGGGATGTTTTTGATTGGGCCATTACCAACGCCGAGCTGGGACATCTGTTGGACCGTGATGTACGGGTTCTATCTGGTGGAGAGCTCCAGCGATTTGCCATTTGTGTCGTTGCCATTCAGACCAGTGATGTCTACATGTTTGACGAACCTTCGTCTTATCTGGATGTCAAGCAACGTTTGACGGCAGCTGCAATGATTCGTCAGATCTTGGAGACTGCAGACGGTGATCGCCGTTATGTGGTGGTCGTGGAGCACGACTTGGCTGTCTTGGATTATCTCAGTGACTTTGTCTGCGTCTTGTACGGATCGCCTGGAGGTTATGGTGTTGTAACAATGCCCCACAGTGTGAGGAATGGTATCAATGCCTTCTTGGGCGGGTACATTCATTCCGAAAATTTGCGTTTCCGAGACCATGCTCTAACGTTCAAGGTGTGTACCCATATGATTTGCAACGATATAGACGAGCTGTGATGATGCTGACACTTTCCTTTCCGTCTCACACATTTCCAAGGTGTCGGAACGAGCGGAAGCACCAACTGAAAAGAAAGATGTGATGAATGAGTACTCTTATCCGTCCATGACCAAGACGCAGACGCGTGGCACCGCAAAGTTTATTCTGCATGTGGAAAAAGGAGAGTTCACCGACTCCGAAATAATTGTGCTTCTTGGTGAGAATGGAACAGGCAAGACAACCTTTGTTCGAATGCTTGCCGGTCTGCTCAAGGGTGATGAACAGATTAAGCTGGAGGAAGAAGGTTTTGATTACGAGGCATCCATAGCGGGTGCACCGGAGCTGAATGTGAGCTACAAGCCACAGAAAATCTCGCCCAAATTCCAAGGTACCGTTCGACAGCTCCTACACAAACGCATTCGTGATGCTTACGTCCACCCCCAGTTTGTTTCTGATGTCATGAAGCCTTTGGTGATTGAGAATATTATTGACAATGAAGTGCAGAATTTATCCGGCGGAGAATTGCAGCGTCTTGCTATTACTCTCGCGCTTGGAAGTCCAGCGGACGTGTATCTGATTGATGAACCGAGTGCCTACCTCGATTCCGAGCAGCGTATTCTCTGTGCCAAGGTTATCAAGCGCTTCATTATGCACAGCAAGAAGACTGCATTCGTAGTGGAGCACGATTTCATCATGGCGACCTATCTTGCAGACAGAGTCGTTGTGTATCACGGAAACCCTGGAATAGAGGCCACTGCATCGTCCCCGCAGTCGCTCTTGTCTGGAATGAATCAGTTCTTGAAGAGTCTCGAAGTCACCTTTCGTCGTGACCCTACGAATTTCCGTCCGAGGTAAGTTGTTTGAAGATGAGAGTGTATCAACGTCCTGCATGACGTGCTTCTGGGATGACGAGTATCCATACTTTATGCTTTTTTCGTTGTTGCTTACGCACAACGAGCACCGTTTTGGTGTTTGCAGTGAGAGTTTTAAGTCTTTTGTTTTAATTTCCGACCAGTTGCCTATTGAAGAAAACAGTGGCCGTTGAAATGTTCTTCACTAACGCATCTTTATCTCTTTACTTTCTCAACAGAATCAACAAGAAAAACTCGCAGAAGGATGCCGAGCAAAAAAAGAGTGGAAACTACTTTTTTTACGACGACGGCGCGGATGATGAAGTGGAAGTTGACGAGGATGATCTCTAGAGAGCGCTCTTTAAATACAACTTGAAGGCTTTAGAGAAGGGGCAGCTCGAATGGCTTGAATGTTACCGTCGCACCAAGTGTGTAGTCTGTTACGATAGTCATACCGGCAGTGGCGGATAAACAAGTAATCGATATGTGTCATTATCCCAAAAGCCGCCCTCGTTACGCTCTCTTTAGTATGGAGTTGTTCAACGCGTGACACGAGTTTGTCAGGACGAACCAGCGAGAGTCGTACATGTTTTTACAGAAAGCTAGGGCATCGAGAGTCGTAGTCTCAACTAGAGTACGTAGTCTCAACTAGAGTACGTACCGGTACAGATTATACTGCGACTGAATCTTACCAGAACTCTTTCTAATCCACCTACAAACGACTACCGTCATTCTACTTGAAGCGACAACACTCTACAACAGAACTCATTAGTGAAGTAAGGGGTTCGTGTACGGCAATTTAGGTGTGTTTATAGGTTTCTCTCGTCGTGCTTACAAGATGGAACCAGCGTTGGACGCAATACGCGGCCAGAGCTCGGCACATTCCTTGGCCACGGGTCCAGAGACGGCAGATCCCTTCATTTCACCCTTGTTGTTGACGATAACACCGGCACTGTCCTCAAAGTGAATAAAGACACCTTCCTTTCTGCGAAAGGCCTTGCGTTGTCGGACAATCACCGCCGGCATGACCTTTTTACGGAGTTCGGGCTTTCCCTTCTTGACCGAGCACATGACCATGTCACCGGAACCGGCCTTGGGCAAACGGTTCAATCGTCCACCGATATTGCAAACGGCAATAATCTTCAAGTTCTTGGCACCCGAGTTATCGGCGCAGTTGACAACGGCAGCATTCGGCAGACCAGCAGTCACCTTGTGCTTGATACCGGCGGCCAAGGCGCGTCCACGCTTTCCTGCTTCACCCATTATTGAATTTGTATGAAACGAAACTGTAAAGAAGAGAAAGAATACGCACAAGCGTTAGACACGGTCTTGTTGTTGGGTGCAACGAGTCGTCCATCTTGAAATGTTGCGGGGAACGATTCCAGGAGTCGGGAGGCAACGCATTCTTTCTACCACCAAAGCAGACTGCGATGCGATGCAATGCAATGCAATGCAATTCACTGCATTCAGCAGCAGACGTCTATCTACAAGTACCAACAGAACCTACATACACCGCTTCCAACAACAGCCGGGGGCGAGCAACGAACCTTGAAAGAGTTACAACGAGAGTGTAGCGTTTGGGAATAGGGCCTTCGATATTCCCAAGAGACGCGACCGCTAGCAGGTGCTGCGTCCCGAAACGCCACGAAGGAATTTCAGTAAGGAGGTAACGCGGTAAAAATAACAAGTGTGAGTCGAGTCGGGTGAGTCGAATGCATCGAGTCCCGAATGAGTAGGACTAGAAACTTCCACGTGGAAGAAAGAAATCGGACGTGCGCCCGTCAACAGACTACGATGGCGAAAAAGTTCGACAAAGATCCGAGACCGTCGTTTGGCTGCTTTGCTGTATCGCTTACCTGCCTCTAATAATCTTCTCATTGCACAGCAGCACCTCTTCTTTGCTCCTTACCATAAAACACTTCTTGACTACAGAATGAAGCTCTCGTCTTTAGCGCTTCTCGCAGCGGTGGCAGTTCCCGCCTCGGCCGAGATCTTTTTGAAGGAACAGTTCAACGACGACGTAAGTTTTACTTTTGTTGTTGCGTTCTTTGGAAAACGCATCGTTCGAAAATGACTTGCGCGGTTGGAAAATTAGTGTTCTCTTGCACACACACACACACACACACTCCTTTGCTCACCCGCTCGACTCATTCTCCCTTCGACACAGAAATGGACGGATCGATGGACGGAAGCGTCCAAGTGGAAGCCTGCCGGTGAAATGGGAGCGTGGAAGCACACTGCTGGAGAATGGTACGGCGACGAAACCGACAAGGGCGTGCAAACCTCCGAAGACGCACGATTCTACTCGCTCTCGGCTCCCCTGACCAAAAAGTTTACGAGCAGCAAAAACGGAGAATTGGTCATTCAGTATTCCGTCAAGCACGAACAAAAGTTGGACTGCGGCGGTGCCTACATCAAGCTCATGCCCGGTGGCAAAAAGTTTGACGCCGACAAGTTTGGTGGGGACACTCCCTACGGAATCATGTTTGGACCAGACATTTGTGGAAGCTCCAATCGCAAGACGCACGTTATTTTGCATTACGACAAGAAGGACAAGGATCTGCTTATCAAGAAGGAAGTCAACTGCGAAACGGACGATCTTACCCATCTCTACACCCTCGTCATTCGTCCCGACAACACTTTGGAAGTCTTGATTGACAACAAGTCGGTGCGAAAAGGAAAGTTGGAGGACGAGTTTGATTTCCTGGGCGAGAAGGAGATTAAGGATCCAGACGCCAAAAAGCCGGATGACTGGGTCGAAAGTCCCAAGATGGTAGATCCCGAGGACAAGAAACCAGAGGGATTTGACGATATGCCGAAAGAGATTCCCGATCCGGAAGCCAAAAAGCCAGAAGACTGGGACGATGAAGACGATGGAGAGTGGGAGGCGCCAATGATTGACAATCCTGATTACAAGGGCGAATGGAAGCCAAAGAAGATTGAGAACCCTGATTACAAGGGCAAATGGGAGCACCCGATGGTTGCCAATCCTGACTACAAGCCTGATGAGGAGCTTTTCAAGGTTTGCAAAAATGGCTGCACGCACGTTGGTTTCGAACTGTGGCAGGTTACTTCCGGAACCATGTTTGACGATATCATTGTGACGGACAGTTTGGAAGAAGCGCAAGCGTTTGCCAAGGAGACCTTTTTCAAAAAGAAGGACGGCGAAAAGGAGATGTATGAAACGATCCAGGAAGAAAAGAAGGAGGAAATGGTAGGTTGAATGTCGGTAATGAGGCGAGAATTTCACATGACGATCCGCACACTTCAAGTTCTCACAGTGTGTTACTCGTTTCTCTTTGTTACAGGGTGACATGGATATGGACATGGACATGGGTGGTATGGATGGTATGGAAGACATGATGGGTGGTATGGGCGGTATGGAAGACATGATGGGTGGTATGGACGACATGGACGACATGGACGATATGGATGGCATGTACGACGAGTTCTAGAAAACCAAGCACACAGAGATCAGCTTACTGTCGACAACTTTAGGGATAATGTAGAAGAAGT
>Ga0307981_1001231_pt1 | contig 23597 bp, 16 predicted proteins | sample OrgLakmetagen987_FD_201849 | JGI IMG/M metagenome (GOLD analysis project Ga0307981, IMG submission 201849) | Saline water microbial communities from Organic Lake, Antarctica - #987 | ecosystem: Environmental > Aquatic > Non-marine Saline and Alkaline > Saline | place: Antarctica: Organic Lake... | reverse complement strand
AACGAGCTCTTTGGATTAGAAGTTCATCTTGGCTGAAAATTGGAAATAGTTCGAATCAATATCTTCGATTCCTTCATCTTGAATCGCATAATTACCAAATTCAAAGCCTACCTCCAAGTCTTCGGTAATATTATCAATAATATTTACCCCCCAGTGAGAGCGGTCGCGCTCAAGAAGATCCGTTTGTGCTGCCCCGTAAAAAACTGTAGAACGCATAGTCGAGGTCCAAAAGTGGCGATATGAAACCGCATATGCAAGTGTCCCTTCTACTTCAAGCTCATTGTTTTCAGGATTAATGACAATGTCAGGGGACATCCCTGCCGCCACATAGCGTCCGGGGTCGCCTAAGCTAACTTGAAAGCGTATATCGTTTGTATCAGAGACGTTAATTTTAGCGGCAATATTTGTAGCAAACGTTGTTTCTCCTAAACCACCTTGATCGACTTTACGCACCAGTAAACCGGCAGAAGCCACACCCCAATCTCCATTAAGATTATAACGAGCGATAAAATCTGGGATAGATTCATCTGGATCCGCCTCAGCGCCCGATAAACCTACCGCGCTTGATGGCGTGCCTATATCACCATCGCCATTAGTTTCTGGATTTTCTATCGCAAACTGCCAGTTACCATTGGTGTAACGCACTTGAGTTTCGCGTATAAACACTTCACCCACATGTGGACCACCAAAATCCAGAGCTTCCGGCAAGGCATGCAAAGGCATGAATGTGCTCCAATATTGTCCCACTAACCAGTTTTTATATTGAATATAAAAAGAACGAAGCCTTGGGTTAGATGAGTTACTAATGACTTCGTTGCCACCACCACCATACATATCTAATTCTACAAAGCCGGTGACATCGCCACGGGTGATTTTTAAGTTAACACGAGACTCGCGAACGTTAAAACCTGTTTTAGAGGTCTCGATAGCTTGTCCGCCGGGTAGGTTAGCAACCCAATAATCTTGATACGCAATGTCGCCTTCAACATGCCTAACATCTACTTTTGCATATCCACCGATTGAAACTGTTGTTGTTTTACCATCAACAGTGGCCTTAAAAACCTCTACCGCCTTTACATTAGATGTGCCTAAAGCCGTTACTACGGCGATTGTTGCAATTGTTTTACAAAATAAGTTTTTCATTGTGATGCCCCTAATTGGTTATACTTTTATTGAATGCGCCTTAATTTGGAGTGAAAGGAACAAGCCTGTTGCGACCTAATGTAAAGGGGTGATGTGCATGAATGAATAGAAGAAATAGAAAGAGTGTTTTTCCAAAACTCTTATACCATTCTGGTTTCGGCGCTACTCAAGCTATAAGATAACAAATTTTTTATATTATTTTTCAATGTGTTAAGTCTAATTGTTTAATAAAAGATACAGTCGTAATATGAATGAAAACAGGATGTAAAAAATATTTACATACATGACATTTAGACCAAAGTAGCAGGTCTGGCTTGAGGCTTTTAGGGGTTTCCCTAATACTTTTAGCCATGAAGCACTCCCGCTCAGAAAATACTTTTGTGCGTCTACCACTAATGTCTGTGGTCATAAGGTTCCCAATTGCGTCAATTCCCTATATTTTAATAAGCAAGAGAAAGTAGTCATTATTAACCGCAGTTAAATTAAAGTTGGAAAGTAGACATGAGTGTAAATAGCGTTGTAGTTTTGAGTGCCGTGAGATCGGCAATTGGTACCTTTAGTGGCAGTTTGAAAGGCATTGAGCCAGCAGAGTTAGCCGGACAGGTCTTAACTCAAGGTATAGCTTCTTCTGGTGTAGAGGCTGAAAAATACGAGTCCATTGTGGTAGGCAACACCATTCCTACTGAATCGCGCTTTCCATATGTAGCCCGTGTTGCTTCTATTCAAGCTGGGATGTCGATGAATTCAACCGCTATGGCCCTTAATCGCCTGTGCAGCTCAGGTTTGCAAGCGGTGATTAACTCAGCACAAGGCATTATGTTAGGAGACCATCAATTAGCCATTGGCGGCGGTGTTGAAAATATGTCTCGCGGCGGATATTTGTCACCCGCTATGCGCGCTGGAGCAAGAATGGGAGATAGTGCGATGATTGATATGATGGTCGCCACCTTAACCGACCCCTTTGGTGTTGGTCACATGGGGATCACAGCTGAGAACCTTGCCAGCAAATGGGAATTGACACGTGAGCAACAAGACATCTTTGCTGCGCAATCGCATACTCGCGCGCAAGCGGCCATTGATGCAGGTTATTTTACGGGACAAATTGTTCCAATAGAGCTCAAGAGTAGAAAAGGCAGCACCTTCTTCTCGGTAGATGAGCATGTAAAGTCAGGCACCACGGCTGAAAGCTTAAGCGGTATGCGGCCTGCCTTTAAAAAAGACGGCAGTGTTACCGCAGGTAACGCCTCAGGTATTAACGATGGCGCATCCTTCCTAACTCTAGCGTGCGAAAGTTACGCAAACAGTAATAATCTCGCCCCAATTGCAAGAATGGTATCTTATGCAGTAGCAGGTGTGCCAAACGATGTGATGGGTGAAGGACCTATTCCAGCATCAAAAGCTGCGCTCGCTAAAGCTGGATTGCGTATTTCAGATATGGATGTAGTGGAGTCAAACGAAGCCTTTGCAGCGCAAGCATTAACAGTTGCTAAAGGCCTAGATTTAGACCCCGCAAAAACCAATCCAAATGGGGGTGCTATAGCACTCGGGCACCCTATTGGGGCCTCAGGTGCAGTAATTGCAACTAAAGCTATTCATGAACTGCAGCGCATTGGCGGTAAATATGCGCTAGTCACTATGTGTATCGGCGGTGGTCAGGGAATTGCGGTAATATTCGAACGTTTATAAATAGATATTTCTAATAGTATGGGGCGCAATAAAAGCGTCCCGTTTTTTTACACTTCCTTTTAACTCTTCCTTTAATATCATTTCTCGTTACAGATCCCTTGTATGTTGCATAAATCCTGCATTTATCAGCTAACACAATTAAGATGCCATTCACGATCTGTTCATTATTCAAACAATACCTGCGGTACTCTCGAAGTATGTGTGTCAGCTTTTTTTACATATGCTATTAAACTGGTTTTTCAACTGTACTAAGTAACTGTTTTTTATATTAAATATAAAGGGTGTATTTCTTGCTTAATATTTCGGGCTAAGGGGTATGTTGAATAAGCTTCTTAACGAATTTTCCATCTTTTTTACTTCTGTCATATGGATGTCATAGACCCAAGCGAATATTGAATACTTAGAATAAATAGAAGCCGGCTAACCGGCATACAGCCTCTTTTTGGAGAAACCATGAAATGTAAATTAGCAGCGGTACTGTCCTTAGTGTTTGCGACCGCAAGTCAAGCAAGCTCCGTTTTTATAAATGAAATACATTATGATAATGACGGCGCTGATAGCGGTGAATTTGTTGAAATAGCTGCTCCTGCAGGCACCAATCTGACCGGATGGTCAATTCAATTCTATAACGGTAGCAACGGCACCCGATATGGTGGTCAAGCACTTTCTGGGATTGTTTCCGACCAAGGTAATGGCTTTGGCTTTGTTACCATAACTCAGGCAGGCATCCAGAATGGTTCGCCTGACGGGATCGCGCTGATAGACAATAACGATGTCGTTGTTCAATTTTTAAGTTATGAAGGGTCTTTTACAGCTACAGACAGTGCAGCCAATGGCTTAACAAGTGAAGACATTGGTGTAGTGGAAGGCAGTTCTACTCCTGTTGGTTCCTCTTTACAACTTAGCGGCATTGGCCAACAATACGCCGATTTCTCATGGACCGGACCATCTGCTGACAGCCCAGGCTCAGTAAATGCTGAACAATCCTTTGGCAACACCATTGAGGACTTAGACCCAACAGTAGTTATTACCCCAGCAGATGGTGATAGCAACGTTGCCATAGATGCTATCATTGACCTTCAATTTTCAGAGGATGTGATCATCACTGGTCTTAATCCTATCGTGTGTACCAGCGATGTGGCAATTAACGCTACACTCTCTGGCACGGGCAACAGATATACCTTAACGCCTGACCAAAACTTTGCGTCAAACGACCAATGCAGTTTTACTTTGCGCACTACTGATGTAGTTGATACGGACGGCGAACCAAATAATCTTGCGCAGGACGTTACCGTTAACTTCACAGTAGTCGACTTAAATGCAAGTTTAGATCTTGTTATCAACGAGTTTCATGCCGATCCGGCTGGTGATTTAAGCGGTGATGCCAATGGTGATGGCACTCGTGAATCAGGGCAAGACGAGTTTGTCGAGTTGGTTAATACCAGTTCTATCAGCAGAGACATTAGCGGATGGAGCTTAAGTGATGCAGTTAGTGTTAGGCATACCTTCCCTGCTAATTCATTTGTAGAAGCCGGTTGTGCCGTTGTGGTGTTTGGCGGCGGTGAGCCCACTGGCTTATTTGGTGGCGCTTTAGTGCAAACAGCATCGAGCGGTGCGCTAGGCTTTAATAATGGCGGCGATTCAATCACTTTGTCTAATGGTGCCATTAGTATTGATGTCGCTTATGGAAGTGAGGGTGGCAATGATCAATCCCTCACACTAAACCCTGATATCACCGGTGAAGTTTATGCGCAGCATTCTTCTATAGAGGAAGCGAACAGCGCCTTATTCTCGCCAGGCACGCGCATTAATGGCAGCACCTTCTCTGGATGTGTAGTGCCCGATATCGCGCCAACTGTGCTTGATGTTTCTCCATCAAATGGGGCAACTAACATCAGTGTAGATGCTTCTGTTGCTATTACTTTTAGCGAAGATGTATCTGTTATCTCTGGACCTACTTTACAGTGCAGTATTAGTGGACAAGTTGAATTTGAGGCTAGCCTTGAAGGTGCAATACTAACGTTGACGCCTGTCCCAGAGCTTGCAGGTAATGAGGAATGCACATTAAGCGTAGCCGCAGGCTCAGTAGTCGACCTCGATGGCGAAGCAAATTCACTGCAAAATGATTTCTTTAGTACCTTTACGACTGCGGCACCACTGGTTTGTAATGCACCAGAAATAACGCTCATTTCTTCAGTACAAGGCAGCGGCGCGGCAAGCCCACTACTTGAACAAGTTGTATTAGTACAAGCAGCGGTCACGGCCATACTTCCTGATTTGAGCGGCTTTGTGATACAAGAAGAGCCCGCGGATAACGATGCTGACCCAAGTACGTCTGAGGGTGTATTTGTTGCTTATTCAAATAACGATTTTGAAGTTCCTGCAATAGGCGATGTGGTATTGGTTAATGGTTCAGTCTCTGAGCGGTTTGGCCGCACGCAGCTTAACCTGTTGGCAGCACCTAAAGCCTGTGGCATTAACACTATTGCGGCTACGCCTTTTGCATTGCCAGTTAATTCACTTGATGAATTAGAAGCACTTGAAGGCATGCTAATTAGCAGTGCAGCGCCTTTAACAGTTACGGATAACTTCAGCCTTGGACGTTTTGGTAGAGTGACCTTGTCTAACGGCAGAGTCTTTACGCCTAACAATATCGAGTTACCGGGTAGTGCAGAGAACCAAGCGTTGATTATCGCTAACGAGCTCAATCGAGTAGTACTAGATGACGCTAGCGACTTCTCAAATCCAGCTATAGTGCCTTTCCCTACTGGGAACCTATCTGCAGGTAACACCCTAAGGCTGGGCGATACGGTCTCATCACTTACCGGGGTAGTCGATTTTACTCGCGGTGAGTACATGATTTATGCAGTTGAAGAGCCTGTGTTTGCAGAGACTAACCCTCGTATAGCATCGCCAGATTTAGCGCAAGGTAACCTTACCGTCGCTAGCTTAAACGTGCTGAACTACTTTACCACCATTACTACTCCTGGAGCGGTTTGTGGACCTAACCAATTAAGCTGCCGCGGAGCAGAGGATAACGGTTTAGACTCACTCGGACGCAGCGAGTTTGAACGTCAAAAGCTTAAAACAGTGTCAGCCATTGTTGCTATGAATGCCGATATTGTTGGCTTCATGGAACTTGAAAACAACGGTTTTGGTGAAGGTAGTGCCATTGCTGACTTGGTTGGGGCAGTTAACGCTGAAATAGGCGAAGATACCTATCAAATTGTTAACCCAGGCAGCACTATAGGCACCGATGCAATTACTGTCGCGATGATTTATAAACCTTCAGTCGTTAGCTTAAGTGGTGAGGTTGCGGTATTAAGTAGCGAAAACTCAATAGTGGATGATAACGGGGACCCTTTGTTTAACGATAGAAGAAACCGTCCGTCTATTATTCAAAAATTCGCCTTGGTTGAGAACGGCGAAGAGCTTGTCATTAGCGTGAACCACCTTAAGTCTAAAGGCAGTAGTTGTGGAGCTGGCGACGACGATACAGAAACCGGACAAGGTAGCTGCAACCTAACTCGCACACTCGCTGCGCAGGCCCTCACGGCGTTTTTAGCGGAAAACTTTGGTAGCACTCCAACGCTGATCATTGGTGACCTTAACGCTTATGCCAAAGAAGACCCCATTCGCGCCATCTTAGGCGAAGGTTATACCGACCTGGCTAACTTGTTTGGTGGCAGCGAAGCGTATTCTTATACCTTTGGTGGCGAGATGGGTTATTTGGATCATGCCCTAGCGAGTGATAGTTTATTAGATAAAGTCGTTGATACCACTGAATGGCATATCAATGCAGATGAACCCATCGTGCTTGATTACAACCTTAATTTTCAAACGCCTGAGCAGCAAATTGATTGGTATGCACCGGACGCATATCGCATGTCTGATCACGATCCAGTGCTGGTATCTTTGCTGTTAGAGTCAGCAGCTGTAAGAGGTGACTGGGATGGTGATGGCGACGTAGATAAAAGGGATTTCAGAGGTTTATTGCGTGCGATAATTACTCGCAGACCCATAGGTATGGAATTTGATTTGAATGGAGACGGTCGCATTTCATTATTTGATGCGTTCTTGACTCTGCGCCTATGCACACGTCCGCGTTGCGCAACTCGTTAAAACCAGTTGTTAGCGTGAACGTCTTGTTTTACCAAAAAACCCCAGCTTAGCTGGGGTTTTTTATAAGTAACATTACCCTCTTAAACTTACTTTTAGTCCTTCCTAACGTAATTAAATTGCTAACATAGTCACTCCTTCGTTTAATGAAGTTAAAGCGCATCACCAGAATTAAAATAAAAGGTTACGTATCATGAAATACTTCTTTGTTATCACTTTACTATTAAGTCTTTCTGCCGCTAGCCTCGCGGAGACCAACATTACTATGCAAAGTACCATGCAAGCTGATTTTGAAAAACATGAGAACACCGTCTTTGAACCTATGCTCAACGATCGATGGATTGGCTTAGGTATCGCCTATGGCCCATATCGAGACGGCGAAAGCCCAGATAAAGACAGTGTCCCTTCAGAGCAAGATATATTAGAAGACATGCTCTTGCTGACATCTAATGAAAAACTGGCATACCACCTCATTCGTATGTATGCCGCTGACGGCGCTAGTGAGCAGGTATTAAGAACAATAAAGAAACATAACTTACCCGTGCGTGTCATGCAGGGTGCTTGGTTGTCTTCATTTCAAAGCGATGAAGAAAATGAATTGCAGATATCTGAAGTGATACGACTGGCGCAAAAGTACCCAGACATCATTGTTAGTATCAATTTAGGTAATGAGATTTTTGTCGATTGGTCGGCACATAAACTCAATATGACTGATATGCCAACCTACCTTTCGTGGGTCAAGCGGGTTCAGCAACAAACCAAAGTGCCGGTTACCCTCGCCGATGATTATAACTTTTGGAATAAACCTTGGAGCCAAGAAGTTGCTCAAGCGCTTGATTATATTGTGCTACATGCTTACGCAATGTGGAACTCACAGCGTTTAGACAATGCCGTAAATTGGACCGAAGAGACCTTTGTTACGATTCAGGCCTTGCATCCTAGCAAACAAATTGTGTTAGGCGAATCTGGCTGGGCAACCAGTTCAATGAATGAAAATGGCGACGAAAGCTTAATTGTTGGCGAAGCTAGTGAAGGTGCTCAGGCGGTGTTTTTTAATGAGTATCGCAATTGGCTGGAGCGTAATCACATTGTGTCATTTTACTTTCAAGCTTTTGATGAAAAGTGGAAAGGCGGAGAAGACAATACTGACGGTATAGCTGAAAAGAACTGGGGTTTATTTCGTTCAGACCGCAGCCCTAAGCAGGCGATAGCGCCTTATTTTGAGCCTTGATCATCTTTGCGATATTTCTCAAAAAAGTATATTTTCGGTGCTAAGCTAGGTTAAGTTAAGCAAGTCCTAGTTAGCACCTAATACCTTACTTATAAACGCTCGACTTTATATCCCTTAGCTTCCAGCATCTCTAATATACCGTCAGCGCCGGCTAGATGCAGTGCGCCAACTAGCACGTATTCTGTGTTATCGTCACCAAACATGGCCTCTATTTGCGGCATCCACGCGTTGTTTCTATCTACCATCAATGTTTTATACACTTCTGGGAAGTCACGCTTCATTTCTTCCATACCACTTTTTTGCATAGCGTCTAAATCGCCGGTTTTCCAGGCGTCGTGCAAGCTTGTGATGACATCTGAGCTTCTTTCCATCTCAGCGAGTGTATAAGCAATTAACGCATCAGGATCGCCATTATCAAAGCTGTCTAATACTGCGATTTGCGTGTCTACAGATTCTAACCAAGAAATTGCCTTATCATTTTCCAAGCCTTTGGCGTGATAATAGGCGTCTACCCCTTCAGCCAAAAAGCCTTGAGCTTGAAATTCCATAATCGTTAGAGTGAGCATTACGCCCGTGGCGCTTAGGGCATCAAACTGTACGACTGGCAATCCGCGCTCTTCAAGATATTGGGTAAGAGATGCTGATGTTTCGGATGAAAGTTGTGCGCTCAAGCTTTCACCTGGCTTTTGCAGCATTACAGGCGCCATTTTCATCTGGATACTAGGGTCGCTGAATGCCGCAATATCCGTTTCAAACACTAATTCATCGGCCATTTGATATGCATTTTCATAAGGCGCCGGCAATGGGAAATCGGCGTCCGTTAGTAAATGAATTGTACCGCCGACATAGACTACGTCATTAGCCTTACTGACCTTGTAAACCGCTGCACTGTTTGCTGTCCATGCACTTAAACTTAACAAGAACACGAGAGATAGAGATACGTATTTCATACTTTATGCTTCCTTTTCATAATAGAGAGAAGTCAATTTACCAAAGTTTTTTTGATAGTCAAATAGAGCTTAAATATTCGGCGCTTTTAGCGTTTCGCGCTAGATACTGGCAGTGCTTCAATACGCTGAGAAATCATCTCTACCGCCTGTAAATAAGCCGGGCTGTCTACCGCTTGATATTTACTATTAAATTCAGCGCTGTTTAAGCCTTCATCTAAGGCGTCAGTATTAGGAAAAAACAGGTTTTCATTGGCTTCAAGAAGCATAATATTCTGTAACTGTTGAGCGCTTTGAGGGTTTACTGCTAAAGCAGCGAAGTGAGCACCAGAAAGGTCTGCAGCCAAATCGACAAAACTATAACCTGAACCGCCCTGCCCTCTGTCCATAAGTTCTTTAAACTCCCCCACAGCAATGCTAATGCCTTGCTCTGAGAGCAACTTTATTGCAGCAGAAAATACAAAATGTAGACTTAAATCTTGGCGCGATTGTAATACGGGTCGGTTACGGGTCACTGGGATTTTTTCTATGGCGAAGCTCAAATCACCCACCAATGATGCAAAGCGCCGATGCCCTACAAATATTGAGAGTGCAAGTATAGCGGCTTCATTTTCAAGTGTGGCAGAACTATCGTTGCTCAAGGCCTTCGCCTCTATCATAAGGGCATGCAAATACAAGCTCAGTGAGGGTGAGCGATTAGTAATAGCCGTGATCGAGTCAATATTGTCAAGTAAGCGCAGGTAGTGCGCAATTTTAATTTTAAGCAGCCTGTCATCTTCGTCGCTGCTACCTGTTTTGATTTGTTTAAACTCTCTGAGTAAAGTGTCTAAAGGCTGCACCGAGACTACCGCACCTTGTTCCGAAACCTGAACTCTTACAACGGTTTCAATAGCCTTAGTTGCTACTAAACTTTGCGTATATTCGTTCGCTAAATATTCAGCGATACCAAGAGCCCAACTGCCAGGAAGTCGAATACTTCCCAGTTTAACTGAATCTATAATAACGCCTTCGCCAGACATTACCTCAAGCTCCGTATTAAGATAAAGCGGTAGTCCCAAAAACCCTAATTCATAACTTGCATCGATAACAGCGATACCAGAGCTAAAGCGAACATCTGCTTGTGCATTCACTAATGCACGCTGCACAAAGCCTGCAAGGCTAACAACTTGATCGTCGCTAAAAGTAATGTTGTGCGATACATAACGTTCACGCACGGCGGTTCTAACTTGCTCAAGCAATACATTCATTCTATTGGCTTGGTCAACCTGCTCACTGGCTGACACGTCAATAGAAGGCGACAGGTCAATCAACAACACCGCCAGCAATAATAAAATTGAGGCGGTGCATAAAATAAAATATTTAATCGCGCGGAGCATAGATAAGTACTAGTCCACTATGGCTAAATTGCCTTTGCTCTCAAGCCAGGCTTTACGATCAGGTGAGCGTTTTTTCGCAAGCAACATGTCCATTAACTCCAGCATATTTTCACCATCATCACTGGTCAATTGAACAAGGCGGCGAGTGTTTGGATCCATAGTAGTTTCACGAAGTTGTAGCGGGTTCATTTCACCCAAACCTTTAAAACGTTGAACATTGACTTTACCGCGTTTTTTCTCGGCTTCAATACGGTCCAAAATCCCTTGTCGCTCTGATTCATCCAAGGCATAAAACACCTCTTTACCGATATCAATTCTAAACAGAGGAGGCATGGCAACGTATACATGACCTTGGTCTACAAGTGTTCTAAAGTGTTTTACGAATAGCGCGCACAGCAATGTAGCAATGTGCAATCCATCAGAGTCAGCATCTGCAAGAATACATATTTTACCGTAACGCAAACCGGATAAATCTTCTGAGTCAGGGTCAATACCTAAAGCTACCGAGATATCGTGAATTTCTTGAGAGGCGAGTACTTGCGAAGAATCAACTTCCCAACTGTTTAATATTTTACCACGCAGCGGCATGATGGCTTGAAACTCTCTATCTCTTGCTTGCTTAGCAGAGCCGCCAGCAGAATCACCCTCAACTAAAAATAGTTCAGAGCGACTGTTGTCTTGGGTTGAACAATCAGTCAGCTTGCCCGGTAGTGCAGGGCCAGAAGTGACTTTCTTCCGCGCGACTTTTTTACTTGCCTTAAGACGCTTTTGCGCGTTATTGATACACAATTCAGCGAGTACTTCTGCAACATCAGTATGCTGATTTAACCATAAACTAAATGCATCCTTTACCCCACCAGAAACAAAGGCAGAGGCCTGACGCGAAGATAAGCGTTCTTTGATTTGCCCGGCAAATTGAGGATCGTGCATTTTTGTAGATAATATATAAGAGCATCTTTCCCAAATATCATCAGCGGTAATTTTAATGCCACGTGGTAACAAATGACGAAATTCGCAAAATTCTCTCATTGCGTCTAACAGGCCTTGACGCAATCCATTTACATGGGTTCCGCCTTGGGCAGTTGGGATCAGATTAACGTAACTTTCAGTCACCATGTCACCGCCTTCTGGCAGCCACATAACGGCCCAATCAGCGGCTTCACCGTTACCCGAAAATTGCCCAACAAAGGGGGTATCATTTGGCAGAGTTTCGTAACCTTTTAAGGATTGGTGCAGGTAATCGCGTAAGCCATCCTCATAAAACCATTCATGGCTTTCGCCACTAATTTTATTGTCAAAACGAATACGCAATGACGGGCAAAGTACCGCTTTTGCTCGTAAAATATGTAATAACTTGGTGACTGAGAATTTTGCAGAATCGAAATACTTCGGATCTGGCCAAAAGTGCACACTCGTACCAGTGTTGCGCTTTCCGCAGGTATCAATGACTTTTAAATCCTCAATTTTATCGCCGTCTGCAAATACGATTTGGTAAACTTCGCTGTTACGCCTGATGGTTACTTCTACACGAGTTGATAAGGCATTCACGACAGAAATGCCTACGCCATGCAAGCCACCTGAAAACTCATAGTTTTTATTGGAGAACTTACCACCAGCATGCAGCTTGGTCATGATCAGCTCAACGCCTGACATAAGCTCTTCAGGATGAATGTCAACGGGCATACCTCGACCGTCGTCGGTTACTTCTAGAGACTGGTCCTCGTGTAAAACGACCTTAATAGTGCTTGCATGACCTGCTAAGGCTTCATCAACACTGTTATCGATAACCTCCTGACTAAGGTGATTTGGCCGAGTAGTATCGGTATACATGCCCGGGCGGCGTTTAACAGGGTCTAAGCCGTTAAGGACTTCAATTGCATCTGAATTATATTGATTACTCATGCTTTAGCGCTTCATTCTTATTTTTGTAGGATATGATGAACTTACTTAGGATAAGGCTATTGGCTTTAGCGCCTTTCCTCTATTTATTTATGTCGCGTTCTTTTCTAGCATAGTAGCAAGGCGACACCTCGCAGGCAATTTTAACTTGAGACCATGGCATGTTGGCAATCAATACACCGGCGCCGGTGAGCAACAGCATGTCCGCAATGTGAAAACTACTGTCTTAAAAAGGCAAACATTTGCTCTAAATGCTGCGTGTAACCCTCAAAACTATGATTTCCACCAGGCTCTATAATCAGATTAGCCTTTGAATACTTAGCCACCGCCAAGCGATAGTCTAGGGTTTCATCTTCGGTTTGCAACATCACCTGATATCGATTGGCTTGAGAAATAGTATCGCTACTGAAAGCACGCAATGACTTTATGCTGTCAGGGTTGATGGTAAATCGCTCTTGGGTATACGGGTTTTGATGTTCACCTATGTAATCGGCTAATAATTCATAAGGTGCTACTGCGGGATTAATTAAAACGGCTTTCGCATCAAATTTATCAGCATATTTTTCTAATATATACGTAGATAAAAATCCGCCCATCGAGCTTCCAATAAAGCCAATCCTAGTACTTGGAAGTGATACCACCAAGGCTTCGATTTTACGTACTGCGCAGTTGATATCGCCTGGAAGCTGCGGGGTATAGACATTCAGAGCCGGCAAATGTCGCTTTGCATAGGCAAGCGTCTGTTGTGCCTTTTCTGATTGCGGTGAACTTAAAAACCCGTGTAAGTAGACTAGGTGCTGCATGCATTACCATATTGTATTGAAAATGTCTTATTGATGACTTATGAATGTGTTGTGCTAGCGGTGCGCTGACTTAAACAAAAATGCAGCCATTCTGCTAAAAATACATTCACCAAAAATTTCTCATTTCGCTGGTGCATGTTTAAGTTAGGATACTCATACACTGGTTGCAATTGCGACGTGCGCTGCGACTCAAGTACTTCCGCTACTTTCGCATCGTGATACAAGCGAATTATCATGCTTGGGCTTAAATATTTTGCACTACTAGAGTGAATTTGCGACATCTCCAGAGTACTGGTGTATCGGGTCGATTCAAGAATTTGAACCCTGTAAGTCAGTTGTTTATTGACACTGAACTCATATGATAAGTCTTCACTGTCGCAGTCGGGCAGCAGTTTTAGCATGCACACGTAATTATTCTCACAAATGGCGAGAATACTGGGTAAATGTGGCACATAACGTCTTTTCAATACTTATCCTATGTCGGTTTAGCGTGTGGCTTTGTCTATCCAACTCTTTAAAAGTTGTTCTTTATGTAAAAAGAACCATTGCAGGGCGATTACCGCTGCAGCATTGTCTATTATACCAGACTCTAACCATCGCCGAGCCTCATCTTCTTTTACTCTGAGCACTTTAATATCTTCGGCCTCATTCGCTAATCCATGAACTCCAAACGCTGAAGAGGCATCAACTTTCGCCGTATAAATATGCAAGCGTTCTGTGGTGCCTCCTGGGCTCGAGAGATAGCTCAATGCTTTGGTTACCATTGAAATATCGATGTTTGCCTCTTCTTTGGCTTCACGACAACATACTTCTATTTCTTCTTCGTCTTTTTCAATAATGCCGGCGATTACTTCTATTAGCCATGGGTCATCACACGTCGCTGCGGCTGGAAACCTAAACTGTTCTATCAGTACGAACTCTTCAAGCTCAGGATCATAGGGTAATACCGCGACCGCATGCCCGCGCTCAAAAACTTCACGCGTCACCATGGCGCTCTGACTACCGTCGTATTTAGTATGGGTGAATTGATGTCGAATCATTTTAAAGAAGCCTTCAAATACAGTATCTGAACGGTGTAATTGCACATCTTTTCGACTAAATTGTGACATCTTGATTTGATCCTTTAGGCCTAAGTTGCGTTAATCTACACAGGATAACGTAAACTTAATTTTTTGAGAGATTACATTCTGTTACACTTGGATGAATTTCTTTACAAGCTTTTGATGTGACAAAGCGATTGTATAAACTACACTAATCTCATCGATAAGATAATCCAGAATCTATTATTAGGGCGCATGCCAATGAAAAAAACCTTTTTGACTTTACTAATCGGCGCAAGTTTGTCTACAAATGCCTTTGCCGATGATCTTATGACCGTATACACATTAGCGCTAGACAATGATCCTGCCATAAGTCGCGCAGCTGCTCAAAAAGACGCTGCATACGCCGCAATTGATTTAAACCGCGCTTCCTTATTGCCGCAATTAACCGGTAACGTTTCATATACGGACTCCACCAGAGAAAGCTTTCAGCCTGGGTTTGGTGTGTTTGAATTTGACAGCACATCATTAAGTTATGGCATCAACCTAAATATGTCGATTTACGACCATGCCAACTATTTAGGGCTCGACAGAGCAGAATTATTGGCGCAACAAAGTGATGCTAATTTAGCTGCCTCTTTACAAGGTCTGATGCAAAGAACCGTGAATGCTTATCTTGCGGTGCTGCGCGAGCAAGATAACGTTGAGTTTGTTAGAGCAGAGCTTCGCGCTATAGAGCGCCAACTAGAACAGACTAAACAACGCTTCGAAGTTGGCTTAACGGCAATTACCGACGTGCATGAAGCTCAAGCGAACTTTGACAACACCGTCGCTCGCCAAATTCGCGCCGAAAACTTAGTTGAACTTAGACTTGAAGAGCTAAGAGAAATCACCTCTAAATATCACAGTGGCTTATTCGTATTAGATACTGACCGTTTCACTGCGGTTGCACCGCAACCAGAAAGTGCTAACGAATGGTTAGAAATTGCTAAAGACTCTAATTTAGAGTTGTTGGCGCAACGCTTTGCCAAAGATGTTGCCAAAGAAGATATAGACCTCGCACGTGCTGGACACTTACCTACTCTAGGACTAACTGGAAGTTACTCTGTTGATAGAAGCGAAAACTCGGTCGACGGCGCAGTTAACGACCTACCTGCTTTAAACAGCCAAAGCATTGGATTACGTTTGAATGTTCCAATTTATCAAGGCGGCTCGGTAACTGCTCGCAGTGACATCGCAAGAGCTGACTTTGTAGTAGCAAGCGAAAATCTTGAACTCACTTATCGCCAAACGGTCCGTACGGTGCGTAGCTCGTTTAACGACGTAAAAGCGTCTATATCAACTATCCGAGCGCTTGAGCAATCAGTGGTATCAGCTGAAAGCGCTCTGCAAGCAACGGAAGCTGGATTTGATGTGGGTACACGAACAATTGTAGACGTACTTAACAGCAACAGAAACTTGTTCGATGCTCGTCGTAACCTAGCCGATGCACGATACAACTTTATTACCTCGATTATTAACCTCAAAAGAGCTGCGGGTACGCTAACTGAAGATGATTTACGTGCAATTAATCAATCTTTAAAGGCTTCTGTGTAAATAAATTTAAAGTAAGCTTGTTACAAATAAAAAACGGTCAGAGGAATCTGACCGTTTTTTTTATGGCGCAGGTTTATCACGCTCTGAATCTTTAACTTCAGTTTGCATCACTTGAATTTGTTCGCTTAGGGCCGCGATTTGTGCCTGAATATCCGCCAGTGATGGCTGGCCTTTTTCTCGCTCTTTAGTGTGCTCTTCTTCCATGACCCCAACTACAATACCAATAACCATATTCAAAAACGCGAAGGCGGTGAAGAAGATAAAACTGACGTAGTAAATCCAACTCATAGGATAGACATCCATGGTGTCATACATAATGTCAGTCCAGTCCTCAAAGGTCATAACCCTGAATAAGGTAAGCATAGAAATTGCGATATTTCCCCATAATACGCCGCTTTCTGGGCTTATGTCATTGAACAAGAATGACCCTACCGCGCCGTAAATATAGAAGATGATAAACATCAACAATACAACATAACCTAACCTAGGTAGGGCTATCATCAGTGAGTTAATGAGTATCCTGAGCTCTGGCACAATGGAAATCATCCTAAGCACTCTAAAGATACGGATTAGGCGCGCTAGCAAGGCCATTTCCGACTCATCGATAGGAATTAGACTAATGACCACTACTAGGGTGTCAAAAACATTCCATGCCGATTTAAAAAAGTCTTTTTTCCGAGGCTCCGCAATAAAACGAATCAGAATTTCAATTAAGAAAAACAGCGTAATAAACACGTCCATATATTGTGTTAGTTGGATTTGCCACGGAACTAAAGGAAAGGTCTTAGCGCCAATCTCAAGCGCGGAAATAATGATGACCGCAATAACAAAAAACTCAAAACTTTTATTATTGCGTAGCCTAACGAGAGCCTGATGTATAGTGTTTAACATGGTTGTTTGTAACTACCTAAAAGAAAACTGGCCCGCTAAAAAGCAGGCCAGCGTATTAGCTATCAAGCACTAGGTGCTATAAATTAAACTCTTGTTTCATTGCTTCAAGGCGCTGCAATGAATCTTCTTGAACAAAAGTCCGAGCTTCTAAACGACGTTGAGCAACTGTCTTTGAACCATTTCGTAATAAGGCGTCGATGTAGTTTAAGATAATTTCTTCGTTTAACACTCTATCGTTCATTACAGTATTATATGCCTCTACCGCTTCTTCATATTTCTTCTGCTTCACTAATACTTGCGCATAAGTATCGACCGTTGGCACATTGTCTGGCTGAATATCATAAGCACGCTTAGCTAAGTCCGCAGCCTCAACTAATTCGCCGTTTTGCATTAGCAAATATGCCAAGTTATTAAGAACTACAAAGTTGTCAGCATTTAGTTCGAGCATTTCGCGATAGCTAGTAATAGCGTCATCAGGTGCTGCGCTAATCTGATTTTCTGCCAATAACATCTTAGCTCTCATATCATCAGGACGCTCAGCTAAATGCGCTTGTAAAATATCTTTGCTACGATCTAATTGATCACTGCCTTGCAGGGCTTGAGTAAGTACGAACAAATTATTGGTATTTTTATTTTGCTCATAAGCGACAAGTGCGTCATCAACTGCATCAGCCGGGCGTTGTTCAAGTAAAGCAATCCGTGCTTTTACACCGCGTAAGAATGGCAACGGTTGATACTGTGCATCAATGTTAGCCAAGGAGTTTTTAGCGTTTGCCACATCTCCCGTCATGACGTAAAAATAGCTCTGCATAAAAGTCATTTGCAAATTATCTTTTTTCGCTAAAAAATCTGACGATAAATTAAGCGCATCTTCATATTTACGCTGGCCATCTAGAATGAGTAGCTGCCCAAGTGCCGCATCTTCCTGCAAAGGATACAAAGATGCCCATTGCTCGTAATGCGCTAAAGCCTCATCTACCTGATTATCTCTTAATAAGGCAGTACCTTTGAGTGACCAAAATTGATTAGGAGCACTGCGATCAGCCTCTATGTTACTTAAACCTTGCAGGCTCAATTTAGGCTGATTTGCAACCAAAGCAGCGCGACCCAACAATAAAGTAATGGCTTCAGAGTCGCCATTATCTTCAAATGCCTGTTGCACTCTTGCAAGCCCAGCCTCAATATCACCTTGTGATTGTTTGATAGCAAAAAAGCTTGCCAAGGCGGTCGCATTAGCTGGTTCTTTTGTTAACAATTGCTCAGTGACTATTATTGCTTCGTCAGTATTGGTTTGGCGTAAGTAAAGTCGTATTTTTGCCGTCATCACAGCAGTATCATTTGGTGCGATGCTATCAAGACTATTTAACATTGCTAATGCTTCATCAAACTTTTCTTGTCTCTGCAATACCTCAACTTCAAGCAAATAACCTTCAACTTCCTCCGGTGCGTTTGCTTGCCACTCCTTTGCTAGCTCTAAAGCTTTGTCGTTTTGCTGCGTACCAAGGTAGGCAGACGCTAGGGTGGTGCGCGCAGTCACAGACTCTGGTGCTTGCTCGACCGCTTGTTCAAGGTTTATCAAGCCCTCAACATCATTGAGTGAGAGTTTTAAGATACCTAAACGAGTTAAGTCATCCGCGGTTTCACTAATTTTATTAGCTTGTTCGATAACGGCGCGCGCCGCATCAACGTTACCTTCTTGAATCAGTTCAAAGCCTGCTCGTGAAAATAAGCTAGCATCACCTGCACTAGCATTATCAAGCCTAAGCAGGACCTCACTTGCATCAGTACCCTGGTCGGTTTGTAATTGACTTGCTGCCAAAATACGCAAGCCTGGATGACCATCGGGTAAAGAAGAAGCAACGAAGGACAGGTGGCCAACTGCTTTTTCAAACTCAGCAAGCTGATATGCGGAAAATCCAGCAACAAGACGTAACCTCGGGTCGGAGCGTCCAGATTGAATTGCTTTCTCACTAAATGCTAGTGCATTGGTATAATCATTATCTGCGGCTCTAATAATACCCTTTAGTTGATTGAGTAATGGATTGGTATCGCTAATTTGCATTAGCTCATCAACATACACCTCTGCGCGTTCCATGGCTCCTTGTTCTACAAGCATATTGGCCAGCGCGAATTTTGATTCAATATCGTCAGAAGCAACCTTTACGTACGCCTCGTAGATATTTGCCGCTTCTTCTGGCTGTCCATTCAACATATATAGACGCGCGGTAAAGCCGAGCACATCTCTATTGAGAGGGTCAGTTGCTTGCAGTGCGACGGCTTTTTCTAGAGCACTTTCGAATTCACCATTAATTACAAAAAGGTGAGCTGCAATTAGGCCACTATAAACCGAGTCAGATGCGAGTTCGCTGCTTTGCGAAATAATTTCGCGAGCTTCTTCAACTTTGTCTAACTGTAACAAGGCCTGTAATTTACGATAATTTATCTCTAAGCGCTCTTCTACTGTCAGATTAACAGCTGATATATCCAAGTCTGCTAAGGCAACGTTTGCATTAGTGCGTTGATACGCAAGCGACAAATGAGGTAGAACTTGCTCTGCCGGATGCCCGAGCTCCAAGGCCCGAGAAAGCTCTTTTTCAGCAGACTCAAAATTGCTAGTTTGTAAATAAACTTTACCTAATTCAAGACGAGCTAATGCCAAGGTTGGTTCTTGTTGTACAGCGTTTTTGAGTTCGACTACTGCAGCGGCGTTGTCGCCTTGCTCCACGAACACTAATGCTTGTTGAATATGTTCATCTGCCGTTTTCCCTGAACAGGCAGCTAAACCAATAATTATTACGCTCGCCCCAATGATTCTTGCGATGCGATTTAAGGGACGTAAAGTGCCCTTAGAATGACTTGTTTTTACCATTACAAAGTTCCTCTTCAAATTCCATTATCCAAAACTAACTATATTTACACATTAAACCACGTGAACTTCAATAAGTTTAATGGTATCTGGCTCTAATATCTAATATAATGCTCGATTAATACACGGCGCCCGCATCCTCTCTGCAATGCCTCTTCTTATGTAAATACCAGGATACACAATGACCGACACTGTCGACATCACCTTTAAAGACCTCAACTTACCCGACGCCATATTACAAGCGCTAGAAAAAGTAGGCTACGAAAAGCCATCTCCCATTCAGGCTAAATGCATTCCTTTGTTGTTAGAAGGCCGTGATTTACTTGGCCAAGCACAAACCGGTACAGGCAAGACAGCAGCCTTTGCTCTGCCAATGCTCTCTAATATCAATCCAGATGAGCAATTTGTACAACTTTTAGTGCTAGCCCCTACTCGCGAACTCGCAATTCAGGTTGCAGAAGCTTTCCAAGTTTACGCCAGTTTTTCTAAAAAAATCAAAGTACTACCAGTTTACGGTGGACAATCCTATGACAATCAAATTCGCCAACTCAAACGTGGTGTCCAAGTTGTAGTAGGAACGCCAGGTCGTGTAATCGACCATATCAAACGTAAGACGCTGAAACTAGACCAACTTAAATTCTTAGTGCTAGACGAAGCCGATGAAATGTTGCGCATGGGCTTTATTGACGATGTAGAACTTATACTTTCTCATGCGCCAGCAGAGCGTCAAACTGCATTGTTCTCAGCAACGATGCCAGATGTAATCAAAAAAATTACCAAGCGTTATCTGAAAAATCCTGAGCATATCAAGATTCAGTCTACAGTCACTACTGAAGCTAAAATTCGTCAGCGTTACTGCCAGGTTGCAGGCCACCATAAACTAGAAGCGCTAACGCGTATTATGGAAGTGGAAGAATTTGATGGCATGATTATTTTCGTGCGTACCAAAACTGCCACCTTAGAATTGGCTGAAAAGCTCAGTGCTAGAGGCCATGACGTTGAAGCATTGAATGGAGATATTCAGCAAAGCGCTCGCGAGCGCACTGTTGAAAGACTGAAGCAAGGTAAGATTGATGTATTAGTCGCTACTGACGTTGTGGCTCGTGGTTTAGATGTTGAACGCGTAAGTCACGTTATCAACTACGATATTCCGTACGACACAGAGTCTTATGTTCACCGTATTGGTCGCACTGGCCGTGCCGGGCGAACTGGTGATGCAATATTATTTATCTCTCATCGTGAAAAGCGCTTGTTATTCGCTATTGAGAAGATGACCAAGCAAGTGATTGAGAAGATGGATATACCGTCAATATCACAGCTTAACGAATCACGCTTAGGTCGTTTTAAAACAAGCGTGCTTGAAGCTTTGAATGACGACGCGATTGAAGCTTACATGCCTGTTATCGAAGCTATCATGGCAGAGTCAGAATCTTCGCCGGAACGAGTTATGGCTGCTTTAGCAAAAGTAGCTCAAGGTAACGAGCCGCTGTTATTGAATGAAAATGAGAAGACCGACCTTAACGCGCAACCCACCTTTAAAGAGCGTAGTGAGCGCGATCGTGGCCCTAGAAACAAAAGCGAGCGCAGCGGCGGTAGAGGCGAGCGCAAATCAAATGCTAGTAACAGTAGACCTCGTGGTAAGCCTGAATCGGGGATGCAGCGCTTCAGAATTGAGGTAGGTTATACGCACGGTGCTAAACCTGGCAACATTGTGGGTGCGATAGCAAACGAAGCGAATATTAGTAGCAAGAACATCGGTGCTATTGATATTCATGACAGCTACTCATTAGTCGATTTGCCCGATAGCCTTGGTAATGACACTCGCGACACGCTTCAGAAAACGCGGGTTGCTGGTCAACGCCTAAACTTGCGTCCTTGGAGCGATGAGCCACCAAAACGTAAAAAACGCACTTAACAATTAGCTAGTGTTAGTCGCTTGTCTTAAGACCTGCGACTTCACCGAGGCTTAGTAAAATACTTTTCAGTATTTATGCTCAGTGTATTGCCTGCCTCATTGTTGGGGCAGGAGAAGTTGCGGTTCGTAAGCTCGGATTGGTTCTTAAAAACACCAGCAACTATTGAAGTAGTTGCTTCTTAGTTTTTATCGCCACCGATAAAAACGTTGTTAATAAAAACGTGCATTATATTGGCCGCGCTACGGCCGTTTTAGTTAACGTGGTAAATAACAAACCTTTTTGTAAATTCATTATCCCCTCTATAGCAGCTTACCTGGTTTATGCCCAACTACCATTGAGGAAACTTGCTAACTGAGACAAAGCAGGTTCATACAGGAGTTAAAAATGAGTAATAACAACAAGCTGATTGTCCAATCAAGTAACAGCGAACTCACCAAAGCGGCTCATACTCTAAAAACCATTCTAGGCATCAAAGCCTCAAGAGCCGCACAAAGACACGCTAGCGCGATGGGTTACCCTTCAGCAAACCATCTCATTGTTGCGGTTAAAGCAGATTCAGTAGAGCAAGACTTTGACACCTATATAAATATTCTAAAATCAGAGCTCATGAGTAATCATCAAATTGAGTTGAATGACGCTATGATTGGCGGTTTGCGTGAGAGTTTGACAGTTTAAACGCCAATTAATACGCCACACCCTGTCATTATTGCGCTTACCCCGTCATTACTGCGCCTTACCCTGTCATTAATGCGCCTTACCCTGTCATTACTGCGCCTTACCCTGTCATTACTTATATGGACTCCCGTTTCATTTCAAGGACGATGTGATAATAAATTAAAGACTGCTTCCGCATATTCGGACTCTTGATGAGCAGCTAACTCTGGCCCCAGATGTATTCGCTCCTTCATGCCTCTTCAGCGTAGCGGTATTTAATACCACAGGAATGATCAGGCTCTTGAAGGTCGGTCTTACCTATTTATTATTCGCATGTCTTAGAAATGAAATTTAAAACCTATTATTAGTGGTTGAGCTTATTAAACGGTATGTTTATATCAAGCCATCGACGGAGCACGATAGTTTTCCCCATGTCTGAGCATTGCCCATGCAGTGCGAATGGTTTTATTTGCCAATGCCACCGCGGCTCTGCGCTTGCCTAGCCGTGTAATTAACGTTTTCAACCAACGCTCTTTATCGTTTTTAGGCAATCGTTTATCAACGACTTGCACCACTGATAAAGCGCCTTGGATTAAATTGGCTCGCAGGCGCTTTTTACCTGAGCTTTTGCCGATACCTCCAAGTATTGTTACCCCGCCTGTGCTGTATTGTTTTGGGGTTAAACCAATACAAGCCGATGCCTCTCGACCATGAGAGAAGCTTTTACCTTGGTCACCCAGTGTCAAATAGACTTCTAATGCATTGATTGGGCCTATGCCTTCTAGCGCCATTAGTTGTTTGCATTGCTCTTGCTGCTTGACCAAGCTTTCAAGTTGTTTAGACACTGTCTTTAAATGCTCACCACTATCAAGATAGGACTCGTACATACGCACCATTTGCAAGCGAATAGTCTCTGGCAAGCCATTGTCATTATCCGTTAATATCCTCGCAATTCCCTCAGTAAAAGCTTTTTCGCCTTTGTTAATGGGCAAACCAAACTCACATAATAAACCACGTAACATGTTGCTCACCGCGGTTTGATTATCAGTCAAATGTTGACGAATTCTAGAGATAGACTGCAATGCTTGTTGTTCAACTGTCTTGATACCGACTGGTTTGATATTCGCTTGCTGGCTCGCGGTCGCGATGGCTAAAGCATCGTTCTTATCGGTTTTATGTCCCAGTCTAAATGGGGTAACGCTTTTGGGGGAAATCAATTGCGCTGTATGACCTAAGCTTTGGGCATAACGAGCCCAGTAGTGAGATGAGCCACAGGCTTCAATGACTACGTGACTGCTCGCCTGTTTCGCTAGAAATTCTTTTAGTTTCTGACGGGTAAATGCTTTATCTGTTCCCACTTTGTTATTTCTTAAGCTTACTGCATGAAAAGAAGTTTTTGCGATATCGATGGCGATAAGGTTATTATTCAT
>Ga0307981_1001230_pt1 | contig 23597 bp, 19 predicted proteins | sample OrgLakmetagen987_FD_201849 | JGI IMG/M metagenome (GOLD analysis project Ga0307981, IMG submission 201849) | Saline water microbial communities from Organic Lake, Antarctica - #987 | ecosystem: Environmental > Aquatic > Non-marine Saline and Alkaline > Saline | place: Antarctica: Organic Lake... | reverse complement strand
AATCCTCGCATTCATGCGTGAAACCATCCCGCAGGACTGGAAAAACTTCCGCGACAAGGTCTCAGACAACTTCTGCGTCATAACCCACAAGAACTTTCGGGTTTTGGAGTAGAGGCGGTATAAAGCAATGGACGGGGCAGAGAAACTTCCTCACACGCCGCATCGAGAATGTCAGGGGCGAGTTCAGTCTGACAGCGCTGGCCTACAATATCCGCTGCGCCATAACCCTTGTTGGTGTAGCTGGCCTCATGCGCGCTGTCAGTGCCTGATTGGAGCTATTGCCTGCAAATTCCGGAAAAACAGCCCCATAATCGCACCAAAACAGGAATCTGCGGGGTTTGGATCGCTCAAGCGGTCAAAATTGGCTGAAAGATAGATAGCAACCTACACGCCCATGTTGTGCCAACCGAAAGCTAGTTTCCACACAATCTGGAGCGTTTTTTGGCACAGGTTCAAACGAGCTCATTTTACGCTGTAACAAACTGCGTTCAAAACCGATTTGGATGTTGAGGTTTTTGCCTCTCCTGCATTAGCGAACATCTGTGCATCACCCAGCATCGACGACTATGGGCAGCAACCTCAACCGCTCAAGGCAGACACCTCCACCTAAATCAGCAGCCCGCCTGCCCCTTCATGGCGCAACAGCCAGACTTTCGTCTCGACCCCGCCCTTGCCGGAAAACCCGCCCAGACCCTGCGTGCCTAGCACCCTATGACAGGGAATGATGATCGGGATTGGGTTGCGGCCACAGCCGGTGCCGATGGCCTGCGCCGGTACGTTCAGCATCTTGGCCAGATCGCCATAGCTGCGCGTCTCGCCGTGGGGGATAGCGGCGATGGCGGCACAGACGCTGCGTTGAAAATCGGTACCGGCCACAAGGGTGGGCAGGTCGAACTGCCGCAACTTCCCCGCGAAATACGCCGCCAACTGCTCCAGAGCGCAACTGACGAGCGGAGTGACGTCCTGCATAAACGCGTCATGCCATGCAAGCGCAGTGATCGCCCCGCCCTCCTCGGTCACGCAAAGCGGGCCGAGGGGTGTGGACAGCGACGCAGCGGCCATATCAGGCCGAGTGCGCGCCGTCCGCCAGCCCCTTAACAAACTCCAGGACCTTGGCCGGGCTATCGCCTGCCGCCATCCGGCTGACAATGGCCGACCCGACGACCGCGCCATCGGCGACGCCTGCGATCGCCTTGGACGTCTCGGGCGTGCGGATGCCAAAGCCGACGATGATCGGCAGATCGGTCTGCTTCTTGATCCGCGCGACTTCGGGCGCGACATCGTCCGCCTCGGCGGCCGCCGCTCCGGTGATGCCAGTGATCGATACATAATAGACAAAGCCGGATGTGTTTTGCAGCACTTTGGGCAGACGCTTGTCATCGGTCGTGGGCGTCGCCAGCCTGATGAAATTGAGGCCAGCCGCCTGCGCAGGGATGCACAGCTCCTCGTCCTCCTCAGGGGGCAGATCGACTACGATCAGGCCGTCGATGCCTGCCTCGCGTGCGTCGATCAGAAACTTGGGCACACCGTGACTATAGATTGGATTGTAATACCCCATCAGCACGATTGGCGTGGTGTCGTCGCCCTTGCGAAACTCGCGCGCCATCTGCAGCGTCCGGTTCAGCGTCATACCGCTCTTTAGGGCGCGTTGCCCGGCCAGCTGGATCGTCTCGCCATCAGCCATCGGGTCGGTAAAGGACAGGCCCAGTTCAATGATGTCGACCCCTGCGGCAGGCATCCCCTTGACCACCTCAAGCGAGGTGTCAAAATCAGGATCACCGGCCATAACGTAGGCCACGAATGCCTTCTTCCCAGCGGCCTTCAACTCGGCGAATTTGGCATCGATACGGCTCATCACTGTCCCCTTGATTGATGGCAACTATTTTGGCGCAAAGAGCCGAGGAAATCAATGGTCTGCTTGACGCCAAGCGCCGGGGTGCCGTAGATGCCGTGAATTCTGGATCAGGAGCGGCGTCATGGGTTTCAAAATGGGTATCGTCGGGCTGCCGAATGTCGGCAAGTCCACGCTGTTTAACGCGCTCACGCGCACCGCTGCCGCGCAGGCCGCCAACTTCCCTTTTTGCACGATCGAACCCAATGTGGGTGACGTGGCCGTCACCGACCCCCGGCTGGACACGCTCGCGCAGATCGCAGGCAGCAAACAGACCATCCCCACGCGCATGACATTTGTGGATATTGCCGGCCTCGTCAAAGGCGCGAGCAAGGGCGAGGGACTGGGTAACCAATTTCTGGCTAACATTCGCGAGGTGGACGCCATCGCGCACGTCCTGCGCTGCTTTGAGGGTGGTGACGTCACCCATGTCGAGAACCGCATCGACCCCGTGGCCGACGCCGAGACGATCGAAACCGAGCTGATGCTGGCCGATATCGACAGCATCGAAAAGCGGATGCAGAACATCACTCGCAAAGTCCGCAGCGGCGACAAGGAGGCGATCCAGCAGGAACGCCTGCTCAAGGCCGCGCTGGCCGCGTTGGAGGAAGGGCGTCCTGCCCGCACCGTCGATGTGGACGAAGACGACAGGCGCACGTGGAAGCTACTGCAACTTCTGACGACCAAGCCGGTGCTCTATGTCTGCAACGTCGGCGAGGGCGACGCGGCGGAGGGCAATGCATTGTCCGCCAAGGTGTTCGACATGGCCGCCGCTGAGGGCAACTCAGCCGTCGTCATCAGCGCCCAGATCGAAGAAGAGATCAGCCAGCTGGACACCGACGAAGCCGAGATGTTCCTGACCGAAATGGGTCTGGACGAGGCGGGCCTCAGCCGCCTCATCAAGGCGGGCTACGAGCTGCTGCATCTCGAGACATATTTCACCGTTGGCCCCAAGGAAGCGCGCGCCTGGACCATCCGCACCGGCACGTCCGCCCCCAAGGCAGCAGGCGTGATCCACGGTGATTTTGAACGCGGATTCATCCGTGCAGAAACCATCGCCTACACTGATTTCACGACGCTGGGCGGTGAGCAAGCGGCCAAGGAAGCCGGCAAGATGCGCGCGGAGGGAAAGTCGTATATCGTGAAGGATGGCGACGTGCTGCACTTCTTGTTCAACACCTGAGGCGCGCGCCGGGAGGATGCCCGATGAACGCCACCTATGCCAAGCAGATCGCCCGTCGCCTTTGGCTTGACGCCAAGCGCGCGAGCTCCACTGCGTTTCAATGCAGTCCATGAGTCCCACCTTCCCAGAAGGCCTGCAAGACTTCCTGCATGAGCTGAACGACGACATGCATGCCACCGGAAATTGGGGCGCGCCAGCCGATTACATCCCCGAGCTGGCCGCTGTCGATCCGGCGCAATTTGCCATCTCGGTGGCAATGGCGGACGGACGCACCCTGTCAGCTGGCGCCCATACCAAGCGATTTTCGATCCAAAGCGTCTCAAAGGTGTTCACCCTCGCCGCTGCCCTTGGCCGGATTGGCGATACGCTCTGGGCGCGCGTAGGGCGCGAGCCGTCCGGCACGGCCTTCAACTCCATCGCGCTGCTGGAGCAGGAAAAGGGCCGGCCGCGCAATCCGTTCATCAACGCTGGTGCCATCGTGACGACCGATGCGCTGCTGGACGGGCGCCAGCCGCGCGAGGCACTGGCCGAACTGCTGCAATTTATCCGCTATGCCGCAGACGACGAGGATATCTACATCGATCAACACGTCGCCGCGTCCGAAGAGGCAACAGGCCACCGCAACGCGGCGCTGGCGCATTACCTTTACTCCTTTGGCAACATGAAGAATGAGCCGGATCTGAGCCTTCGGACCTATATGCACCAATGCGCCATCGCGATGACCACCGATCAGCTGGCTCAATCAGGCCGTATGCTAGCCGGGCTGGACGGTGCGCCACGCCTGATATCGGCCGACCGCGCCCGACGGATCAACGCATTGATGATGACCTGTGGGCATTATGACGGCTCAGGCGATTTCGCATTCCGCGTCGGTCTGCCGGGCAAAAGCGGGGTGGGCGGCGGCATCCTAATAATTGCGCCGGGCAAGGCATCGATTGCCGTCTGGTCGCCGGGCCTCAACTACTACGGCAACTCCAAGGTCGGCACCGAGGCCGCGCACCGGCTAGCCAATTTTACCGGCTGGTCCGTCTTTGGCACCTGATCTGCTTGCAGTTCGGGCGCGTGCGCCTAATGTCGGGCGCGTAACGCAAAAGGCCCAGACATGACCCAGTTTCGCAAATCAACCGCCCTGTCCCGTATCCAGCCTGCGGCGACTATCGCCATCACACAAAAGGCGCGCGATCTGCGCGCGCAAGGCCGCGACGTGATCTCGCTATCCATAGGCGAGCCCGATTTCGACACGCCAGATCATGTGAAGGCCGCCGCCGCCGAGGCCGTGACAAAGGGTGAGACCAAATACACCCCCATCCCGGGCATTCCCCAGCTGCGCGAGGCCATCGCAGCCAAGTTCGCACGCGAAAACGGGCTGGAGTATGCGCCCTCGCAGACCATCGTCTGCACTGGCGGCAAGCAGGTGATTGCCAATGCGCTGATGGCGACGCTAGATCCGGGCGACGAAGTGATCGTACCCGCGCCCTACTGGGTCAGCTATACCCAGCAGGTCGAGATGACGGGCGCAGTGCCGGTGGTGGTGGCAACTCGGGCCGAGGATGGGTTTCTGATGACGCCTGCAGCGCTGGAGGCGGCGATCACAGACAAGACCCGCTGGCTGATCCTCAACTCGCCCTCCAACCCCTCGGGCGCGGTTTATGGCGCGGGCGATCTGCACGCTCTGGCAGAGGTGCTGGAACGGCATCCACAGGTCTGGGTGCTGTCCGACGACATTTATGAGCATCTGATCTATGGCAACGTCCCCTTCGCCACGATGGCAGCCGCCGCGCCTGCGATGAAGGACCGGACCCTTACCATGAACGGTGTTTCCAAGGCATATGCCATGACCGGCTGGCGGATCGGCTATGCCGCAGGCCCGCAAGCGTTGATCGACGCAATGGCGCTGGTGCAGGGGCAATTTACCAGCGGTGCGGCGCGGCCTAGCCAATGGGCGGCTCATGCGGCCCTCACCGGTCCGCAAGACGCGATAGAGACGCAGCGCGCTGCATTTAATCGCCGCCGCGATCTGGTCGTCGCGCGCCTGAATGCCATTCCCGGCATGACCTGCCCAACCCCGCCCGGTGCCTTCTATGTATTCCCATCCTGCGCGGCGTTTCTGGGCAAGGTGACGCTCGGGGGGCGCCGCATCGACACCGATGAGGATTTTTGCATGGCTCTACTAGAGGAGGGCGGCGTCGCAACGGTACATGGCGCGGCCTTCGGGCAAAGCCCTTATTTCCGCGTCAGCTATGCCGCGTCCGAGGCCGAGCTGGCAGCGGCGGTGGACCGTATCGAGGCATTCTGCGACGCGCTGGCGTAACGCATGGCCCAGTTGCGCAGGGAAACACCGCCCGGAGCAGCCCAGCCAGAACCTTAAGCAATGCGTATCAAGCCTGCCGTAGCCTCAGGAAAAAAGCAGCAATGCGCCCCGATTTGGACGATCGGCGCCGGTCCAGCCCGTCCGGCCCGTCCAGCCGGAGACTAGCCGGTCCGGCTTCACCCGCTTCGCTCAGAAATCGCCAAGTGCCAGATTTTGGGAGGCGGCGATGTCGCAGGACGGCTCTGCGCTCCCGCAAGATCACCGTATCCGTGCAAGCAGATCATCAGCAATGGCGGTGCCGCTGGTCCAAGCGGCCTCGACCCGGGCGCCAAGGCACCAGTCACCCCCAAGGTAGAGCGTGGCATCCGGCGTGCAGGCAAAGGATTGGCCAAGCGGCTGGGTGACGCGTGCATAGCGCCAGCGATGCGCCACAGCATGAACCACGCGGTCCTGCGTCACCGCCAACCTATCGCACAGAAGGGGCAGCATCCGGTCCACGATCTGGGGCGGACTGTCCTCAAGATGTGCAAGGCTGAATTCCAAGCCCGCCTGCGCCACCCAAGTCGTTGCGGTGCCCTGTGGCCTGCCAGGCTTGTCACTGTTCTGCGCGATCCAAGCCAACGGATCATCCGGTGTCCTTTGACTGACGAAGGCGGCCGGTCCGATGATACCAGCCATCAGCGTCAGGCAAGGCGCCAACCGTACCCCCGCAATCTGCGCGACCAACGGATGATCCGCCCCCACAAGTTCGGCCACCTGAGGCGCGGGCACGGTCATGACCACATGCGTGGCAGGGTGGTCTGCGCCTTCAAACTGCACCCGCCAGCCTTGTCCGTCGGGCTGCACGGCGGTCGCTTGCATCCCCTGCCGGACATCCAGCCCAGCCGCCAGCGCCTTGGGAATAGACGACATTCCGGGCGTGCCAACAATGTGATTCCGCCCGGCGCCGTCCGCCCAAGGCGCCACTGCGCCGTCATTGGCCAATTCGCTCAGAACGGTGGCAAACCCTTCGGACTTGGCCGTGACATACTGCGCACCGTGATCGAAATGCAGACCATCGGCACGGCGCGTGGCGATACGCCCACCAATACCGCGCCCCTTGTCATAGAGGACTGGTTGCAGGCCCGCCTGCACCAACCGCCGCGCACAGGCGAGTCCCGTCATCCCTGCGCCGATGATGGCGACGCGGGTCATGTCGGCACCATCTGGTCTAGGATGCGCGGGATCTGTTTTCTGACTTTGAAAAACCCAGCCGTGGCATGGGGCCAGATCGCGTCGTCCCAATCGCGGCGCATCTCGCAGAACGCGATGTCATTTTGCGCCAGAAACATCCGCGCCTCCTCCAGCCAGTCATGGAGCGGTCCGCGTGTGACATAGGGTGTGACGATCTGCGTGGCCCCGATATTGGCGGCCCATCTGGACAAGACGTCAGGATGATCTGCCCGCAGAACGGTGGCGCGCATGTCGATCCGGGCGGCAGCATCGGCCAGTGCCCCGTCCTCGAATGCAAGCACTTCGTCGGCCACAGCAAGGGGCGAGCGCAAGTGCCCCCCCGCCAATGTGGCGACGCCGCGTATATCGAGACCCGAGAGGTCGAACGCCTCAGCCGAGCAATCCTCATCCGTAATCAGCAGCGCGGTAGGCACGCCGGGCCGCGGTGCGCCCATCACACGCAGGGGCAGGACAGGCGGCAGGCCATCAGGCTCTGTCGCCTCCAACCCATCCACCACCTCTGCTAGATCGCTCTGGCGCGGCGCAAAACGGCCACCAGTGAAGGTGGCTATGTTTGTGGCTTGGGCCGGATAGGGCTTGCCCCGCGTGTGCAGGCCCGCAGCCCAGCGCCATCCCAAAGTGTTGGACGCCGCATCGCCATCCAGCAGATGACGGTAAAAGAAGTCAGCCCCCAGCCGCCAAGGCAAACCAAGAGTGAATATCCAGATAGAGGCAAACCACATGCGGGCGTGATTGTGCAAGTAGCCGGTTCCCACCAGCTCCTGTGCCCATGCATCGAAACACTCCAGCCCAGTCTGGCCGTCCTCGGCGCGGGCGACATCGCGGCGCAGGCGGCGGTCGCGGCTAACCGCCGTAAGATCCGCTTGCACGCCCTGAACATAGCGGTCCCAGACCTGCGGGCGCCGCTCTAACCAGCCTTTGAAATAACTGCGCCAGATCACTTCTTGAATGAATTTTTCTGCGTTTTTAGGCCCATGTGCTGCGAGGGCGGCGGCCACTACCTCCTGCTCGGTCAGCAATCTGCGACGCAGGTAGGGGGACAATGTGGATACGGATGTATGATTGCCCGGGCCGCGATCATAGTTGCGGCCATTCGCGTATCGGTGTCCCATGACCGGCGTAAATGCCTGCATTGCCGCAAAGCCCGCAGCACGGGTGGGGTGAAATTGGCTCAATTTGGCACGCCTTTTTTATTACGGAGATTAACGTGGTCCAATGACGAGCTAATTCAACGGTCTTGTGCGGGATAGTCTGAGAGGTCTTGGTGAGGTTCAGGAGTTTCTTCGCGTGGAGGGATCATGGATGGTGTTTCTCAGCGTGCAGAGCGGACAAAGGTGCTTGGCCGACCTCACTACGGGGCCGAAACGGGGTTCGGCCCGCGCCGCGCGCCAAGCCGCCGGCGTCATGGCAGGCGGGCTTGCAGGTCTGCGCCGGATTTGCCAAGTTGCGGGCTATGAGTGATGCCCTCAACCTCGCTGGCCGCATCCTGATTGCGCTTTTGTTCTTTGGTGGCGGCCTCCAGAAGCTTGCAGACCCGGTGCCGGTGCAGCAAATGATCGCAGGTGTTGGCCTACCGCCAGCGCTGATATGGCCGATTGTGGCGTTCAACATAGCGGCTGCTGCGAGCCTTATTCTGGGCCCACATGTGCGCAGCTGGGCGTTTGTTCTGGCCGCATACTGCGTTTTCACCAGCTACTTCCACTGGCAGCTACGCACTGACCCTTGGCAGGTCACGATCATGGTAAAGAACTGGTCCATCGCCGGCGGTTTACTGATCCTAGCGGCTCAAGGGCCAGGTAGGTTCGCAATCGGGCAGACCCGCTGACCAGCCCCGCAGCGCGGACCGCACTTTAAATTCAGGTAACGCCGCTGCGCCACCCGGATCAGCGGAGCCGCCTGCGGCGTCACAAAGCGATTACTTCGATGGCGCGGACCCGGCGGTGCCCGCACCCCTCCCCTGGCACCATCTGGACACAAAAGTTGTCGCAGGCAGCTTGCCTCCCCCGTAGATCTGGCAGGGTTTATGGAGGCGAAAGCCCAACCAGTGCCAACGCAAAGACGCATCCACCGAAGGTTTCCAAGTTGTCAGCATCAACTTGAAGGATTAGAACGTAAAGCGAACATTCATTGGAATCACTCGTGCTGTGCGACTCTTCAATCATACGAAACAGGGGCTATGCGACGCCTGCGCCAACGCAAACCCACATTCTGTCAGAAGCCTTTGCGACCAATGCAGCAGATGCGGCCTGTGTGGGGTTCGGGGTGGCCAGCTTGCCTCGTGGCACGGCCCCACTTTTATGGGCACAGGACCGACTTTCGCGGCAGGAGACAGGCCAGCCCTATCTGCCCGGATTGCCAGGCCGGTCAATCATCCGCGTCGATGTGAGCCGCGCGGTCGATGTGTTGTGGGCGATGGAGGAAGCGCTGAAATGCACCTCCTTAGGTGCGATCATCGGCGAAATTTGGGGCGATCCAAAGCAGCTGGATTTCACCGCAACCAAGCGGCTGGCGATGCGCGCGGAACATTACGGGATGCCATGCTGGCTGATCCGGCGCGCGGCCTCGCCCGATCTCAGCGCGGCGCGCGACCGATGGCGCGTTATGTCGCTACCATCGCTGCAGCACCCGGACGATTCAAAGGCACCCGGCGATCCCCGCTGGCAGGTGGAGCTTTTTCGCTCACGTCACAGGGCACCCGGCACATGGATTGCGACCTATGACCGGGCGGCGGATCGTCTCGATATGTCTGCCCCATTTCGCGATAGAGCGGTGGCAGAGGGTGATGGAGCGCGCGAACGCCGCACCGCCCGATGATGTCGCCGTCATTCTGGCGACCGAGGGCCAGCACGGCCCCGTGATCCACGCCGCCAACCGCGCCGCGCGCATGGCAGGGACACATGCCGGGGCGCGCGTGGTAGACGTTAAGGCCCTCAGCCCAGATCTGCGCGTGGAATATGCTGATATCGCAGGCGATCGCCTCGCGCTAGAGCGCCTGATGCTATGGGCGCGGCGCTGGTGCCCGTGGAGTGCAACAGACGGTTTGGACGGCCTGATCCTAGAGACAACCGGCGCCGACCATCTGCTGGGCGGAGAGGCGACCATGCTGACCGAGATGGAAACGCGTCTGTCGCTGCTGGGTTTGACCGCACAGATCGCGGTGGCCCCGACATGGGGCGCGGCATGGGCGCTGGCGCGGTACGGCACCGTCAGGGCGACTTGCCCCACAGAACTGATAGGCGCGCAGCTTGGGCCGCTGCCAGTCGCAGCCCTGCGTCTGGATGAGCCAACTTTACTTTTACTGCGCCGCCTCGGGCTCAGGACTGTGGGCGATCTGGCCAAGGTGCCGCGCCTGTCCCTCACCCGCCGCTTTGCGCGTGATGCCCTGCATGCCAATCCGCTACTGCGGTTGGATCAGGCAATGGGGCATTTGGCCGAGCCTGTTGCCAGCAAGGAAGCGCGCCCAAAGATCGGGGCACGGTCCAGCCTGCCCGAACCGATACAGGACCCGACTGCCTATCTGCCGGACCTCTGCGCAGATCTCTGCGCTCAGCTGACGCATCATGGCCTTGGCTGCCGCCGCCTGTCGCTAACTGTCTTTCGCACAGACGGCGAGGTCAGCACGATCATTGCGGCCACTGCGGCCCCCAGCCGCGACGCCAGCCATTTGAGCCGCCTTTTTGAAGGTAAACTGGAGCAGATCAACCCCGGCTTCGGTTTTGATCTGATAACACTTGAGGCCGCAGTGGTTGAGCCAATCGAAGTTGTCCAGACACGGCTGGGTGGTGGATCAGACGGAGATCTGCAACTGCCACACCTGATCGATCGGCTTGTGGCCCGCTTTGGCGAACGTTCGGTCCAACGCCCGGTGCTGAATGCCAGTCATCTGCCTGAACGCGCCGAGAGGGTCATTGGCGCATTGCAGGACACGGACAGCACGACCGCCGCCGGCTCCAAGGAACGCCCCATCCGCCTACTCTGGACGCCAGAGGAGGTGCGCGTCGTCTACGCTGTGCCGGACGGCCCGCCGGCGCAATTCATCTGGCGCAGGCAAACCCACAAAGTCGCGCGCTATGACGGCCCCGAACGGATCGCGCCAGAATGGTGGAAGGACCGCCCCGGCACGCGCCTGCGCGACTATTTCAAGATCGAGGATCAGACCGGCAGGCGCCTGTGGCTCTATCGCGAGGGGCTGCACGGCGACGGGCGCGGCGGCGATCCCCGATGGTTCATCCACGGGATATTCGCCTGATGCCCCAAAACGATCACCAGCATCTGAGGCGCACATTGAGTGAGGATGGATTCGCCCCCAATCCGCGCGCCGCATTCGTCGAGTTGGGTGTCACCACGTGCTTCTCGTTCCTGCGCGGGGCGTCGGATGCGGTGGATCTGTCGGCGACCGCATGGGCACAGGGGCATGACGCACTGGGTGTGGCCGATCTGAACACGATGGCCGGTGTCGTGCGCCTGCACACCGAGGCGCACAAGGCATGTCTGCGGCCTGTGATCGGCTGCCGTCTGCACCTTGTGACTGGCGAGGAGTTTCTGGCCTATCCACAGGACCGCGACGCTTACGGGCGGCTGTGCGCATTGCTGTCCAAGGGCAAGATGCGCGACACGAACGGCAACTGGCAGGCCAAGGGAGCCTGCGACATCACGCTGGACAATCTGTCCGCCCATGCGGATGGCGTGCAGTTGATCGCGCTGCCCGGTGAAAACCTCAGCCTCTTTGCTTCTGGGCTGAAGCACATGGCGCGCGTCTTGCCGACACTGCGCCATATCGCGGCCAGCTATCTCTATCGCGGCGATGACCGAGCGCGGATCAATCGACTGGACGCTCTGGCCCGGCAACACCGCCTGTCGATCATTGCCACGAATGATGTGCATTATCACGCGCCGGACCGCCGACCGCTACAAGACGTGATGACCTGCATTTTGCATCGTAAAACGATCGCCAAGGCTGGATATCTGCTGCACGCAAATGCCGAGCGTCACCTGAAGTCGCCCGCTCAGATGGTCACTCTTTTTGCCGAGTGGCCTCATGCGATCCACGCCACCCGCGAGGTCGCGGATGCCTGCACATTCGATCTGCGCCAGCTGTCCTACGAATATCCCCAAGAGGCGATCCCAGAGGGCCGCGCGCCTCAGGACTACCTGTGCGAGCTGACATGGAAAGGCGCTGCTGAAAAATATCCCAGCGGCGCCCCGGCCATGGTGTGCGCCGCGCTGGAGAAGGAGCTGGCGATGATCGCCAAGCTCGATATCGCGCAGTATTTTCTGACAATCTATGACATCATCCAGTTCGCCCGCCATGAGGTCAGCCCGCCGATCCTATGCCAAGGGCGCGGCTCAGCGGCCAATTCCGCCGTCTGCTACGTGCTGGGCATCACGGCGGTCGATCCGGACAAGAACGACCTGCTGTTCGAGCGGTTTATCAGCGAAGAGCGGACCGAGCCGCCCGATATCGACGTCGATTTCGAACACGAGCGCCGCGAGGAGGTAATCCAGCACATCTATGCCAAATACGGCCGGGACCGCGCCGGCCTGTGCGCGACCATGATCCATTATCGTCCCCGTATGGCTGTGCGTGAGGTGGGCAAGGTGATGGGCCTGTCCGAGGACATCACCACCGCGCTGGCCAAAACGATCTGGGGCAGCTGGGGCCGCGAGATCGGCGCACGAGAGGCCGCTGAGGCCGGCCTCGACCTGCGCGATCCGCTGATCGCGCGCACAATCCGGCTGGCCGACATGCTGATCGGGATGCCACGCCATCTATCGCAGCATGTCGGCGGTTTTATCCTTACCGAAACGCCGCTGACTCACACCGTGCCCATCGGCAACGGCGCGATGAAGGACCGCAGCTTCATCGAATGGGACAAGGACGACATCAATGAGCTGCGCATTCTCAAGGTCGACATACTGGCTCTGGGCATGCTGACCTGCATCCGCAAGGCGTTCGATCTGATTGCGGCACATCATGGGCCACGCTTTGATCTGGCCACTGTCCCCAAGGAGGATAGGGCGACCTACGACATGCTGTGCAAGGGTGACAGCCTTGGCACATTTCAAGTCGAAAGCCGGGCGCAGATGAACATGCTGCCACGTCTGAAACCCCGGCAATTCTATGATCTAGTCATTCAGGTCGCCATCGTACGGCCCGGCCCCATTCAGGGCGACATGGTGCATCCCTTTTTGCGCAGGCGCAATGGTAAGGAAAAGGTGGAATATCCTTCGCCCGGCCCCGATCACGATCCCGACGAGTTGAAGAACATTCTGGGCCGCACATTGGGCGTTCCGATTTTTCAGGAACAGGCGATGAAGATCGCCATCGACGCCGCACGGTTCAGCCCCGCTGAGGCGAATGAGCTGCGCAAGGCGATGGCGACGTTCCGCTCCCGTGGCACGATCGAGCAGTTGCAGGACAAGATGGTTGGGCGAATGAAGGATCGTGGCTATGATCCTGTCTTTGCGCAGCGCTGTTTTGACCAGATCAAAGGCTTTGGCGAATACGGCTTTCCCGAAAGCCACGCTGCAAGCTTTGCGCTGCTGGTCTACATCTCCAGCTGGATCAAATGCCATTATCCTGACGTGTTCTGCGCCGCGCTGCTGAATTCGCAGCCGATGGGGTTCTACGCACCCGCACAGATCGTGCGCGACGCGCGCGATCATGGGATCGAGATGCGCGCGCCAGACGTGAACTACAGCGATTGGAACAACACGCTGGAGCCCGCCGGTACTAGCACTGGTACTGGCCCTTTTGCCGTGCGCCTTGGCCTGCGGCAGGTAGATGGTATGCCGCAGGTCGCGGCAGAACGGCTGATGCAGGCCCGGCATGCGCCCTTTTCAAGCCTCCAGAACCTCAAGACCCGTGCGAGGACAGACGCCGGCACAATGCGCAAACTGGCCGCCGCCGACACGTTCCAGTCAATGGGCCTGGACCGCAGACAAGCACTCTGGGACGCGCGCGCCTTGCGCGATGCACCCGACCTGCCGCTGTTTCAGGACAGCGCGGATGAAGGCAGCGAGATAATGTTCGCCTTGCCTCAAATGCCTGTCTGCGAACATGTCGTCGCGGATTATCAGACATTGCGCCTCTCCCTCAAGGCTCACCCGATGGCGTTTCTAAGACGCAGCATGACGCGGCAGGGTTATACTGCTGCACGGGAATTGACCCGGATGCGGAGCGGGCAGCGCGTGTCGCTGGCCGGCCTTGTCCTGATCCGGCAGCGCCCCGGCAGCGCCAAGGGCGTGTGCTTCATCACGCTGGAGGACGAGACAGGCGTCGCCAACCTGGTCGTCTGGCCTAAGGTGATGGATATGTTCCGCAAAACGGTCATGCAATCCCGCCTGATAGACGTGGCCGGCATGGTCCAACGCAGCGAAGATGTGATCCACGTCGTCGCGCACCGCCTGACGGATCGCAGCGATGCACTGAGCCGGCTCTCGAACGACATCATGGACGTTCCACTGGCGCGGGCTGACGAGGTCCGCAAGCCGTTGCCGAGCGGAACGCACCGCCACCCCCGAAACGTGCAGGTCATCCCAAAATCGCGAGACTTTCACTGAGCAGCAGCATGACGCCGTCTTTGAGGATATGCGCCGAAGCATCTGGCAAAATCTGGGTTGGCCCTGATGCTGCCCCTTTCGTGGTGGCCCGCCTCGCTCATTTTCCGGTCTTCGACATCAGGATTGACTACGTGACAGGACGTCTGTTGGATTTCAGGCTTCATGGACCTACTTCACCGAAATGGAAAACAATCCCAAGACAGCTGTTCTGTACAACGCCAACTGCCCCGTCTGTAACTTCGAGATAAAGCATTACGCGCGGTACTCGGGTGATAATGATTTGCCGATCCAGTTCGACGATCTGAACTCGGACGCGCTCGCGCAATGGGGGATTGATGCGGATACGGCCGCTCGGCGGCTCTATGTGTTGCATGATGGCGCGCTGACGTCTGGTATTCCCGCGTTTCTGGTCCTCTGGGCGCAAATGCCCAAATACCGTCGGTTGGGCCAAATCGTGGGCCTGCCGGGGGTCAAACAGATCGCGTCGGTGCTTTATGATTATGTTTTGGCCCCTGTCATCTATCGCTGGCACCTGCGCCGCTTGCGTAAAAAGGCCGCCTGAGCGTGCGCCAAGTCCGACGTAGAAAAGGTTATGCGCAGCTGCCAGTGAACTTTGCGCGACGTTCGTGGGCCTCACTGCATGTTATGTAACACTGTCAACGGAGCACACTTTGCCACAGAAGGATGATGACACCGGCGCCGCGGTGCCGACCGGCCGCGTGGGGCGGCTGTTTCGATTCGGCAGCATGGCCTCAGGGATCGCAGGCGGCGTTGCGGCGGGAGGATTGCGCGCATTGGCGCAGGGCAAACGGCCCAATATGGGTCAACTCTTGCTGACGCCTGCCAATACGTTGCGACTGACCGATGGGCTGTCGCATCTGCGCGGTGCGGCACTGAAAATGGGGCAGATGCTGTCGATGGATACCGGGCTGGTCCTCCCGGATGAGCTGACGGCGATCCTTGCGAGGATGCGCGATGACGCCCGCCATATGCCACCCAAACAGCTGCAAACCGTGCTGAATGCCGAATGGGGCACGGGATGGTATAGCCGCTTTTCCCGCTTTGATGTGCGCCCCTTTGCTGCGGCCTCTATCGGGCAGGTTCACCGCGCGACCACACTCGACGGGCATGATCTCGCGATCAAGGTGCAGTATCCCGGCGTGCGGGACAGTATCGACAGCGATGTGGATAACATGGCGACGCTCTTGCGCGTGCCGGGCCTGCTACCGCGCAGAATGCACGTTGCCCCGCTGATGGCCGAGGCAAAGCGCCAGTTACATGCCGAGGCCGACTATCTGGCCGAAGCGGAGCATCTGGCGCGGTTCGGCGCGTTGCTGGTAGATACTGAGATGTTCGTATTGCCAGAGCTGCACACAGATCTTTGTACGCCGCAGGTTTTGGCTATGACCTATGTTGAGGGCGCCCCGCTGGAGAGCCTGGTGGGCGCACCTCAGGCGGTTCGCGACCGGGTGGCTACCGCCTTGATCGACCTTGTCCTACGCGAGCTATTCGTTTTCGGAGCGATGCAGACCGATCCCAACCTAGCCAACTATCGCTACGACGCTGAAACCAGCCGCATCGTGCTGCTCGATTTCGGGGCGGTGCAGCCCATCGCACCGGCGCTAGCGGCAGATTTCCGTAGCCTCGCACGGGCCGCTTTGGCTGGTGAACCCGATAAGACGCGGGCGGCCATGCTGCGCATCGAATATTTCGGCCCCGGCACGGCCCCGCACCATAAGGATTTGATTCAATCCATGTTCGACGTTGCGATGGCACCTTTGCGGCAGGACACCCCGTTCGATTTTGGGCAGAGCGACCTACTGGAACGGCTTCGCAACATGGGCCTCGCGATCGGGAATGACCGCGAGCTAAGCCATGTGCCGCCCGCCGCAACACTGTTTCTGCACCGCAAAATTGGCGGCATGTATCTAATGGCGGCGAAACTGCGCGCCAGCGTTGCCTTGCGCCCGATGGTCGAGGCGTATTGCAGCACAGACAGCGCGCCGCGTTGAGATCATATTTTGAAAGGGCTTCGTGGCACCAAACAAAGGTTGGAGGCCCATAGCTAAGCTGTACAGCAACCCGCGAGAGGGGCGAGAAAACCCTGGCCTCGTCCACTGAGGGCGGCGACACCCCCAAGCGCCGCGGCCAGCTTGAGACGTCGCGCAAATCCTCGAGCCAGATCTGTTGTGCCAAGACCGAGCAGCCGCGCGGGCTGATACCTAAGCCGCGGCCATACGCCTGCTCCTTCATATTCCGGACAGAAGGCGCAGATCGCATGCACGGCATCACCGACAGGCGGCAGAGTTCGAGGTTTATGGACAGGCTTTTGAACAGTAGTGTTTTGTCATGAGCTGGCGCAACAAGACCTAGACGCTTGATTACTCAGGGGGGGGATAGGCTTGCCTGCTGGGGTCCATGATGCAGTGCGTCAGTCCTGTGGTCCGGCATCGGATGTCTTTTTGCCTGCGATCCATGCGTCAGGATCACCAACACGCAGCCCGCCGCTGGCGTATTCATCAAGAAGTGCGTGCAACCGGGTTTGTCCGAAGGATCCAAAATGTCCTGCATGCACCGTGCTGATCGGCAGGTCACGCAGGCGGGAATGGGACTGCGACAGAACGTCAGGTTCGGAATGGTAGAGATCATCGATCAGCGCGCCATCATAGATCACATCACCGCTGAAGAGAACGCCGGTGGCCTTCTCATAAAGCGCGATGGAGCCGGGCGAATGCCCCGGCAAGTGAACCACGTGAAAGACCCTATCGCCCAGATCGACAACGTCGCCATCATCCAGAAACCGCGTCAGCGGGGCGGATTTTACATGATATGTTTCGTGTGAGAACCCCTCCCACGGTAACATGGTGAAGGTGTCCGCCCGCACATATCCGCTGTCGACCACTGTGTTTTCCGCAGTGGGCTGAGCGATAATCTGCGCCTCTTTGGGATGCCCGCAGCGGTCATGGAACTCATACATGCCGCCCGCATGATCGAAATGGCTATGCGTCATGATTGCCGTGATCGGGCGCTCTGAAAGTTGCGCGATCTCTTTGATCATGGGGCGCAGGCCCATGCCAGTGTCGATGATCAGATCGCGATCGCGTCCTTTCACATGCCAGATGTTGCAGCGCAGCCAATCGGCCACGTGCATTTCGTGAATGTGAGTGATGCCATCCCCCAACTGGCGCGTTTTGAACCAGTCCTTTGCTATCATGCCCGTCATCTCAGCGCGCTCCTTTTACGGAAAGATTTGCGGTGTCAGGCTACTGGCGATCAGCCCGGCGATCCAGCCCTTAGCGGTGGTGCCTCAGGTGCTGCGACGGCATCCAGACGGTCCAAACCTCCCTCATTGACTTACGTCGCCCTTATCATTGGCAAAAACGGAGGATGGGATATGCCGAACAAGGCACACCAGCCCGAGTAAGTCATGCGGGCGCTTTGGCAGGGACTCAGCCTGCCGGTCGAGGAACGGCGCGCGCTGAGGGGCGCAAATCACGGGAATGCATGCAGGGACCCCAGAGCGGGCCTTGTGTTCAAATAGTGACGCAAGGCGCAACGAGAGGATATGGCAGTGTGTTAGATGACAATAGGCGGCCGGCGCTGCGCCCAAGGGGCAGCCTGCTCCAACTGGCGTGCGAGGCGCAATAAAAGCGCATCTTGGCCCACCTGCGCAGCGAACTGCATCCCCACGGGCAAACCATCCGCCCCTTGGTAAAGCGGTACGGACATGGCGGGCTGTCCGGTGAGGTTGTAGATCTCGGTATAGGGCGCGAAGGCCCCTGCGCGTTCGGCCCATTCTGACACCCTGCGCCGGGCCGCCGCGCCCAGCAGGCCCGAGGGGATGGCCGTTCCGGTTGTCACAGGCGAGAGGACGATATCGAAGGGAGACAAGGCCCGCACCATCCGGCGACGGATGTCCCAGCGGTTCAGGCGCAGGCGCGCGGCCTCTGCGATGGTCATGCTTGCCGCCTGATCGAGTGCAAAGCGCACTACCGGGCCAAGTTCATGGTCCTGCGGCGGCCGGCCCAAAGCACGGGTGCGCATATCGACAAGCACCGCAATTTCCGAGGCCCAAAGTGGAGTTACAGCGTCTGACGGGTCCGTACCCGCCGGCCAATCAAAGGGCGTAACCTCATGTCCCAGCGATTCAAGCAGGTGGCCAGCTTGGTTGAGCATGTCCGCGATCTCTTGGCTCGGCTGCTGCCCCGAGGGGGCGCTGGCGCACAGGCCGATGCGCAAGGGCAGAGGCGGCTGATCGATGGCTGCCAGATACCCGCCCGCCGGTGGGGGCGACTGTGAACAAGGCCCCCCCTCCTCTGGTGCGGCCGTCGCATCGAGCATCACGGCGGAGTCGCGCACGGTTCGTGTCACCACATGATCGCAGTTGAGCCCACCAACCAGAGGGCCAAGATCAGAACCAGTCGCCACGCGCTTGCTTGAGGGTTTGAACCCAAAAATTCCACAGCATCCGGCAGGCACGCGAATAGAGCCGCCGGAATCGGACGCATGGGCTATGGGCACGAGGCCAGCCGCGACTGCCGCCGCCGCCCCACCGCTAGAGCCGCCCGGCGTGCGCGCTGTGTCCCAAGGATTGAGCGCCGGTCCATAAAGCTCGGGCTCGCAGGCAAAGTCGGTGGCGAATTCGGGTGTATTGCTGCGCCCGATCACGACAAGCCCTGCCTCACGCCACCGCCGCGCTAGCGCATTGTCGGTTTCTGCCTTCGGCGCATCCGCAAAGAAGCGGCAGGCATTGGTAAGCGGCCAACCGCGAACCTCAACGTTGATGTCCTTGGCCAGAAAGGGGACGGCTGCCAACGGCCCGTTGCTGGGTGCCCCCTGTGCCGACAGGCGGGCCTGCGCATCATCGCGCAGGATCACGGCGTTGATCGCCGGGTTCAACAGATCGACCTGCGTCAGGGCGGCGTCTGTCACCTCGGCGGCGGACACCTCACCTGCCCGCACGAGCGCGGCCAAACCAATGGCATCATGTGATCTGTAGTCTTCTGGCGACAGCATGGCAGGCCTTTTCTGAATGGGATAACACTACTTGCCGGTCCGGACATGAGCCATGGCCTGAGTCATGCGGTCCGCAAGCATGGCTATGATTGCCATGCCGACACCTGCGACGATACCCACGCCAAAATCGCCATCGCCTAGCCCGATATAGACCCGTTGCCCCAGATCGCTAGTACCAACCAGCGCCGCAATGACGAGCATGGCAATGGCATACATGATCGTCTGGTTCAGCCCCAGCAGGATGATCGGCCGAGCAAGCGGAAGCTTGACCCTCCACAAAAGTTGCCAAGGGGTGCAGCCGCTTGCGGTGGCTGCCTCGATGACCTCCTTGGAGACACTGCGGATGCCGTGCTCAGTGTAGCGGATCGAGGGGACGATCGCATAGGCGATGATAGCCAGAAGCGCGGTAAATTCACCAATCTTAAAGATCATCACGAAGGGGATGAGGATCACGAAAAGGGGCATGGTCTGAAGCGCGTCGTTGAACGGGCGCACCGTCGCAGACACAACATCAAACTCTGCCGCGAGGATCCCCAGCGTGCCACCGACCAGAAAACAGATCAGCACCGCAAGGCCGCACAGGTAGACCGACAGCATCGCCTCCTGCCAGACACCCGCGAGCAAAAGAAACCCCAGGCCTGCCGCCATCCCAAGCGCAAGATGCCGTCCCCCTATCTGATAGGCCAGAAGCGTCGCCATCGCGATCAGCGTTGGCCAAGGCATTCCCGAAATCCCGACGAACAGCATGATGCCAAAGAACGCAACCAATGCCGCCACAGCCCAGCTACGGCGCCACCAGACAAGCACCGCCATCGCCAGCACGGCGATGCCATATCCCGCCTTGAGCTGATCGGTAAAGGCAAAGCCCCAAGAGAACGGTGTTATCGTTCTCTCTAGTCCCATTTTCACAGGCAGCATGACAAAGAAGAACGCGATCTTCTTGATGTAGTTGATGATCGCGGCAAATTCTGTGACAATATATTCAATGCCAGAATTGAGCTGTGCCGCCGGATAGAACTCCCATGCGGCGGGATATTCCTTCAGGAATGGCAGTACCTGAGCCAATGCCCCAACAGCGATCGCCAACGCCAGCGCCGCGAGCCACAGCGTCCGTGGACGCGTGCCGGTCAGACCATCCGGGCCGCTGGTGTCACGCGCGGCGATCTGGGCCGTGAGGCGATCCATCACCATTGCCATGAGGGCGATAACCAGCCCCAGAAGCAAGCTTTCGCCAAACAGGGCGCGGCGGATCGATTTGAGGACCTCCCAGCCGATATCGGCGGTGCCACCAATGATCGACGCAATGATGACCATTGAAAACGCGGCCATGGTGGTCTGGTTCACGCCAAGAAGGATCTGGCGCATGGCGTTTGGAACGCGGACCCGCCAAAAAAGCTGACCATTGGTTGCCCCGGCCATACGTCCGGCCTCGATCACCTCGAAATTAACGGCGCGCAGGCCAAGCGTTGTGTTCCGCACCATCGGCGGCACTGCGTAGAGAAGGCTGGCAATCAGGCCGACCACTGGGCCGAACCCGAACAGAAGCAGAATGGGAAGGAGATATGCGAAGGCCGGGATGGTCTGCATAAGGTCCATCGTCGGGCGAATGATGCGGTCGGCCCGGTCATTAGAAAACGCGAGCGCACCGGTAAAAAACCCGATTATGATGGCCATCGGTACAGACAGGGCGACCAGCGCAAGCGAATTCATCGCCTCAGTCCAGAATCCGATCAGTACCATGTAAAACATCGCCGCAAAGGAAAACACGGCCAGACGCCAACCCGAGACCACATATGCCGTGAACACGACAAGTGAAATGATCACAGCCCACGGCATGCTGTTAATGACCACGCGAAACCAGCGCATCAGCACCGAAAGTATGTCAGAGAAAGCCCGAAAATAAACGCCGAACGTGTCAATGATCCACTGCATGCCGGTATTCAGCCACGGCGTCAGCGGAACCGCCCAGCCGTCCGGAAAGCTTATCACCCACGGCAGGGCGTCGCGAAACACGAGCAAAAGGAGCGTCAGAGTGATCAGAACGGCCCATACAGCGCCACCAGAAACCCATCTCTGGATATCCTTCATGCCGGCACTTTCGCAGTTTCATCGTCATCATGCATTGCCGCCCCATGAGCTTTGGTGCGTCTGGCAAGGGTGTCGATCAGGCTTTCGGGCGTGACTTGCCCAATAATGCGGCCATTTTTTCGAACGGCCACCGCGTCGTATCGCCCAGCCATCTGTGGCAACAGATCCTCCAGCGTGGTGGTCGCCTCGACCTCGGGCTGACCGGCTGACACCTCTTGCGCGGCCCCAGGGGCCAGCGCATCTGCCGCCGTCATGACCCGCACCATCGGGACGTCTCGCGTAAACTCTGCAACATAGGAATCCGCTGGATTTGTTATCAGATCGGCGGGGCTGCCGATCTGCACAACCATGCCGTCGCGCATCAGCATGATGCGGTCGGCGATACGCAGTGCCTCAAGAAAATCATGGGTGACGAAGATGATCGATTTCTTCAGTGTCTTTTGGATACTTAGGAACTCATCCTGCATCTGGCGCCGGATCATGGGGTCGAGCGCTGAGAAAGGCTCATCAAGGAGCCACAGGTCCGGCTCCACGGCAAGAGAACGGGCAATGCCCACGCGCTGTTGCTGACCGCCGGACAATTGATGCGGGAAACTATCTTCGCGTCCTTCAAGACCCACCAGCGAGATGACGTCCTCCACCCGCTTGCGACGTTCGCGTTCCGCAACACCCTGAAGAGCCAGCGGGAAGGTAACGTTTTCAATCACGTTCAGATGCGGCATCAGGCCAAAATTCTGAAAGACCATGCCGATCTTGTGGCGCCTGATGTCGATCAGTTCCCGCGCGGACTTGCGCAGCAGATCCTCGCCATCGAGCAAAACCTCACCATGCGTGGGCTCGACCAGCCGCGACACGCAGCGCAGCACAGTTGACTTGCCGGAGCCCGACAAACCCATGATGACAAAAATCTCGCCTTGCGCGACTTCGAAATTGACGTCTACGGCGGCTGGGATCAGGCCAGCCCCCCGCATGTTTTCGGCCATTGCAGCAGGCTCGCGCAACGCGTCTGCGTCCTTGAACCAGCTCTCTGCCTGCGTGCCGTAAACCTTCCAGAGGTTTCGGCACACCAGCTTTGGCTTCTGCGTAGCGGAAGGCCGTAGGGCTGACGACGAGGTATCATCTTCGGACATGCTTTATCCTTGGCATTAAAGGTGCCCTTGCGCCCAAGCCCACAGGTTCAGGCGCAAGAATACTGTGTCGTACAATCGAGAAGGTGGGGACACTCCCAGCGCCCCCAGCCTCAGAGCGTGCATCGCTGCCGATCAGTTCTTAGCGGCGCGCCCGGCTTCGATCCAAGGTGTCCACACCGCTTCGTTGGCGGCAATCCATTCGGCGGCGGCTTCTTCTACTGCCAAGCCTTGCTGATCGACCTGAAGGATCATCTTGTTTTGCGAAGCGCTGTCCATCGTGAACGCCTCGGCCATGGCAAAGGCGCCGGGCCACGTCGCTTCGAAGTCGCGGTTCACGAGCTTGCCAACATTGGCTTGGTTGAAGCCGCAGGCGTTTCCGCGCTTTTGGTTGGCCTCGTCGCAGGTGCCATCAACCTTGTCGAATTCGACCCAGTTAAAATCATACTCGGCAAACAGCCAGTGAGGCGCCCAGAACATCATCAGCATTGGTTGCTTGGCTGCGACCGCACTGCGCAACTCGGCAACCATAGCACCTTCGCTGCCACCGGCGACCGCCTGAAACGGAAGATCCAGACTTTCGACGAGATCAAGTGACCGCGTGCCCCAATCGGCCGGGTAGGTGATGAGGCGGCCGTTGGGAAAGGTATCAACCGCGGCGAACGCCTGTGCGCATTCATAAAGCGCCTCATAGGCAGGCAGGCCGGGGCATTGCTCTTCCATATAGGGCGGATAGATCCACCCCTCACGCGATTCCAGACCTTGCGGGCCGATGAGAACGATATCACCTTCGGCCAGAGCCTTTGGGTAGATGTCACCGACATTGTTATCCCAGAATTCAGGCTGAAAATGCAGTGTGCCCTGCGCCATCGCGGCAAGCTGAGGCACTGCGCCTGCGGTTACATACTCGACCTCGTAGTCGAGCTTTTCAAGAAGCTGGCCCGCGATATGAGCCGATGTGTTCTGCCCAGTCCACGAGTTGACGGGAATGCGAATTGCCTCTGCCTGAACGCCGCTGGCCGTCACTCCAAGACAGAGCGCTGCGGCTATTTTCAGTGTGCTATACCGCCTCTACTCCAAAACCCGAAAGTTCTTGTGGGTTATGACGCAGAAGTTGTCTGAGACCTTGTCGCGGAAGTTTTTCCAGTCCTGCGGGATGGTTTCACGCATGAATGCGAGGATTGC
>Ga0307981_1001229_pt1 | contig 23602 bp, 21 predicted proteins | sample OrgLakmetagen987_FD_201849 | JGI IMG/M metagenome (GOLD analysis project Ga0307981, IMG submission 201849) | Saline water microbial communities from Organic Lake, Antarctica - #987 | ecosystem: Environmental > Aquatic > Non-marine Saline and Alkaline > Saline | place: Antarctica: Organic Lake... | reverse complement strand
GTAACCAAGGAGTAGTGAGTAATAACTAATGAGTAATAACAATGAGTCTAATAATCAATAAACAATAAATACCGTAGGTTGTTTTTGGCTGACCGGAATTCGTAATTCGTAAAATGGTTTGTTTCATGTCGCTTTTCAGTTTGAATTATTTCACAGAGGAGTCCCTTCTTCCTTTCTTCTTCCTCTTTCTTTCATTCTTTGAGAGGCACAAATTTTAAATTGTCACAATACATTTCTTGGACCATTTATCTAAATAATGAAAATGACGCCAAATGACGTTGTTGGAATATTATGGTACATATGGCCTAAAAAGAGAACAATTTTCTTTCTTTCTTTCTCTTTTCTTATATAATAAATAAACACGGTCTCTCTACTCTCCTCACCACCATCCTCTTTCATCTGCTCGCTGGCTGATTGATGTCTTATCACATATCACTACTTATCGTTCATCGCTCGATCCATACTTCATCGATTTCATCATAATCCACGAAAACTCAGCAGGCACCGAATACCTTCTAGAGTACTACTACTGTTGTAATGCCTTCAAGTTATTAGTCGGAAACACAAAGACAAGAAGGTACCTACACTACTACACTACTTGGACGCATCTACCCAAATGAACCACACGCAAAACAAATATTAAATATCTACTATATTATAAAATTGGAATTTGGAAATTGTGATTCAGAATTAAAAAGATCAGCAGGTGAATATGAGCACCAGCAGAGATTCCCGTAAAAGAGATCGGCATGAAAGCCATCGCGATAATCACGTTTCTTCCGTCACAGGAGAGTTCACGCGAACATCAAGGGACAGAGATGGGGATTCAAGCAGTAACCAGCAGAGGGACTCAAACTGGAACGGTGACGGCAATGGTGACGGTATTGGTAATACTAATGGTAGTGCTAATGGTGACAGTGATGCTAATGCTAATGCTATATATAGAGATGAAGGACACTCGGATTCAGATCATTCACATTCGAATTCGCATTCATATGGGCAACCTCATTCACATCATGACAATCATGTTCACATCTCTTCACGTGCTGCACGGCATCAATCTCCTAGGCGACAAGATTCCTTTGGTGCCGTGCAGGAGTGTATACATGAACCATTGGGGTCAGGGCCGCAAAGGAGTGTTGAGGGCTGGGTAGTTATTGTCACTGGATGTCACGAAGAAGCTCAGGAAGAAGGTACGATCGTGCAGAATAGTGATATATCTAACTCCTATCTATCTTTGTCTTTCTTTCTGTCCATGCTCACCCTTATGTTCTTCTCGTTGCTCATGATTCATGACGACTCATGACAAATGCCAATTTACTAGACATAAGAGATGTCTGTGCAGAATATGGCCAGGTGGGGAATATAAATATCAATCTCGATCGCCGGACTGGATTCTGTAAGGGATATGCGCTAGTAGAATACAAGAGTAAATCGGAGGCACAGGATGCAATTAATGCACTTCATGGAACATCATTGTTGGGAAAGATTGTTCATGTTGATTGGGCCTTTGTCGGTTCTGCTGCTGATGACTTCAATAATCGGAGTTGGAAGAAGATCAAGGGGAGATGACATTATACTAATATTATTTATACTGATGCAAGATACTCCAATTTTCAACTTTTCAACTTTCGTTTTATTCATATGCCTTTTGGTGTACTTACTGTACATTATGAGAGGTGGTGCAGGCATTATCGTGAGGACTTTTGACATTATGAGTCTGCTATCATAGCTGACTATTGTAATATATACTAGAGCTAGCAGTGTACAATGCCATCAGTATACTTGGATGTTAATGTTTATTTAGTTCAGGACAGTATTGCAGTATAGCATAGTATTACAATTTACAATAGCGCGAGTAATTCAGAAACTATTTATCAGATTTTGAAAAGACTGAGAATAAATAAATACAGATCCAGTTTCTCAACACCTTTATGTATCAGGCTGCATGGTAGGGCAGCGTGCGAAACCTTTAATGTTATCAAGCTGACCATGCATCATTGTTCATTGTATATGGCTGACCCATAATATGAGTCTGATGATTCAACAAGAGTCCTGAATGGTTGGTGCCTCAAGACGACGTTAAACAGTTAGTAGCTGCTACTGCTCCAATTATCCACCACATCCACCACTAGTTGAAATATTACTATGTACATATCATACTACGCTACTGCGCATTGTGGGTAGATACAGGTGGATACAATAAAATAATATATAATAATAGAATAATGGTAGAAGGACCTCTCTCTCTCTCTAGAGAGAGAGAGCTTTGAAACATGAAAACACTCACAAAAGTAAAGTGCGCCCGCCGCAATGCCGCGAATGAATATTTGAATTTGCGCGGAATGTACTGACGTCTATTCTTGTTGCCCGTCTGTCCCTCCCCCCTGGTTTGCCTGGACCAATCAAAGATTCGACGGATTCAGTCTGGCCATCCTCCGTCAATACACGTCATTGTGTCCAAGAGTTTTTTTCCTCTCCCCTCCGCCAAAGAATATTTTGTACATTTTGTTTCTGTTCTTCTCACTCTTCACCTTTATCGAAAGAAGTAAGTAAGAACCCATGTGAATGAAATGATATCAATAGCATTCGTAACCATGAGCCATGGATCCTCTTCAAGAACACACTGCCTTACCTATCGTACGCATCATCGGCTGTGATGCTTTACCGGAGTGTGTTTGAGTGGAAAATCTGGCATGAATTACCTACTGGATTCCAATTGAAATTGTTCCTTCATCATTTTTCTCACGGTCATTTTTCCTTTTTTCCATTCCAAAGGAATTTAACTGAGACTGCATATACTCGGAAATTAATATGTCTCTTGAATCTAAACTTGCTAATTTGTCACTTGGTGATGAGGCCGCCGTCGTTGAGGCCATCAAGGCTGACGGAGTCGTAAAATCCGGTTTCGCAGCTAATATCTCTGGTCTTATCGCCAAGTGTGGATCCAACGATGAGGCTGAGGCTATTGCAGCAATGGCCACTGTTAAGGCAGTTGCCGAAGGTGCTGTTGAGGCTGAGGCCTTTAACGCACAGTGTCTCTCCACCATCATCGGACAGGCAACATCCAAGAGCCCAGCTGTAAAGGATGCTGCTTCAGATACCGCTCTTGCCATCTGTAAGAATATCACACCCTTCGCAATGAAGTCTCTTCTTCCTGGAATCTTCGCTCAGCTTCCCGTCGAGGTCAAGTGGCCCATTCGTGAGCTTGCCCTGAACTGTATTGCTGTTTTCCACTCTCATGCACCCAAGCAGCTAGGAAATGCACTTCCTGAAATTGTTCCTGAAGTTACCGCTTGTATGTGGGACACCAAGAAGCAGGTCAAGATCGCTGCCACTAACGCAATGAAGACTGCCTGTGAAGTTATCGGAAACAAGGATATCGAACACATGACTGGAAAGATTATTACCGCTATCACCAAGCCTAAAGAGGTTCCCGAAATCATGCACCAGATGGCTGGAGTAACTTTCGTACAGAGTGTCGAAAGTCCTGCTCTTGCCATGGTTGTGCCCCTTCTTCTTCGTGGACTCCGTGAAAAGTTGACTGCTACCAAGCGTCAGTCGGCTGTCATTATTGACAACATGAGTAAGCTCGTTGACAATCCTCTCGATGCTGCACCTTTCCTTCCTTTGTTACTTCCTGTGCTTCAGATTAATGCCGATGCCATTTCCGATCCCGAGGCCCGTGAGGTTACCGGACGCGCTGTGGCCCAGCTTATGCGTCTTAAAGCCGCGTGTGACAAGCAGTCTTCTGTCCGTGGAGATACTTCCAAGATTGGTACCATGTTCCAGAAGGCCTTCGCAGCTGATGAAACCGATGCAAACCTCAAGGTTATTATTAACCATGCTGCAATTGTTGCAACTACCATGATGGACCTCAGATTCATGGAGGATCTGCAATGGAAGAAAACCATCACCCCTCTATTTGCCAGTTTCTTTGATGCTGCTAAGATTGAAGCAGCTGTTGAGAAGGTTCGCGAAGAGGCTGAGGGTATGCTTGAAATTCCTGATGATGACGATGATGAGGACGACGCAGAGGAGTTATGTAACTGTACTTTCACTCTTGCCTACGGAACGAAGATTCTTCTCCACAACACTAAGATGAGGTTGAAGCGTGGAAAGCGTTACGGTCTTCTCGGAGGAAACGATTCCGGAAAGTCTACTCTAATGAGAGCTATTGCCAACAACCAAGTAGAGGGATTCCCTGATACTGGTCAGGTTCGTACTGTTTTCGTTGAGGCTGATATTCAAGGAGAACAGTCCCACTTGTCTTGTATCGAATACATTTTTTTTGATGAGAAGATCAAGCAACTTGGATCTACTAAGGAGCAGATTCGTGAAGTCCTCGCAACAGTAGGATTCGTCCCCACTGGAAAGGCTAAGCCCGACCACCCTGTGTCCACTCTTTCCGGAGGATGGCGTATGAAGCTCGCACTTGCACGTGCAATGCTTCAAAAGGCTGATATCCTCCTTCTTGATGAGCCCACAAACCATCTTGATGTTATCAATGTAGCTTGGGTAAAGAGTTACCTCAACTCCCTTGACCAGGTTACCTCCATCATTGTATCTCACGACTCTGGACTCCTAAATGACTGTTGTACACATACCCTTCAGATCGAGGACTTGAAGCTCCACACTTTCAAGGGAAATCTTGATGAATTTGTCAAGGTCAAGCCCTCAGCTCGTGCTTACTTCAACTTCACTGCTTCCAAAATGAAGTTCAGATTCCCACAACCCGGTAATATCGAAGGAGTCAAATCCAAGGGAAAGGCATTGATGAAGATGTCAAAGTGTACCTTCACCTATCCCTGTAACGACGAACCTACTCTTTTCGATATCTCTGTCCAGGTATCTCTTTCCTCTCGTGTTGCTTGTGTTGGAGAGAACGGAGCAGGAAAGTCTACCATGATCAAGCTTCTTGTAGGAGACATTGAACCTCAAGTTGGAGAAGTATGGAAGCATCCCAATGCTCGTGTTGCTTATGTAGCACAGCATGCATTCCACCATATCGAGCAGCACCTAACCAAGACCCCTAATGAGTACATCCGTTGGCGTTACGCTAATCAGGGAGAGGATAAGGAATCTCTTGTTAAGGTAACTATGATTTTCTCTGATGCTGAGGTTTTGCTCCAGAAGACACCTTATGAAATCTCCTTCACTGATGATGAATCAGGTAAGGTTACCAAGGTCAAGAAGGTCGTTATTGAGCTTCAGGGAGGACGTAAGCAGAACAAGCAAAAGGAGTACGAATATGAAGTTAAGTATGCTGGATCCAACGCCGAAACCGGAGACTTTCTTAATGCCAAGATCCTTAAGAAGATGGGATGGGACAAGGCAATGAAAGCAACTGATCTTAAGATCGCTCAGCGCGCTGGACTTTACGTCCGTCCTCTTTCAACCAAGAACGTTGAACAGCATCTTGAAGATTGTGGTCTTGCTCGTGAGTTCGGAACCCATTACCGTATGTCCGCCCTTTCGGGAGGACAGAAAGTGAAGGTTGTACTTGCTGCTGCTATGTGGAATCAACCTCATATTCTCATCTTGGATGAGCCTACTAACTACCTTGATCGTGAGTCCCTTGGAGCTCTAGCTGGAGCTATCGAGGAATTTGATGGAGGTGTTGTAATGATCACCCACAATAACGAATTCTGTTCAAAGCTCTGTCCCGAGACCTGGGTTATGGATTCTGGACATCTTGAGACTAAGGGAGATGCTGATTGGATGCTTAAGCAGGATACCAAGATTGATTCACAGGAACAACTCACTGAGATGACCGATGCCTCAGGAAATGTTGTCAAGCTCAAGGGACAAAAGAAGAAGCTTTCCAAGAAGGAGGAAAAGCAACTTGTCAAGAAGATCAAGGGAAAGCTTCAGAACGATGATGACCTTGATACTGACGAAGAGGCATTTGCTATCGAGAAGGAACTAATCTAAAGAAGCTAACCAAGTAGTATACATAAGAAAATTTTTGTTGAGTCATCTATATTTATTTACCGTGTCTTTATTTGCACTGATTCAGGGGGTCGCATGGTCTAAACAAGTCTCTGGACTTGCTCCTAGAAATTGCAAACGATGTGTAAAGGAAGAGGAGGAGTCGTCGATACGATCATGAAAATAAATATAAAATTATTTCTTTGGTTCAACAAAAATGGCATCTTTAGTGCGAAGTATCGTGTTTGCATAAATACTGTCAATGTACTAGCAGTTACGTAACGAATATTTGGGAATTGTAGTGATATCCCATTAGCTAGTTAGCATGCAACAACGATTGATATGAAAGCAAATGCATTAGTTGCCGCGTTCTTGATCTTGGCTTCTGGGCAATCCATCAAGGCGAATGCTATCGTTTGCTCTGTTTACATGAAAGACGACCGCTGTGTGTGCATGCGAGAATGATGTAGGACTGTTGTTGTGTTATTCCCACTTGAACTTGGGAGCTTGACGAATTTGATTGGTTACTGCTCCTAATCCTGACGTTTAAATACATTATTAAAATAATAAAATCCAAACGAGAAGTTCTTGTTGTGACACTTATGTGCCAGAAGGCGACAGTTGACATGAGCAGACAGCATTTCTGATCTTGCATTCTCACTTTGAACTTCACAAAAAAGATCTAGAAGAATCATCACAAGCAACAACTCAAACATGAATCAAAGCACTCTTATGTTACTCCTAATCTTTGCATTGACACCATTTGTGGAATCCTTCGCTCCACACAGGAGAGTGAGCCATCATTTACAGGTTGCATCAACGGAACTGAAAGAAAAGTCATCTCAAGCTCATCAGGATATATATGATGCTATTGAAGCTGCAGCATTTGACGCCCACGATTGTTCTGATGCTGGCATGGAAGCTGCAATGATGGAAAGGTAGGTTACTGTTGTGCAGTTCCATTTTGTTGATATCAACTTGCATTCATTTTAAGTAGGCTCACTCACTCACATTCACTGCGATTTTTTTCAGATCTGTCATTATGGCAAGCGAGCTAACAGCCCAAAAGGCCAAGAAGCCAGTTCTTCTCACAAAAGATGCTGCACCTGCAGTATCCGAAGTGGACATTGTAGAAGCCTACGATGATTTTGTCGATCATGTAAGTTAAAAAAATAATAATAGCTCTTTTTGTTGCTTCTTTAAAGGTGAATTGGAATGGAATCGCTAACTGTTCAAAATGACATCAACAGATAATGCATTTTGAGAAGGGACTCGTAGACTCTAGCACCGAACAGATTGACGAGGGCCACTCCACAGTTGCAGCCTTTGCTCATTTGATCGAAGAATTAGATGAATGAATAGATTTACAAATCTTAGACAATAGCTTCAATTCCAAGCTCTACATCCTTGTGGATGCTGTGTACACTTAAAAGATAAACAAATATAGAAACTTATAACCAGACATTCAGTGTTAATGAGCTCTAAATTTGACATCATTGCCTACCTTCAAGTTTAATGTCATACATATCAGTGTCAATATTTCACCAAGAGAACGATCTTGTGATGCATGAAATCCACTGAGATGAATATTCCATAGACGTTGGTTCTTCTATATAGTTATCTAGCAACATTTTCTTCGTCGTCCATCATATCCAACTCGTCAGCAAAATATTTGATCAACTCAGTGCATCTTTCCTTATCTGTCAAATAGGCATATCCAATTAAAGCTTCCATAGCAGTGGAATCCTGATAAACTTCGGGTCCCCCAGCTTCACTTTTCTTCCCATTATTGGTTGCATATAATCTTTTCGGCCCCCTCTTCCTTCCACCGCTTGAGCTACCAGCATTTCTACCTCTCGATATTATTGTTTGTTCTTCTTTTGTTAACTGGATCTTTTCCGAAGATAATAGATTCCTGAACATCTTTGACTGCGTCTCAGCTGTCACATGCACAAAGATATGAGTAAGCGACATCACATTTTCATCCGTCATAAAATTTCATGTCAGTAATAATTCCTTACCTCTAACACGGCCAACTACAAGGTTCTGTAAGTCTGTTGTTCGCCTGGTAGGCCAAACATATCTGCTTCTGACGAAGAGCTCAAACACCGAATCACCAATGTACGCAAGAGACGTTGGGCTCATTTGCGTTGGAGTACATTTTGTATTGGGCGATAGCAGGTCTTCGATAGACTGAACGGATTCTTCACCATTATCCATGACTTCGGAATTTCCACTGATGTTTAGTATCGAAGGCGACATTCTAGCCTGATACATTTGATGGCGAGTTGAGATGACGTTTGTCCATGAACTCGACAATGGGAAAAGAAATGCCCCAATAAGGTAAGAAAGCATTAAGTGCGTCATTGAAAGGTGTCTTCTGATAATCCTTCAGCAAGTTGAACTCAATTGGACTGACTGCCAACGGAACTGCGCAATGTGCAAACTACTGCTGTCGTATCGTACTGTTATATGATTCAAATCAAACCAATTGCCAATTGCCACCAGCCACCACCACCAGCAGTGTATGTAAAACAATACGATCCTCGCGTTTTGTCAGCAATTAGAAACTTAGATTGGTGGTCGCGGGAAAGCAAAACATGGCGGGAAACTACATGAAGTTCCCGCAATTAAACCCGAACTCATTCAAATTCCTCACAAAAACGAAGCCAAAAAGGGTTCTTTTTGGCTTTTTAAATGCATCGAACATTGAAGAGAGATTGATGGCACTTTCAACTTACCAACTATTCTACTCTTCTCATATAAAGGAACGTACCAGTAGGCCGCACCAGAAACAAATAAAGAAAACATGAAGATTGTATTTGCTATCAGCACCGTGGCTCTAATATCCCTTACTGCGAATGCATTTGTACCCCATACGGCTTACAACCGTCGCATTGCTACAGTTGTCCACTCTTCATCTCAACCTCATCAGGATTTGTACGATGCTGAGGAAGAAGCAGCATTTGATGCTCATGACTTGTCAGACGCCGGCATGGAAGCAGCGGCTATGGAAAGGTGCGTATGGAAAGACATGTAGTTTCAAATGTTTACACCTTGAATGCTCTAACATGTGCATATTAATGTATGTTCAATCCCAGAGCTGTAATGATGGCAAACGATATGCTTAAAAAGAAGAGGACAGAACTGAAAGAAAAAGCTGAAGGTACTCAAAATGTAGAGAAGCAATATGTAATGATGAAAAAGGCCACAGTCGACCTCGCAACTCTCTTTAAAGCGTATGAAACAGATGTAAGTATCATGCTTCTCATCATGTGGTCTCGATTTCATGCATCGACCACGGAAAAGAAAACCGGTTCTCATCTCAAAACACGTATTTACACTTCAAATAGCCTTCAGCCTTTAGGAAGGAATTTGCATCAAAAGGAAATAACGAAAGCTCGTTGGCGATGGAAATGCTTGAGAAGATCATCGCAGAAACCGCAGAAGACATGCTTGAGCTCGAGCGCGAGGAGAACTTCATTATTTCATGTTACTACGATGCACTTCATCAAGAAGAGCTCGCAGAGGCGAGAGTAATGAATGCGCAGGCTCAAGAAAATGCTGCAGCCACCCAAGTTCGATTAATTGAAGAATTTGATGGTGATTATGAAGCTGACGAGCGCAAGAGAGACTTGAACGTGATCCATGCCAACGAAGAGATTGAAGCATTTGAGAGCCGCATGAAATCCAAGTCTATCATGCATGAGAACGAGTATCTTATTCAAGAGTTTGAAATAAAGAAGCAGCTAGAGGACCTACAGAAGAAAGAGGACAATTTTAAGGCAGACCTTGAAGATGTCAAGAACATTGTGAGAGAGCAATTACGTCAAAAGTGGGATGTTGGGAAAGAGGAGCAACAGTCCTAAGAATTGATAAACATACGCCCGTAAGATTAGATAAATTTATATTTTATTTACTCATGTAAAATAAGCTTGATGAATATGAATAACGACTAAAGCTTGGATCGATGTGAAGGCTCTTGTTTGACGCATATTACTGTATTTCCTCGTCCCTTGTTTTGCTCAAACAACTCGAACGCATCCGCATACTTTTCAAACGGAATGATCCTATCAACCCTGGGCTTGATTGATCCATCTGCAAGATATCCAACCATTTGCTCAACATTCTTTCTATGCTGATGTGGGTTTTCGTTTGCATACCGTGCCCATATAGACCCAACCACTTTGGCTTCCTTAATTAGGAGCAGCCCGGGGCGTATTGGCTTCTGTCCTGCAGTGAAACCAACAAGGCAAATCGTGCCTAGGGGCCTGACACATGACACCAGCGCATCTTCAAATAAATCACCCTGTACGACATCCACAATCGTATCAACCCCACTTTCATGACCTAGTTCTACACACGCAGTCTTGACCTCGTTCTTGAAAATTTTGTAGCTTTCCCTATCTCTCCCATAGCAAAAGACACGATCGGCCCCAACAGACAATGGTAAATTCATTTTTTCTTTCACACTCACCCCTGCAATTACTTTAGCTCCCATGGCTTTTGACAATTCAATAGTCGCCATCCCAACTCCACCACTTGCCCTACGCGAAAATTAAGAAGAGTAATGTAAGCAGCTGATCTATTTTCAAATCACCGCATCCAATGATGCGTTCTTCACTCTTGACTGCACCACTTACCCATCCACTAAAACAAGTGAATTTTCATCAATCTCACCAATAGTTTTCAAAGAATGAAAACTTGCGAAGAAATTTCTTCCCAAGTTGGCACATTCAGAAAGATGAACATTATCAGGAATTTTATATACCGATTCTGCCGATACAAGGGTCTGTTCTGCAAGAGCTCCAGTACCACCGTTTTGAGTAGTAGTTGCATACACTCGATCACCCTTGCTAAAGTTAGATGTAGCACTCTCGATAACGACACCAGTGACATCGAGTCCCGGTATGTAAGGCAATCGCGGTCTTACTTGATACAATCCTTGCGCTTGGAGAGCATCTGGATATTGAATGCCAGCGTAATGCGTTTCAATGATAACATGATTGGGTTCTATTATTGGTTTTGGGATAATATCCATTTGAAGAACACTTCTTAGAGAATTAAAGTTTTTGAGAAGTTGCGGCTTGCCCCCTGAGTTGCTGAAGGCTGCGAATGCATGGCATTGCACTGCTTTCATCATCTTTACAAGTTGTTGTCTAGAGTAAAGAGTGAAGTGAGTATTAGTACACTATAATTCATGTGTAACGTGTATCTAAACGTGTAACGTGTATCTAAACGTGTAACATGTAATCTTTGTGGGTCCTGGTGGGTCGTTGGTGGTTGGTCAGAAAAGTAGTAGGTGTACATAGGTAGTATTGTACTTACTTCGTAGTTCAAGGGTTCGGGTTATGATTCAACAAAAGGCCCATGTGAATTTCGAGTCTGGTCATAATAAAACTAAAATTATAAAGTTCAATGTCTGTCTTCTTTGATTAGGCCATTGCTTAGGAACGGCAAAACGTTCAACATCCACCCATCAATCCAACTTCTTTATAATCATTTTCTATCATTATCTGCATTCCACTTTCTTCCCAATATCTTTTTGTGAGGGGAGATAATTTTTATGGCGAATAGAATGTATGTTAATGTAGCTGGTCTTGTTAAAATAATGTTCATGATCCAAGCTTACTTTTAGTCGCAATAAACTATAGACACGGTCTAATTCGTAGGAAAGCTAAATATCATCATAGATACATAAAATAGCTCAATGACGTATTGTGACTGTCCCGGAAACACTTAACGGAACACAATTATTGTAAGTATTCGGAGGACGTTGCCAAACTGCGGTACTGTATCTAGTAGAATGATCAAGAAGCATTGAACACAATACTGAGAGTAAACATAATTAGCTTTCGAATCGATTCAATCGATTACGTACGACCCAAAGATAAGCTCATCATAAGATAACAAAATGAAGAACATCACGATGAACGTCCTCTACTTGCTAGCAGACGATATGCGTGCTGACTTGGGTTCGTATGGCTTGCCTGTCTTCACTCCAAATATCGATGCACTAGCAGAATCATCTCTACTATTCGACTATGCATACAGCCAAATCTCAGTGTGTTCTCCATCACGGCAGTCGTTCCTAACATCTCTTAGACCTGACAAAAACAAAATTTGGAATTTCCTTGATCATAACCCCAAAGAATCAATGACAACACCTCGGCATTTTCGAGATAACGGATTCCTCACCCTTGGCCTTGGTAAAACATACCACGAAGACTGGGGAGCATGGCACGCTGATTTGAATTGGAATACTACATCTCCAGGTCTTCCCTACTATCCATACCAAAACAATCGCTGCCCAATAACTTCTCATGCGAGAGAGAGTGGCGGACAATGCATCCTGGAAGATGAAAAAATCTATGATTACAGGTTGCGGTTGAAAACAATTGAATACTTGAAACATGCCGGAAAGTTGGCTAAGGATACTGAGAACCCTACTCCATTCTTCATCATGGCTGGATTTCGAGACCCGCACGCACCATGGGCTGCACCTCAAAGATTTTATGACATGTATGATGAAGAACTGATCGATATACCACCGATGGAAGCCCAAACTCTAGGAAATGGTACACCACGGATTGCGTGGTCGAAGGAACTGAATATTCTGGTTCCACCGTATGGAAAAGCATTCCACTATTCATATGATAAACCTCTTCCTGGTTGGGTCTCACGAAATCAACGACGAGCATACTATGCATCAGTTTCCTATGTCGATGAGCACATTGGAGCAATAGTGAAATCACTGAAAAAGGAGGGTCTATATAACTCAACCATCATTGTCTTTCATTCAGATCATGGATATGCGTTAGGAGAGCATGGCTATTGGGAGAAGAAAAGCAACTTTGACATGACCATTCGAGTCCCCCTCCTTATGCACGTTCCAGGTGTAACCGATGTCGAAGGTTACGTTGGTAAAACGAAATCTATTTTTGAGCTTGTGGATGTTCTCCCAACATTATCTGGCCTGCTTGGTCTTCCACCGCTTCTTGATACTGATGGTATGAATTTAGCAGAAGTGGTCCATCTTGGTGGTGCCACAGATAATTCACCTTCAATTGAGAGAAAGGTGGCATATCATCAATTCCCAGCGTGTAATACTCGCAGCTTCAACCATACAAGGACGCAATGTAATAAAGTACCAGCCAAGGATTTCAATTTTATGGGATATTCCATTCGCTCGAAAAGATGGCGGTACACAGTCTGGTATCGATGGATTGGAAATATTCTCTCATCTGACTGGGACGGCGACTTTGCCGATGAGCTTTATGATCACAAAGGCGACGATTCGACCGACTTCGATAAGTGGGAGAATATCAATGTTTCTGCACAAAATCCAGAGGTATGTATAAGGCTCCGTTCTAAAATCGAAAGTTTTTTTCGTAATCGAGAACAGGATTGGATTGCAGCTTCTACGTGATTGATTGTACCCGCCACCGTTGAGAACGATGGTAGAGGAAGAACGGACGAGTTGTGAGTTTGGTTGAAATTTTTTTTGGGTATCAAATAAATTAATTTTGTGTATTTTGTGTATTTTATATTTTGAATCTGGTATTTTTGAATTTGATGCATTGTGTCATCGCATGTTATTATCTCTATGAAGATGTTATGTGGTTTGCACATTGTTGGCAATGACAACACAATTAGAAAAAGGAAAGATGGATGATAGCTGTCTTGTTTTTCATTGTGAAGAAAGTGAGACTGGTCTTCAATTGAGACTAAATGGCCACACAAAAGAACATGCATGTATGTCCGTCCGCTCCCTCTTTTGCGTTGGAAATGTTCTTTGTGGGAGAATGAACGGTGCTGAGTAACCCATAACCCAAGTCGCAAGCATCGTTTTGTTATTTGCTAGTCGCTACGATCACAGGTAAACAAACCTCTTCAGTAATACCAACTAGTAATCTTACACTAAACAAACAAATAAAAAACATCAATGAAGAAACGCATCGCATTCCGTAAACTAGGAAGGACATCATCGCACAGATGGGCCATGCTTCGCAATATGGTGACATCTCTCATCAACCACGAGAGAATTGTCACTACCCTTCCCAAAGCCAAAGAGCTTCGTCGAGTGGCTGAAAAGGTCATTACGCAAGCCAAACAAAACACTCTTCATTCTAGAAGGCAAGCAGACAAGATTATCAGAGAACCGACAGCATTAACAAAGCTCTTCGAAATATTGGGGCCTAGGTACGGGGACCGCGTGGGGGGATACACAAGAATCTTAAAGTTGAGTAAGAATAGGGCTGGAGATAATGCTGAAATGGCCGTTATCGAGTATGTAGATAGGCCAGGTGAAGTACGTGCAGCTCGGCCTCCACAAAGTAGAATTTTTGATGCTTTGGATGATGCCATTGAAGAGGTTGGAATTAAGAGCATAAGGAGATAGGCGTTGTTGTCGTCGTCGTCATGAAAGAACTAATAAATCGCATCATGTCAGCGGTTTAAGATCGAGATCACTTTCTTTTGACGTTGAGCAGCAACAACGATTGCCTTAAATGCATGCATGATCAGTGAAGAAAACAAAATACTGATTCAAGAAAATTATTCTTCATTTGAGTCTAAAGGAATAGAATTTATTGAACCGTAACCATTACTCTTTACCAGATTTTCGCTTGCTTTCTCATTGTTGCGGTCTACAGAAGTAACGTTGCTTTCACCAACAACCACCAGCACCAAACCAACCATGAGTAACCCTCCACCTATCCATGTATTAGTTCCAGGAAGAGATTGCAATCCCAAGTAGTACCCAATGATGCTTCCAATAATTGGTTCCGTTAACATTGCAGTAGTTATAACGAGAGGGGATACATATTTGAGCAAAATATTCAACAAAGTATGTCCGCATATACCAGGGCCAACTGCAAGATAAAGGGCATATAGGAAATACTCTTTAGATAGAAAACCAAAAACAGACTTTTCTGTATAGCCCCTCCAAGTGGTGGGGTCCTCCTCGTCAATAAGAGCAAATACAAGCGACGACAGTGCAGCAGAACCAACCACTGGAAAGACGTAAAGCCATATTGGCAGAAACGACCGAAGTTTCTGTCCAATCACGAGATACGCGCTTACTGCTGCTGCGCCTGCAAATGCAGATGCATCGCCATATAGTGTGGGTTCATGATTTGACTGTATTACATGCTTTCCTGGGACATTAGTCACCTCTGCAACGAATGCATTTTTGTGGACACCGATTAACATGATCACTGCTCCACCTATTCCGGCCAGGGCTCCAAAGGTTTCTTTTGACGATGGTTTTCTCATGATTGGAATGGAAATGGATATTACTCCTAACGCTGATATAATACACTGTCTCTGTCCAAGTGAAAAGAAGAACCAGCTAGCTCCATTGATGCAAATAGGACCCATCGAAACCCAGAGCATGGAATGAGTCAAAGATGTGTATCGCAGTGAATACACCCACATCGAAAAGTGTATGCCAAGAAAGATACCTGATACAGTACAAAGAGCTAGCGAACTTATATATCGCGGAAGCAGGAGTGATGAATGTTCATCTTCTTCAATCTGTTGGCTATTCTTATCAGCATCATTCAAATCCAACCCCCCTTCTACATACAATTGAAGAGAAGCTTCATGAAAATTCGTCATCTTCTTATCTTTGTCACGTCGCCATTCTTTATGCAGTGACCAGATAAATGGAAAAAACTGAACAGTGTTTTGCAAAAAGAGTCTCCAAAATACTGCAAGAAAAGGAGGAACTTCTTTTGTATTTGTAATGATATCGAATACAACGCCAGCTGAAGAGCACATTGTTACTGCGAGGAAAAGACATATTCCAAGAACCAAGGGCGACGGCCCTGATGTCATGGTAATTTTTGTCTTCGTCATATTATGCAGTAAGCATTAAATTAGATATGATCTAGGAACTAGAGAGGAACCTGAAATCACCCTCTCGATGACCAATGACAATTAATAGATAGTTGTCTCACCTTTGTATGCCTCTTATCCTGAATCCTATCTACGCAAGAACAACTGAAACTGGAACAAACGAGGAAGGCAGCATCAAACAACAAACGTAACAAGACACACACCAAACGCACACAATAAGAGAATAATTACATTTCAAATCTGTAATGAGATAAAATAAATCTTATTTTTGAATAAATACAAATATAATAACAGCACCATTGGTGTAGTGGTAACATAAGTGCCTTCCAAGCACTTGCCATGGGTTCGATTCCCGTATGGTGCAGAATATTTTTGCACTGATGCATAGATCTTCTTTTGCACTTTCCCTCCCTTGCAAGAATTAGAAGTCTATCTCTTATCCTCTCTTATCACTATGGTAGCATTCCAGATTTCAAATTTTCTTTAATGTTTACTCTTAATTGAAACCGTGACTCTGAATCAGATCAACACATAATTGCACTTGCACTAGTACACCGCACCAACTTCAACTCTCTTTTGTCCATGACCCAAAATTGTGATGGCGGCTTCTATAATATTCCATCACCTCTATCTCTACCTCCGTACCCACATCCCACATATCCAAGCGAGTGAGAATATGCACTTTCACCCTACATTTGGAATAGACAAACCAAATCTGCACCCACATCCCAACACGAGAGATGATTTATGCGGCAACTCCTCCGCTTTCCCCATACAATTGGAATCCACTAACTGCAGCATTCTGCTCAGCCTTATTCTTCAGGTGCATCCAGTATGCGAGGAGTGCAATGTTGACAGTCACGAGAAAGAACCAAGTCAAGACTTTTCTCTTGAACAGGATCAAGACAATGACGAACAAGATGAGTCCGATAAAAATTCTTGGGATGAACTTCTTATCAACGCCGGATGATTTGATGGCAGCTTCTTCGATCAAGGCATCCTGCTTGGACATCTTCTTCCTCTGAGCAAGGCCTGCCAACAAGAAGAAAATAGCAGAAATGGAAAGAATCCAAAGGAAGACCTTCCCAACTGCAGAGAATCCGTTGCCACCATAGGACGATCCACTCGAGTTCTTTTTGGCAGATCGGCGACAAGACCTGTTACAGGTTTCCTTGTAGTAGTTAGCAGAAGAGCATAGCATGGATTCATGCTGATTCATTGATCCGTTGTCATAATAATTTTGATTCTGGTAATTATTGTTGTTGTTGTTGTTGCTATACTGGTTGTAGGTAGTAGCAACGCATGATTTACAATTATCGAAGTTAACTCTGAGGCTAGAGATATCAACTCCCATGTTGTAGGTGGAGGATGCTTGCTGGGTACAGTACTGGTCTGTGTACGACTTAACTTGAAATCCTTTTCCTGTACTTCGACATCCAACCTTCATGTAATACTATAATAAAATAAAGATGACGGAAATGATGTTACATGTTGCAAAATGAGGAAGGGTAAGCTAAAGTTGAATAAAGAAAGGCCATTGCCAACAATTCATTCGTCATGCAGACATGCCATAGTATCGTGTGTAATATAAATCGTGCATGAAACTCACCATCTGATTATTGTAGTAAGTCTGCTGGCATTCGAGATATGCAAAGGCATCTTCATCGACTTCATATTCTGCCCCCTTGGCCTCGTATTCTTTCTCCATCTGTCTGCTATAGGCCTTTACAAAGCTTCCAATGCCCATTTTGTAGGTTCCTCTCGCTTTCTTCTTGCACTGGTTGTGGTTCTTGTTGTAAAGGGTGTAGACAACAACTGGCCCATCGTTACTGTTTGTATCATATTACATCGAGAGAAGTATGGATGTGTCATTAGTATAGTATACAATTTATTACAGTTTTGAATACATATTATTCAACATCAAGACTAATCTGACCGAACCCAACACGACAACAAATGCTTATTTGTACTTACGTTTCAATACACGATTGTGGGTAGATAGCAGATTGGGACCAATCAATATCATCCTGGAAATAGAAGAATCCATCATCATCAGCATCCTCACTATCAGCCAAGATTGATGGGACTAAAGTAGCAAAAGCTAGAAGTGCAGCTAAATATTGATAAAGCTTCATTCTCGTTTCTTGTAGAAATTAGAGCCAAGTTCTTGTCGATATATGCTATGTGCTATACGCTATATGATATATGCTACGTATATATGTACGTATGGATGCAGTAACTACGGATGGGTGATGCTGCTCACTGAATAGGTAGTATTGGTGTGATGGTAGTGAGGCAATAGTATGGTAATAGGACACGTCTTTGGGAGAGAAGGGGAAGAGTTCTGCGCGGCGGTGCGATTATGTATTTAATTAATCAAAGTTTCGTGTTCGCTTTGGTCGTTAAGACAACTAAAAAGATTCAAATTTTGGCGGCATAGCATTTCATATCTCAAGCAATGAAGATTAGCAACGGGAATCGAATGATATATTTAGCTTTTTCGGTTGTAGGAAGAAAATTTCAAATAGTCTCAAATACTGTACTGCAACTAGTACTAGTTGTTGTACGTGGAATAGATAGATAGATGGTATAATAGGACACCATCCACAGCAACACCAACAATAACCAAGAGAAAAATTACCAATTACAATTGCTCTGAAAGTTTGAAGTTGTATCCAAGGTATATTACATAGTAATGCGATACCTACCGATAACCATGACCGTAATCGTATTCATTACATACTACTACTATGTAATCGTAACCATAACCGTGACCAATAGGCAGATAATAAATACAATTCTCGCGACGTTCGTCACAACAGACAGCTTCAAAGCTTCAACAAGAAAAAAGACATGAAATGCATTCTTATGCAACATGAAGAATACCACAACACTTCCATCCCATCCTGTTCCTTCTTATATCCTCTATCCATCATCTGTGCCATCTGCATCACCCCCTCCCTCGCATCGTTACTCGATACCTCCTGCAAAAAAAAGAAACAAGAATCATTATCATCATCCTTTCAATAGCTGAAATTGACATAAAGCTATACATAACATACCATAAGATACAATATTATATATACGATATATACTACTACCTATCATGAGTGATCCTCAGCAGCAACAACATCAGCAACAACAGCAGCAACAGCAACAACAACAATACGGATCAGCACCAGTAACTCAAGTCATGCAACAATCATTGAATGAATCTAGTGGTGAGATGGAAAGAGGACCGGCCAAACGGCTGGCCAAGAAAGGTCAATGGGCTACACCACCAGTTGGTGAATTATTCCCAGCTGCTGCAGCACCTGCTGACACCGTCAACTTAACAACAGGATCTTTTCCAGTACCAAATACTAGCGATGATTATACCAAGGCGCTTCAGGAAGCATATCGCAGGGGTGCAGAAGCAGCAGCTGCTATGTCGCAACCTGCTACCAACGGTAATGGCAATGCCATTGCAGGAACACCGTTGCCATTGCCAGTGCATGCACATACTTCTACCCCTTCCGTGCCTCTACCTGTACTACCTGTACAGCTACCTGTAAATTTACCTGTGCAGCAACCTGTTCAGCAACAAGGTTCCACAAATATGTTGGCTGTTCAATCAGGAGCAGTTTCTACTAATATGGGCGTCCCTACCCCCCTTCAATTCACTTCATCAATGACATCGCCACCACCACCGCAAGAACCTCAAGTTTCAGTACAGGCCGCTTCTCATCCTCATGCACATGTACATGCACATCCTCAGACTAATCTTCCGCAACAACCATTTTATATGAATGTGGATCCTACACCTATTGCCCCAGAAATCGTTTTATCCGCTGCTGCAGTAGGGATTGCTGCATCTGAATCATCAATCACCTCGAATAGAAGTGTGTCGATGCCTGATATGAGTGGTCTCGACAAAGCTGAAGATGAAGAGACAAAAAGGCTAAAGAGATTAGCGAGAAATAGAGCAAGTGCACGATTGAGGCGGCTAAGGAAAAAAAACTTGGTAAGTGTAGAATTTGTGCTTTTGTGTCATGTTGTTTACTGTACTGTGTGTGTTTCTGATCTTTTACTGATCATCACTTCTTATTTTGGTTTCCAATTCATAGGTTGAAAGTTATGAAGCAGAAGTAGGTGTATTAGAATCATCCTTGGCAAAACTGAAAGCACACGAGTGGGGAGTGGGTGCTGATACTGATACGCTCCTGGAGGCTCTTTCCATGGACAGGGGACAACAGAAGATTGATGCACAGAAAAGGAAAGAACTCATAACCAGCATTCTCGCTCAACAAAGAGAACAAGTTCGTAGTCTCATGGATTGTCAAGTAGAAAATATGACTCTGGCATGGATTGCTCAACATGGTGATAATGGGGACGAAGTAGCGAATGGTGCAGGGGACGCTGACATGGATGATCCTTCTACAAAAGCGGAACTTGATGATTTGGCATCGGAATTGAATCAAATCCTGGATCTCTCTCCTGAACAAAAAAGCCAACTTCAAGGCTCCACAGAGGGAATTGAAGAAGAAAGGCAGGCGATCCAAGTCATTGATGAGAGCCTAACAGCTCTCATTAGTAATCCATGGCTGATGAATAGGGGCATTGAAGAATGCACAGATCAATTTACAGAAATATTGAATCCTACACAAATGTCGAAATTTCTTCTTTGGGCAGATCATAATTCAGAATCTATTGATCAGCTTGATTATGTCAATGCTCCTTCAGCGAATGCGCTACCAAGTGCGAACCCAACTTTCGCTTTTGGGATCGACGAAACGAACACGGGGGAAGATTGACTTCATTATCACGCATGGGAAATTTGCATCAGATCAATTCAAATTGCAAAGAAATAGAACATAAGTAAGAAAAAATGATTATACACAGCAGGTTCATCACCAAACAGGAAAAGCGTTTTTATATACCGAATGCGTTTTCATATACCAAATGCGTAGTGAAGATAGAAAGATAGAAGAGGTCGTCAAATCATTTTATATATGATTATTCAGTATTATTAGGCTGAATAATATAATCAATGATTGAATAATGTACCCATTCGATCCTGATGTTCGTAGATCAGATGAATTCCTGTGTAGATACAGAACTGTCTGGCAGGAAATCAGCAACGAGTAATACTCGTAACTGATCTTTGCCAAGCGTTGGCGACCGATGAGGAGCAGCATAGGCCAGGCTGTCTATTCCTGTTTCATGATTCGAACGGTACTCTTCCCAAGCTCGGCCCATGAGCAGAACTGCATCCCCTTTATCTGCGCACACTGCAACATCCTTCTCACCACGAGGCATAATCAATTTATTTGCCAGGGTAGTATCATCTTCGTCCAATTCGTTCAATGCATTTCTGTCAACTCGGAACGGATGGTCGACCTCATTTTTTACCGGAACATAAATACAACCAGGGCCGACTAGGGACATGACAAGTCTGAGAGGGACATGATCTACATGCCACCTGGGACACTTTTGTCCATCGCTCCCCAACGTAGATACAAGACGAGCCTTGTATAGACCATTATTTTGTTGAATATGTTCTTGGAAGAATGTCAACGCATCTGATATATAATTCTCTACTTCTGCTACTTCTCCATCATTCATATCAACAATGTTATGATCATTCGTATTTGAATGGAGCAGGCATTGCTGCACTAAGGATATAGCTCCTTGTTTTGCGTCACGGAATTCAACAGTTACATCAACTCCAGTTTTCCCTCTCTCATTAATACTTCTGAGCATAATTCGATCCCACAGTTTGGGAGGCTCTGGAGATATATTGCGGATGAAGGATGTATTGTCATTTGCCACTGGCATATGTTTGACAATGACATTATTGGTATCAAAGAGCAGATTTCGAGGAGGGTAAGATGCTCTGTAATCATCTTCGCTCTGCTGTTTCGATCCTTGAAAGAGAGCAGACACGAAAGAAACACTTTCAGAGTTTCTATGCCTGTGCGATGTTCTTTGCAGGTATCCACTAGGATCAAATGCTACTGCTGCACCAATAATTGCTAGTCCGAGCACGAGACGAATCGATTTAAACTGTGGGATTGACTTTGAATGCAATTTCATTGGATTCTTGCTTCCTTCACGAATTTCTTTGTTGTTATTAGTTTGTATAGATTTTGGTAGTAGGAGACTGATGGGGATTTCACTCACTTTTGTGATGTCATGCATTGCTTGTTTATTGTTTATGTTTGGTTAGATTTTAATGGATTACTGTGGCTGGTGGCTGGAGACTACCGAGTGATGACATTGAAGAGAGAACAGACTGACTGATATTATGATTGATAAATGATAAATGATGATCGACGAAAATGTGAGATGATAGATGAATTATGACGTGTTGATGATTGATGAGAGTGATGAAATGTCTGTTTGTGTCAATCCGTTAGGCTACGCGCGTGAAAAACCTTCATGTAGCAAGCTCTCTCTCTCTCTAGAGAGAGAAGAGCAAGCGAAAGCGAAGCAACCAATCAATAACAAGGTATGGGTTAAAAAACACAAGAATACCTTTGTCATTCCATTATTTCATCACGCACTAGTTGCAGTAATAGCTGGTAACAATTGACACCTAATCAGGAACTGGAATAGGCGAATTACTCTCACCAATGCTAACTATATTAGATCAAGCAGCAAGCAGGGTACTATGAACGAAGGAATGCAAGCATCTAACCAGAGGACCGAATGTGAAAGGGACCAACCTACCGAATTAGAAATTAGAGCCAAGAATACAATCAAGGACCTCAATTCAGAATATTCCAATTTAAGCAACGCCGAAGCCATCATCTTAGAACAACTAGAGAAGCTGAAAGGGGACGAGACGTTGCTACAGATTGCATTGGCGCAGTCCAAAGAGAATGTCAGAGACAAAATTGCAAGAGAAAAGAGTTTGGTCGATAATGAGGCATTGAAAAATCTTCATGCTGCTCTCATGGGTGACGATGATGATGATAGCAGCAGGGACAGCGATGATGACCTCAATTCTACAAACATGAATGGGGTTGCACTTGGTGTTGCGGAACCGATGTCTGATGAGGAATGATGTGATTAAAGATGACATGATCTACCTCTTTTTTATAAGGTAACCCCCGAGAATAGTATACAAGACCGATCATTTAAATCATCAAGATGAAAGCTATATCCCATGTAGAATGCAGAATGCCTTCAGCTGGTTAAGTATAAAAGACGTTCATCATCAGAAAATGAATATGTAATAGCATAACACACAAAGACAATATATTGGAAAGAACTTCGGCTATGCAACTCATTATCTTACAACAAGGTATTGTAATTCCTCATTTTAATTTTTTGCAAGAAGCAGCGATCGACCAAAAATATTATTACTTCGAAGAGAAGTCAGCGATCGACCAGACAGCGTAAAAATAATGAATGTTCCACAATCTGCACGACAGTGCTGTGACGACGTAAAAGTTCTTGGACGTAGACCGACCAACAGTCAAAGCACTACGCAGCTCTTAGGTAGGGCAGAGGTCTTTTTGGGTACACTTGTGAAATCATCATATCAGTACATACCTTCTCGTCAAACAAATTGAATGAATGAAAGCTAAAAAGTCAAATTACTTCACCTTTAAGCGCGCCACCAATTTCAAGCGAACGCTGAACGCTGGACACGTACTTCAGAAGCAAATTAGCAAAGGAACAAATCAATAACAAATAACAAATAACCGATACTGTACATCTTCTTTTTCAAAACCGCTCTGTCCTTTCCGACACTCTTTGATCGCATATTTCATATTTCTTTCACTTTAGGTTTTTCTCAGAAACGATGATTCGGAAGGAAACA
>Ga0307981_1001228_pt1 | contig 23615 bp, 21 predicted proteins | sample OrgLakmetagen987_FD_201849 | JGI IMG/M metagenome (GOLD analysis project Ga0307981, IMG submission 201849) | Saline water microbial communities from Organic Lake, Antarctica - #987 | ecosystem: Environmental > Aquatic > Non-marine Saline and Alkaline > Saline | place: Antarctica: Organic Lake... | reverse complement strand
CTACTTCCTTTTGTGTCAAACCATTCACAGATCGAATCACTTCCGCCTTTTGGCCTTCAGGTCCCTCAAGGACGTTGGCAACAATCCGCATGCGGCCCTTCGTCGGCAATGGTAGCTCTTTCCAATTTGGAGGGAGCTTGAGCTTTTGTGCGCGACGATAGAAGTCGGCATCCCGACTGGTAAAGGGCAGGTATTCCAAAATGGTAGGTTCCCTAGCTCGATAGAGTTCTGCCCACAAGTTGACGGCTTGTCCACCAATCAGTATCAGCCCAGTGCCTTCCTCTAGGAGGTCGAGGTAATCCTTAACTGTGCGATTTCGTTCCAACCGCGAAGCTCCAATTGACAGCGGCTTCGCTCCAGAAGTTATCAGGGAGGATCGAGTTTTTCTGCTGCAGCTCAGCGGGCGATGCTTTACCAGTGGACATAGCAATTTGGTCTTCGCGGCGGGATTGGATCCGTGCGTCCGCAAAGGCTTTGTCACTGTCTTTAACTGTAGCTAACATGCTCATTATGATCAACAGACTGCTTGGTTTCTCAGAAAGGTCAAGAATCGGCTTCGACTATTCTGTTGGGCTAATCTGGGCAGTTGATGAAGCATCAACGCGGGAAGGAATTGTGCTTCATTGGACACCACCGAGCTTGATGGAGTGCAGATACAAAAAAGCCGATTTGCTAAATGGAATTAGAAAATCGGCTTAAATTGCCTTAAAAATGGCCTCCCGTAGGGGATTCGAACCCCTGTTGCCTGGATGAAAACCAGGTGTCCTAGACCGGGCTAGACGAACGGGAGGTGGAGGAAGTCACGGAAGCTACGTTGGAGCGTAGATGGCGCAAGTCTTTTTTTGAAAAATATCACAAAAACTTTGCAGGGCATAGATTGCGTTTGCGCGTTGTGGCAGGCTGTCTTCTTATCTTGGCATGTGCGCTTTCGACATGCCTTTTAATTTACCCGCAGAACCTTTGATGAAGGTGGAAGGAGTGCCATATCCCTTGGTCGCTTCAGGTAAGGTCCGGGAAGTCTTCGACATGGGCGATGCTTTGTTGATGGTGGCGACCGACCGGATGTCTGCCTTTGATGTGATCATGGGCGAGGGTCTTGCCGGGAAGGGCGTTTTGTTGACGCAGATTAGTTTGTATTGGTTTGAGCAGGCGGCGACTTTGACGCGGCACCATTTGGTGGCGAACCACTCGGAGCGTATCGCTGCTTTGGCGCGGGCGTTTCCTGAGCTGGCAGATCGTAGTATGATTGTGAAGAAGCTGAAGCCACTCCCGATCGAGGCGGTTGTGCGAGGCTATCTTTCGGGCTCCGGTTGGAAGGCGTATCGGGATACTGGAAGTTTGTTTGAGTATACTTTGCCGCAGGGCTTGATGGAGAGCAGTCAATTGCCGGAACCGCTCTTTACCCCGACGACAAAAGTGGCGAGTGGACACGATATGCCAATTAATTGTGCGGATGCGGCAGAACTGATTGGTGAGGTTTTGTTTGAGCAGGTGCAGGAATTGAGTTTAGCGCTGTATAAAATGGGAGCAGAGCGAGCGGATGTGGCGAATTTAATTTTAGCAGATACGAAGTTTGAGTTTGGTCTGGATGCAGCGGGCGAGCTGTATCTTATCGACGAGATTTTGACGCCGGACTCTTCGCGCTACTGGCCACGCGAGGGTTATGTGCCGGGCGGTGCGCAGCCTTCGTTTGATAAGCAATTTGTGCGGGATTATCTGGAATCGCTGGATTGGGACAAGACACCGCCCGCTCCAACTCTGCCCGAGGCAGTGCTGAAAGGCACTTTGGCTCGATACATCGAGGCCTACACGACGATAGTTATTTGAGTTTCTTATTTATTATGTTTTCAGAAATCTTCGATCTTTTAGTTCTTTTTGCGGCGGGCATCATCCTGCTTTTTTTGCTATTGGTTGGTTTGGATTTTGCGATAAAGCGTTCGAACAAGGCGGAGCGTGCAAAAGCAGAGAAGCTGCTTTCGGATGAGCCGGGAATCGATGATCCAAGGGGCTGATGACGATTTGGTTGGTAGAGTTTTTTGGTCAGAATGATTTAGAGGGTGCCTTTTTATGGATTTTGTTGATGACCGCTCCGGGGTGGGTTTTGATGTTGTTTTTGCCGAAGAATCGTTTTGTAAAGCTCGCTTTGCAGCCATTTATCGTGCCGCCAGTTTATTGCTTTGTTTTGTTTTATATATTATGGGCCGCCTACCGAGCTTCCTTGGCTCCTGAATTACTAGAAGGTGTCAGCTATTCGCACATGAAGAAGTTCACTTCGCATCCGGTGACTTATTTAGCACTGTATTGCAATTGGCAGATTTTGAATTTGGCTATTGGCACGATGATATATCAGAAGGCAATGCGCGTGGGCTTGCGGGCACCGATTGAACTAATCCTTTGCTGGGCCTTGGGTGCACCTGCACTTTTGGTTTTTCAGCTAAGGTTGCTCTGGAAGCGGAGGACCTTGCGATGAGTCAATTTAGTGGGTTGGGTATGACTGATGTGGCTTCACGCCCGCGTGGCGGACGTGTTTGGTGGCTGGGTTTGGGCACTTTTATGGTGATCTTAATGTATGTCGGGCTGCGTAATTATTTGTTTGTGCAAGATGGGATGTTGAATCCGAATTTCGAGCTGATTCATAAAGCGTATGATTTCAATTTCGGTGAGTTGCCGTTAATCTTAATTGGAGTGGGTGTGTTTTTCTTTGGTCTTGCGCTGACGTGGCGCGGTTACCGCAAGTGGCTTTTGATCTTTGCCGGGCTGTATTGGTTTTTTGGATTGGATGTGTTGGCATTGCGTTACTATGTGACTCAATACGAACCGTCTCAGCTAGTGGTGCATCGAGTGACCATAAAAACGCCTAAATTGACCACCCCGCTTAGATTGTTGCATATTTCAGATATTCAGTCGGGTGCAATATCCGAGCATGAGCGTAAAATTTTCGATGAAATCAAGGCCTTGGAGCCGGACATCATCATCAATACGGGAGATTTTTTACAGGTTGTGCCACCGGCGACTTTCGAGTCTGAGCTGCCTAAGCTAATGGCCTTAATACGTGAAGTGAATCCACGTTATGGGACGTATGCAGCGTTTGGGGATACGGAGCTTGAAATGTATCGGGTGCCGCCGGATGAATTAAAGCCGATGGAATTTTTGGCTTCGCAGTCACAGCAAGTGTTAACGGATGCGGGTGTCTTGAGCCTGCACGGTTTAAATCTGAATGACTCGCGGCGCTTGAAGTGGACCCTACGTAGTGTTTCACCTTGGTTAGAGACGAGCGAGGTGTCGGATTTTCGGATTCTTTTTGGACATGCGCCGGACTTTGCGCTAGAGGTTGCGGACTTACCGATTGATCTTTGTTTGGCCGGGCACACGCATGGTGGTCAGGTCCGCTTGCCGGGCTATGGCCCCTTGGTGATCGATAGTCAAATTCCCAAGGAATGGGCACGGGGCTTTCGCCAGATCGGGGTGCCGTATCTGAATGTTTCTGCAGGAGCGGGATCGAATCGGAGGGGTGGTTTGCCGCCGCTGCGATTTAACTGTCCGACTGAAATGACAGTGATTGATTTAGTGCCGCTGCGGACGATCCGTTAAGTCCAGAGCCGCATGCTCCATTATGGCCGCGATTGCACCAAGGTATCGAATTCACTAGAAGTCTGGGTTCGGGAGGCTCGTTGCCGCTTTAATCTGCGATGGGTTCTAGTCCAAGTAGTTTTCGTTTGGGTGCATCTGATGGGCTATTTTCGCTCCAATAGCTGCTGTTCATAATCCGGTTTTCGAGCACGGCAGTGGTCGTACCCTTTGGATCGATTTCCTGCCATTCCCGAATGATGTGTGGAAAGGCGGTGTCGAATTCGATACTAAGCGTTCTGCTTAGTTCGGGGTAGGTGACGGAGTAAGTGGATGTTTTTCGGCCCGTCTCTAGAGTGCCGATTGCAGTGTAAGCTTTAACTGCTATGTGCTCAAAGCGGCTGTAAATACTGCCTGGGATGGCGTCGAAAGTTTCAGTGGGTAGGGCACTTGGATCCAGGCGCAGTTGAAGCCAAAGGGTGTCTTCCAAGTAGGCCTCGTTAATTGTATAATCTTGGTCACCTTCGGCTTGAAAGTATGAGCGTAGTTCGAAATTCCAGCCTGTGTCCGTGCGATTGAATTGTTGGTAGGCTAGGCCGCACCAGTCTTGAACGCTGGCTACAGATTTAATGCCGTAGGGATAACTTTCATGATCAATCGGCTGGAATGTGCTCTGCATGGTCCGGTAGGAGTAGATGCCCGTGTTGAAGGTGCGCAGAGCATTCAGCTTAAGGACGGGAGTCGAGGGGGCGTTACCAAACTCGTGTTTGACTTGCTCTTTGATAAGAAAGGGCTCAGTGACGAAGATGAATTCAGCGTGACCCGGATGCTCTGACCCGTAGCGGGACTGCGTGAGTGTGTAGCTATTAATCTCGGCTCCGTTGAACCAGAAATTTTGGATGGCGTCGGTCGCAGCTTGAAGTCCGAGGGTAGAAATGAAGAGTAATAGTGTAAGCGTTCTCATGTCTAACAATTTGTCGCTTAGAAATATAATCGCAACTGCTGCTATGCGATTTTGGGCATTTGCTGGCTTTGGTGCTGGTTAGCACCTCCACGCATCATGCTTAGATAAAATGTGGATGAGGCGGCCAGATTGTCGCTTTTATGCGACACAAAAAAGCCCGCTGAGAAATGAATCTGCAACGGACTAAATGGTGGGAGCTACAGAATTCGAATCTGCGACCTCATCCATGTCAAGGATGCGCTCTAACCAACTGAGCTAAGCCCCCGTAAATTGGGAAGCGGAAATAAAGGTGTGGGGCCTTCGCAAAGCAAGAAAAAATTTGAAGAAGCGAGGAAAGAGGTAATGGTGCTGCGTATGGAAATAGTGCGAGTTATTGATGCGGAAGGTAAGATTCACTTCGGATGTGAGGTGGGTAATCGTGTATATCGCCTGGAGGGGGACCTTTACGGCGACTTTAAACAGACGGAGGAATTGATCCAGCCGGTTAAGCGTTTAGCCCCAATCGTGCCGACTGCGATCTTTGGGATCGGCCAGAATTACCAAAAGCATGCTGAGGAAATGGGGAAGCCTGTCCCAGAGTATCCGGTGGTATTTATGAAGAACCCAAGCAGTTTGCTGGATCCGGATGGTGTGATCGAGTTGCCGAGGGCCTTGCACAGTGATCGAGTTGACTATGAATGTGAGCTTGCGGTTGTCATCGGTAAGGACTGCAAGAATGTATCGGTGGAGAATGCCTTGGATTATGTGTTAGGCTACACCTGTGCGAATGACGTGAGTGCACGGGATTGGCAGTTTGACGGTGGCGGTGGCCAGTGGGTAAAGGGAAAGAGCTTTGATACATTTTGTCCGCTGGGTCCTATTTTGGTGACAGCTGACCAGATACCCGACCCACAGATTTTACCTTTGCGCACGATTATAAATGGAGAGATGCGGCAGGAATCCTTTACGGGCGATATGATATTTTCGGTTGCTGAATTGATTTCCTTTTTGAGCGGAAGCACTACTTTGCGGCCGGGGACAGTCATTTTGACGGGCACTCCAGAGGGAGTCGGAGCGGGCTCGAATCCGCCCAGATTTTTAAAGCAAGGGGACGAGGTCGTGGTCGAAATTACGGGAATTGGAATGTTACACAGCTCGGTAGCCGACGAAAGGATTTGATTTTGCTCAGGCTGTAAGCAAGCAAGGGATTAGGGCTCTGCGCATTTTTCTTACAATTGGAAACCTGCCTTTGCGATGAGCACGACGAATTCGCCTTTTTGGCTGGCTTTAGCAACTTTGTCACGCACCTCGCTGGCGGGCCCGGTGTGAACGGTTTCATGGAGTTTAGTCAATTCACGACAGACACAAATGCAGCGCTCGGGTCCAAGGATTTCGACGAGATCATTCAGGAATTTTCCGATACGGTGACACGACTCATAAATCACGAGGGTGTAGTCGGTGTTTGCCTGAGCTTCGAAAAAGCGTTTTCGTGCAGCACTTTTCGGTGCGAGGAACCCAGCGTAGAGAAAGCCGTCACTGGGTAAGCCTGAAATGGAGAGGGCTGTGATCACGGCACTGACACCAGGGGCCGTAGTCACATGCAAGTTGCGTTTGCGGCATTCACGCACGAGGCGAAATCCCGGATCACTGATCGCCGGAGTGCCCGCATCTGCAATCAGCACAATGTCTTCACCCGCTTCGATACGTTTAGCAAGTTCTTGTGCTAGATAGCCTTCGTTTTCTTCGCGATAGGAGACGAGTTGACCCGTATTTTCGATTTCGAACTTACTAAGGAGTTTCCCGGTAACACGAGTGTCTTCGCAGGCAATTATTTTGGCGGCTCTCAATTGTTCGATCGCGCGAGGCGTCATATCAGCGAGGTTTCCGATCGGCGCGGCGATCAATGTAAGTGTGCCAGTATGTGTATCCATATAATTAGCTGTCTACTAAGTGGGTGCGTGCTGATAGTTTCCGCAAGCTTCTTCGCTTTGACCAGTCGTTAATTTTTGATACTGCGAGGAGGATTTAACCCGTGAAATCGGCATCCTAAGTAGAAGTTTGATAAGTAAATAAGGTATATCGCCTAAACGTTTCGTAAGTGAGCCTAATTTTTAGAGATATGTGGTATAAATATTGCGTTATGATTGCGTGTTAGTTGTCTAATTTTATTACAAACCAACTATTAGTTCTTAAGTGCTTCTCTGTAACTATGAAGCAGTTAGCCCTGTCATCACACATTTCATAACATGCCCAAGCAGAACAGTCCAAAACGAATTCTTAAAGCCGCCTCTAAAGAATTTTCCTTAAAGGGATTTTCGGGTGCCAGAGTTGATGACATTGCCAAGCGAGCGGGTATTAATAAACAGCTAATATATTATTATTTTGAGAATAAAGAAAAGCTCTACACTGCAGTCTTAGAAGATTTGCACAACAGGGCGGAAGAGTGGATTGATGATTCTCCTGATGAACCAGGCGAAAATTTTAAATATTGGCTGATGCTGCATGCAAAAGATCAAACTTATTTAAATTTGGTCATGTGGGAAGGGCTCGAGCTTAAGGCGAAGGCAATTCCCGCACAGGATCAACGCCATGCTTCATACCAGAAGTCAGTTGAAAAGATTCGAAGTAAAACAGGACCCGCTTTCTGGCCGAGTGACTTGGATCCAGAGCAGGCGTTTCTTACCTGGTTATCGATGATCGTGACTCCATTTGCGATTCCGCAAGTCTGTCTTATGATTACCGGAAAGCTTCCGACCGATCCAGAGTTTTTGGGTGACCGCGCAGTTTTCTTTGATGCCTTGAGCAAGCACTTAACGCAAGAGGTGCCGGTCAAAACCTAAATGACAAACATTCGGGGTATGGCGCGTTAACTGCTTAGTTGAATTCCTTATGTCGGATTCCGCCAAAAGCACCAGTACAATCCCTCTCTTTCAGCCCAAGAGTCAAACCGAGCTACGCGGTAGTTTTGAGCGAGCGTATGCGTCTCAGCCGATTGAGACTTATGTTGAAGCTTATGACCGTTGTGGTTCGATTTTTAAAATAGATTACCATGGAAGCCAGCGAGTGGCTATGGGTGGGGTCGAAGCGAACCGACTAATCTGGGGTGATAAAACGCTTTGGGATTACCCGAAGACGAATCAGCATTTTCGAGAGCAGTTTAATGATCGCTATCTCAACCAATTGGAGGGTCGCGAATATGTAAAGAAACGTAAACGAGTGACGGCCGGCTTTAAACCGAGTATGCTAATGTCCCACGTGCCCGCTATGTCGGCTGCGATTGAGCGATTGGTCGACGATTTGCCTGATGGACGAGCGGATCTGCGACTATTGTGCATGCGTGCGATTATTGCGATGACCAGCCGCGCACTGATGCAAGTGGATTTGCCAACTGGGATGGACCAAACGATGGCGATCAGCAATAAGATGATGCTTAAGGGCGAGTTGCTCGGCCCTTGGCGTCATTTATATTATTTAAGGCCGGACCGAATTTATCGAAGACAAAAGATTTTTCGCTACTTGGGAAGCATCATCGAGCAACGTGAACGCGATGGCACTGAGGGGGACGACGTGCTCTCACTTTCCTTGAATGCACATCCCAAGGACGAGCCACCCATACCTCGGAAAGAGCTGGTTCACGATCTCTCGCAGTTGATGATGGCGGGTTCAACGACAACTTCGCATACGATTTTATGGCACCTCCTACTTACGCGAGCGAATCCTGAATGGGAGGCACAAATACAGGCAGAGCTGGCTAATTGGAGTCCGGGAAACTTTACGAATATGGGTGACTGGCCTAAGCTGAAAGCGGCTTGTCTCGAAGTGGAGCGTTTACGACCGCCGAGCATGTTATTTCATCGAATGACTGCCCGTGCGTTTGATTTCCAAGGCTATCATATACCGAAGGGAGTTTGGGTGGCGCATTTGCAGACGCTTGGGCACTTTCTGCCCGAGTGCTATGAAGACCCGCTTGTTTTTAAGCCGGAGCGTTTCTTGGAGGATTCGGATCTGCCGAAACGTGACGTGCATGGCCTTTTTGGTGGTGGCGCTCATGTCTGCGCGGGATTTCCATTGGCTCGGATTTTAGCACCTGTGGCAGTCGCGACACTCCTGACCCACTACGATATTGAATTTGAAACGCCCGTCGAGACGGACGCACGAGTCGACGTGATGCTCGCGCCACCGCGTCCACCGATGGTGCGCTTCAGGAGAAAATAATCATATGCAAATAATTAAAAAAGGATGGGTTCAATGCACGCTTAGTGTGTATTTGTTTTTTGGATATATACTCAGCGCAGAAACTGTTGTGCGCTCCGACATGATTTTAACGATGGAGCCGGGGGCTACTGAAGTCTTGGATGGCTTCATGAGAATTGATAATTCCGGGGTTATCGTCGAGGTTGGTTCTGGAGATCCTGATTTAGTGGAAGGAGCCGATTTTGTGAATGCGATCGGTAAAGTGGTCATACCCGGGTTTGTCTCCGGTCATAATCATCTTTGGCAAAGTGCGTTTCGCGGGATCGCTCCTGACAAGGAACTTTACGGCTGGTTGCAAGCCTTGCACTGGACCTATGGAGATTATTTTGAAGCGGGCGATATGTATGCATTTACGCTACAGGGTGCGCTGGACCAACTGAGCCATGGAATCACAACGACATTAAATCATTCTCAAAATATTGCGCCGAGTTACGAGCACTACATGGAGCAGTTCACCGCGGAGATGGATGCAGGGCAGCACTTTGTGTTTGCCTATATTTTAGATAAAAATGCAGAATCTACTGAAGAGCGTAAGGCTAAGCTGGTTGATTTAATGGAGTCGACAGCGGCAATGAAAGAACCGCATGCCTGCCTGGGTTTTTGCCTACATGGTGTCGGTATTTATCGCAGTGTTGAGCTTCACCAAGAAGAAGTCTCTATCGCAAAAGAGCTGGGGCTGGATATGCAGATCCATTTTCTCGAAGAGAAAGCGCAATCGCTGAATGGTGGTCAGGAAACGTTCGACGATATTGCGAAGAACGAAGGCCTTTGGGATGGTTTGGTTTACGCTCACTTTATTCATACGACGGATGCGATATTGAAAGCATCCGGCGATGCGGGCGCAAAGATGATCTGGAACCCGCTGTCCAATGGCCGACTGGCATCAGGCTTAGCGGATATTCCCAAGTATCAGTCGATGGGAATAGAAGTAGGTATGGGGGTTGATGGTGCAGCCAGTGCGGATATCTGTGACCCGTTCCAGAACATGCGTATGGGGATGTATGCACTACGCATGCGCGATTCAAGTGCGAGTGTTATGTCCTGCTACGAGGTATTACGCTTACATACTTTAGGCACAGCTGAGGTCCTAGAAGTGGCGGATCGTGTCGGTAGTTTGGCTGTGGGCAAGTTTGCAGATTTCTTGGTTGTGGATCCAAATACGCCTGTTTTCGACCCTTATGCGACTCTGGTTATGGCTTGCGACGCTGCGGATATCGAAAGCGTCTGGGTGCGTGGTGTGCGAAAAGTGGCTGCCGGAGAGCTGTTGAATCATGACCTGGAGGCTGTTAATTCAGAGGTGGCTACGCGGGTTGCCCGGATACGTGCAGCAGCCGCCAAAGTGGAATAGAAATTATGCGAAATTACTTATATTACGTCTTGTTTTTTGTCTTCGTGACAGTCTCCGCGCATGCGGAGTATCGGATCTTAGCCTTTGGTGATTCGAACACCTGGGGTTGGAAGCCGATGGGTGGGGGCGAGCGCTTTACCGATGCGAAACGCTGGACGGGTGTGATGGCGGCTCAGCTTGATGATGACTATACCGTGATTACGGATGGGCTCGTCGCCCGGCGGACAGATCTTGATGGTCTGGATACAAAATTAGTTGAAGGTAGCTTTTTAAACGGAGCCAAGACTTTACCACCCGCGATCATTCGGAATGCACCAATTGATTTGGTCATATTGTTTTTAGGGACAAATGATTTGCAGCTGGGTGCAGAGCGGAGTGCTGAAGAAGTGGCGGCCGCGGTGGCTGGTTTGGCAAACCTGGTAGCTGATTCAGGAGGATTGTTGTATTCGGCCTATGAAGCACCGGCGGAAGTTTGGATTGTTGCGCCGCCAGCGCTTGGGGATTTGTCAGGCACGCCTTTGGAGGGCTTGTTCTCAGTAGGTGTTGAGGCATCGAAACAGTTGAGTTCAGCTTTTCAGGAAATGGCGGCATCGACGGATTTGAAAGTATTTTACTGTGATCAGATTTTGGACGGCGCAGTGGGCGCAGATGGTATTCATTTGACGGAAGCCGGGCATGCCAAGCTTGGCAAAGCGATTGCTGAGAGTCTTACTGATCGTTTCGATCAAACCGAGTTACTTTCTCAATAAAGGTAGATTACTTATGAAAAAATTATTAACATTCTCGCTTCTTTTGATCCATGTATCCGCTCTTGGCGAAGAAGTTTCACATAATTATCTCAAGCCGACTCAAGAGAATGTGGTCTACGGCATGGACTATGGAACCGCACTTTTAATGGATGTGTATACTCCAGAAAAACCGAATGGGTATGGAGTTATCTTTATAATGGGCACGGGTTGGACCGCTTACGGCGAGTATGATGATGTTCCGCTCAAGCAACTCGACGTCTTCCTGCATGTGAATAAAATCTTCCCTAATTTTATGGGGCAATCGTATCAGCTGTTTAAGCCACTCTATGATGCGGGCTTTACTATTTTTTCGATCAATCATCGCTTGGCACCGCAGCACTCGATGCCTACGCAGATACGAGATGTGCAACGTGCGGTGCAATACATTCGGTATCACGCTGATGAATACGGAATCGATCCGGAGCGAATGGGTGGTATGGGTCATTCTTCGGGAGCCTGTATGATCAGCTTCCTCGGAGTTCTCGATGACGTAGCTGATCCGGAGGCTTATGACCCGATTCATCGCGTGAGTAGTCGATTGCAAGCGGTTGTTCCTGTTTCCGGACTCTTTGACTTTTACAAGGCGTCCACTGCGGATTCACGAGGTGCCGGCGCGTTTTTAGGGACTGTTGTGGGACGCACGATTTCTTGGCAGCCACCCGGACACCCCGTGTATGAGGCTTTTAAAGAAGCTTCACCAATCCACTATGTAAGTTCGGAGGATGCGCCAATGCTTATTATGCATGGCACGGATGACGCGGTGGTTCCGATCTGGCACTCAGAGGATTTTAGCGCAGCCTTGGAAGCAGCTGGAGTCGAAAATGAATACATTGCTTTGGAAGGTGCGACACATGGTTCTTTGACTAAAGAAATCGGGATCGATCCGTGTGGCTATGCCGCCGAATGGATGACGAAGCATTTGTTGAGCGACTAGCTACGAAAATAGGACTGATCACGGACCCCGCTTCGGCTAGAATGGTCGCGGTTGAATTGACCAGAGGTGTGTAAGTCATGAAATTTTCGTAACTACGATACTTCCTTTTGGGTAATTATGGGTTTAGCTTTCAAACAATGACCCGAAAAGAGCGCGCTGAATATATACTGCACCGATTGGAATCCCTTTATCCGGAGACGCCGATTCCCTTGGATCACAAGGATCCGTATACGCTGCTGATTGCCGTTTTGCTATCGGCGCAGTGCACGGATGTGCGGGTGAATCAGATTACGCCCAAATTGTTTACGCGGGCGGACACGCCGGAGAAGATGGTGCGGGTGCCGGAGGCCGAGATCAAAGAAATCATTCGTCCCTGTGGACTGTCTCCGATGAAGTCGAAAGGGATCGCTGGGCTGTCGCGAATATTGATGGAGAAATACGACGGTGAGGTGCCTCAGGATATGGCGGCGCTCGAGTCGTTACCAGCGGTTGGCCACAAGACGGCTTCGGTCGTGATGTCGCAAGCTTTTGGCGTGCCCGCCTTTCCGGTAGATACGCACATTCACCGGCTTGCACAGCGCTGGGGGCTGACTTCGGGTAAGAATGTAGTGCAAACAGAGAAAGATCTGAAACGACTGTTTCCAAAGTCTAGCTGGAACAAGTTACATCTGCAGATCATTTTTTACGGTCGCGAGTATTGCACGGCTCGTGGTTGCGATGGTCGTGATTGTGAAATCTGTCGGACAGTGTATCCGGATCGAAAGCGTGCGAAGCAGACCAAAAAGTAGAGAATGGATATCGGTCGAATGCGCGGATTCTACGTGAGACATTCTGGCGCTAATTCTTAGTGTTTGGCTCTGTTTAGTCTCATTTAAGTATATACTTAGGTTCTAAGCTATTATATAAACAATTGGTAATTATAGGTTTAAAATATAACGTATTGAGCGTATTTCTGGAATAGTTAGTGCAAGGAGAAGGGTATGAATATTGATTTTAATGTATACACGGAGAAATCGGCTTTTGCGGTTCAGGAGGCTCAGAATTTAGCTCGAAGCCACGGACAGCAAGAGATTGACGTGTGGCATTTACTGCTGGCGCTCGTGCAACAGGAAGGCGGTATTGTGCCGAGTCTTTTGGACAAGTTACAGGTGACGCCGTCTGCAGTCGAACTGGCTGTTAAGCGAGAGTTGGATAAGCTACCAAAATCGACTGGAAGCGTTAACGCTAGTCAGGTCTACCTGTCCTCTCCATTGCAGAAGGCGCTCAGTCATGCTGATAAGGTGAAAGGGCGCTTAAAGGATGATTTTATCAGCACGGAGCATTTATTTCTCGGATTAATCGAGACGGCTTCGGGAAAGCTTAGTCAGTTTTTTGCACAATTTGAGATCGATGCGAAGAAGGTGCAAACAACACTCGAATCAGTGCGAGGCGGACAGAAAGTCACGAGTCGGAATCCGGAAACTACCTTTGAGGCTTTGGAAAAATACGGCATCGATCTCGTTGAGTTGGCCCGCAAGGGCAAGATGGACCCGGTAATCGGACGTGATGCAGAGATTCGTCGGGTGATTCGAATCCTTTCGCGGAAGACGAAGAACAATCCCGTGCTCATCGGGGAGCCAGGTGTTGGCAAGACGGCAATAGTCGAAGGTCTCGCGCAACGGATAGTCCGTGGGGATGTGCCTGAAGGATTAAAGGATAAGACGATTTTTTCACTGGATATGGGGTCGTTGGTGGCGGGTGCCAAGTATCGAGGTGAATTCGAGGAGCGCTTGAAAGCAGTGTTGGCAGAAGTAAAGTCGAGCGAGGGTCGGATTCTACTCTTTATTGACGAACTACACACGATTGTAGGTGCGGGTAAATCCGAGGGCGCGATGGATGCGGGGAACATGCTGAAGCCGATGTTGGCGCGCGGAGAGTTACACTGTGTGGGTGCGACTACACTGGATGAGTATCGTAAGCATATTGAGAAAGATGCGGCACTGGAGCGACGGTTCCAAACCGTTATGGTCGATCAGCCAACAGTGGAAGATACGATTTCAATCTTACGCGGTTTACGTGAACGTTTTGAGCTACACCACGGGGTGCGCATACAGGATAATGCATTGGTGCAATCGGCGGTGCTTTCGCAACGCTACATCAGTGAGCGCTTCTTGCCGGATAAAGCGATCGACCTAGTGGATGAAGCGTGTGCCATGATCCGGACGGAAATGGACAGTATGCCGCAGGAACTGGATGCATTAACACGGCGCGCGTTGCAGTTGGAAATCGAGGAAGCTGCGCTAAAGAATGAGAAAGATGATGCTTCGAAGGAGCGACTTAAAGTGCTTTCGCGTGAACTTGCAGACATTCGAGAACGCGAATCAGCTCTGCGCGCGCAGTGGGATACAGAAAAGAGTGCGATCGATGCGATCCGCGAGGTGCGTGAAGAATTGGACTCGACTCGAATTGAAATGGAAAAGGCTGAGCGTAACTACGATTTGAATACCGTCGCGCAGCTGCGACATGGAAAGATGCCCGAGTTGGAGGCTAAGTTGAAAGCGATGGAATCCGCTGAAGCGAAAGAGGGTGCTTTGCTAAAAGAAGAAGTCTCGCAGGAAGAGATTGCCGAGATCGTTTCGAAATGGACAGGTGTGCCTTTGACCCGGTTGGTCGAGGGCGAAAAAGAAAAGTTGCTTCGACTTGAAGAGGTCTTGCACGAACGTGTGGTTGGGCAAGAGGAAGCGGTGAGCTTGGTCTCGGAGGCTATTTTACGGGCTCGTGCGGGGATTAAAGATCAGCGTCGGCCGATCGGTAGTTTCTTATTTTTAGGGCCAACGGGTGTGGGCAAGACGGAGCTAGCCCGGACGCTGGCTGAAACACTTTTCGATACGCAAGATAACATCGTGCGGATTGATATGTCGGAATACATGGAAAAACACTCGGTGGCTCGCCTGATCGGTGCGCCCCCTGGATACGTGGGCTACGACGAAGGCGGGCAGTTGACTGAGGCGGTTCGACGTAAGCCTTACAGTGTCGTGCTCTTCGATGAAATCGAGAAAGCGCACCCAGACGTATTCAACGTTTTACTACAGGTAATGGATGATGGCCGGATTACTGACTCACAGGGTCGCACCGTAGATTTCAAAAATACAGTGATTATTATGACATCGAATATCGGCAGCCGTTATTTGACTGAGGGTGTCAGTGGGGCGGAGATCCCGGAGACGGTGCGTGAGTCGGTGTTGACCGAACTGCGGCAAAGTTTCCGGCCAGAGTTTTTAAACCGGATCGATGACGTGATTTTGTTTAAGCCGCTGACGTTGGAAGAGATCACAGAGATTGTGGATCTGCTCTTAGCCGAGTTAAACCAGCGCTTGTCGGATCGTCAGATAGAGATCGAGTTTTCGCCAGAAGCGCGGAAGTGGATCGGTGAGAAAGGCTATGACCCTGTGTATGGTGCTAGACCCTTGAAGCGGTTTTTGCAAAAGCAAGTGGAGACGAAGCTGGCCCGTGGCTTGATTAGCGGTGAGGTGCGCGAGCAATCGACGGTCCGATTTGAGATGGAGGCAGATGCGCTGGTCATGATTTAGGTGACTAGTGGGAGCCTCGATCAGAGCGCCAGCGAGCTGGCACGCCACGTTTTAGCGATTAGAAAAACTTAAGTTTTCGGGCGACAAATTGTGTTGGTTGGGTTTATTGGATGTATGTTTACGGGAATTGTTGAAGAAGCGGGTGAAGTCATATCTTTTGAGGAGGGTGCGAATGCCTGGCGATTAAAGGTAGCCGCCCGCTTGGTGACTGAAGGGCTTCAGTTAGGAGATAGCGTGGCGGTCAATGGTTGCTGCCTGACTGCAGTCGCGTTTTCGGAATCAGATATCGAGTTTGATTTACTTGCGGAGAGTGTTCGGCTGACCTCGATTGGTTCGGTTGGGCCGGGCGGTAAAGTCAATTTAGAGCGTGCCCTGCTACCGACCACTCGGATGGGGGGACACTTTGTTTCTGGCCACGTTGATGGTATGGGCGTGATCCAGGCGATCGAGCCGAGGGGTAAAGACTTCTATTTTCGGATAAAGCCTGAGGCGAACAAACTGAAATACATCGTCAGTAAAGGATGTATTACGGTAGATGGGATCTCACTAACCGTAGCGGAGGTGGATGAAAGTGGATTCGCCATCTGGCTGATTCCGCATACGATGAAGATGACAAATCTCCACACGAAGCGGGTGGGTGATTCGGTTAACTTGGAGTATGACCTGATTGCGAAGTATGTAGAAAAGCTATTCGCTCCCGAGTAGCCTAACAGACTCTTATCTTATCAACTCAATTTTTTCCATCCAGACCACAGTCTTGCCATTTTTTTCAAATTCGAGGTTACCTCCAAATTTCTTTTTAATCTGACTGCCCTCGAGTGAATTCAAAAGGAAGCTTTCAACTTGCATGTTCTGTGCTGGACCTGCGCGCCGGGTTGACTGAAGACCGGTAACTTGTTTGTCAACGATACCACCTGACCATTGATTGACGGGGCCTTGTCCTAGTATGACATCGCCAACTATATTGGCCCGGGCAGGTTCTTGTGGGTATTTGGTTGTGAGTATCTGTGTCACTACATAGTGACCATCGTAGGGGCCGACGGATTCTTCGTTTGGACTGCTTTTACAGGCAGAAATGAGGACGCAGGAGACTAGAAAGAGCAAACGTATGGTATACGACATGAGCACATACTGCCGAATTCAGTTGGACAAGCAAGTGAAGTGTCAGTGGTCACGCGAAATTACCGCGATGTATCTACCGTAACTTGATGCCCCCGCACATCGGATCGTATCTCCAAGCGAAAGAAGTGTCGCTTTAGATGAGTTCCACAAGAGGGAGGATTTCCATGCCGGGGACAGTAATAAGGCCTTTGTCCGTGAGTCGGATTTCCGGAATGACGGAGAGTGGCAGTAGGTTGAAGCCCATATATGGAAGGGTGCAGCCGAGTTCGGACCACGCTTTTTTGAGAATGGTCGATTCTTCGGCAACGATGCGCGCGCGTTTGTCGGAGAGGAGTCCCGCGATCGGTAAGTCGACTTTGGCGATAACTTTGCCTTCGCTGACGACGACGACTCCGCCCTGAGTCTTCTCGATTTCGGAGAGGGCACGTTGCATGTCTTCACGATTACTCCCTGCGATAACGATATTGTGCGCATCGTGACCGACGCTGCTGGCAACGGCTCCATTCTTGAGGCCAAAGTTCTGCAGTAGGCCGTAACCGATGCCGCCGTTTTTGCCATGACGCTCGACAACGGTGAGATAGCAGAGGTCGTTGGCTTCGAGGACGGAATCCCATGACTCCGGTGCACTGGCCAACTCCAGGGTGCGGTGGAGCGTGACGATACCGGGTAGCTCGGTGCGAAGAATATTTAGCTTAGCGGGACCCGTCGGGAGTTCAGGAATGAGCTCGGGAGCGTCGGGTAGCGTCACAGTTTTATACGCGGCCGGAGGGTAAGTATAGGCATCCTCAGAGAGTGTTTTATCCAGGAGTGGTGTGACTTTTTTATCTTCGACCACCAGTTCACCGCCATACCAGGTATTAGATACTTCCAGATCGTCGTTAAGGAGAACAAGGTCGGCCCTTCGACCGGGGCCGAGGCCGCCGATTTCACCATCCATCGCAAAGCGGGTGGCACCATGCAGGGAGCCTGCGCTCCAAGCGAGTTCCGGTGTCATTCCAGCCTTAGCTGCTTGGCGAACAACCCAATCCATACCAAAAAGAAAGAGGTCGTCAGCGTCGCGATCGTCTGTGCAGACGCAGACGCGCTTGGCGGCGGCTCCGTTTTCGATAACGGGTTTAATCGCTTCGGGTAAGCTGTGCCAAGGTGTGGTTGGCGGGCCCCCACGAAGGAATATCCAGACGCCTGCTTCGAGGAGGTCTTCGGCGATGTCCTTATCGATCGCTTCGTGCGTATCGGTGACTCCACCGGCAGCATAGGCGCTAACGAACTCGCGCCCATAAATGTGGCCGGAAACGGGCTTACCACGCTTGAGTGCTTCGCTGATGATAGCGTGTGAGCGTTCATCGGAAGTGCAGACTTGGACAAAGTCCATTTTTTCGCCGAGCGCGACGGCTTCAGGCCATTTGTCGAAGATACCTGCAATCCGCTCGGGTGTGAGGTCGCCGCCGGCCGTTTCAAATTTGGGTGAGGTCGCGGGAACTGTGCTCGGCACTGTGAGGAAAATATTGAGTGGCGCGCAACGGGCGTCTTCCAGCATCCACTCGATACCATCGACTCCGGAGACGTTACCGATTTCGTGACTGTCGCAGAAAATAGTCGTCGTGCCATTGAGGAGGGCGGCTTCCGCGTAGGCGCAAGCCGTCATCATACTACTTTCGATGTGGATGTGTGGATCAACGAGGCCGGGCGCGATGATCCCGCCCCGTGCGTCGTAGTATTTCGTATCCATTTTTTTGGCACGTGCGGTTCCGGCTGGTTGGACGCAGGCAATCCGCCCGGCTTTTAGCCAAATTTCGCGCTCGGGCAGGATTCGCTCTGAATAGGTCGAGAGCATGCGGGCACCTGTTATAACGAGGTCCGGCGTCGCGGTCATCATGGCAACGCGGGAGAGCTCGCGGGTAAGGGTATGTAGTGGGGCAATCTTATTTAAAGGCATAAAATGTAATAAGGAATTAAGGCGACATGTAACATTAAAAGACTCACAGGGGTTCGCACAAGTAAACTGTCTCAAGAAATCATAAAACAGGGCAGGATACCCTGAGTCCTAGACCTTGCGATCCGTTTTTAACGGAACAAGGGCATCCTGCCCTTGATTTGCATGCAAAAGTTAGCTTCCAATATTTAAATTAATGTGTTTAAGACAGTTTCCAAGTGCGAACCCCAACTGATGACTACGGGGGACTTAATTTTATGGGGTGGGTAGTGTATCTTTATAGATATCCCAGTTTTCGAGGAGTTCATCAACGACAACTTTCGTCACATTATAGGCTGCTTCGAGGGCGGGCAGTCCTTTGGCTGGGTACTCTGCATTTAGACTCCATTCGACGCTTTTACCAATCGGCGGGGTGCTAAAGTTACTGGCGGTGCGAAGAACGAGTAAGCGATTGAAATCAACCTTACCGGTTTTGGCGATACGTTGAAGTGCGGTCGCCGTGCCTGTGTCTTCCATCGCAGAGGTCATGAAGTTTGCTTCGGGGTCTCCCGAGTGTAATTTAACCCAGTCGTTGGCCCACTCGTTGAAAGCAAATCCGTGCCAGTAAGTAGAAGAGGCAATGGTTTCGCCGATCATGACAGAAGGTGGCTTAATTGCGTTTGGATACTCTGCGTAGATCTTGCTGAATTCGTTGATTTCTTCGTTCTCGGGGAGTGGATAATCTTTTGTCAGTCCGTAGGCCCAGTCGACTAGTGGTTCGTTCAGTTCGAATTTAATCGTGGAGACCTGCCAGCCACCGTCGAGGGTGTTCGGTTTTTTTGCGCCGAGGGCGATCATACCATATTTCCAGTCTTCAGGGATTTCCCGAGAATCGATTTCTTTGGCGAGGTCGCCGTCGATCACCCATTTTGCCCAGATGGCACTGCCGAGTGAGGCGTCTTCCGGGTCAACCCCAGCGATGCCCGCGACAAGCCAATACGCTTTAGTGAGATCGAAGCGATCGTCGAGTGCCAGTGTGCTGGTGGAAGTCGCCGCGTTTGTAATGCCTCCGCCTGTGCACATCAGAAGAATACCATCGTCGGTGAGATAGTAGTCACGCCACCCGAGTGGGGCTTCGACTTTCTTGGCGCCCGTGCGTTCGATCCAAAATTGAAATTCGCCGGGAGTGTCTCCGGTGTCATCGCCAATTTCAAACATGCTGACGACGACCACTTTGATCGGAATCTGCGCGCTAAGCGCTGATGTGGTCAGGAGTGCGATGAGAGCCGGGACTAATAGTTTTAACATAGACTTCTATACAGCAGAAAAGCTGCCAAAGTTTCAACTGCTCAGTTGGATCAATTGTCACTCGGGTGCAATTAAATGTGCGGGGTAGGGTGCTTAGGTTCTGGCGGACACGCGGAGCGCGTCCCTCCAGAATACATCCCCTTGGAGGGCCATGCTCCCGCGTGACTACGATGGTCAAACAACGCTAGGATTAACCCGTTGAAATAATTGCACCCTTGCCCCTCTCTGGCGTCTCAACTGGCTAAGGCTTTTGCGGTTACGTAACCAGCAGTTTCGCCGTTTCTAAAAAGTGTCGCCGCGCCTTTAGATCGAAATTCGCCGGAAGCTGGGCAATTCCGATTATGCGGCGGATGATTTCGATGCCGGCAAACTGTTGGGTGAGTTTCTGTTCGAATGGAAGTAATGTTTGGCAGCGATTTAAGAAATGATCGATATGCACCTGTGCTTGTTGGCTTAGAATGAGGTGGGCGTAAAAGACGCCGAGATCAAACTCACGACGTCCCAATGCACAGAACTCGGGGTCAATAATGGCGGGCCCGCTATGGGTCTTTAGGATACTACCTGGGTAAAAGTCTCCGTGGGTAAGGACCTTGCTTTGGTTTAGATACTCTTTGGCACCGATTGTTTCGGCGGTATGCACTATTTGAGCATCTCCTTGGATTTCGCGGGCAAGTTCTGTTAGGCCCGGGCAGATTGCTTCGAGGTCGAAGCCGTTGTCGGCGCGGAAGGGGAGCTCGAAAATGTGCGCGTGATTCAATTGTAGCATTTCGCTGTTATCGAACCCATCTTTGAGCAATGCCTTCGTGTCGATTCGGTGGAGAGCTGCGAGCCATTCAGTGAGCTCTGTGAGGGTGGTTTCTTCGATCGTTCGGCCGGATTTGTATAGAAAGGTGTAGTCCGGGCATTGACCGAGATCTTCAATGACTGCGATATGCGTGTCTGGATCACAGTGGAGAACTTGCGGGGTTTTAGCGGCGAGTTCCGGGTGCGTTTGTATCGTTTGGTAAAACTGGATCTCTTTGTTAATCCGATCAGCGGGTGCAGGGATGCTTGGGTATTTGGCAACGTAGGGCACGCTCTGTTTGACGATAAATCCTTGGGTGCCAGCGTAGACGCGGAGCGTGAGGTTCATGTTGCCCTCTCCGGCAACTTCGACTTCGGTTGCGCACTCCGTCGCCGGGATGCAACCAATCACCCGCAGGTATTCAGTGAATTCGTCTAAAGACCATTCGTTGATATATTTCTGGGCTACCATCTATAGATGAGCCAATCACACGATGGAATATTCCACAAGCGCGCGAACCTTAGATTTAATACCTTTAGAGGTCGTTCGCTTTGATGATGCTGGCCTCGGTTACTGTGCCGGGTGTTGCGCCGGGTTCTTGATTGAGAAGTTTACCTTCAGCATTCCAATAGCGGATGGTCATGGTGCGGTCGTTGAGTGGACCTTCAAAGTCGAGAGTGACGAAGTTACGCTCACCGACTCGGTCCATTTCTCCAGGGAAAATATCCAAGCGGGCTTCGTTGTCCTGGTGCCCGGGCCAAGATCCTGCAGTCATCGGAGAGCTGGTTACCTCCAAGATCGATGATGTTTTATCTTTCCAAGTATGTTCGATCTTGTTGACTTCACCGAAGTGGACGTCCCCCGAAAGAAAAATAACGCCTCGAATGCCCTCAGCGACAATACGATCCATCAAATACTGCCATTCCTCGGTGGCATTGTAAAATGAGTAAGGGTTGTCGCTTGTGTTTAGCGCCTGGCTGCCCATGACGATTAAATTGAAGCGAGACGGATAGCTGGAACCGTTGTTTTTTGACTGGCTTTTAGTCCATACTAACTGATCGATAAGCCAGTCGATTTGTTCTTTGCCGAAGTAAGGTTTTGGCTCGTCGAAGGCTTCGGGATTACCTGTGACGGGCGCTTGGTAGGTGCGGTTGTCGAGCAGGTAAATATTGGCATCGCCCCAATTGACATAAGTGAAGATGCCAGGTGTTTCAGGGAGCCCCGCGGTCGGGTTGCCCCACATCAATTGAAAGATTTCGGTTGCGTCTTCCTTAAGCCAGTAATTGCGCCCTAAGTCATTTGGGCCATAGTCGTGATCATCCCATGTGGCGTAATTGATCGTGTTGGCAAAAACGGGTAGAAACTTTGGCATTTGTCGGTCATGTGTCCAGCGGTGGATAAGCCCCTCGCGGTGTTCGTAGTCATTCTCGCGGTAGTAAACATTGTCTCCCATCCAGAGCATAATATCGGGCTCTTGTGCTGCGAGAACGTCGAAGATTTCGTAATTTCCTCCGTAAGGTGAGCCTCCTTCGCGGTCGGCACCTTCCTCGTTGATGTAAACGCAGGAACCGATCGCAATGCGGTAGTCAAAAATGCTGTGGCGTGATTTTTCGGCTTCATCGGGAACGAAGCGCCACCGGGGTTTGGATTGGAAAGACATGGGGATGTCGGGCGAGATTTCCAATGGGTCGCCGAGTATGGGAGTGAGCACCCGGTAGCCATAAACTTGTCCGGGCTCGATGCCTTCGAGGGCTTTTAGTTTCGCCACGTGTGCGGTTTCTGTTGCAGTCGTGATGGGTGCGCTGGTCCATTTAGTCTCCGGTGCGGACTCTAGCCAGTATTCGAGGTATACTGTGGTCGGCTCTTCAGTTTGCACCCAAACCTGAACGCTATGCATGGTTGTATGGGTCAGCATAGGCCCGTTGAGGAGTTTGGCAGCGCTTAGGGCCGAAGGCACGAGTAGGCTGATTACGCTAAATGCGAGCGTGGTATATAGGGAGCTTTTTTTCATAGGCTGTTTAACTCTGAATATAAATGGGCCGAGGCCTGTGGGAAGGCTGCTTAGCTTAACTATATACGTAGAAAAGTATAAAAATCAGGCCGATGACGTAGGTCATAAAGTTAACTTCTTTTGCTTTCCCAGAGCCAATACGCATGGCGAGATAAAGGAACACGCCCAAGGCAAGTCCATGGGTAATGCTGAAGAAAAGTGGAATGGCTAGGGCGGTGAAGATCGCAGTGAGCGTGTCACAGTAATCGTCGTAGGGGATGTCACGCAGGCTTTGGCCCATGAGGAGACCGACAAAGATGAGGGCAGGCGCGGTTGCGATAGCCGGGACGGCTGCGATGAGCGGATAGAAAAAGAGCGAACTTAGAAAGAGAATGCCAACGACGACGCTAGTCATTCCGGTGCGTCCACCGGCTTCGACACCCGCCGCGGACTCGACGAATGATGTGGTGGTGGAGGTGCCGAGCACAGCCCCGCTGATGGTGGCTAGTGCGTCAGCGGTCAGGGCCTTATCCATTTTAGGAAGCTTGCCATCAGCATCGACCAGTTTAGCCCGGCGCGACACGCCAATAATGGTGCCGAGCGAATCGAAGAGATCAAGGATGAGCAGGACGAAGAGCACCTTAATGGAGGCGGGATTTTGAAATGGATAGAGCCACTCGAGCTGCGCAAACGTTTTGCCTAATCCGGTTGGGATGCCAACGATACCCTCTGGAGCCGTCGTCAACTTGGCACCATCAGCACCGGCGACGAAGAAGCCTCCGATCGCGAGCAGCACCATACTTCCAAGTATAGCGCCGGGCACTTTCTTAGCGGAAAGCACGCACATAAGAAACAGTCCGCCGAATGCCAGCAAGATGGGCGGGCTTTTCATATCACCGTGGGTGATCAGAGTCGCGGGGCTATCGATCACTATGCCGGCTGCTTTGAAGCCGAGGAGAGCGATAAAGAATCCGATACCCGCTTGGATGCCAACTTGCAGGCCCGGCGGGATCGCCTCGGCGAGTTTTTTACGAAAGCCAGTGATCGAGAGTATCAGGAAAATGATACCGTTCCAGAAGGTAAGACTGAGTGCGGC
>Ga0307981_1001225_pt1 | contig 23655 bp, 15 predicted proteins | sample OrgLakmetagen987_FD_201849 | JGI IMG/M metagenome (GOLD analysis project Ga0307981, IMG submission 201849) | Saline water microbial communities from Organic Lake, Antarctica - #987 | ecosystem: Environmental > Aquatic > Non-marine Saline and Alkaline > Saline | place: Antarctica: Organic Lake... | reverse complement strand
GCCTACTCTACATTCCGAATGACTTCACAGCAGGCGAAAAAAGGAAAGCAATGGTCATTACAAGACCAGCAACAGGAGTTAAAGAACAAACCGCAAGTCTCTACGCCAAAAAATTTGCCGAAAAAGGATACATCACACTCGCTTTTGACCCTAAAGGTTATGGCGGAAGGCCAAGACTTTCCGCTCCGATGTTGTACAAGGCCTGCCCCGCAAGAGTACGGGGAAGCCGGGGAGATGCGTTGGAAGCCTTTAAGTTGTGCACGAGACACACAATGGCTATGCGCACAAGTTCCTTCGTCGCACGATCGAATAGCCGTGACGTTAGCCTTCATTAGGTGCCTTTACGAACACCGAAAAAATGAATACTATAACTCAAAAGATAGAAATATGACAAACTACATAGATGGCTTCGTTCTTCCGATTCCTCGAATTTATTTGAACGAGTACAAAAAAGTGGCTGAAAAAGTGGCTGAAATTTGGAAAAAATATGGTGCGATTGCTTACTTTGAATTTGTTGGTGATGACTTGTTTTTAGGGTTCAGCGGAAAATAAGGTCCTCATTTCAGGCGAGCTATTTTTGCACCAGACAAGGCGCGAAGAACGAGCATAGCCTAGCTACGTAAGTGATGAGCAACGAAGGCTGGGGTAAAAAGAGCCGTATCAAATGGGGAAGTTATTCTTCGCTGGACCCTTAGAAGGCACGAAACCTTTTATAGAAACCGTAGATGCAAAAGAAGACGAGGTAATTGTATTTGGTTGGGTTGTTTTTCCTTCAAAAGAGGTACGTGAATTAGCCAACAAAAAAGTTCTCACAGACCCAGGAATGACAGAATTAGTCACGCCATTGACCAATCCTGAAAAATTGATTTTTGACGCCAGCAGAATGTTCTATGGAGGATTCAAACCCCTTGTACAATCGAACGAATAGGTGAGAAGTAAAACAACGTGCTACAACAAAATGCATAAAATATTGGGCTGACAGTGGTTTCAGAGCGTTTTGTACGCTCAAAAAGCATTCTTCTCGGCTGACAGATACGTTTTCATGAAGCCCTACATTTCACACATAAATTGTTCTCATACCTTAGTTTGCATTAAATTATAATTTATGAAGAAGATTCTGTTTTTAGCAAGTTTTTTTAGCATGTATGTTATAGCTTCTCCCATTGTATCTCATGCACAAACTGAACTGCGTTCCGAAAACCCTCTGAAAATCAACGAGATTCGATTCAATCCGTCCGAACCAAAAACCGGCGAACTTTTGACGTTACATATTGATCTCGATGGAACATGGAATACACCGTTCTGGCAGGAGGAAATAGCTCTCGATGTAGAATTCCAGGGGCCCGGAGGAAAAACATGGAGTATCCCCGGATTTTATACACGGGACTTTCAACGTACCCGTGACGATTCTGGCGACCGTCCGGTTGAGGTGCTGACACCGATTGGTCAGGCGGAATGGCAGGTACGGTTCCTACCGAATTTCGCCGGCAACTATCAGGTGACTGTCCGTGCTGCAGACCGGAACGGAGAGATTGAGCAAATTCATACCATTACGGTATCCGAAGGGATGCCAAAGCCGTATATACGGGTAAGCAACAACGATCCCCATTATTTTGAGTTCGAAAACGGAGAACCGTACTTTGCGATCGGTCTCAATGTAGCCTGGGGGCGGGGAGGAACGCCAACCTATGATTTTGAACGCTGGTTTACAGACATGGGAGATGCCGGGGCAAATTTCGCCCGTGTCTGGATGGGACAGCGCGGATTCCTTTTCGAATCGGTAACACCAGGAACCTATTCGCTAAATAGCCTCTGGCAGATGGACCATGTGCTCTCAATGGCAGCTGAGAATGGCGTTTATATCAAACTTTGTCTCGAGGATTACCGAAATCTCTCGAGAAATAATCCCTACTCAAAAGAAAACGGTGGTCCCTGCGAAACTGTGCGTGATTTCTTCAAAGATCCCGAAGCGAAACGTATGTGGAAAAACCGTCTGCGCTATACTGTGGCACGATGGGGATGGTCACCGAATATCATGGCATGGGAATTCTGGAATGAGATCGATGCTTCGGAAGGATATGATAAACCGGTGGTTCAGTCATGGACGAAAGAAATGGCGCAGTACCTTGATCATATCGATCCGTACCACCACCTTCATGTGAATAGCCTCGGAAGTTTTGCTTTCGAACCGAGATTGTGGATGATGCCGGAGATGGATTTCGCTCAAATGCACGGTTACTGGCGGCCGAACTGGATATCCGGCGAGTTTGGTAAAGACTGGGCACAGGTGATGATCGATCGGATCGCTATCCTTCGCCCTTTCCAAAAGCCCAGCCTGTTTGCAGAATTCGGATTGGTCGATGAACGCTGGTATTACAGCCCTCTTATGGATATTGATACCGGGGGAGTAAACATGCATAACGGGATGTGGGCGGCGATTCTTGCCGGTTCGGCCGGATGCGGTCATCTCTGGTGGTGGGATGAGTATGTCGCTCCGCAGAATCTCTGGTATCATTATCGCGGTGTTGCTAATTTCGCTGCCGGAGTTCCCTGGAATACCCAAGGATTCGAACCGTTCCAGATCGATACTCGTGCGGCACCTTACGATAAAGATGTTGATGCCGAACAACTTAGAATTATTGGCCTGCGGGGAAAAACAATGACATTGCTCTGGATTCAAAACCGGGCAAATACTTGGTTGAATGTTGTGGAAAAAAATCCCGTCCCGCCGGTTGAGAACGCCCGTGTGTATTTCCCTGAGTTTAGCTGTCAGGAATCAAACATCTATACGGTAGAGATATGGGACACGTATACCGGCAGCAAACTTTCTACCCGGAAAGTCATAGTCAACGGGGAAACTCCATTTATTGAACTGGGTAGGTTAGAAAAGGATGTAGCGGTCAAAATCCTTCTTGATTGACAATCGGAATTTTAATGAAGTCTTATTATGGGCAAGCCTAAAAAAAGAACGAAAATGAATATTCAGTCATTTAATGAACATTTAGATTATAATGATAATCGAATTGTCACTCAAGTTCTTTTGGAAACTCCGTTTTCAAAAGAAATTAGAATCCTATTAAAAGATGGACAAACAATGAATGAGCACAAAGCTCCTCTTCCTATTATTGTTCATCTTTTAGAAGGAGAAATAGACTTTGGTGTAGAAGGAGAAATAATATCGCTCAAAAAAGGAGATATTATCACTTTGGAAAGTAATATTTCTCACGATTTGACGGCAAAAAAAGACAGTATTGTTCGATTAACGCTATCAAAACTAGATGATGCCAATCGGGTAAAAAAAGTAGCTCAAAAATCTTAATTCAATGGAGGCAATTAATAGCCGTGAAGATATTAGTAAACTAGTGCATGAATTTTACTCTAAAATCCGGGAAAATGAATTATTAGCCCCAATTTTCAATAGCCATATTTCAGAAGAACAATGGCCAGAGCATCTTAAAAAGCTGACTGATTTTTGGGAAACTAACTTATTCGGTATAGCAAAGTTTAAAGGAAGTCCATCAGCAAAACAAATAAACGTGGATAAGAATATGAACCATTCTATAGAGCAAACACATTTTGGAGTTTGGCTACAACTTTGGTTTGAAACAATAGACCAGCTCTTCGAAGGAGAAATTGCTTTTAAAGCAAAACAGTCAGCCCGTAAAATGTCGACAGGACAATTCTTGACTATATGGAATAATAGACCTGAAAATAAAAAGCCAGCAGATAGTCGAGTAGACGGCCGTGAGCTGTAAAGTTCACGGCCTGCCCCGCGAAATTGCGGGGTCAAATAAGTCAAAAAAGACGACGCCGGAGCCTGCCCCGCAGCATTGCGGGGTTCATAAATCCTTGATTTGCAATAGGAGCGAGCTCCAAACATGCTCTTAGCTTTTCTGGAGTGGCTTCAGCGCTTATTGGCTATTACTTTTTGTCTGGTATGCACATGACCGTAGGTGCATTGATGCTGTTTTCTGGTGGTGGGGTGATTTACCTGATTTTTCAAGATATCGCGCCAATATCCCGCTTAAAAGAGAACTGGATTCCCGCACTCGGAGCAAGTTTTGGTTTTTTGATTGGAATGATTGGTGTAAAGGTTTTAGGGTAATTTTTTTAAAAAAAGATCAGAGAAAAAATGGAGCAATCACCAGACAACTATTTAGACAACCATTACATCCACAGAAGCAACTGGTTAAGAGCAGCTGTATTGGGTGCGAATGATGGAATATTATCAACAGCAAGTCTTGCTATAGGAGTTGCAGCCGCCAGCGAGCTTCGTGAACCCATTATATTAGCAACTATTGCAGGATTGGTGGCAGGCGCCTTATCAATGGCGGCAGGTGAATATGTATCGGTAAGTTCTCAAACTGATATAGAACTAGCAGATATTGAGCGTGAGAAAATAGAGTTAGATGAAATGCCCGAAATTGAACTTCAACGATTGGCTGAAATTTATGAAAAGAGAGGATTGAAAAAAGAGACCGCATTGATTGTAGCGAAAGAGCTAACTGAAACCGATGCATTAGGTGCACATATTCGAGATGAATTGGGAATAAATGATATCAGCAAGGCTAAACCAATGCAAGCGGCTTTTGCGTCTGGTGCAGCATTTACCGTTGGTGGCATACTCCCTTTAATGGTAACGCTGTTTTTGCCACTAAAAAACATAGAATATTCTCTGTATGGTTTCGCACTTTTATTTCTAATTATATTGGGTGCATTAGCAGCAAAAGCTGGTGGTTCGAATGTAACGAAAGCTATACTCAGAATCACTTTTTGGGGTACAATAGCAATGGGATTGACTGCTTTTGTTGGATATCTATTTGGAATAAACATTTAACCAAAACAACAATTTTAACGGGTTGAATTGGTGTTTTGTGGTAAATCATTCTTCTGATAGTTTGAGTAATCTTACTAATTGCATGATTTATTTCAAAATCTGAAGCGGTCAAGCACAAGCCAAGTTTTACAAATGAGCTGTCCCGGCAACTTTTTGCAAATGACAACAAAACAGATTCTAATAAAAGGGCGAAGGCATAACAATGTACATAAAAAATAGGCGGGTCATTCCTAAATTCAAAGCTTTTGGCTATTATCAAAGTTTTACTTAAGCGAAAGTTTTGTGCTTCGAAACCACCTACTTTTCATATACTAACCGTCGGTAAAAAAAAACATCAACTCTAACTGGCAATTCAATAAAAAAATACACCATTGAAATTTTAAATATGCTATATATTTCCTTAGCAGTAACATGTTTTCTAGGGTGTCAATCATCTCAACAAAAAATAAAACTAAATTTTATTATTATTTATACTGACGATCAGTACGTTAATATACGCTAGTAAAAGTTCTAAATTTCTTCCAAATCAAGTTATTAATTAGCAGCCATGAAAATCCTGATTATTGAAGACGAACAAGAACTTGCTAATGACATGGTAAAATACCTGACCAATGAGCAATACCTGTGCGAATGTGCTTCTGACTTTCATGCCGCAATGGAGAAGGTTTATGGGCACGATTACGATTGCATCCTATTGGATCTAATGCTGCCGGGAGGCGATGGACTGACCATTTTGGAAGAACTCAAAAGACTGAAAAAACAGGATGGAGTAATCATCATATCAGCTAAAAATGCTATTGATGATAAGGTAAAGGGACTGAAACTTGGAGCTGATGATTACTTGGCGAAACCATTTCATCAAGCAGAATTAGCGGCAAGGGTTGAATCTTTAATCAGGAGAAAGCAATTTGATAGCAACAATTTGATCGTCCAAAATGAATTATCCATTGACATCAATGCTAAGGCTGTGACTGTAAATGATCAGCCACTTAATCTGACGAAAAAGGAATACAACTTGCTCCTGTTTTTCATTGGCAATAAAAACAGAGTCCTTTCAAAAGGAGCTTTAGCCGAGCATCTTTCAGGCGATTTTGCGGATATGTTTGAAAGTCATGATTTTGTGTATGCACATGTCAAAAACCTAAAAAGAAAGCTCAAGGAGAAAGATTACGGGGACTACCTCAAAACCATATACGGAACCGGATATAAATGGGAACGATGAGCAGACTACTCAATAGACCTTTAAAAGCATTTGCTTTATACGCCCTGATTATTTTGGTCATCAGCATTCCTGTTTATGTATTGGTTATTGACTATATCTGGACAAGTGAACTCGATGAGAATAATTGGCTCACCTTACAGCATACCAAACAAAGGCTTCAATCCAAACAGTTTACGCAAGCCGAAATAGAAAACATCAATCACATTTGGGGAGAATTACAACCGGGTGTTTCGATTATAAAAGTGGATCGTAAAATATCCTTTAAAGACAGTATCTATGAAGCTATCAGACCCAATGAGTTTGATGAAGATGATGGTGAAGATAGGTTTCGTGGTTTAAAAACATTCGTAGAGCTTAATGGAGAGCCCTATATCTTGACCATTGAAACCAATGTGGAAGAATCAGATGAAACCTTTGCTGCGGTGGCAGGGATTACACTTCTCTTTTTTATCATTCTTTTTATAGGCTTCATCCTCTTAAATCGTAGGATTGCGACAAAGACTTGGCAACCTTTTTATGCAACCCTTCGATCACTACAATCCTTTGAGCTTTCAAAAGATAGTTCGGTCCATCTTCCTTCATCCGATATTCAGGAATTTCAAGAACTCAATCAGTCATTGCTCCATTTGATAAAAAGCAATGTAAACGATTATCAGCAGCAAAAATCATTTACTGAAAATGCTTCACATGAGCTTCAGACGCCTATTGCGTTGCTCAAATCCAAAATGGATTTGTTGATTCAGCAAAAGGATATATCACCTGAAATTTCTGAACTACTAAACAGCATTGAAGCACCACTATCTCGCCTCTCCCGCATCAATAAAAACCTGCTCTTATTGGTAAAGGTTGAAAACTATCAATATAGTGATCAGGAGCAATTAGATGTTAAGGAGCACCTGGACAGTACCATAAGCCTCTTTGAAGACTATTTGAATGAAAAGCAACTCCAATTATCTAATCAGGTAAAGGAGGCTATCGTTGTCAATGCCAACTCATTTTTGGTGGAAACCCTTATACAGAACCTACTTTCCAATTCAATCAGACATACGTCTAAGGGTGGTCAAATTGCAATTTCCAGCAACGGAAAATCCCTTATAGTCATGAACACTGGCAAAGAAAGTTTAGACCAAAGTCGCCTGTTTGAGCGATTCTCCAACACAACCAAAGGCAAAGTAAGCAGTGGTTTGGGGCTTGCTATCATTCGAGAGATTGCCAACAAATACGGTTGGCAGGTTGGCTACAGTTTTGAGAATGGGTTCCACATTTTCACCGTTGAGTTCTGAAAATTACTCACGAGCGACTCTTCATTCTCTTCAAATGGTGTTCGTGATTAGCTCCGCTGCTACTTCGTGGTGCTTCGCAATTCCAAATTTCTTCTAAATCATACCTGATATTTGTACTATACAAAAGATTAAAATAATTAAGACATGAAAAATTAATGTTTATCACCGCACTTTCGATTGCCTTTACAATGCAGTCTTGTGCACAGGAATCAGATAGCAAAAGCGCCCCCGAAAAGGTACTTACCTCTTTCAGCGCAAAGTTTCCTGATGCTAAAAAAGTAGAATGGGAAATGGAAAACAATGAAAATAATGAAGACTAATCTGATTATCTCCTTAGCCCTATTGCTATTGCCATTTGGGTTATTGGCACAAAAATCATCCGTCAATGTTTCTGGAACCATCAAAGACAAGGTCTCCAACGAGGCCTTGCTTTTTGTCAATGTGGTTTTGAATAAATCTACTGATTCATCTTTCGTGTCAGGGACTATATCCGATGATAATGGCCTATTTACTATTTCAGATGTAAAGCCCGGTGATTACCTGTTGGAAGTTACCTACATCGGTTATAGAAAATACAGCTCGCCTTTATTCATCGGCTCAAATTCAGCGTTCATTGATTTGGGCGCAATCTTATTGGAAGTAGGTGTTCAGCAATTGAATGAAGTAGTTGTCACGGCTCAACAAGATGCTGTGAGAGGCACAATGGACAAAAAGACTTACAATGTGGATGATAATGTGAGTCAAAGTGGCGGTAGTGTACTGCAAGCAATGAATAATCTACCAGGGGTTACCTCGCAAGATGGTCAGGTACAGCTCAGGGGAAATAGTCAGGTAGTGGTGTTAATCGATGGTAAGCAAACGGCTATCACAGGCTTTGGTAACCAAAATGGATTGGACAACATTCCTGCTTCAGCTATTCAAAAAATTGAGATTATCAACAATCCATCGGCAAAATATGATGCCAATGGGAATGCCGGGATCATCAACATTATATTGAAAAAGGAAGAACAAAAAGGATTAAACGGTAAGGTTGGCTTGTCAACCGGTCTCGGTGCTTTATGGGTACGGGAAGAGAATCTTTCTGGTATACGACCGCAGTACCAGGCCACACCTAAAATCAATCCTTCGGTTTCATTGAACTACAGGAAAAAGAAAGTCAATTTTTTTCTTCAGGCAGATAACCTCTACACTGAAACGCTGAATAAGAATGAATTTGTAACCCGAACCTATGATGACGGCACAGTCATCAACCAACAATTGAAGCGAAACAGAAACACCAATTTTTTCACTTCAAAAGCAGGAGTAGATTGGTTTATGAATGATCACAATACCTTGACTGTTTCAGGGTTTTTCAGTCAGGAGTCTATCAAGGATTATGGAGATCAGCCTTTTTTCAATGGGAATACAGAAGAGAGCGTCAGGCTATGGCAGTTTCTGGAAGATGAAGTATTGACCGCTGCAATGGCATCTGTAGCCTATGAACATAAGTTCCAACAACCCGGTCATAAGTTGAATATTGGATTCAACTATACGTTTGATCGAGAAGACGAGAAGTATTTCTTCACGAATACAACATCCGCATTTTCCCTGGAAGAATCCTTTTTCCTTATTGCCGATCAAGAGGTAGCCGATTTTACATTGGATTACACCCGGCCCATGAAGCACGGACTATTGGAAACAGGAATAAAATTCCGCAGGAGAACCATTCCTACTGATATGCAATTCAACCCTTCAGCAACCAACTCCGTTCTTGATACAGGTGCTGATGGCCTGGCAACGTACAAAGAGACCATTCCCGCCGTGTATGGCAACTACACCTATGAAGTCAAAAAACTGGAAGCAGAAATTGGATTGAGAGTTGAATATGTGGATTTGCAATATGAAGTTGATCCAAACCATAATACTTATCAGAGCGATGGATATGATTACTTACAGCCCTTCCCCAATGCCCGTCTGACTTACAAGATTAATGACCGGAACAAGCTATCAGCATTTTACAATCGCAGGGTTGATAGACCTGATGAAGTGGACATTCGAATTTTTCCAAAGTATGACGATGCTGAAATCATTAAAGTAGGTAATCCGGCTTTACGGCCTCAATTCACCAACAGTTTTGAATTGGGTTACAAGAATGGATGGAATAAAGGTTATTTCTATGGAGCAGCTTATCATAGAATTTCAGAAGGAACCATTACCCGAGTAGCTACAACGGTTGACACCACAAACCTGATTTACAACATATCTCAGAATGCAGGTAAAAGCTATAACACGGGTATTGAAGTAATAATCAGTCAGGAACTTTCTGACCACATCAGCATGAATTTGAATTTGAATGGATATTACAATCAGATAGATGCATTCACAGTAGTCAACCAATATCCCATAGAAAACACCTTTACTGCAGAGCGACAGGAAATCTATTCAGGAAACATAAAGCTGAATACCAACTTCAAATTCGGTAAAAACACAGAAGCACAATTGACAGCCATTTTTCTTGCTCCTGACATTATACCACAAGGAACTATTGATTCACGATTTTCCCTCGATTTCGGGATCAAAAAACCTATTCAAAAGGGTAAAGGAGAATTGTTCCTGAACGCAACAGACTTATTGAATACGATGGTCATTAGGAAAGAAATAAATGGAAACAACTTCTCCTATACCAGTTCGGATTATTACGAAACTCAAGTAATCCGATTTGGATATAGTTTCAAGTTTTAAAATAAAAGCACATTGCCTGGTCGCACAAGTCTTTGATTTTCATGACGAACCCGCTCCAAACATGCTCTGAGTGCGGGGTGCGAAAACCAGATTGTCGCACAGCATAAAATGCTTATATTTGGACAAAAAGATGATGACAGAGGAAGAGTTTTTGACCTTGGCCAAAGCGAAGTATGCGACTATAAATACCTTGAACGAAAAGCCTACGATGTTAGATTATGAGCAAGGCTTGGTTGACATTTTAAATGATTTGGGCAGAGAAGTGATTCAGGCCAACCTGAGTAAAAACTCCAAAGACCGTCGAAAAAAAAGAAATTCCAATCAACGCCTGGGACAATCGAAGTGAGCAAGGAGGATGCCCTAAAAATGATACAAAGGTGAAATTAATTATTAATGTTCTTTTTTTGACTATAAGTTACAGCACCTTTTCCCAAGAGACAATTATTTTCAAGCCGGATTCAGAATGTGGTAAGGACGCTATAATGACGAATTCTCCTATCTGGAATAATGGAAGCACCCCCAATGCTATTCCACAGCCTTCAAGCCCGTTTCTAAGAGTTGAAGCATGGACTGCCAATTCTAATGGGGCATCAGAACATGATTGGCGGTCAATAATTGAATTTGCGCAATTGAAAAATATTCAAAGCGCAGAATTAAACTCAGCTATCCTTGTTTTACACTCCTATCCGAATTTTCCTTACAGTAATGGGGGGCAGGCAGAAACGAATGCCTCAGAAGTGTACCGGGTGATCGAACCCTGGGAAGAAGATCAGGTTACCTGGTTAACACAACCCAATATAGATTTAAATGAAGTTGTTGAAATTCCTCAAAATAACGACTATAATTTAATTGAGGTGGAGGTAACCGATATGGTTCAAACTATGATTAATAATCCTGATGATAGCTTCGGGTTTTTACTACGTCAGAAAGATGAAAACCCGTATGGTTCAATGGATTTTGCATCTAGTGATTATCCTGACTATTCCAGAGCGCCTGAATTAATTTTAGTTGCTGCAAATATTCAATACGCCCCTATCTTCAGCCAGGATTGTATAGATTGTAATGGCACCCCGAACGGAACTGCAGTAGTTGATGAATGTGGTGTTTGCTTAGAACCGAACGACCCTGACTTCAACCAAACCTGTTTGGATTGCAATGGCGCTCCGAATGGAACTGCAGTGGTTGATGATTGTGGAGAATGTCTTGATCCATTAGATCTGATGTTTAATCAATCTTGTTTAAGGTCATCAATTTTTATCCCTAATACCTTTTCTCCAAATTTTGATGGAGTAAATGATACATTCCAAATATTTAAAGACCCAAAATTGAAAGCCGGAATAAAGAATTATACCATTTACTACAGATGGGGTGGTATAGTCTATCAAAAAAAGAATTTGGATTTTAACGCTACCTCTGAATGGTGGGATGGCAAATTTAAGGGAAAGGAAGTAGATGCCGGAGTCTTTATCTATTATATTGAAATTGAATTTCCAAATGGAGAACTGACTACACACAGAGGAGATATTTCAATAATCAGATAAAAGGCATGGAGGGAGTTCATTATCGAATCAAATTCAACAAAAGCCCCAACACGCTCTACCTTTTTCAGCCTACTCCTCTTCCCCCATCGGCTGCCCCTGCAATACAAACCGCTTGTAATAATTAATTAGAAGCGTAGTAAGCGGCAGCGCAATCACCATGCCAATCACACCAAACAGCCCGCCCCAAACGGAAAGCGCCAGGAGAATGACCGCAGGGTTCAGCCCGGTCGCATTCCCCAGAATCCGGGGAGTAAGAACAATTTCCTGTACAGCCTGGACAATTCCAAACACCAATAGGACTCCGCCAGCGCACACCCAGTAGCTTTGACCGGTCTCAACCGCCTGCGCGCCTGCCAGCAATAGCGCAGGTACAAGACCCAGAATCTGTAGGTAAGGGACAAAATTGAGCAGTCCTACAAAAAAGCCCAGTAGAATACCCAGTGGCAGTCCAATGATATTAAACCCGACGGCAAACAGGATACATACCCAAAATACAACAAGAGCCTGCCCGCGAAAGTACACCTGCATGCCATCCTCTACATCGTGCACCAGCATAACCACCGGTTCCCGGTAGGCTGGTGGTATGGCCGACTCCCAGTGATCGGCGAAATCGTGATAGAACAGCATGATAAAGGCCAGGTACAGCAAAAAAGTAATGATACTGAAGAGGCCAAGGACGATACCCATGGCACTGCTCAGCCCGCTCCAGATATAGGACAAAATCATGACCCCGTAGTTGTAAATGTTTTCTTCGGTGAGCAGCGCCCGCAACTCTTCGCTGTACAAATAGGCTTCGATTTCCTGTAGTAGCTTCGGTGGGAGCAGCGATTCCAGGTGGAAATCCAGGCTGCCTTCAAGTAGCGCCTGCATTTTAGCCATTTCTCCGTTGACGGCTGGGATGACTAATAGCCCCACTAAAACTAAAAAACTACTCAGGCTAAAAAGAGTGAGCAGTACCGCCACCCATCTGATACGCACCTTAAGCCGCTCCTGAAAAAAGCGGACAACAGGCTCCAGTAGGTAGGCGACAAAAAGGGCAATGAAAAAGGAAGCCAGATAGGGGCTAAGGTAGTCTAACAGCCACAGGAATAGCGCAATGCCGCCCAGGTAAAGGAGAATGTTGATGATACGGTCTAGAGTCCAGGTATTCTGTTGCATAGATGCTGAGGCATTAGTTTCAGACCAAGTTAGCGTTGAATTACAATTTTACGTTGTATTTAATCAGGAAATTTTTACTTTGCCTGCCTAAAGCCAGACCAAGATGCGCCAGACTCCAACTCTACTGTTTTTTTGCACCCTTTTCTTTCTTATCATTCTGCTGCCTGTTGCACGCGGTCAGGCTCATCAGTTCAGCTGGCCCGTAGATGGTGGTTTATTAGGGGCGGGTGCGTTAACTTATGGCCTGAGCATACCGCTTCAAAAAAAGATGCCGGGTATGTCTCTTGAGGATATCGAACTCCTCGACCCGCTGAAAATCAACGGCCTGGATCGGATCGCCACTTTACAGACTAGCGAAAAAGCCCGCCTGGCCAGTGATGTTACCTTGCGCATGGCTTTGTTGCTGCCCCTTGGCCTGCTTGCCGAGTCTAATAGCCGTGATAATTACGGAGTGGTCTCTCTCATGTGGCTGGAGACGTTGCTGATTAATAATGGGATAACCCGCCTGGTTAAAATTGGCGCCCGGCGCAGCCGTCCCTACGCCTATAACCCAATGACCGGAGAGGAACTTAAAATTGACCCGGAAGCTCGGTTATCTTTCTTTTCCGGGCATGCTTCTAATGCCGCAGCCATGTCCTTTTTTACCGCTCAAACGTTGATTCAGAATCGCCCGGATATGAAAAACAAGGGTGTTGTGTGGGCATCTGCCGTATCGCTACCTGCACTGACCGCTTTGCTTCGGGTTAAAGCCGGAAAACACTTTCCGAGTGATGTACTGATAGGGTACGGTATTGGTGCACTCATTGGTGTAGTCGTACCTAATTTACACCGATGAAGCTATCGCATTAACAGGACCTCCCCATTCAGCGGAATGGTCTGGCCATCTATTAACGCCACTTCTGCCTTATATACGAAGACGCCACTATTCAGCAGTTGCCCACGGCTTCTGCCATCCCATCCCAGGCTTTCCTCACTGGGTGAAAAGTTGCGCTGCTCAAAAACCTGGTTCCCCCATCGGTCAAAAATAAGAAGCGAAGTAATTTCGACCACCTGATTGTCTTTTGCAAACAGCGTGAAATAATCATTACTTTCATCCCCGTTTGGACTAAAAACATTGGGGGCGTAAACAGGCACCCGGCGATCCACCTGTATTAGAATTTCGTCTTCTGTTTCGCAGCCTGCATCCATGAGGGCGAGGAGCGTAATGACCGTATTGTTGTCAGGAATGAAAGATGGGGTCAGGCAATTGATACAATCCAGTAAACCCGCAGGAGACCAAAGGATGGAATCAGGTACAAAATTGAGCTGGGGGTTGAGGGTGACGGTATCTCCCTGGGTCACTCTAATATTACTGCCAAGGTCCAGGGCCAGCGGTGGCATCTCCTCAATAGAGAAAGCCTGCTCCGCCTCACAGCCCAATGCGTCACGGATGATCAGTGCATAATCCCCGGGAGCAATAGGGCCTCTCAGAGGCAGGCCTTCCGCAACCTCAAAGTTGGTGCCATCAATAGCATAGGTGTAAGGAGGGAGCCCCCCCGTAAGCTGGCTGATCGACCACCGGCCAGGATCACCTGGACAGTCGGGGTCAGATAGTTCAAGCTCCGCAATCGGATGATTAAACTGTAACTCGATATTAATGATTACTGAATCACAACCGTTTTCCAGACTGGAAATAACATGCTGTCCATTCGACTGCTCGGCGGTGTAAGTGGTGCCAAAAAGGTCAAGTATTTCTGTTTCACAGAGCGTATCCCGGTAGTATCTGATTTCTGGCTGTAGTAATACGTTAATGCTTACCTCAAGAATACTATCGCAGCCATTAACGGTATCTAAAGTGTCTATCCCCGTAGGTTGCTGCTCTGAGTAATACGTTCCATTAAATAATACACTATCCCCACTACAAATATCCAGCACAATGGGTATCTGGTAGCTTGGTAGCAGGGCCGTCTGTGTAATAACAGTGGAGTCGCACCCAAACTGGTTGACCAGAGTCTGGGCAACGGTCCCGGTATCCTGCGGGCTACAGCTTTCGCTAAATAGCAGCGTGGTATCGGAAAGCAGCAGCGTGGTTTGCATGATGACGGTGGAGTCACACCCAAACTGGTTGGTCAGGTTTTGGGCTACGGTCCCGGTATCCTGTGGGTTACAGCTTTCGCTGAATAGCAGCGTAGTATCTGAGGGCAGCAGCGTGGTCTGCGTGATGACAGTAGAGTCGCATCCCAATTGATTGGTTAGGTTGATCACGACGGTCCCCGTATCAATGGGGTTACAGCTTTCGCTGAACAGCAGCGTGGTGTCGGAAGGCAGCAGTGTGGTCTGCGTAATGACAGTGGAGTCGCATCCCAATTGATTGGTTAGGTTGATCACGACAGTCCCTGTATCCAACGGGCTACAGCTTTCGCTGAACAGCAGCGTAGTATCGGAGGGCAGCAGTGTGGTCTGCGTAATGACAGTGGAGTCGCACCCGAATTGGTTGTTCAGGTTGATCACGACGGTCCCCGTATCGATGGGATTGCAGCTTTCGCTGAACAGCAGTGTGGTGTCGGAAGGCAGCAGTGTGGTCTGCGTAATGACAGTGGAGTCGCATCCCAATTGATTGGTTAGGTTGATCACGACCGTTCCCGTATCGATGGCGTTACAGCTTTCGCTGAACAGCAGCGTAGTATCGGAGGGCAGCAGGGTGGTCTGCGTGATGACAGTAGAGTCGCATCCCAATTGATTGGTTAGGTTGATCACGACGGTCCCCGTATCGATGGGATTGCAGCTTTCGCTGAACAGCAGCGTGGTATCGGAAGGCAGCAGGGTGGTCTGCGTGATGACAATAGAGTCACATCCAAACTGGCTATCAAAAGTTTGCACAAAACTACCCGTATCCTGAGGATTGCAAGTGTACGCCGTATTAGTGATAAGGTATTCCTCGGCTAAAGTTGTTGAAAGAACCACAATAGAATCACACCCAACCTGGTTGGTGAGCACCTGCGTAGTAGTGCCGGTATCCTGAGGGTTGCAGCTCACTGCACTCAAATACACCGTATCGGAAGGCAGCAGTGTAGTCTGCGTGATGACAGTGGAATCACACCCGAATTGGTTGTTCAGGTTTTGAGCTACGGTCCCGGTATCCAGTGGGCTACAGCTTTCGCTGAACAGCAGCGTGGTATCGGAAGGCAGCAGGGTGGTCTGCGTGATGACAGTAGAATCGCACCCCAATTGGTTGGTCAGATTTTGAGCTACGGTCCCGGTATCCAGTGGGCTACAGCTTTCGCTGAACAGCAGCGTAGTATCGGAGGGCAGCAGGGTGGTCTGCGTGATGACAGTAGAATCGCACCCAAACTGATTGTTCAGGTTGATCACGAGGGTCCCGGTATCCAGTGGGCTACAGCTTTCGCTGAACAGCAGCGTGGTATCAGAAGGCAGTAGCGTGGTCTGCGTGATGACGGTGGAGTCGCACCCGAATTGATTGTTCAGGTTGATCACGACCGTTCCCGTATCGATGGCGTTACAGCTTTCGCTGAACAGTAGTGTGGTGTCGGAAGGCAGCAGGGTGGTCTGCGTAATGACAGTGGAGTCGCACCCAAACTCATTGTTCAGGCTGATCACGACGGTCCCCGTATCAATGGCGTTGCAGCTTTCGCTGAACAGCAGTGTGGTATCGGAAGGCAGTAAGAGGGTCTGCGTGATGACAATAGAGTCACATCCAAACTGGCTATCAAAAGTTTGCACAAAACTACCCGTATCCTGAGGATTGCAAGTGTACGCCGTATTAGTGATAAGGTATTCCTCGGCTAAAGTTGTTGAAAGAACCACAATAGAATCACACCCAACCTGATTGGTGAGCACCTGCGTAGTAGTGCCAGTGTCCTGAGGGTTGCAGCTCACTGCACTCAAATACACCGTATCGGAGGGCAGCAGGGTAGTCTGCGTGATGACGGTAGAGTCACAGCCGAACTGGTTAGTCAGGTTTTGGGCTACGGTCCCGGTGTCCAATGGGCTACAGCTTTCGCTAAATAGCAGCGTGGTGTCGGAGGCCAAGAGTGAAGTTTGGGTAATAACAGTGGAGTCGCACCCAAACTGATTGTTTAGGCTGATCACGAGGGTCCCCGTATCCAATTGGTTACAGCTTTCGCTGAGCAGCAGTGTGGTATCGGAAGGCAGTAGCGTGGTCTGCGTGATGACAGTAGAATCGCACCCGAATTGATTGTTCAGGCTGGTCACGACGGTCCCCGTATCCAATTGGTTACAGCTTTCGCTGAACAGCAGCGTGGTATCAGAAGGCAGTAGCGTGGTCTGCGTGATGACAGTAGAATCGCACCCGAATTGGTTGTTCAGGTTGATCACGACGGTCCCCGTATCCAATTGGTTACAGCTTTCGCTGAACAGCAGCGTGGTATCAGAAGGCAGTAGCGTGGTCTGCGTGATGACAGTAGAATCGCACCCGAATTGATTGTTCAGGCTGATCACGACGGTCCCCGTATCCAATTGGTTACAGCTTTCGCTGAACAGCAGCGTGGTATCAGAAGGCAGTAGCGTGGTCTGCGTGATGACAGTAGAATCGCACCCGAATTGGTTGTTCAGGTTGATCACGACGGTCCCCGTATCCAATTGGTTACAGCTTTCGCTGAACAGCAGTGTGGTATCGGAAGGCAGCAGGGTGGTCTGTGTAATGATGAAAGAATCACAAGCCAGTTGATTGCTCAAAGAGGTTACTATTACCCCGGTATCCATAGGGTTACAGCTTTGGGTGAATAAGTACGTAGTATCCGAACTATTACAGCCCGCCGAACAGGTGCCAGGGCTAAGGATTTCTAAATCCAGGGAACAGCCCAAACTATCAAGATCGGAAAGAGTAATCGATGTACTAGGATTGTTGGCCAGAAATGGGCCAATAACATATGTACTATCGTAAAGGCCGCTTGTATCAATCGGTATATCCAGGACCCAGCCGCTGCCATTATTCAAGCCAGTAACATTGATGCCCGCGAAGAACGTATCGTCTGCGGTCGTACCTGGTGTATCTCCATCCTCGCAATTTAACACTTCAATTTCTGCCTGTAAAGCACAGGAGTCAGAGCAGTGGAGCGGTGGAGGTACGGTAAGGATAGCAAAGCAGCTGGTCAGGTTTTGGTCAATAAAGGCCAGATTTATACCCCCACCGGATATCGGATAAGGGCCTATGACGATCAGGGAATCGTATTCCCCACTTTCCATCCCTATGGGCGGAATAGTGAGCCACCCTTCTGTACCCACCGGATTACTGGCTTCAACTGTAAATTCAAAAAGATCATCAGTAGAGTTACTCGCTGTACCATTGTCAAGACAATTTACGTCAACCAAGGTGACTTCAATGGCGCAGGAGTCGGAGCAGCTCCCAGGACTGGTGATATTCAGCGAGGTGGTACAGGTTCCCGAGGTATCGTCGGTTATCGTTATGGCAGATATATTAGTCTCTACACTGCCCGGAGACAGATTAAAGGACTCCTCTACTCCATAAGCCCCCTGGGAGGGCGTAGCGTTGTCGCCCGTAGCCGTACTTAGGGTATAGGTGTTTCCAGTATTCAGACCATCTATCAATAGATTAAAAGCGACGATATCGTCTGAAGGGTCGCCGGGAGTGCCATTGTCATCACAGGTGATATCTGTTACATTGGCATCAGTAATCAGGCATGCATCGGAGCAACTCCCCGGATCTGCCATAACGAATACCTGGCTACAGGTCGGATTACTGATGTCGCGCACTACGAGAGGGACGTTGCCTCCTCCTGCACTACCTGCCGGCAGAATAAAAGTAGTAGTAGATCCATAGGTGCCGGTTCCGGGAATCGGACTACCGCTGGCAAGCTCCACCCGATAGCTTGTTCCGTACTCAGATTCAACCAGCAGTTCAAATTCAATATAATCATCATCAGGAAGGGAAGCGGTGCCATTGTCGTTACAAAAGGCATTTGATAACTCAACGCTGGTGATTTCGCACGATTTACACACATTATCCAACGTAAGAAGATACTGGCAATCGGATACAGCACTATCTGTGATAACAACCTCGTATTGATCAGGGAGGGGAAGCTCTGGCAGAAAGGAAAAACTCGTGGCTTCACCATAGTATCCTGTGGGGTTGCCTATAATCGTGCCACTGTCAATTTGAATGGTATAGCTGGTATCTAAAGCATTACCCAGAGGAGATAGTTCAAACTGGAGTGTATCGTTATCGCAAGTAAGATTGGTAAGCTCGGCTGACTGGATAATACAGGTATCGGAACAGGGAGGGGGAGGTATTAAGTCTATGGAAGTGGAACAGTTCGGGGATACCTCGTCCGTAAAGGTTATAGTAATCGGTCCATCACTGATGAGAAAAGGGCCAAGGCTTGCAAGGTCGCCATAATCTCCCGCTGTATCCCCGGCCGGTGTGTCCGAAAACCAGATGCTGCCGGACGGAGCGGTAGGGTTGCTGACCTCATACGTTACCTGGTAGGTATCGTCAGAAAAAATACCTGGCGTGCCTCCGTCCTGGCATAATAAATTGACTTCCGTTGCCTGGATATTACAAACGGCAGAGCAGTCACCGGGGTCAAAGAGAAAAAAGGAAATGGAGCAGCCTGGATTGTTTTGGTCGGTCAGCGTAATCGTCAAGCCTCCATCGCCCGCTGAGCCCAGAGGAAGCATAAAATCCTCCTGGATATTATAAAGTCCGGTAGAGGGCGTGACCACAGAGCCATCAGCAGTAATATTGTACGCGCTGCTGCTGCTATTGGCAGGTACGTTTAGGGTAAATAATATGAAGTCATCAGTAGCATCGCTGATCGTTGAATTGTTATCACAACCGATACTGATAAGGCCTTGATCGAAAATGGTACAATTATCTGAGCAACTGCCCGGTCCCGGTATTACAAGGCTATAGGTACAGGCAGGGTCGTCATTATCGATAATAGTGATGCTTACATTGGCGCTGTTGGCCGTTCCGGCAGCTAATGTAAAAGTCGTCGCTGTATTATAAGTGCCATTCGCCGGAACCGTGCTTGCACCGTCTGCAACCACCGAATAGCCACTCGCCAGGTTGTCGCCCAAGGGTTGAATGGTAATGACCATCTGATCATCCGTTGGATCTACACCAGTACCATTGTCTCCGCATTGTACATCGAGGATATTAACATCCGTCAGATTGCAGTTATCGCAAGGATTGTCAAGAGAAAGGGTTGAAGTGCAGGCATTATTATTTGCATCCCTTATTGTTACGGTATAGTTTCCACTTTGTGGGGTATTAGGCAGGAAGCTGAAGGCGGTTGGTGTTCCGAACGTGCCCGTATTTTGCCCCAGGATGGTACCATCTGGTATGGTCAGGTTATATTGAGTACCATTACTACTGCTGGGCATAAGGGTGAAGTTGATAACGTCTCCGTTAGAGCAATCAACATTGGATGGCGTAGTATTGGAAATGTCACAGGGTAAAGGAGTTGAACAAGGTGCTGTATTATTGATAAACACCTGGACGGTACAGGAAGAGGACTGCCCATCAGTAATAGTCAGGACAAAAGAGTTGGCGACCTGTGCTGCATTTGTAAGCCTGAAAGTAGTCGGATTTCCATAGTTTCCGACGGGATCGGTAAATGTAAGTCCGGGTGCACTAACAAAATAGGTATTCCCCGTACTGATACCCGCGGGGTTCAGGGTGATCAACAACTCATCATCATCGGGGTCAAAGGGGGTGTCCATGTCATCGCACTGTACGCCAAGCAGGTTGGGCGCAGTAAGCACACATGGAGATACGCAAGTGCCAGGGTCCTGGATGGTGAAAATGTACTGGCAGGTTAAATCTCCCTGGTCTGTAAGGATAAATGAAACAGGGCCATTTCCCGCAGATCCCGGCGTGAGCTGGAAGAACTCAGGGATGTTGTAGAAACCACTACCGGGCAGCACCAATCCGGGAGAAGCTACAATGTTGTATTCCAGCGCCACGTCTGTACCCGTAGCTTCGATTTCCATAGTGATGTAGTCATCTCCGTCAAAACTAGGGGTATTGTTGTCATTACAGCTGACATCCAAAACGTCAACTTGCTGAATATCACAAGTAGAGTAGCAAGGATTATCGAAGGTAAGTACGAATGTACACCCTGGATTGTTCAGGTCTGTCAGTACAATCTCATAAGTAGGTACGGTTGAGTCGTTAGGATCAATGACAAAACCATTTGGAAAACCATAGGTAGCTGTAGCTGGAAAAATAGTCCCTTCTGTAAAAGTGACCGTATAGCCGCTGCTAAGACTGTTGCCAGAGGGATTTAGAAACAGCGTAAGGCGATCATCGCTCGGGTCTAGTGGCGTATCATTATCTAAACAAACGACCCCCCCAAAACCTGCACTGGTAATGCCGCAGAATTCAGAAAAGTCAGACCGGTTTGTTAAGCTCCCCCAACAAGGTGCAAAACCCAAGTGGAGAAATGATAGTAACAAAACCGCCCGACAACATATTCTATGAGTCGTACCTTTCATCACGTGTTTGTTTGACGGAAACTAAGACATCGTAGCAACACGTACGTTTTATCAATCTGGAATCAACTTAGTGTCGTCGTATTCGTGTTTGATTGTCGCTACATCAGGACTGTTAACGGGGGTGTAGTCTCAGTGTTTAGGTATTCTGCTATTAAGTAAGCTATGAACAGTAATTAACTGCCTCTTTCTTTATGTACCGAAAGAGGAACCGATTAGCTTTGTATAGAAGTGTTGTTTTGGGTTACACTTATCGAATTTAGCGGGCTTTTACTTGCGTTTACAAGAAGAACGCCACGAGGGGTATACGCTTTGATTTAAAAAAGGATGCATGAATTTCCCGTAAAGGTAAAACACCGGATTGAAACTTTACAGTATGAACTTGTCTAAAAATTCGCTTCGCGTCTACTGCGTGGTGCTGCGATAGTCACAAATCAGGCATTTTGAGTCTAATTGAGGCACGAACGGAGCCTAATAGTGGTGCTATTAGGCAAGTACCTGCCTGCGTGTCGAACACTTCGGTCTCCGGTGGCCAGAGCCCACAGGCGACGAGACACAGGCAGGCGGAACGAAAAGTAGGCTCAAAAGGACGATTTGAGGCATCGTAAGTAGTTTTTATACAAGTTCTATATAAAGATAGAATGCACCAAAGTATTGAAATGGCGAGAACTATACTTACACCAGACGTATAAAAAATAAGAGGTTATCGAATAAGGGTGACATCGCCTTGCAGTGTGGTTAGCAGACCGTTTGATAGCCTTACCTGTGCATAGTAGGTAAATACGCCTGCATTCATAAGAACCCCTCTGAACCTCCCATCCCAACCTTCAGCCACATTATTAGGTGGGAAGGTCGTCTTTATAAATACCTGATTGCCCCAGCGGTCGTAGATTTCCATCCGTTCTATCAGGTCAATTCTTCCAAGCTCCCCAAACACGGTAAATCGGTCGTTTTTACCGTCTTCATTGGGGCTGAAAATGTTTGGTACATAAACATTGGATCGCTGATCCACGATAACCTGTACGGTAGCCCTGGCGCTACAGTTACTCCCAATACTGGCAATGATTGTATACGTACTGCTCTCAAGAGCTGTCAGTGCAGGGTTCAGACAGTCAGTGCAGCTTAGGTTGCTGACAGCAGGTGTCCATTGTATCTGGTTTGGCATAAAGTTTAGGATAGGGTTGAAAACAATGGTGTCACCAACCTGCACATCGATCGGACTGGCAAGGGTTAGGTCTAAATCAGGGCCTTCCGGTACGGTCACCTCTTGGGTTTGGGTACAACCAAGCTGGTCTTCTACTGATACGGTATAAGGGCCAGCGGCTACTTCCAGAAGAGCGGGGAGGGCCAGGTCGTCATCCAACGGTTCATCATTTACTACCAAACTATAGGGCGCTACTCCCTGGTCAAAACTGTCAATCCGAATCGCACCAGTTGCGTTTTTACAGGGCGGCATGATAGTGCTTATTGCAGCCACTGGATCAGAAAAACTTAGTACAATGTCGATAACGATAGAGTCACATCCGGTGGCTGCACTTTGAATCACCTCTTGCCCTATGGGCCGGTCTAAGTCATAGATTATGCCATTGACGACAATCGATGAACCGGCACAAAGGGTATCTGCAATTATTCGGAAAGTCGGGCTGGATTGTAAAAGAACTTGTGTGATGACGGTGGAGTCGCACCCAAACTGGTTGGTCAGGTTTTGGGCTACGGTCCCGGTATCCAGTGGATTACAGCTTTCGCTAAATAGCAGCGTAGTATCTGAGGGCAGCAGGGTGGTCTGCGTGATGACAGTGGAGTCGCAGCCAAACTGGTTGGTCAGGGTTTGAGTTACAGTCCCGGTATCTAATGGATTACAGCTTTCGCTGAATAGCAGTGTGGTATCTGAGGGCAGCAGAGTGGTCTGCGTGATGACAGTGGAATCGCAGCCAAACTGGTTGGTCAGGTTTTGTGCTACGGTCCCGGTATCCAGTGGATTACAACTTTCACTAAATAGCAGCGTAGTATCTGAAGGCAAGAGGGTGGTCTGCGTGATGACAGTGGAATCGCAGCCAAACTGGTTGGTCAGGTTTTGTGCTACGGTCCCGGTATCCAGTGGATTACAACTTTCACTAAATAGCAGCGTAGTATCTGAAGGCAAGAGGGTGGTCTGCGTGATGACAGTGGAATCGCACCCAAACTGGTTGGCTAGGATTTGGGCTACGGTCCCGGTATCCTGCGGGCTACAGCTTTCGCTGAATAGTATTGTGGTATCGGAAGGCAGCAGGGTAGTCTGCGTGATGACAGTGGAGTCACACCCAAACTGGTTGGTCAGGTTCTGAGCAACGGTCCCGGTATCCAGTGGATTACAACTTTCACTAAATAGCAGCGTAGTATCTGAAGGCAAGAGGGTGGTCTGCGTGATGACAGTGGAAT
>Ga0307981_1001224_pt1 | contig 23659 bp, 21 predicted proteins | sample OrgLakmetagen987_FD_201849 | JGI IMG/M metagenome (GOLD analysis project Ga0307981, IMG submission 201849) | Saline water microbial communities from Organic Lake, Antarctica - #987 | ecosystem: Environmental > Aquatic > Non-marine Saline and Alkaline > Saline | place: Antarctica: Organic Lake... | reverse complement strand
ATCGAGCCCGGAAAAAGACGGACCGTTGAACAACGGGCCAGTGAACGAGTCGTCCACCACCGTGACGCCAACCACCAAGGCGCGGCTGCTGCTCGCTTGCACAAGCAGGTCGCAGGCGACACAGCCCGAAACAAGGACAAACACGACGTCTACGTTCAAGCACATCAGCCCATGAAGGCCATCTCAGTACTGTAGAGAGGCAAGGCCTACGCGCGACATTGCTGGTTGTGTTTGAGGTTCTAGAGTCCGTTCGTACCGATGGCCTGTTTACCTTCTCGCCTCATCGATCGAAGAGCGTCGTCAAGTCTAATTGAGGGTGTGGCCTTGGCTTGGCGGCGACTAGTGCAGAAGCGATGTCCAAGTCGAAGACATGGCCGTGGCCGTGGCGGTTCCAAAGCGCAACGCCAAGAGCTCCTCCATGTGCGCCCGCAGACAGCAGCTTGCGGTGCTCAGGGTGTCTAGTAGTGCCCCCGCCTCTGCTTCCGTCCAGGTGGCGTTCTTGTCCCGACGATGCATGCCCATGAGCAGCGCGCTTATGCAGCGCCTGGCGTCGGGGGCTGTTCTGCCGCAGAGCCGCTCCACTTCGTCCAGGGTAGCGAGGGCTGCGTGAGCGCGCAGCTGCGCCTGCTGAGCTCGAAGCCGAGCGAGTAGCTGAGCGTCGGGCGCCACTGGCCGATCGACGGCACCGCTGGCCGCTGAAGGACCATCGCGGTTGGCGCCCACACTAGGCAAACCCGCTTGGGGCTGGACCAGCGACGACGGTGTCGGGCGCTCCAAGTCGAGCCTGGTTTGGGGAGAAGCGGCGGCTACCGCCGCAGCGGCAACAGCGTCGTTTTCGTTGTCGTTCTCGTCCTCGCTGTCATCGTCGTTCTCGTCCTCACCGTCGTTCTCGTCCTCACCGTCGTTCTCGTTCTCACCGTCGCTCTCGTCATCGCTGTCATCGTCGTTCTCGTCGTGGTCGTCGTTGCTTGCTGGCTCGGCCGCGCGACGCAAGAGGGTTTGCGTGACAACCGCCGGCTGTGAGGCAAACCGGTCCGAGGCGAGCTCGCGGTCAAACGCATCGGCAATTTCGCGCTGAGCAGCTTCGGGAACGGTGTGGGAGAGGTAGCAGTGTGCAGCCTCTGACAACGACAAGAAGTAGTGCAGCCCAGAGCCGCAAGTTTCGAGGTTATCGTCGAAGCTTGGCTCAACCATGGTGCATCCCGTTGCGTAGATAAAGTTCAAGTCGTAGAACGAAGTTCCCCTTGTAAGCGCCGGCACCAAGCCCTGGTATGGGTCGACCTGAACGATAAGAACCACGGTCATGCGCTCAGCGCGAAACTTGCCGCTGGTCCATTCAACGTCGTAGGTGCTTCGGGTCCCGACCGGAATGACCCCACAGGCCATCAGGCCTCCAGCCAGGACCTTGTACGCCCGATGGCTCGCCCAGGGTGGGAGCACTTCCGCAGTTACTGCTTCCCCTTCCCGGCGCCACACCCGCATGGCGCCCCCCTCTTGCCTGTGCATCAGCCCATCGCTCCGAAAGACGGTGCCGGTTGGCGAAATAAAAGGCCCTAGCGGGGCGCTAGGGCCTTGAGGCTGATCCGGGTACAAACTACGTGCCGCTTGCTCCTGGGCCTTGTCGTTAAGCACGTGCATGATTCGCTGCATGCACGCCCGCAAGGCCATCGAGCGAGGCGTGTCCACGCGAACGTCCTGCGTCCCAACGCAGACCAGCTTGGTCGCATGCGCCATGACGTGAGCGGTGAGCGCGGTCACGGTCGCTGGGTTGACCGCGTGCAGCACCAGCTCGTCGGCGACGCTGCGGTCGGACACCCTGAGGTCAAGAGCGCAGAGCAGCCGAAGCGAACGATCATCCTGATGGTTCCACAACCCAGGAATCCGATTGACCAGCGCAAGCACGCATGACTCGGGCGATACACGGGGCGATGGAAACGAACCAACGTATGGCTGTCGCGCCGGGTCCAGAGCGTGGGGCGCCGACACGACCATACCGTAGTAGTCGAGATGGGCGCACACGGTCGCAGGACATATGATGGTGGGCTCGTCGACGGTCGGCGAGAGCCAGGTTTCCGCCGTGTAGCTGCGACGAAGCAACTCCAACGGGCAAGCCGGGGCGTCCGTTGAACGCAATGCCAGCATGGCACGGCTGTCTCGTTAGGGGGTGGAATAACTCGTCAAAAAAAACCACACACGTCCTTGGGGGCCGCCTGGCGTCAGCTGGCGTCATCCAAAGAGCAGACGACGTCACTCCCCAGTTGCAACGTCCACGCGTTCGCTTAAAGTCTTCAGTTACTCCGCGCCCGCTCGAATGAGGATCATGAGCCGATGCAAGCCTCTGACGATGCATAATCTGCTGGCTGTCGAGAATCGAGGCACGGGCGTGGCGGACTTGTACCGCAAGTGCACGCAAGGCCTGAGCCGGCTGCCGTGGCAAACCGCCACGGTCGCGTTGGCATGTAGCGCCTCGGCGCTGTGGATGGCGCACATGGTTGGGCACGGCGCCGCCGTGCAGTCGCTGAAGCTCGAGACCTATCCTTGGCTCGAGTGTATCGTACAAGCGCCGTTCGCAATTCGGCAGCGTCGTCCGCCACCAAGCATTTGCCTGGAAGCGATCGCGGTGTCGTCTATCCTGGCCGCCGCTGCCACGCACAGCGAACGTGGGTCTGTGCAGCAGCTTGTGATGGTGTCGCTCATCCTGCCCAGCTTGATGTACCCCCACGCGCACTTGGGGCTCTGAAGCTCGTGCTTTTGGACGGTTGCGAGACAATTCAGTACCGAGACAATTCAGTACATTCCTCGCTTCTGCCTTTGGCTCGACACGTCCTTGCAGACCCATGCCAAATGCGTCTGGTCCGTTGCTCATCCTCTCGATCCCACTTGCGTGGGCCACCCAAACGTAAGGAGCGTGCGCAAGGAGAGAGAGGGGGGAGTGCGCTTGGCGGGACGGCTTGAGCGCCGATGACCAGCCATCTTGCATTTCTTCGCCCCGTCCTCCGATGAGGGCCGTCCGCGTCGAGGTGTTGGCTGCCGCGGTTGCTTGCAAGCGTCGGGAGTTGTCCGCGGCTGCCGGTCCCGCCATCCGAGCCTCTGCGCACCGTATGCTGAATCCTGGGTTGCCCGCGGAAGTGCTCCTTCAGCCAAGCGAGCGCCGTCCAGCAAGCGGGCCTGCTGTAATTTCGGCTGTCGGCGATCCAACGTCCGGGGCGCCCCGCGAGGCGTCGGTCCTCGATCAAAAAAAGGGCTTGCTTCCTTAGGCCAACAAGGAAGGTTCAGCGTACCATGTCTCGATCGCCAAGAGTTGGTGCCCCTCAGCAGTGGAATGACTTGGCAAAACGCCGGAAAGCACCCGTAAATGCTGAGACTTTGCGCAACCACCTAGAGTTTATCGACTGGTTTCTCAACGAGGAAGGGGGGGCCACCGTGCGCACCGCATGGCCGACAGCGTTGAAAGTCGCCCGTAACGTGCATTCGTTCACCGGCAGGCCCGAGCACGCCCAGCTCGCGACGGCCGTCGAGCGCAAGCTAGACGAGTACCTGGAGGCGACAGGCGAGGCAATGGCTGCTCCAGCGTTTCCCAAGACGCCGTTTTTCCAACACGAGCCCATCCTTGGCTTTCCGCTGATTGAAAAGCTCGGTATCGTCGAGATGTTTAAAACTATTCTCCTAGAGGCCCGGAGCCTGCCTTTGACCAACGACACGTACCGAACGCACCAGAACGCTTGCGATGCCATTATGAAGCAGGCCACCTCACGCCACACCGTGCTGGCGGCGTGGCCCGAAGCGTTTGACTACGTCAAGCACGTACGCGACGAGCTCGGCAACCCCAGCCTCACGTCTTGGAAGCTCGATGCCTTTGCAAACCTGGTACCCCGAATGGTCGAGCGGCTTCGCGTCACCCTCATGTCCCCAGAGGCCAACCAAGTCACGGAGCTGTGTGCGACGCAACACAACACGCCAAAGCGCTGCGTCGAAGTGTACAACCTGTGCCGCCAAGATGGAGGAGCGGACGGCGGGAGGCGCGATGCCAACGGGCAAGTTGACGTGACGCAGGCCGACCAAAGCTGCCTGCGGTACATCAAGGCAAAAACATACCCCGACGTCGTCCAGCGAGAAGGGCCCGACGCCAAGCGTTACTTTCAAACGTTCGACTACGCTCAGGGAACCAACGCCAACTTTTTGGAGACGAGCCGGCCCACGCAGCACGACTGGGAGAGCGAGTATCGGCTTCGCGCAACACCGACCTGGGAAGGCGCGGACACGCTCGTACGCCCAGGCAAGCGAAACCTGAGACGAAAGTTTGCGGATGACGCGACCCCCGGCGGCAGCGCGACTGCACGCCGGATGACGGGCAAGCGCGGCGGCAGCGCAGCCGGACGTCCGATGACGGGCGATCGCGGCTAGCAGGCTGCCTGCAGCCTGTGATGGGGCATGAGAGCTGAATTGATCGAACCAGTCCAACGGCCAACCGCCGGCTCCTGCATCTCGCAGCCGTGCCGTCGGGAGCGGGCAGAGGCGGGGGGAAGGGATGGGTAAAATACCACGGCCGCCGACGGCCCGACCAAGGGGACACCCCTCGCCTCTGCTGACAGTAAACCTCGTTAGTTACAACCATGGTCGGCGTGTTTGACCTCACGTTTGTGACCGACCAGAGCGACAGCGAGAACCGGGTCGAGGTGCTCAAGGTGCTTCACCCCACCCTCACGCTCGCAGTGCTGGACGACTGCCCCTTGTGCCACGTTGCGCAAGCGTTCTTCGAAGCCGAGCCCAGCGTTCGGCTGCGGGTGCGGCGCGCCCGCGACACCGGCGACCTGCCACCCCCCGGGCGCAAGTCCTCCGCGCGGTCCGCGGCGTTCCCGGCCCTGACCTACCGAGTCGACGGCGTCGATAGGCCCGTGCCGCTGCCCGAGCTGCACGACGGCGCCAAGCCGTCCACGCTCACCCTCCGCCTGCGCCGCCACTTTCGCTGCCAGATCCGCCCCTTGCGCGACCACCAGCGCGACCTGCTGCAGCGCTTCGAGGGCCGCAGCCTGCAGGCCCGGCACACGCCGGCGTTTACCGTCATGTGGCAGATGGGCTCGGGCAAGACGCTTGGGGCAACGTCGCTGCTGGTGGCGCAGCGGGTGCCGCGCAGCGTCGTGGTGGCCAACAACACCAACATCGGGTACTGGGTCGAGCACCTGCGGCTGACGCCCTTTGCGCCGCTGCCCGGCGGGGCGGAGCGCGACGTGGTCCTGCGCGTGACGGTCATGGGCTACGCGGCGTTTCGGCAAGAGTGCGACGCCCCGGGCGCGCTGCGGCGCTGCGACTGCCTGGTGCTGGACGAAGCGCACTACTTTCGCAACCACACCCAGGGCATGCAGATGGCCATGGCGGCGGTGCGCGGGGCCAAGAACGTCCTGCTGCTCACGGGGACGCCGCTGGTCAACGCAGCAGACGACGCGGTCGGGATGCTGGCCCTGACAGACACGGGGCGCACTGCCCGCTGGGAGGCTGAGCACGAGGCCACGGGGACGCTGCCCACGCCGGCTCAGGTGCAGGCGTTCTTGCAGGGCCACGTCAGCTGGTTTGACCCGCGCTTGCATCAGCCCCTGATGTTTGCCCGGCACTACCCCACGCTGGTGGACGAGGTCGTTCGGGTGCCCATGTCTTGGCCCCAGACCCTCGAGTACCTGCTGGGCGTCAAGGCCGTCTGCCGCTTGGGTCCCGCGCAGATCCATCGCTCCAAGAGCAACCGGTACAACTGCTTAACGCGAGCCATCTGCAACGCGCCCACCGACCCAGCGGCCGAGTCGCCCAAGCTGCGCGAGGTCTGCCAGCGGGTGCGCGGGCTGCTCGGCCAAGGGCCGCAGGTCGTGCATTCTTCGCTGGTCGAGTCGGGCATCAAGCGCCTGCACCGCATGTGCCTCGCCGCCGACGACGCTCGGCTCACCGACGCCACGATGGGCATGATCACGGGCAGCACCCCCAACGAGGCGCGCGAGACCATTCGAACGCGGTACAACCGAGGTCGCTTGGCCGTCCTGTTTATCAGCGACGCTTCGCAGTTTGGCCTGGACCTGGTGGCCACCCGCGCCATCCACTTGGTCGAGCCTCACCGCAACCTGTCGACCGAGAGCCAGACCACCGCCCGCGCGACGCGCATGGGCTCGCACACCAAGTGCGACTACAGCACGGTCTTGCGGTTCAAGTACGTCAGCACGTTTCCGAGCGGCGGACCGAGCGCTGGCGAGGTGGCGGCCGTCAAGGCCGCCGCTTTGCAGTGGGACATTGTGGGCCGCGACACGGCCGAGTTTGTCGAGAGCCTTTCCTGGGCCCGCGAGCTTCGCAGCATGGTCAAGGCTGCGCGGGTCACGGTCAACGAGCAGCAGGAGGCGGATAATGTTGACAAGCACGCAGGGCTCCTGCCTTACCTCAAGGCCTACGAGGCCGCGGGGACGGCCGTGGCCGCACCAGCGTGCAGCCGGCCGGCCAAGCGCCGCCCGCCGACCGTCCCGTCCAAATCTTCGCGTGGGCCGCCCGCTCCAAAGAAACGCGCTCCGACAGCGGCTGCCAAGAAGCGCGTCTGACGCGCCCGCGGCTCGGCGGCGATGAGGCCTGCCCGATGGGAGTGATTCGTATCAATTGAAGCAGCATAGGCATGGCGCTCGTCATCACCCAGCGCCGCGTCAGCCTCGTCACGGTGTACTGCAGCTCGCTCCGCTGAATTGGCGCGCCTTCCAGGACCCGGCGGTGGTGGACGCTTGTCCCACATTAGCCCGCTCGCTTGCGCAAGTAGTCCCGCGAACGCAGGTCGGCTTGACGTACAGGCTCGGGCAGCTTGTGCACGGCTGTCATGCAGCAAACCCGGATGGCCGTGTCAAGGCTGACCCGGTGGCCCCGCGACACGTACACGGGGTTGCTGGCGGACTGCACGCAGCGCAAGGCCGCCCCCCACACGTGACCCGAAGCACCAACCAAGAGGAGCGAGTCTCCTGCGGTCAACAACTGGGCTCGAGCTTGCCGATGGACACTGCTTTTGTCGAGACCGTCAATGTGGAGGAGGTTTTTGCCCACTCCGATCTGCGGGCAACCGGGTCATCAGCCACCAGGCAGCCTCGCTGCAACGGAATGGCGAACGAGGCTGCTCACTGTCGGAATGTCGACGAGGACACCAAGGTGGCACGCGAGACCAAAGCCCCGGTGGTGCAGCTCACCGTTGCCATCGACGAGGATTACCTAGGAGTCGGGGTCAGCAAAGGTCGAGCTGGTGAATGCATTCAGGCGTGCTCAACACAGGCTTGCCTGCGGGACTAGGCCTGGGCGAGTGTCTTGAACTTCGCGAACCAAAGCCGCCAAGTGATGCACCTCTCGAAACGCCAAATACCCACTGATGTATGGGGCGGTGAGCTCAACCAGGTTGTGCTTCTCGTACACAACCTAAGCAGCAGTCAACGATCATGCTCGCGCAATGGGCACATTTCCGACGGTCGTACCTTGAGGGTGGGTAGCTCGAGCACCACCAAAGAGGCACAAGCGTTGACGCTGTCGCCTTTGATGAAGCTAATGTCTACGCCCCCGACGAACTGAAGGTCGTCCATCGAGGCGGAGAGGCGGTCTTCAAGCACGAGATGGGCTTTGAGAGTGTCCTGCTCCATCCGCCATTGCTGCTGGAGAGCCTCGGAAGGATGCAGTTGCAAATTGGCCATCGTGGATGCGCTTGCAAAGGAACAGACTGGAATCGGTTCAGAAAGCCGCTTGCCGAGGAGCGAGCGCGGCGTCGGGCCTCTGCAAGGAGCCGCGAGCAAAGTGCGTCAGAGGCAGGTCCGCCTGCACCGTGCCAACCAGTGCGGGGCAGCCGGTCCCAAGAGTGGATCAGAAAGGTAGACGTTTTGTCGGCATTACCCCACCGACCTGCTCCGAACCAGACGCCAGGATGGATTCCCCAAAGAAGTGCCATTTGGCTTTGTGTCACCGCCCATCCGGCCGGACGCGCCGAGCGTCAAAAAATAGGTCGCTGGAGAAGCATCACAACCTGGCACCATGAACCCGAGCGGTCGGCGTCAGTCACTCGCGCGCGGGTCTCTGCCTGGCGTGCCCGTTGCAGGCGCCCAAGAGCTAGACCCCACTCGGTCGGGTTGGCACGGCATGTGTGTTCCTTGCTTGGCCGCGGGTGTTAGCGCAAGCGACGCCCGCAAGTGCTTTGAAAGCGAGGGCTGGACGCACTCTCGACCTTCAGGCAGCGCGAGGTCGAGCCCGATGGCCCCTGTTCGTCCGCGCCTGCGTTTGTGGTACGATTTGCAGCGGAGGGAAGTGAGTTTTCCGCCCGCCACCAAGCCGCCGACAGGCACCCTGCTTCTCGACGCGTACCAAAGCCTGAAGGACGTCGTTGGATTGGAAGTTTGGCGCGTTCGCTCGTACGATGCTGCTGTTCGCGAGCGAGAGCTCGTCCGCTCAGCTGAAGACCGCTGGATCAGGACCCATATGACACTGCTCAGGCGGCTTGACGGTCGAATCGAACAGCTGCTGGCCGAAGAGCAGATTCGAATCTGGAACGGCCACGCTCCGGAGCACTTTTTCCCAGATGACGCTGAAGATGACATCTACTTTCCCGATCGCCTCGCGGCATCGACAACCTATTGACACGGCAGCCTAAAGGGTTCCCAGCGCCGAGCCCCTTGTCTTTGGCTTTGGCGTGCGGGCGACATACGAGGGCCTCGCAAGCGCGTGTGGCTGGGTCGCGTGAACGCGAAAGGTCAATCGATTGAATTGAATTCGATACAGCCGTTGTGCAGCCCCTGCATGTCAGACCCCACATCTCAAGCACCGCCGAGGTAGTAGGTTGGTTTAGGGGTTTACGCAAAGCTGTCCTCGGAGGCAAGACGAAAGGCCGCGCACGACATGCAAGCTGCAATAAGCGTCATGACGACGATAAAGCCCATGTACGTGGCAGCCACCGCGCCAATGGCAGTTGCCCTTGGGCCGTCGCATGTTGCGAGAGGGGTCTGGAACGCCGAGTGCACCGTGAGCGCCGACAACGTAATGCTCACCAACAGGTAGACGGCGGTGTTACACCCGGCCATGTAAAGGGCGCCCTTCTCGCTGGCTGCAACAAACCCACCCATCGTCATGAGCGTGAGGCCAACGGCGCCCGCAATGGCAAAGATCCCAGTGGCAAGGCCAAGGTCTGCCGTCTGTCCGCACTCCTTCTCGAAGACGGCCCCGAGAACGATGAGCGCAATGGCCAACCCAACGATCAGATGCCACTCAGGGTGTGTGCGAGAGTCGTCCCCCATGGTGCCGAGTCAACGCGCGAGTCGTGAGTGGGTGAGTGCCACCCACAGACGCATGGGCTGGCTCCCACCGTTTGAATGACGTCGTTTGAAAGGACAGCCCTGCAAGTCGGACCGGCTCCTCCAACCGTCAGCGACAAGCGCCCGCGGCGGCCCGTCGAGTCTTGGTGCAGAGCAATGACCAGCGTTGCTGCCTGCGCTGCCTCAACGATTTATTTTATGGGCTCCCAGCGCAACTTCCAAACAAGTCAACCAAACCGTCGCGTGTCCGCTGCCATGGCAAGTCCCTACCCGAGTGCTGCCAAGATCGTCCAAGCCCTTGAGCGACTCGTCGAGGAGGAGCAGCAGGACGAAATGTTTTGGCGACGAACTCACCCCCAGGCGTACTTTACCAGCCGCGCGCCTCAAGCCTTGCCGTTCCGCCCGCTACCGTTTGTCGTGATCCAGCACCACTTGCGAGCAGGAGGCATGGACATCGACTTGCAAGCGCTTCAGGCGCTGCTCCATCAGCTGGACGACCCGTACCACCATCAGCGGCACCTCGATCTCTCAGCCGTTGCTCGCGGACGAGCATTGAGCTAAAACTCGGGAGGGACAAGCACTACTGCTCAAGAGCGGCCGGCCAATTTAATTGAAATTTGCGGACCGTAACAACGGCGTCATGGGCTGCTGCTGCTCGACGAGCGACAACCTGTCAATTGCTGAATCGCGAACAGAGTTGGTGGCTGCTTACAACCCCTTGTACTACCCTAGAGCGCACGGCACCTGGGCGACTAGCCCCAGCTCGCCGGGCCTCTACGACTCGGACGCGCTGGCCTTTGCGCATCCCACCCTCGACCCCAGCCTAGAGTAAGCCCCCCCCTCCCGACGGCCGCGTTGTCGAGCGCCCAACGCCCGGCCGGCCTGCCCTTCTAAGTGCTCTTAAACGCTGGGTTGCTCGTGTAGAAGCGGTCGTGGGTGTTGGCCACGGCCGCCGTGCTCGAAGCTGGCAGCTCGAGCTTCCAGCCCTCACTTGCGAGCAGCGAGTGGCGAAGATAGACGAGCTTGTTAAACGCGGCCGGATCGAATTGCGCGAGGTGCTGCTTGCCGTCCGACTCACCAATTTCAGGAACGTAGACAAATATGAACCAATGTAATTCTTCCGAGAAGCACGCGACGTGATGACGTAAGCACGACGCGAGGGGCCTTTCTCCCCGACCCTCATCTACCGGCCCTCGCCTGCGGCCGATGCCGTTTCGCCGGTAGTCACTCCGAGGTCAGTGGTGCTGCTCCAGCTGCACGCGGACGTGCTGTACTTGCTCGAGCAGCGGAAGCGTCATTTCGGTGCTGGTGGCTTTCAAAGGGTCGGGGGTCGGGGGCACGCTCATGGGGGCCACGTGGCGGTTGGGGTCGAGAAACGCCCGAGTGTGCTCCTCTTGAGCAGGATCCATGGACCGCTGAATGGACGCCATCGAGTACCCCATCTTGAGCAAGTGGGTGACCATTGTATGCACGACGCGCTCGTACTGCTTCAGCCGTCGATTGGCCTCGCCGACATCGGCAGTGAGCCGCACGACCTGGTCACGAACGTTGGTCAACGTTTGATGAGCCAGCGAGACGACCGTGCTTGGCGTTCGGGCTCCGGCGTCGCTCGCTTCGAGGTCATCGCACCGACGTCGCTCTGCCTCCAAGCGTTCAACGAGCCGATCCTTCTCTTCGGGCGGAGCCGGAGGCTGGCCTGGGACCGGTGGGCCCTGCAACTCGGCAATGGCCTGTTCCATGCTGACTCGGCGTGCGTCGAGCTGTCGGACGCGAACCCGATGACGCCGAAGCCTTTCCGCCAGCGCAGCCTCGCCTTGTTGAAAGCGTTCGGCGCGGCTGCTGATGGCATCGTGCTTGCGCCGAGCGTCAACCACTAGCGACCAGCTTCGCTGCAAGCGGCGAAGGAGGTCGCCCAAGACGGCCTGGGTGTTGCACACGGGTCCATAAACCCCGTGTCGCTGCCAGTACCGGACCCACTCCGGGTCGCTGCATATCACACTCTTGTCCCCCGCCACCGCCGGCAGCGGGCCGGCTTCACGGCCGCCCGCGTGCTGCTCAAAGGCCCCGCCTGGCGACGGACGGACCGTTTTTGGTTTAGCAGAACGATCGCTTGCGAACGACGGCAAGGTCGCCATGGCCCGGGCAGCACGGCCCCGAGGTCTTGCTCAAATCAGGGTGGCCTCAATATTGTCACCGAGCTCGCGCGAGCCCCTGTGGTCGCCTTTGAAGAGGAGGGGAGACGGACGAACGGGAGAGGAAGGAGAAAGGCTGCGGCCGCGTTGCCTTGCGCTAAAGCCCGCTTCAGGAACGTACTTTCGTTCGCGCGCCAGTTTCGCGCGACGTCAGGGCTGGTGCCGCACGTTGACGTCACGGACTACAAAAGCCGGGTTGCCGCGATGAACCGGGTTCATACCCTTGCCACAAGTTGGGTTCGAGGGCTGAAGCGCCGGCTTTTGCATAGACCGCTATCATGCAGCACGATCCCTTGTGCAGTATATGCCTGAGTCCGACGACGGAACGAACCGCGTTCGTCGCCCCTTGCGGGCACGGCTTCCACCGACCGTGCATGCGGCGTTGGCAGGGCACTGTAGGTCGGGGACTGGCGGGTACCGCTGGGCGCCTGGTTCACGCGTGCGTTTGTAGGGATCCCGAACGTGTCCCGTGTGTCGATTGCCGGTGCCTGAGATGCATTGCTGGGCGCGAGAGGCGTTTACTAGTGCGGCTGCAACGCTGGTCATGATCGGGGCCGTTTCCAAAATTGTCATTTTGGGCGCGGCTTGCCAGCTGATGGTCGCGGACGGACAGGACTTTGAGTTGGGCAAGCAAATCCTGTTTGGGTTTTTCCTCTTGATTCCCAGCGGGACCTGGGTCGCGCACTCGATGCATGCCGCGCTGGATTCGTCTCCGTCGTCATGCGGAATATACCGTGCGATGATGTGGGCGACACTGTACGTCGCTGGCCTCGCGACGGTCCTGACGAACCAAGTGGGAAGCGCTCGAATAATCATGGCCACCAGCGAGCCCGGGGTAGCCCTCCGCGTGGTTACTGCGGCCTCGTGCGTCGCGCTGCTTTGCGTGTATGGCACTGTTGGGCTGCTGCTTGCATTGGTTGTGCAAGTGTGGAACCAGCAAGAGGCCGACCTCGAGGCCGACGCCGACCTGGAGCCTGATGCCGACCTGGAGCCTGATGCCAGCCTGGACGCCAGCCCGGACGCGCTTGACCGTTTTTGGCAGCGGTGGGACGACCTCGACCTGCAGACGGGCCCAGGGACCAACCCGGACGTGCTCAATCAAAGCCTTGGCCCCGAGTCCAGGGTCGACTCCTTGGCCCCGTCACCTCGCGCAGGGCTTTCGCCAGATCCTTCCAGGCAAGGGGCATCGCGATGGCGCCTGCGGGTGCCAAGATACTTTCGACTGCGCCGCCATCAGGACGCCAGCGCTTAGGCCTCGGCCCGGCACTCACCGACCGGTTTCAGATGGGCTTGTTTGGCGTTGGGCAAGAGCGTGAGGCGGTTCGGGCTTGGGCAAGCCAATATATAATTCACCAGAGCGCACTTCAGCAGCAGGTTGCTTGCGTCGCAGCGGACCACGCAGCTTCCAGGGCTCGGCTCGGACCGAGCGATCGGGTGATCTCGAGGTCGTTCGCGAGGTCCGAGTCCCCTTCGGCTTGGCATCGCGCCAGCCGGCGCTCGACAGCCTCCGCCATGGCGCTCTCCAGCGGGGCTCGAAACCCGCGGTCGTGCTTGGCGCTGGCGAGCGCTGTCCGTAGATGGTTCGCTTGCAGGCCCTGCTGCCACTCGCAAGCAACCGCGGGCTGCAGCAGCACGTCCGCCTTGTTCTGCACCACCAGGACGACCGGGTTGCCCACGCACTCCGTCTCGACCGCGGCCAGGCACTGCTGCGCGCGGTCCAAGGCGCTGGACGTCGCGTCGTGAACCACCACGACCACGTCGGCCGTCCGGTAGTACATCGGAAGCAGCGTGGCATAGCGCTCCTGCCCCGCCGTGTCCCACACCTCGACTGTCCACAGCTCGCCGGGCGCCGCAACAAGAGAGGAAAGAGCCGCGCTCGCCGGACCGTCGTCCTCCACCGGAGGCTCGGAGCGGCCAGCAAAGGGGCCCGACTGCGGGACGAGGCGAGCGCGGCGCGCGTCAAACCGCATGGTCAAGCTGCTGTAGGCGCCGCCAATCGTCGACTCTTGCATGTCGCTGAAGGACCCGTGCATGTAGGCGCGCACCAGGCTCGTCTTGCCTACCCCGGACGCCCCCATGAAAACCACCTTGAGCGGGCGGCGCGGCCGCATCGTTCTTGCCAAATGCAACGACCGCACAATTGTCGCCAGTGCGCACCGGGTCCGCCGGGCTGGCCGTCAAAATGTTGCGCAGGAGTTGGTGTACAGCAAGGGGGTTCTGCGCAATGGCATCCCAAATGCCGACCGCGCCGCGGTCGTCTTTTGCGGCCGCCGCCGACCAGGACGACTCGGCTCTGACCGTCCGGACCCGGCTCATGCGATTCGACGTCCCGACCCCGCAAGACTTTGAAGAGGTGAGCGAAATGGGACGGGGGTCCTTTGGCAAGGTGATGCTGATGCGAGACAAGTACAGCAAGAGGCAGTACGCCGTCAAGAGCGAGCCAGCGGACGCCCGCTTGCCTCAGGTCGAGTACGAGTTTCGAGTGTACCGCGACCTGCTCAACATCATGGGGGTGCCCCGCGTGTACCAGCTGTGGAAGCACGATGGCAAGCGCATGCTCGTCATGGAAGCCTTGGGCCCGAGCCTGGACAAGTGCTTGCCGTCCCTGGGACTGACGGACGTGGTCGGCTGGATTGCTCCGCAGGGCATTCGCGTGCTGAGCCGGATGCACCGTAAGGGGTACATCCATCGCGACATCAAGCCGGAAAACTTCCTGACGGGGGTCTCGGGGGTGGAGTCCAAGCAGCTGTACATTGTCGACATGGGGCTGTGCAAGAAGTACGTGTCGCGGGGGGTTCACATTCCCGAGCGCACGGACAAGTCGCTGACGGGCACCGTCCGGTACGCCAGCCGCTACACCCACGCGGGGCACGAGCAGAGCCGGCGCGACGACCTCGAAGCGTTGGGGTACATGCTCATCTTCCTGGTCAACAAGCGCTTGCCTTGGATGGGCATCAAACACGAGGACCGGCGGGAGCAAAGCCGCCTGGTGGGCGACATGAAGGAGTCGCTGTCGCTCGGCGAGCTGTGCAAGGACCTGCCGCTGTGCTTCATGGAGTACATGCGGTACGTCCGGCAGCTGGGGTTTGACGAGGCGCCCAACTACGCCTTGCTGCGGGGTTACTTTGCAGAGGCTGCGGGATGAGCGACATGCAGGGGACGAGGGTGCGACTCGGCTGACCCAGCACAAGGGGGTGGCAGGGCGGGAGGGAAGGGAGCGAATGTCCGTCCGGACTGGGACAGGGCGTGCGGAACAAGAGCGGGGCAAGATCTTGCATTTGCGTTGTATTGGAGTGGGTTTGAGTACCCTGAGATGTAAATTGGCTAAAGCGGGAACGGAAGGCACTACTGCCCAAAGCCGAACCGTTGGAGGGTAGTCCGACTTGTCACTCCCTTGGTCCCCTTGGAGCGCCGTGGTATGCGGTCGTTCCCGCGAACGCCTGTACCCACAGTAGATCTTGCTGTGGAGTCAACGACTTCCAGAGATCAGCGCCATATCGTGCCGGGGCGATCGGACAGGTCCGGCACGTAAAGCATGGCCAACTTGACAGCAATGAGGATCAGGACGTGGACCGGAACCTCAGCGCTACGAGCCCTGCTCCCGACGGCGATCCAATACGCCTGCCGCCGGGAAGCCATCCGCAATGTCATCTCCAGGCCACCCTGAGACGACAGCAACGCGCGGCAGGTATCGATTGGGTCGACGCCTCGGCGGACATGCAGTTGGGGCACGTACGCGTCAGCATTGGTGCTGGAAGACGCCACCTGGTGCGTCTTCAGTAGGAGAACCGCTTCGATGCTCGAGTCCTTGTCAAGCATTTTACAGTCCGGGTTCGTAAGCGGGAACAGGACATACAATGCTTTCAAGGTCTTTCTCAAGGCAGGATCTTGAAGAGCTGATTTCCATCCTTCACAGCGTCTGGTGATCTGAACAAGTTGAACAGGGCCAATGTGCTGGTGGTACGATGTTGCTGCTTGGACGGTTCCCTCGTCGACGATGACCTGCACCGTTGTCGCGCGCAAGCCCATGGCTCGAGACCTACCGCACAGAACGACAGACGCCACGCTTCCCTCGTACTCTCTCCCCCGCTCACCTCGCCGACTCCGGTGGAAGAACCCCTCCTCTCCTGGCGCTGACAAGCACAAGTGCTCTGGTCAAGCGCCCGCCTATATTGCACATGTACCCCTCGCTTTCGAAAACAATTGCCGTCGAGTGCCCCCTCGAGTCATTTTCCTTCCAAACGCGAGCCATGTCCCTTGCAACTATCGTGGCGGAATTCACCTACACGCAGCCCAGTTCGAACGGCCAAGGTCGTCTGTGGATCGTCAGAGTCGTACTGCCGGCATCGCAAGCAACCGTACACACCCACGAAGCCGCCACCAAGCCAGTCGAAGCGCTTGCCTGCCACCTGACGACGGTGGATCACCACGTGCTGAACCGTCGGCTCTTGGAGGCTAGCGCAAGGCTACCCGAGCTCGACGATCGCCTGAAGGACCAGGCTTCCAGCCCGCGCGAGCAGGCAGAGTTCCATTGCGTCGGGTTGGCGTGGTCGAGCCACCCGTTTGACAGCACCAGAGACCTGGAGCAGTGGGCTCGAGTGCAGCGCGGGCCGATCATTATCGCATTATCGGCCAAGGACTTTTACGCTCGCCACTGGCAAGACTTTGAACCCTCGTCCTCATGCGCTGGGGTCACGGCCCAAACACTCGACGACCTGTTCTCGCTGCAGCGTTGCGACGACCCTGTGCACGGCAGTGGCAACGCTCAAGACTGCCTTGTTCGCGCAGGCTGTGACTTTCAACATCGACATCACAATCGCCTCGTGGAGGAAGAGCTTGACGCCATTCTGCAAAGCATTCAAGAGACCGAAGATCAGCTGGCACGCACTGCGCAACAGGTTGCCTGGTTTGATTGACTGAAAAGAGATGCCCCTGCCCTCTTCAATAAATTTATATACGTGATTCAATGGCTGTTCGAAATAGTGACGAACCATTTGCGCTGCTTTTCGCTCGACAAACGGCTCAATTGGATAAGTGTGCGGTGTCGCTACCATCGACGTCGCGGGCTTTGCCTTGACGCCGCTTCGGACACTCTCGCTGCTCGTTGTTCTTCGGAACGAGTAAGTCTGCAGCACCGTCGTGGACGCCCCTCAGGGTAGCTGCAAGAAAAGCTGCTTGGCGGCAAGCTGTTGCGACTGCCGCTTCGTGGCAGCAAATCCCTGTCCCGTAAGCTCACCGGCTCTCTCACTGTGCAGCCTCGCGCGCGTATCCCATCCGGCAACCATGCCTCCAGAGACGCGCGGCACGCTCGTGTAGCTGGGCAGGGCCCAGCCGTCGCGCTGGCAACGCTCGTTGAGAGCCCCTTTGTGGTTATGGGTTCGATACGCGGGCGCGGGGGCCGCCTGTGCACCGCCCGGAAGCCCCAAGCCTTGCTCAACGACCGAGGCTGGCGCCGGTGCTGACGAAGCACCTGGCGGCGATTGGCAGGGCGAGGTCTCTGCTTCCAAGTGCTTGATGGCGGATGCCAGGGTATCGTACAGGTCATCCCCAACCCCGGTCTGCGTCCAGCGGTGGAACGGAACACTCAAATAAATCATGTCCAAAGCATGCGAGGCCTCTCCGCTGTGAGAGAAGAGCGTGAACGTGTAGTCCCACCCTTGCCGCGCCGTCAGCTCGCGCAGGCGCCGTAGCATCTGAAAGGCCATGCTTCCAAATGGGAGCTGAAATGGCTCGGTCGAGCGGTTCGTTGCCCCCCGGGAGTTTTTCGTCCAGCGCCCTGCCGGCGCAGGAGCCGCCAGTGAGGGAGCGCGGCTCGGCGGCTTAGGCCGCGGGCTCGGGGTGAGTGACTGCCGCGGCGCGCTTGGCGGACCCTCGCCCGCCGCTGGGGCCGCAGGCCGTCTTGGTCGGGCTTGGAACGCTGATGGCGGCTTGGTTCCGGTCGTCCTGGAAAACCGCTCGCGCCGCCTTGTAGTCAAACGCCGCGAGGTCAAAGTCGGGCGCTCGCCGCGCCAACGCGGCGAGCTCGCCTTGCCCGCTCAAACCATCAAACAGGCCATCGAGCGACCCGTGCTGCTGCACGAGCTTGAGGGCCTTGACAGGGCCGACGTTGGGAAGGCCGCGAGTGCACGTAAAGTCGCACCCGCACGCGATGCAGAGGTCGACCAGCTGAAGCTGCGTGATGCCCAACGCCGCCCGGACCTCGGCGGTCCGGACTAGCTCGGCGCGCGTGTGGGCCGTGTCGGGGCGCCGGAGGATGGCCACTGCGCCAAACGGCAGCGCATCGCTGTCGTCCGTCATGACAAAGTCCACCTCGCCCTGCCGATTGAGCTGCGAAGCCAACTGCTCGGCCTCGGCGCACGCGACGTGGTACGTGACCCCTTCGGCTTGCAGCCACGCCATGACGGCTTCCAGGTCCCCGGGAGTGTACCCTTGCCGCTTTTCGTCCGCCTTGACCTGGGCCGCCTCTCGCCGGACGATGTAGTCAATCACGTTCTCCACCCCGACCCGCCCGGACGGCGCGCTGGGCGCGGGTGCGAGCGCGCCGTCCGTCCCGGCCTGCAACCGCACAGCGTCCGCCTCGTCCAACGCCACGGCAACGTCGCGGGGCACGGCCAGGTGCTCGACCAGGGCCGCTAGCGCACGGAGGTCGCAACCGATGGGAGCCCCGTCCTCGGGCACCTGTGCCGCTGGCGCCTCCAGCTCGGCCAGTATGGCGCGCCGCTGGTGAGCGTTGACTTGGAGCGCCGCGGCAGCTGCGGCACGCCGCCGGTGCTCGTGCACCTTGGCCGCCTGCTTGGGCCCGTCGAACACGTACGTGGGAACCATCCCGTGGCTCTGAAGGTGCCGAACCTGGCGCTTGACCCCTTCGACAACGCCAACATCGCCCATCCGCCAAGCGTAGATGGCAAAGTCAATGGCAACCGACTTGCCAGCCAACGTGCTCAGGTTGACCGTCGTAAACACGCCGGGATGCTTCTTGCGCAGAAAGCTCCACAGCCCGACCACTCCCATAGCGCGCAGGCGTAGAAATGCTCTCATTTTCGGTGGCGCGCGTTCCTCAGGCACCCCTCCTACCTTCTCGCGCCTGCTCACATGCCCCTGCTTGGCCAACGCGAGCAACCACTCCCTTGGCGCCGGCGATGTGCTCTGGCAGCCATCGGTGCGCGCGGCTTGACGCGCTCCCCAACCCCCGCCGCGCCCGGCGCCAACGGCTGCTCAGGGTCCCCGCCACCAACGCCGGTCAATCGGCGGCTCCCACCCTCGACGCCCAAAAGCCCGCCGGCAACGCCGCTTGAGGTGGAATCGCCCTTGCCGAGCCTCCCATGGCTGCCGCCGGTCTCCAGCGGAAGACCCACCGTGCCCTTGCCGAGCCAGCCCTTGGCCCGGGACCACCCAACTCGGGGCATGAAGGGCATTAGTTCGCAGGCCCGCAAGGCCAAGGGGCGCAAGCTGCAGCAAATGGTGGCGACCCGCCTCCGCGACACGTTTCCGTCCCTGCAGGGCAACGACGTGCGGTCGCTGAGCATGGGCGCGGCGGGCGACGATCTCATCCTGTCCACGGAAGCCCTCTTACGCATTCCCTACAGCTTTGAGATGAAGTGGCACGAGACGCTCAACTTGTGGAGCGCGCTGGCTCAGGTGGACGCGCGCCTCTCGAGCACCGCAACGTACCCTGCCGTGGTGGTCAAGAAGAGCCGCCAAGAGCCTCTGGTCGTGCTGCCCTTTGGTCACTGGTGCAACCTGCACTGGTACGCGGCAACCCCTCGCCCGCCCACGTGGGCGGCTGCCAGCGCCGCCGACCCAAGCGAGCCGGTGGCGCCCATGGTGGGCTTTCTCGACCTGGTGCCTCCCGAGGACCCAGCGCCGCAGACCAGCGCGGCGCTGGCGCGTGCCGTGCACGCGACCATGAGCCTCGCCCGCCGCCAGGCGACCGAGCCTGCCGTTGCCGCGCACGACGGCCTTGCTGTGAGGCTGCCGGCCGTGGCTGCTCGCCAGGGGGTGGCAGGCCTTCCTCGCGCGCGCGTGACGGTTCGGTTGCAGCGCCAATTGAACCTGTGGGCCACGTGGCCGCCGCTTGCGGCACAGGCGCGGGCAGACGCTGCGTCGCCGGCCTTGGTCTTTTGTCGCGGACCAACCTCTGAAGGCCCCGTGTTTGTGGTGCTGCCGTACGACCAGCTGTTTCATCTCCTTCGGAGTCGATGGTGCCACTTGCGCTTACACCGCATGAAGCGCCTTGACGCCGAGTTGGCGTCTGAACATGACCCAGCCCCCATCGCAATGACCACTTGAAGCAAGAGGCATCCTGGTGGTGCAGCACCAAGCACGAGTGTAGTACCTTTCCGTCTCGTTGCCTGCTCGATCTTGAAGCACCGGGAGATGAGTAAATGGCGTTGTTTCAGTAGCGTCATGTCAAAGCAATGAGCACTCTATTTATAGATATTTTATCCACGCAGCCTTTTCAGAGGTACTTGTACAAAGCTCTCCTGACGTGCGTTGGCAACCAACTTGAACTAAGCGACGACACACCGGCACGAGGTCTTCCGTCCAGCCCCGCGCGCCGCCAAGGGTTCAACCTCCTTGAGTAACTCCAGGGCAAGTATTGCTTGCCACGCTTCGGGACAGCTTCCTAAGGATGGGCACGCCACGAGGAAGGCGCTGACGGCCGTCAACATATTGCATCGGTGGCGCATGTACAGTGCGCTCGGTTCGGCGCAGCGGAGCCATTGGAGCGTCACCTTCAGCCGCATGACCCGCTCGGCGCTCGCGCGCCGCACGCCACATGCATTGATCAGCACCTTGCCTGCCCGTCCCTTGATGAAAAAGGCGAGCGGCTTCCGATCGCAGGCTTCGCTGGAGAACACATCCATCGGATAGTCGAGCGTGTTGGAAGGTGGTGTCCAATTCACCACGTCCGCCCGGAGCCGAGTCCAGAGAGCCGCGTTACCCCGGGTCTCGAGGTACGCAATGCGAGGCGCCGCGGCGCTCTCGCACCACAGGCCGGTGGGCGCCTGGTCCACGTCTTGCGTAACAACAACAGGAAAATGCGCCATGAGCCTTGTCCGCTTGCCAAGGAGACGGAGAGGGACGCGGAACGGTTCTTTTGTCGCCAGTGCTCCAACCTCGAAGGAGGCTCCGACACCGAGTCGCAGGCTCCGCAGGGTCGGGGCGTTGGGCGCGGCCAACGCGTACCGAGCGAGCCACGTGGCGTCATTGCCGCAGTCGGTGACGGATACGTCGTTCAACGACGCAAACCACCAAGGGTCGCACCCATCCGTGCCGTTCAACACCAGGCAGGCCACGTGCATGGTTGACAGCCCGGTTTGGCGCAGCAGCTCGCCACCTCCGGGCGATGTCACGATAAGCTTCATCCGCACAGGGCCGTTGGTGGGCAGAGGCACGACGGGAGGTTGTGGTGAGCAGGGTGATCGGTTCACCCCCGCAACTTCTAGCACTTGCAGGTGGGGAGCCAACGTCGCGAGCGCGCGTCGGGTAGCCACCGTCATGTAATGGGTGTTCAGGAGGATACGAAGGCGAAGCGGGTGTGCTTCGCACGACGGGGCCATGCTCACGAGCTTGGCAAGGTGCAACAGCGTGTCCTCGCACCCCCGGGGTTCGGCCGTGCGGATGCTCCACCACATGTTATGTTGTGCTTCCAGAAGACGCGCTGGGAGGTCGTCCATCAACGCATATTCCACGGACAAGGCGAGGGCAACCGCAGACACCGCTGCGAGAGCGAACTGCGTACTAGAGCTACAGGAAGCACACCAACTCGACCGAATGGTCATCAGCCAGATAAACGACATGGCCCCACAAGCATAGCAAACTCCATTTCGACCGGCCCTATCCACACTGATGCCAGACGAGGTTTGCCGAGCCAGGTGACGCGCCACCGCGATGCCCCCATGCAAACCGATGAAGGCCGTTGCCGTCGGAATCCAGAACCACATGACTTGATTTGTCTTTTCGAGTTGCCCTTGACGTTGTGGAAAGTGACGTCTTCAAGACGGCAGACGACGTCTACTCGAGCATGACAGCGTCACCGTCATCGTCGGGCGCGACCCAGGCGAGCGATTGTCCGAGCTTTCTGCCGGACCACGGTTCCTTCTGAATTTCGGACCAGAGCCTCTGCACACAACTGCTCTACGGTTTAGACCGAAGCGTCAGCACATCGACACCCCGTGTTCCACGCAATCCTCTGAGGTTGGACGTCTGCGAGAATCCAGGCCACAAGCACCGACTGCCACACGTCAAAGCTTCTTCCTGAGACCGGGCACGCCACGTGCGAGGCGCTAACGGCTGTGTAAAGAGTCCGTCGATCACGCTGATCCATTATCGTTGGTTGACGATAACGGTTCCATTGCAGCGTTGTGTAAAGCCGCATCAGCCGATGGGGGCTTGCTTGTCGCAGGCCGCAGGCGCTTGCCAGCGTCGCAGTCACGCGGGCATTGACGATAACGACGAGCGGCTTTTGGCTACAGTCCTTGTCCGGGAGCATGTCGAATGAAGGCCGAGCCAGGTCTCCCATTTCCAAGTGAAGCACGTCTGGCCGAAGCCGAGCCAACTGAGTCGGTAGATCCGTGCTGTCCTGGGTCTGAAGAAACGCCACGCGCGGGGGAAGGCTTTCTCTCACAGCCCCAGCGGGCGGTGGGACCTTGCCTTGCGGAACGATGTAGGGTCCATATAGCGTGAGCTTGGTCTGGTTGCCAACCAGGCGGCGAGGGATGTGGAACGGGTCGCCCTGCCATGGCCCCGCCGGCGCCCCAAGAACGACATAGCCAAGCTGCAGAGTCTCCAGGCGCGGAGCGTCTGGTGTGGCCGCCGCGTACCGGGCAAGCCAAGTTGGGTCACTGCAGTCGGCGAACGAAACCTTCTTCAACGCCGAAAATTCCCGAGGGTCACACGCGCTTGCGTCAGCGTCTACCGTCAAGCAGGCTACATGCAAGGTGGACAAGCCAGCTTGTCGCAGGAGGCGACCTGCTGCGGCCGACTTCACCATTAATTTCGTCTTCAAGCCGAACTTGACGAGGGGCGGCGCCCTCGGCGCGTACGAGGAGACGGGTGGGGCAATCACCTCGCGCCCGTTCACGTCAAGAACATGGATGTGAGGGGCCAAAGCCCGGAGTGCGGCTTGAGCCGCGCTCGTGAGATCATAGGTATTGAACCAAATTCGCAGACGGAGCGGGTATTTGTCACAGGACGGTGTACGGGCCATGAGACTGGCAATGTAGAGAAGATCGTTCTCGCACTTCCGAGGATTGGCAGTGTTGAGCGACCACCATTGGTAGCATTCTGCTTGCCAAAGCCGCCTAGGTGGCCTGTTGGCCGTAAGGCCCATTGCCAGTGCGACCACTCCCGCAAGGGTAGCCGTGTTACCCGTGTTGTGGTGGAAGAGGCACAGGCTCGACCACCCCGTCAACACGCCGGGGAGCAACAGGGCCGCAGCCGTCAGGCATGCATTATTCGCCCAATAAAGCGCAACGCTGCTTGTGGCAAACGGAACCTGCCGACCCAGGTAGCATCCAAAAGCCAGGCCAGCGTACGCACCAGCGAACCACTCGACCACAAACCAGCAGACGCCCATGGCTTTACGGGCCGAGAAAGTGATGCCTGTTCCAGGCTGCAAGCGAACCGCGTTGGTCAATGACCTCATGTCGTGCACACAAAGACGGGCGTTTGACGACGTGCGATTGACGTCAACAAGAATCCTAAATTGACGTTTGAACAACAAAGGCCCAACCCCGCCATCGCCAAACGCGCAAGCCAAAGAAGACGACGGCTGCCCGAACTTGTCATGTATGGCCAGCGCAGGACAGTGGGCGAGATCCATGTCTGCCGGCCGTTGCCGTCGGAATCCAGAACCACATGACTTTGCTTTGTCTTTTCGAGTTGCCTGTGAGGTTGTGGAAACTAACATTCTCAAGACGGCAAATGACATGTGCTGAAGCATGGCGACGTCATCGTCGGGCGCGACCCAGGCGAGCGATTGTCCGAGCTTTCTGCCGGACCACGGTTCTTTCGGACCAGAGCTCCTGCATACAACTGCTCTCCGGTTTAGACCGAAGCGTCAGCACATCGACACCCCGTGTTCCACGCAATCCTCTGAGGTTGGACGTCTGCGAGAATCCAGGCCACAAGCACCGACTGCCACACGTCAAAGCTTCTTCCTGAGACCGG
>Ga0307981_1001222_pt1 | contig 23669 bp, 21 predicted proteins | sample OrgLakmetagen987_FD_201849 | JGI IMG/M metagenome (GOLD analysis project Ga0307981, IMG submission 201849) | Saline water microbial communities from Organic Lake, Antarctica - #987 | ecosystem: Environmental > Aquatic > Non-marine Saline and Alkaline > Saline | place: Antarctica: Organic Lake... | reverse complement strand
CTCTCTGCGGTTAAAAAAAATCCGTCGTATCAGCCGCCGTTACTGGTTGTCATTCCGGTTGTCATTCCGGCTGCGCTTTTCCCGCAAAGACCGCGCCAATGATCAGAGCTGCGCCGATGGCGAGCCGCACAAAGTCTGTCGCGGTAGTGCCTTCGATTTCACGAAAAACAAAAAGCGAGACAATGATTGCTGTGGGCACGACCGCATTATTGCAGGCGGCGAGTACGCCGGCGGAGCAGCGTCCCGCACCTTTGTTCCAGAGAAAGAATCCGAGGCCCGAAGCGACCGCTCCCAGGTAGAGGATAAGCATCCACTGTTTCCATGTGGCTTCCAGGAACTCGCTGGGTGCTGGTGAAATTATGAAAGAGGCGAGTAGAGCGACCAAGGCGCCTCCGGCATATAAATAGCCAAAGACCTCGTGGTCCTTGACTGCCTTCCGCGCTCGCTTCCAATCCCGATATGCGATTTGGCCAAATGCGAAGGCGAGGCCGGAGACTTGCATCAGGGCAAAGCCAATCCAAATCGAGCCGGACTCGCCAATTTTGGCTTTGATGACCGAAGCGCCGGCTACGGAGAGTAGGGCGGCGAGTAAATATCGCGAGTGGAACTGCCTCTGCCTAATGTCGTGAATCAAGACCACATAAAGCGGAGTGAGGACAGAAAACAGTGCGACAAGGTGCGACGGGATAAAGCGAAAGGCCGAGAGGTAACAAATATACATGATGCCAAACTGCACCGCCCCGATTCCTATTAGATGAAACCGCTCTTTTTCAGGAATACTTTTCGGCCGAAGGAAGGGGATGAAGATGAGGAGGGCGACCGCCAGGCGAATGCCCGCGATAATCAGCGGGTCCAAGCCTTGCAGCACGTTGCCAATCAGACCAAAGGAGAAGGCCCAGATGAGCGTAGTTATTAGCAGGTAGGGCATTGCGCTAAGGTCGAATGAGTGATGGCTGATGACTGATAAGTTAGTCCTGTATATTCTTAGCAATCAGCAATCAGCAATCAATAATCAGTAATCAATGTCACCAGCTGTAGCGAACACCGGCAGAATATTGGTCGCCGCGGCCTGGGGTTCCGGGCACGTCTTCGAAGTCTTCTTCCCAGATATTTTCCCCGGCGAAGAAGATCTCGAGGTCTTCGATTTGCGGAGGATAGAAGCTGACGCCGATGTGCGTAAAGATCGCTTTGTCATCGCTGTTGCGTAGCGCGTTGTCCTCCTGGCTGCGCCACTCGTTATCAATGCGCAGTTCGACCCACTCGAAGGGCCGCCAGATGCCGCCGAGCGTAGTGCGGTGGTTCGCGTAGTTCAGCGCGTAGAAGCTGGCGTCGACTAGATTTGAGCCGTAGTCCTCATCCTTATCAAGATAGGCGTAGCTGGCGATAAACTCGAAGTCTCCTATTTGCTTAGTGGCAATAAGCTCGATGCCAAATGTCTCGATGTCGACGGGATTAGCTGTGCGTGAACCGGGAAGAGTGCTGTCGAAAGTCCAGTCGGTGAGATCATCGTCCCAGCGGTGGAAGACTGCGGCGGAAAGGCTCCAATTGACCTGATCGATCTCGAATCCAATTTCCAGATTCTGGCTGATTTCTGTGTCGAGATTCGGGTTGCTGGCAAAAAGCCCTACGGTGCCGCCTCCGATTGCGGTATAGCCAACGACTTGACTGGTCTCCGCGTAGGAGAGGTAAACGCTCTTCGAGCTCCCGTCGCGTTCCTCTTTTTTCCAAGTAATGTCAGCGATAGCGGAGAGCTCTGAATCGTTGCGATTCGTGTCGAAGTAGCTGGCTCCCGCTCGGGTAGTGAGTGTGGCTCCGGAGTCGAGTGTGATCTTGTATTCCGGCAGCAAGCTGAACTTAGCGTAGTTGCGTGAGGTGAAGTTGTTCTCCAGTGTGGTGGATTCGATGTCATCGGCAGCAAATTGGCCTGAATAATTGAGTGCAACAGCATCATTCAACTCATGTTTCCCAGATAATGCGCCCGAAGTGACTTGGGTTTCATGAGTCGCTGTGAATATGGCAGGGTTTTCTCTTGAGAAGACATAGAAATCGCTGTGTCGCCTGAAATAACCCGTGAATTCAATAAAACTTGAGTCGTGATAATTTTGGCGGTGGTTCAGAAGGAAGAGCCGGGTTTTTAGGTCTTCGGTTTCATTAAAGCCAGCGGGTGAATACATGCTGGTCCAGCCAAAGAACTTTTCTTGATAGCCCGCGAAAAAATCTGTCTGAGAATTCGGGCCGATCAATTGAACTCGCCCTGAGCCACGTGAGAAATCATGATCACCGAATTTAATCGTGCCATCACTTTCAGAGCATGAGTATTCCGCTTCCACGCCGAGGCTCCATTTGCCCGAGTCGCCCACCGGGGTAGCCCAGCCGTGGTGCAGGCGCTGGAAGTTCAGATCGTGATCGCCACCGCCGATCGTTGCGCTGCCGCCGTTCTCGATGACCGACCAGCCATAGCTGATGGTGCCGATCGTGCTGTTAAAGCCATAGAGCGCATTGTCGGCACCGGTAAAGACTTGGTAGGGTTCGAGCATCTCGGGTGCGATGGGCAGTTCCGCGAAGTAGTGGCCGGTCTGCGGATCTATTAAGGTCGCACTGCCCACGCGGATACCGGTGTTTTCAAAAATGCCGCCGCGGATCGTGATATCGCCTTGCGCCTCAGCCATGTTGCGCGACTGCAAGTCCACCCGAGGGTCAAACTCCAGCGTCGAAACCGGCGTGGTGTAGGTCGTCGCTGAGCGCTCGTTGGCTGTCTCCTGCGTGTTGAGAACCAGCGTCGGCAGTTGCAGAGTGGCCTCGTCGTATGTTGCGGGCGCTTCCGCCGGAGCAGCCGTGCAACGTAGCGCGATTCCAGCCACAAGCGTGAGTGTTCGAATCTTGATCTTCATGGTTAAGCGAAAACAAGATTTAGGAGCGGCATCAAGTGTTAAGTAGAAAATCATTTAGCTTAATAATTGAGACTAAATGTTTTGTTTGATCCGCGAAGACGGGGCGCGGACATTTCTGTCCGCCAGCCTGATGGCATTTCGTGCGGGCTCGGTCCTTGGGATGGTCTATCGACAAGGCTGAGTCATGTCGGGGATGAGTCTCTGCTCTGGCTGGTTGCGGGACAGGAATGTCCCGGCTCCGATTGATTTTGGCTTACTTACAGGGGAGCTTCGGATCGTTGGCGAAGAACGCTTTAAGCTTTGCCTCGGCGAGGGCTGATTCTTCGGCGGTTAGTTCTTGGTATTTCCGTGAGTAGCTCCAGCCGTAGCCCCAGCGATACCAGTTCTTGAAGTAGGGGCTGCCACCCATGCGCACGCCGAGATACATGGCTTCGGCGAGTTTTGCATCGCCGGTCGTTTCAAGCACGCAGTCGCGCAGCGCTTCGTCGGCCGCCAGTCGCTGAGCTTCAGTGCCGCCTTTCCAGTAAGCGATATCGTGCTGGAGGCAGCATGCGCACCAATCATCGGCGTTGATCATTGAACCGTCCGGGAAGAGGGAGCAGCCGTCGCTGGTGAAGTCGCTGAGCTCACCTGCTGGTTTAAAAGGAACTACATGATAGATGATCACGCTCATTAAAAGTGCGACAGCAGTGAACAGCACGATTCGTAAACTAGGTTTCATTTGAGTGATCGGTATAGGAGAGTGGATGCTAACACTTTATGGCATACCTTCAGCAAAAGGGATTCTCGATTTTCATGGAACCTAAAGTTCGGCCGTGCTGAAGATCTTCTGTGTATAACACTGGTGCCCCCGATTCTATGGCTGAGGCAACGATTAGTGCATCATAGTATCGATATTGCGCCTGTTGATGTATTTCAGTCGCTTTTTCATAAAGCATACATGTGGGCAAGATCTGGCATTTAGGCCAGAGCACCATTGCAATAAAATCCTTCAAGAAGGAAGGACTGACGGGTGTCGCAAACCGGTGCAACGCAACTGAGCTAAATTCTTGAATAACCTGCCAACTAATTACCCAATCTTTATCTATATCCAGCAACTCTCTCGCCTGTGCTTGCTTTTTGGGTGCACTTTTATCGAAGGCATAGACTACAATATTTGTATCTAAAAAATATTTAGCGCTCATTCATTTCCTCTCGGGTAAAGGTGCCGCCCGCATCGTATTCTGCCATTTCTTCAAATACGGCATCGACCTGTTCTCGCCGATGCTCCCGCTGAGCGATGTCATCCAACCAATCGCGAAAAAGGGCATTTAAGGTTGTTTTTCGAGCACGAGCTTCCGCACGTGCAAGCTCGATCACTTCTTCATCAGCGCTGAAGGTTACATTTTTCACAGCACGAAACTCGTGTGCACGGGTTTCGTGGTCAAGCAGAAATGGTAGTATCTTAAGGCTAAAGTAGTAGCGACTTTAGTCGCTATCGGGCATATATAAAGCGGCTGAAGCCGCTTCTACTGACGATTTCAACCTTGATTAGCGCCATTCTGGTCAGGCGATCACTTGCCACGTACTTCGAGGGCTTCGAGCTGTTCGTAGCCTTCTAAAATTTGGCTTTCAAGTGTTTCAAGTTTTTTGGCGTCGCCGGATAGATCGCTCTCCTCGTTTTGATAGTAGTCTGCGGAGGCCATTAGAGCGGAAAGCTGCTCAAGTTTGGCTTCCATTTGCTCGATTTTTTCAGGCAGATTTTCAAGCGTTTCACGTTCTTTATTGGTCAGCAGTTGTTTTGTAGACGTGGAGGGGGCAGCTTTTGTTTTTTGCTTTGCAGTCGGCTTGTTGCGGTCGGTCTGCTTCGCCAGCCATGCCTCGCAGCCACCGATCTGCTCTTCGATCTCGCCGTTGCCTTCAAGTGCGATTGTGCTGGTGACGACGTTATTGAGGAAACTCCGGTCGTGGCTGACCATGAGTAGGGTGCCGTTATATTCGAGGAGTCGCTCTTCGAGAAGTTCGACAGTTTCGATATCGAGATCGTTCGTCGGCTCATCGACCACCAGCACGTTTGAGGGTTGGACGAAGAGCTTGGCGAGTAGGAGGCGGGCACGCTCGCCGCCCGAGAGCTTGGTGATCGGTGAGCGTGAGGTGTGCGGGGTGAAGAGAAAGTCCTGGAGGTATGAGAGGATGTGGCGGGGCTTGCCGTTGATATTGACCATTTCGCCCGCGGGGTGAACGTTTTCGGCGACGCTGAGTTTCTCGTCGAGCTGATCGCGGTGCTGGTCAAAGTAGGCGACTTCCAGCTTGGTGCCGTGGGTTACGGTGCCCGCATTCGGCTCGAGCTTTTTCAGCAGAAGGTTGAGTAAAGTGGTCTTCCCCGAGCCATTGAGCCCGACGATGCCGATTTTATCGCCGCGCCAGATGGTGGTGCTGAAGTTTTTGATGAGCGGTTGCTCGCCCCATGAGTAGCTGATATCGTCGATCATGATGACTTTACGGCCGGAGAGTTGTGCATCGCTGAGGTCGAGTTTGGTCTTGCCCTGGATGTTGCGGCGCTCGGCGCGCTCCTCCCGCATTTTTTTAAGTGAGCGGACGCGGCCTTCATTGCGGGTGCGGCGGGCTTGGATGCCTTTGCGAATCCAAACCTCTTCTTCAGCGAGCTTCTTATCGAATACCGCTTGTTGTTTGGCCTCACCGGCAAGCAGCTCAGCTTTGCGCGTCAGATAGGTGTCGTAGTCGCACTCCCAGCGCGTTAATTGCCCCCGGTCCAAATCAAGAACTTTGTTAGCCACGCGCTGGATGAAGGCGCGGTCGTGCGAAACAAAGAGCAGGGCGATGTCGGCCTTGCGTAGAAACTCTTCGAGCCACTGGATGCCGGGAATGTCGAGGTGATTGGTCGGCTCGTCGAGTAGTAAAATGTGCGGCTCGGCCGTGAGGGCGCGTGCCAGTAGGGCTCGGCGCTTGTTGCCTCCCGAGAGTGAACTGAACTCCAGTTCGCCGTCGAGTTCGACGCGGTCGAGTATATTTTCGACTTTGTGCTCAACCGCCCAGCCGTCGGTCTGGTCGAGTTCGTGCTGTAGGTCGTCGAGCTGTTCGGCGATACCTTCGTCGTCGGGGTGTTCGCCAATCTCGTGGAGCAGGTGGTGATATTTTGCAATTTTTTCGGCGGCCTTACCGAGTCCCTGCGCGACGATTTCAAATACAGTGCCTTCCAAATCAGCCGGCACCTCCTGGTCGAGTTTGCCGACGCGTAGATTTGGAATGGCTTCAACCTCACCTTTGTCCGCCTGGATCTCTGAGTTCAGAATACGCAGCAGGGTGGATTTGCCTTCGCCATTGCGACCAAGGAGGCAGATGCGCTCGCGTTTGGCGATGGTGAGCCCTGCATTATCGAGAAGTTTTGGGCCGCCAAATGAGACGGTAAGGTTGCGGTAGCTAAGAAGCACTTAATTTAAGGAGTTATGAGAAGAATGAAGAATTAGACCGTCCTGGTCGGGACGTTCGCCAAAGAGTGCCGAGAGTGATGGACGAGTGGTTTCGTAAGTCTATCATTTTCTCAGTGTTCCGGTCGAATAACGATGCTTGTCGTGCGTCCGGATGATCGAGTTAATAGGTCATGTTTCGCTATACAGTGATCGCAGTTGGGAAAATGAAGAATCGGGCCTTGGCCAGGCTATGTGATGATTTTTCGAAGCGGTTGCAGCGGTCCGGCAGCTTTGAGATCGTTGAACTCAAGGATAGCACGGTAGAGGACGAGGGGGCGAAAATCCTCAGCGCGCTTGAGAAGCGCAAAGGTGCCCGCGTCTATTGTATGGCCGAAGAGGGTAAGGTTCAGAATACCGCGCAACTGGCGAATGATTTAGGTGCCTTGCAGGGGCAACCTGCCATATTTATAGTGGGCGGGGCTTACGGTCTTAGTGATTCAGTGAAGCAGCGCGCTGACGTCCTACTGTCGCTCTCGCCGCTCACATTTACCCATGAGATCGCGCGAATGCTGCTGTGCGAGCAACTCTACCGGGTCGCATCGATTCAAAGTGGTTCGAAATATCACCACGAATAGAGATCTAAAACCAATCCGCCGGATCGAGTTTGTAGAAACTTTGCAACTCAGCATAGAGTTTCGGCTGCTTCTTTTTCATCTGGCGGGGTTTTTCCAGGAAAGTTTCGGTGGCGACAGCAAAGAATTCACCCGGATTTGTTGCGCCATAGGCATCAAGCAGGGTTTTCTTCCCGCGCTGAACTCCATCGATGAGCAATTCACAATGCACGGCGCAGACATTGGCCCAGGTTTGATACGCTTCTTCACTGGCGAGCAGGGGCACGCCATCGGTGTCGCCGTCGAGTGAGTCAAGTTGATGCGCAAACTCGTGGAAGGTGACGTTGTGACCATCGAAGATATTATCAGCGCCGTTCCTGACTGAGTTCCATGACAGAATGACGGTGCCATTCTCCCAGGACTCACCAAGGCATTTAACTTTACGCTCGATGATGGTTCCTCCGGGGCCTGCAGAGGTGCTGTTCGAGACAAAGGCAGATGGATAGAGTAGGACGCTATTAAGCTTTGGGTAGGGTGCGCCCTCCTGGTTAACGACTAGGATGCAAGCCTGTGCGGCAACCGACAGTATAATTTCGTCATCGAGCTCGAGGCCTCCGCAACCCTCGAAGAATGTGCTGCGAATGAACTCTGCTATCTTATCATGCAGCTTTTCGCGTAAATCTTCCGGCAAGCGTTTATAGATCGGAAGATTATCCTGCAGGATAGTGATCCATTCATCTTTAAAGACCAGGGGGACTTCTTCCTTTTCAAAAAATGCTCTAAGTCTATCCCAGATGCCCATGTTTGTAGATGTAGTATTGGTAACAGCCTAAATAAATGGCACCGGCACGTATGCTTGCCCGAGCACCTTGCTGGAATCCGCCTCAAGCCAGCGGTCAAGGACACTGCCGTAAACACTTCGGAAGTCGGTGCTAAACTTCAGGTCCTTGTTGTGTTCTAAATTGAGGTCCGGTGCATTGCCGTAGAGGCCACTATTGATTTTTTTACCCATGACGAATAGAGGGGCAGCCGTGCCATGATCGGTGCCGGAACTACCGTTCTCTGAAGGGCGGCGGCCGAATTCGGAGAATGTCATGGTCATGACTTGGTCGTCCTTTTTGTGTGCAGAGAGGTCTTTCTGAAATGCGTGCATGGCTCCAGAGAGGTCTGCGAGCAGTCGTGCGTGCTTGTATGCCTGTCCGGCATGGGTATCGTAGCCACCTTGCGAGACAAAGTAGACGCGGGTCTCCAGGTCTGCATGGATCAGAGCGGCCACACGCTTGAGTGATTGCGCGAGATTATTATTCGGATAATCGGACTTCGCTTTGTAGCGCCCTATAATTTTCTCTACGCGCCGCTCCGTAACCAGTGTATTCATCATGGTATGTTGAAGGTAGCTGGCGTTGCCCTCGATGTGGTCTGCCTGAAGCAGCTTTTCAAATGCGATGTCGGCTGGATCTTTGCTGCCATTGATGCGCCCGCGATGCTTCATGCCGAAAACGGCGTGCGAGCGCTCGGCCAGAAAGCTTTGTGGAATAATATCACCAACATGCACTGCGGTCGGATCTGTATCTTTTACAGGTGTTCCTGTGCAGGTATTGTCAAAAAAACGTCCGAGCCAGCCCTCGCGCTCAACTTCATCGCTGGATGTCGCAGTCTCCCAAATTTCAGTCGACCGAAAGTGGCTTCGGTTTGGATTAGGATAGCCCACGTTTTGGATGATGGAGAGTAGGCCTTCATCGTAGAGTTCACGAAGCGGGCCACAGGAAGGGTGGAAAGCTAGATCTCCATTTATCGGAATGAGGCCGTCTTTAATGCCAATAGTTGGACGCAAACGATGATAGTTGTCGTCGGTGTGTGGGACCACGGTATTCAGGCCGTCGTTTCCGCCCGCGAGTTGGATGACAACAAGTATGCTGCGATCCCGCTCGGGAGCCGGAGCATCTGCCAATGCACTTTGTGTGAGGAAGGAGGGTGCTGCGCTGCTGAAAGCTAAAAGGCCCAGACCGCCTCCGGTAGAGCGGCGAATGAATTCGCGTCGAGTAAAGGGAAGTTTGTTCATAGGGGTACGGTTACGTTATAAACTAAGAATGACTGAGCTGAAATCTAAAAACGGTTCATGGGTTTAGCGCACTAGCAGAGATGGCACTTAGTTAAGAAGGTGTTTTGGGTTGGAGTCCCGGCTTCAGCCGGCTTTCTCTTTGGCCTTGAACCGCCTAAAGGCGGGACTCCAACGATGACTGTGGCGCGTTTCAATGATTCTCGCATTCACTTAAATAAGTGCCATTCGCACTAGCAGAGATTATAGGCTGGAGATTGAAGGAGTGCGATAATGGCATGGCGAATTCCGGCTTGAGTTGATTCTGCGCTGGAAATTATTCGTGCCATGATCGGGCCGTAGCTTGGGCGGAAAGGCGCGGTGATAAAGTAAGTGGTGAGATGCTCAGCGATATTCGCTGGGTGCATTTCAAGCAGAGGAGCGAGGCGCTCCTCGGTGACGAGAAATTCGGCACGCTCTTCTTGTTGTGCGACCGTCAGGTCGCGCTTATCGTTGCCGTTTAAACGCTTTTGGTTGAGCGGGGTGAACAGGAAGTCGACAACCTGTCGCCGAGCGCTGACCGTTGTTGAATTAATCCAATGCTCACCATACAGCCAGCCGCGGACATTTGGCGGATTGTAGAAGGATTGCCCCATGACATCCATACTCTTCAGCAATCGGCCTTGAAAGGGAATGACATCGAGACGCAGTTGCTGGCAGAGGCCCAGATAGAATTGAATGGGACTCTTTACTAAATTCCCCCGATATGCCGGATGAAAGAAGAGCCGACTTTGAAAGAAAGTTTCGATGAGGTAATTGAAGTCATACTTGCGCAGTGCCCACTGTTCGCCAAGTGCTTCGATATAGGGCTCAGGCACCGCCTCTTCGGTGAGGTAGAATTTAATCATCTCGCGAATAAGAAAAGTCCCTGCTGCGGGCTGTTTAAAGGTAATGTCGATGACTTCATCACCGTTCCAGGTGCCAATTTCACCAAAAACTTTCTTTTTGCCGGAATCGTGTCGCTTCTTGTCGAAGTGGAAGTGGTAACGTTCTCGGACGCGATAGCCGGTGAAGGCTTTAGCGGCCTCCTTAATGTCGGTTTCGGTATAGTTACCTTCTCCAAGGGTGAAGAGCTCGAATAGTTCCCGGGCAAAGTTTTCGTTGGGCTTACGAATGGTATTCTGGTCGAGATTGAGGTATTTGATCATGGCCGGTTCGCGGCTAATCGCTTTGCATAACTCAGGGTATCTCATCTTGATTCCCTCTCGCAGAGTTTTCTGCATCGAGAACAGGGCGGGTGCGTCACGAATCGTTCGGCGGTCCACGACCATTACGTCCTGCAGAAAAACAACAAATTTCTCGGTTGCGCTATTGTCCGGTTTTCTGGCGTGCTGGAACCAGGACATGGCATATTCTCGGAATATTTTGTTTTCCTTCTGACGGAGTTCGTTGCGCTTTTCGCGTTTTTCATCCGGATCTTGGATGTCTCGATATATTTTCCGGTATTCCGCAAACGCGGTTTCTCTGAACGACGCCATTTCCTTATCCATCTCAAGCGGTTTTGCTTCGATGAAAGCTCTCTTGACCGCGCTTTCAGGATCATCGTGGAGCGCTTCCTGAATAGCTTCCGGAGTGGCTGAAAAACTTATTCTCTGGAACAGATGGGCAGCAGCATCCTTATCCCAGAAGCTTCGAGGCAGAGGCTTCCACGCGTCTTCGACCTTGAAAACGGATGGGGTCGGGGCCGGTATGTTTAATTGCATGCTAGTCCAGTATCGTTGAAACGATCTTAAAGTTGCAGGAAATCCGGTAAAAATGCAATTCTTCTTCGCGCTGAGAGTCCGCTTACACTTGCAATGATATTTTGTTCGGAAAGTAAGTCCAGGTGCTTGCGGTCTTTCGCGGGATAGGTCCGGGACCAAAGCGGAAGCGCTTCGGCTACAAGATGAGAGCGTAGCCGGACGCCTTCGCGTTCGGACGACTATGCAGCGGGTTTCGACTCGAACCGAAGCGGAAGCGCTTCGGCTACAGGATGAGAGCGTAGCCGGACGCCTTCGCGTTCGGACGACTATGCAGCGGATTTCGACTCGAACCGAAGCGGAAGCGCTTCGGCTACAGGATGAGAGCGTAGCCGGACGCCTTAGCGTTCGGACGACTATGCCGCGGATTTCGACTCGGACCAAAGCGGAAGCGCTTCGGCTACAGGATGAGAGCGTAGCCGGACGCCTTAGCGTTCGGACGACTATGCCGCGGATTTCGACTCGGACCAAAGCGGAAGCGCTTCGGCTACGGGATGAGAACGTAGCCGGACGCCTTCGCGTTCGGACGACTATGCAGCGGGTTTCGACTCGAAGCGGAAGCGCTTCGGCTACGGGGCAAATTAATTTATTCCAATACTAGGTCTCTTTGAAGCTTTTTAGGTGTATTGCATCTTTTCGCTTTGCTTCGCGCTGTGGATCGTTGAGAACTATTACATGCCCTGGTATCTCTACCATGCTCTGAAGCAGCTTTTTCCTTCAGGGCGTTTTTTTTCTTTTTTCTCATTGGTTTCAATCGTGGGGGTGATGCTGGGTGTCTGCGTGCTGATCATCGTGCAAAGCGTGATGAACGGTTTTGGCGAAAACATCCGGAGCCGCATCGTTGAGACGGAGGGAGACATCCGTATTCGGTCAAACGAGGTGATCTACGACTGGGAGGAATATTTCGGGAAGCTACAAGCCAAGGAGAATGTGGTGGCGGTTTCCAAATATGCAGAGGGTATCATCATGCTGCAGTATAAGAACCGCCCGCAATTTCCGGTTGTTCGTGGAATTGACCCATGGGAGGACGAGCAGGTCGTACCCTTAGAGAAGTTTATCACTGTCGGTAATATCGAGCAGTTCGATGATGAAGGCATCTTCCTTGGTGAGGGTCTGGCGCACACGCTTGGCGCGGGCCCCGGTGCAATTGTTGAGGTGTTTACTCCACTTATGTTGGAGCGCCTGAAGAAGGACGAGATTCTGCTACCCAGAGAGTTTAAGGTGCTCGGACTCTTCAGGACCGGTTCTCCGGCGGTCGATGGCAATACCATGATCTCGACTCTGCGTGTGATGCAGGAACTGTATGGCCTGGAAGACGGTGTTCACGGGATGGTGCTGCGTCTGCGGCCCGGTGTGGAAGCCTTCCAATACGCTCGGGAGCTTGAGAGGGATGTGCTCCGGCCCGGCTTGCAGGCGGTGAGCTGGCTCGAATCGAATCGTGATTTTCTCTTCGTCGTCGAGCAGGAGAAACGGGTGATTTCGTTTATACTTATCTTCATTATCCTCGTTGCTTCGTTCTCAATTGCGATCGCGCTGATGATGGCTGTCATTCGTAAGACCCGCGAGATCGGCTTACTGGTGGCTATGGGAGCCCGGCCTCGGCAAGTGGCTTACAGCTTCTGCTTTCAGGGCTTTGTGATCGGCACGCTGGGCACGGTCTTCGGTATTCTAATGGCCTTGTTATGTCTCCGTTACCGGCTCCCGATTCTCACCGGTTATGGGAAGCTGACTCAGAACGAGGTGAATTTTCTCGGTGTCTATGACGTCTACGAAATACCTGTGCATTATCTTGCCAGTGATTTTATTACAGTAACCTGCTTCGCCATTGGTATTTCCACACTGGCTGGGTTATTGCCCGCCTTTCGTGCCGCCCGCTTGAAACCTGCTGACGCCCTTCGTAGTGAATAAGATGAGTGAACCACTGATACAAGCAAAGCGCCTGACAAAGTCTTTCCTTTCTGGCGGAAAGGAGATTTCGGTTTTGGATGGGGTGGACTTTTCATTAGCCCCCGGAACTAGTTGCAGCATACGTGGCGAATCCGGATCAGGTAAGTCGACTCTTCTGAATGTGCTCTCGGGTCTCGAGACGGTTGGCGAGGGTGAGCTCTATTGGTCAGGGAAGAAGGTATCCGGGCTGTCGCTCTCCGCTCTAGCGGCTGAGCGCGCGGCGCGCATTGGTTTTGTGTTTCAGGCCTATTATCTGGCTCCTGAGCTAAACTCGCTCGAAAACGTTTTACTGGCGGCGCGCATCCACCGGCGTATCGATAGCTCGGTGACAGACCGCGCGGTTCAACTTCTGGAGAAAGTTGGGATGGGGCATCGTATTAAGCATAGCTCGACCAAGTTATCCGGTGGAGAACGCCAGCGGGTGGCAGTGGCCAGGGCTCTAATCAATGATCCGCCGGTGCTGCTGGCCGACGAACCGACCGGTAATCTTGACGAGGCAACCGGAGAGGCAGTGATGGAACTCCTACTCGAAATGACAGCCGATGCCGACAAGAGCCTCGTGCTGGTCACGCACAACCCGATACACGCGGCCCGAACCGAGACGCAGCATATGCTGCATTTGGGAAAGTTGGGCCAGTCTGTTATTTAAGGAAATTATATTTACATAGTATGGCAGAACGAAAACTTAGGATCGGTTTTATTGGCGCGGGTGCGAACACACGGAAGATGCATATCCCCGGCTTTCAAAAACTGGAGAACGTGGAATTGCATGTGGTCGCAAACCGATCAATCGAGTCCGCGGAGAAGGTTGCCAAGCGGGACGGGATCGCACGGGTGGCGGTGAACTGGCAGGAGGTGGTGCAGGATCCTTCGGTCGATGCGATCTGTATCGGAACTTGGCCGTATCTGCACGCCGAAGCGACGATTGCTGCGCTGGAAAAAGGCAAACATGTGCTCTGCGAGGCTCGCATGGCTTCGAACCTTGAAGAAGCGAAGCGCATGAAGGCCGCCGCAGATGCGCACCCTGATCTGGTGGCTCAAATTGTTCCGGCACCGTTCTCGCTCGATTTTGATGTGACGATTCGCGATATGATTAGGCAGGGCGATATCGGTAATTTACTAGAGGTGCGAGTCGTTCATACTGGTGGTCAATCGGCCGACCCCGATGCCCCGATGACCTGGCGGCAGGACATAGCCCTAAGCGGCAAGAATATCCTTAGCATGGGCATTATGCATGAGATCGTAGAGCGTTGGGTCGAGGACGATCCGAAATGGCTCCTAGCCGACGGTGCCATCTTCAAGGATGAGCGCTTTTATCCAGATCAGCCGAAAGTTACGAAGGTCGAGATTCCTGATAGCCTGAGCGTTTTAGGGCGTCTCGGTCAATCCGGTGCGCGTTTGGTCTATCACTTCAGCTCGGTCGAGTCAGGTAAGCCGCGCATGGAATTCCGCCTCAACGGATCAAAAGGGGCGCTGCGTTTTGATGCGTTCCAGTCGAAATTGTTTTATTCAGAAGCTGGATCGACGGAGGAAAAGAAAATCACGCTCTCCCGCGAGCAAAGCCGGGGTTGGCAGGTGGAATCGGATTTTGTGCGTTCCATCCGCGAGGGCAAACCGGTCGAGCGGACTAGCTTCGAACAGGGCATTCGCTACATGACCTTTACGGAGTTGGTTAGCCAGTCGTTGTGTTCCGATAGCCAGCGCGTAAATTGGCCAAAAGTTTAATTTACGGATAAAGTGGGCTTGCATACTGCAGGGTTTAGTCTCAACTAATTCTCAATAAGCAACATGCCTACTACTGAAATACAGAGCGATAATATCCGCGACACTTTTAAAGACTTCCTTGCCAGCAAGGGCCTGCGAGTGACGAACCAACGGTTAGCCATTTTTGACGCGGCCTATGGTAATACGGATCACTTCACGGCTGAAGATCTCTTGGAGAAGGCTCGGTCGATTGATGATTCCGTTTCACGTGCAACTGTTTACCGGGCTCTGCCGATCCTGACTGAGAGTGGTTTAATTCGTGAAGTGGATGTCGGCCGCGACTATAAATTTTATATGGCGAATAAAAACGCCACCACCTTCCAAGCTCAGGTGATATGTCTGGACTGCGATAAGATCTTTGAAATCGATGCGCCCTTTATGGAGTGGTATGGCAAGACAGTCGCGGATAAGCTTGGATTGAAAGTTGAAAACCAGCGCCTTCAGGTGTCTGCCCGTTGCGGTTGTGATCCAAAGAGTGCCTGCGAACGTGGAGGAAAGCCTGCTTAGAATGTCCAAGCGGGAGAATTTTGATTTTGAACTCGGTTTTTTTGAGCAGGTTCAAAAGCGGATGCCATCTGATGTGCGGGTTGTGTCGATCTTAGCGCATCTTTATACCCAATGCGGGCGGATTGATGATGGCTTAAAAATGGATCGTAAGCTGGTTCGCCTACAACCTGAGGACTCGACCACGCATTATAACTTGGCTTGTAGTCTGGCACTTAAGGGCCGGAAGGCAGACTCGCTGAAAACCCTTCGAACTGCGATTACACTCGGGTATATGGACTTTCAGTGGATGCAGCACGATCCGGACTTAAACTCACTACAGGATTATACCGGGTTTCAGGCTCTGCTGAAAGAAGTCCTCAATTGATTTGTCAGCACGTGTCGATGAAGGCAGACACCAGAATTGTTGAAGTAATCGCGCTAACCGGCATGGAGGCCGCCTTGGCATATGCGGTGCCACCGACCTGTGCGCAACAGGTCGAAGTTGGCTCTCTGGTGCGCATCCCGCTGCGCCGTCGCAGTGAGCTGGGTGTTGTCTCGCGCTTTGGCACGGAGCAGGACATACCGCCCGGCAAACTGAAGATGTTTTACGAAGTTGTGCAGCCCTATCCGGTTCTGCCGCCGGACTTGCTAAAACTTTATCATTGGGTCCGCGCATACTATAATGCGAGTCCGGAGGCTGTGCTGGAGACGATGATCCCAGTGGCCATTCGTCGTGGCATGAAAGCGAAAACCCGCCGCTACATCATGGCAGGCAAAGCGCCGACTGCGGAGGAGTTGGAGGCGCTGGAGAAGCGTGCGCCTAAGCAAGCCGAGCTCCTTCGCTTTATTCGGCAACAAATTAAGCCGTTGCCGAAGGCAGATATCCTAAAGCGAATGAAGATCAGCGCTTCCGCTTGTGATGGCCTGGTCGCGAAGGGTTTTATGCGGGAAACTGAGACTGAAGAAGAGCGTATTGCCTATGAGGATGAACTCGGCGATGCAGAGACGGTGGTGCAGGAGGTTCGTCATGATCTAACGGACGAGCAAGCCGCTGCGGTGCGCTCGATTGACGCCGCCATTGATGCCGGTGTTTTTACCACCAGGTTGCTCCATGGTGTCACTGGATCCGGTAAAACTGAAGTTTACCTGAACGCAATAGAGCGGGTGGTGGCCGACGGGGGTGGTGTCATTTTTCTAGTGCCGGAAGTTGCGCTGGCACCGCAGACAGTGGGCCGGGTGCGTGCAAGATTAGAGGCGAGGGGAGTTCATACTGTCGTCTGGCACAGTCATCTCTCGGAGGGTGAACGCTACGATGCATGGAAATCCTTGGCTAGTGGTGAGGCGCATGTCGTGGTAGGTGCGCGTTCGGCGGTTTTCGCGCCGGTGCAGAATTTGAAGCTCTTGATCGTCGATGAGGAACATGAACCATCTTATAAGCAGGAGGAAAACCCGCGCTATCACGGACGCGATGTGGCGGTCTACCGTTCATCCATTAACGGCGCAGTCTGTATTCTCGGCTCAGCTACGCCGTCGCTGGAATCACTTTACAATGTCGAGAGAGGGAAATACGGCGTCGACCGCATCCTTAACCGGGTGGACGACCGGGAACTGCCAAAAATCCATTTAGTCGACATGCGAAGGGAGAATTTGCAGGGCAAAGGTGCATCCCCGATTTCACGGACATTGGCCGATAAGCTCATTGATCGCTTTGAAAAGAAGGAACAGAGCATTCTTTTCCTAAATCGCCGTGGATTCTCGACCAGTATACTTTGCCCCGACTGTGGCTACGTCGCGAGTTGCGAACACTGCAGCACCCCGATGACTTTTCACCGCACCGATGGGCAGATTCACTGTCATCTCTGCGGCGAAAAGCGTGCCGCACCGTGGAAATGCCCCGAATGTAAATCAGAGAACATCCGCAAGCGTGGACTCGGCACGCAGAAAATAGAGGATGTCGTGCAGAAGATTATGCCGCGTGCCAAAATTGTTCGAATGGACGCCGACTCCATGTCGAAGAAGAACCTTTATCGAAAAATACTGAATGATTTTCGCATTGGTAAGATCGATTTATTGGTCGGCACCCAGATGATTGCCAAGGGCTTGGACTTCCCAAATGTGACACTTGTTGGTCTGGTCGATGCCGACAGGTCTCTGCATGTGGAGGATTTCCGGGCTGCGGAGCGAACCTTTCAGCTCATCGTTCAGGTTTCCGGCCGCTCAGGTCGTGGTGACCGTGCAGGTGAGGTTGTGATTCAGACGCATACGCCACACGCACCGCCGATCCAGTTTGCCCGTCAGTCTGATTTTCAGGGCTTTCTGCTCGAGGAACTTGAGCAGCGCAGGGAGTTTAATTATCCGCCATTTCGTCACCTTATTCGCCACCTCTTTCGTGGCCGCAACCCGGACAAAATCAACTTTTTCGTCGATCAGTGGGTGAAGCAGGTGCAGGAGGTGCTGGGCGACCAAATTGAGATCCGTGGCCCCGCGCCCGCTCCGATTGAGAAAATTCGGGATGAGTATCGATTCCAGCTCTGGTATTTTGCGCCCAGTGCATCAAAGGTAATTGGACCACTGAGTGAGTTGCGCCGCGCCTTCAAAATGGATAAAGACGTATACGATCAGCTCGACGTCGACCCTATGAACATGAGCTAGCGGCAGGACAGGGTAGAGGCAGATCGGGAGATCTGCGATCCCGGGAACGCAAATCTCCTGATTTGCGCGTAGAGTCGAGGCCGATAAAAAAACGGCTGCACGATTTGCAGCCGTTTTCTAAGAAGAAATGATTTTAGGATCGAGTAAAGATTAGTGTTTATGGGTATGATCGTGATCCAGGTAGAGTTCCTTAAATGCCCCGATCTTCTTGCTTAGTGCATCTGTGGTATCTGCTTCGGTGGACTGCTTTACCTTCATGGCGTGCACAATGATGTGGTGCAATAGTTCCAACTTGTCGGCATAGTGATCTGTCCCAATTTTGACGCGCTGTGCGAGGAAGTAGTTGGCGGCTTCATCGATGACCTTCTTGGCATGGTCTTCCTTGGTGTTGACCCAGCGGACAAGTTGCTGGTGGTCTTTGGCCGAAAGTTCGTCCTTTGCGGAAAGCTCTCGGATCTGTGTGGCAGCCTTGGCCATAGTTTCAACGTGTTGCTCAAGCTCGCCGAACTTGAGCTCATCGCCAAAGATACCACAGGGCACCTGGCAATGCGCATTCGCGAAATTGGCGCCAAAAAAGAATAGTGTGCTGATAAGTAATATTGATCTTTTCATAGTCTTTATTATTAGGGCAGTCGTCGGAGAAATGCAACTGGTGATTAGGATAAATAGAAGCTTAGGTGTGTTTTTCATGCTTGTTTCAGCCTCTGTAGGTGTTTTGTTTGCGCATTCCAAATTATGATGCGTTCACACAACTGCTCTCAGCTCCGTAAATCCGACGCCGGTTCTGCCGCCACACTTTGTGGTTGGGTGGACTCCGTCCGTGACCACGGCGGTATTCTCTTTGTTGACCTTCGCGATCGCGAGGGTTTGACCCAAATCGTGCTTGATCCGGCAAACAATGAACTGGAGGCACAGTTCGGATCGATTAAGCCGGAATCGGTGATTCAAGTATCGGGAACCGTTCAAGAACGTATCGCCGATGCGGTAAACACGAATCTGGAAACTGGTGCCATCGAGGTGCATGCCATTAATTTGAAGGTGCACAACGTCTCGAAGACGCCGCCTTTCCCAATGGATGATACCGCGGATAAGACCAGTGAGGACATTCGCATGACTTACCGCTACCTCGATCTGCGCCGCAGTTCGAATCTGAAGTTGCTTCGGCTCCGCCATCAGACAAGCCAGTCCATCCGCAATTATATGGATGAAAATGGCTTTCTCGACGTGGAAACACCGATGCTTTTCAAGAGCACACCCGAAGGTGCCCGCGAGTTTCTTGTGCCCAGCCGAATGAACCCCGGCTCTTTCTATGCGTTGCCGCAATCACCTCAGCAATACAAGCAGATGCTTATGGTCGCCGGGGTGGAGCGCTACTACCAACTCGCGCGCTGCTTCCGCGACGAAGACTTGCGCGCTGATCGCCAACCTGAGTTCACGCAGCTGGACATCGAGCTATCTTTTATCGACCGCGAAGACATGTATGCCTTGATTGAGGGCCTGATGAAGCGTGTTTGGAAAGACACTTTAGGCGTGGATATCGAAACTCCATTTCTACGGATGAGCTACTTCGAAGCGATGAACCGCTTCGGTGTGGACAAGCCGGATATGCGTTTCGATATGGAGCTGCAGGACTGCGGTGAGATATTTGCCAGTTCCGGATTTAAGGTTTTTAAGGGCGCACTTGATTCAGGTGGTGCAGTTAAAGCCTTTAACGCCAAGGGCCTCGCGGATCTCACGCAAGGTGAACTCCGTAATCTCGAAGACTCCGCCAAGTCAGTCGGAGCGAAAGGCCTCGCATTTATTAAGTCTGAGGGAGGCGAATGGAAGTCACCGATTCTTAAGTTCTTCTCCGAGGAGGAAAAGGCAGCACTCAAGGAAACGCTAAATATCGAAGACGGCGATGTCGTCTTTTTCGCGGCGACTGATTGGGATCGTGCCTGCACCATACTCGGTCGCGTGCGTCTCGAAGCAGCCCAGCTACTTAAAAAGCGCGGTAAGCTCACCATCGATCCAGCCGACTACAAATTCCTCTGGGTTATTGAATTTCCTCTCATGCTGTTTGATGAGGAGCAAGGCCGATTCGCTGCGTCGCACCACCCATTCACGGCGCCGGTCGAAGAAGATATCCCGCTTCTTGATAGCGACCCCAAGAAAGTCCGCGGTCAGCACTACGACCTTGTGCTCAACGGCGTCGAGCTGGGCGGCGGTTCTATTCGTATCCACCAGCCGGAAGTGCAGAAGAAGATCTTCGAAGATGTGCTCAAAATTGATCCGGATGTCGTGCAGAGCCGCTTCGGTTACATGCTCCGTGCCTTTGAATACGGCGCGCCACCACATGGAGGTATTGCCTTCGGCCTCGACCGCATGGTGACAATCCTTGGTGGTCGCAGCAGCATCCGCGACGTTATCGCCTTCCCAAAAAATCAAAAGGGGCAGGAGATGATGACGGCCAGCCCGGGTATCGCGACGGACAAGCAACTTCGCGATCTCCATATCAAAGCCGTGTTGCCCAAGAAAGAGGGTACTTAAAGCGCAGATCGACGCAATTTGTGTAGCGATACGTTGTGTTTAGCCACATCTGTGTGTTGTGGCAGGTATTTGTTGCTCAATGGAGTCGGTAATAGTAACCCTTCAAATAATTTTTTTCATACCTAAAACTTTTGAACCTTGTAGCCGAGCGCCTTCGCGTTTGGTCGTATCGGACTGTCCGGCACGTTCGACCAAAGCGGAAGCGCTTCCTCCTTCGCCAAGGCTACGGCGGACAGGTCGGCTACATGAAAGAACTTATTTGATCCTCCACTAGCTAATAACTTAACGCATTCTTGGCCTTATTGGTGTATAGGTCGACATAGTTTCTTTAAGATCTGAGTGGACTGTGTCCGGATGTAAACTTTACTAACACAAATGAACTCTGAGTCTCGAAGTTCCCAAAAGATAAAAATCGTTACCTGCCAGGATGCAGACGAAGCAAGCGAGCGTGTTGCCCGTAAGGTGATAAGCTTGATTCGTGAGCGCAATGAGGCTTCCCGGCCTACGGTTTTGGGGCTGGCGACAGGGTCAACGCCGATCCTGCTCTACAAGAAGCTCATACAGGCGCACAGGGAAGAAGGGCTGAGTTTCAAAAATGTCATTACCTTCAATCTCGATGAGTATCTTGGGCTCGATAAGTCACACCCTAAGAGCTATTGGCATTTTATGCATTCGCAGCTATTCAATCATATTGATATCGATCCGGAGAATATCCACATTCCCGACGGTAATGTTCCGGAGGATTCAGTCTCAGAATACTGCAAGGATTATGAGGCCTGCATCGAAACTGCCGGCGGACTGGATATACAAATTGTGGGTATCGGTCGAACCGGCCACATCGGCTTCAATGAACCTGGCTCAACTGTCGACTCCATCACCCGCATGGTCACCTTGGATCCGCTCACGAGAAAAGATGCCGCACATTCTTTTGGTGGCGAAGCCGCTGTGCCGACCCACGCCATAACCATGGGAGTTTCAACTATTTTAAAGAGCCGCAGTATTTACCTTCTGGCTTGGGGGGCAGCGAAGGCCGAAATTGTGGCTAAAACGTTAAAAGTTGATCCTACTGATATGCTGCCAGCCAGCTTTCTTCAGCAACACGAGGCGACGACTTTTTTCGTCGACCATGCTGCGGCCTCAGCACTTAACTAATCTTTTATCCCCACACTTCCCCATGGCCCCTAATATTATAACTCCAAAGCTCATGGTTCAGCCACCGCTGGATCCTGGATTTGTTTCACCTTACTTGTGGGAGCAGGCTTATGAAAAGCTAGCTCAGGCCAACGATGAGGCCTTTACGGTCATTCTAGATATACTGCGGCCGGATGGAACGGGTAAGCGTATGGAACTGCTTTCCTTGCCGGACGATGCAAGCTATGCATCCACGAATCTTTTTAGGGTCGAGCGATTGGTTAAATTCCTTCTGTGGCAGGTCGGCGGTTCGCTAGTTCGGATCGATGGCCCTCAAGCATGGGTCGAAGCACTTAATAAGATCTATGCTGATTCCGGCTCACGCTCTTTTGATAATGTTACCATAGGCAAGCAGGTCTATGGCGAACCGATCCGCTTCGAGAAAGCACAATTAGCCGGTATCTCAGCCCCCAAGCTCAGCAGTGAAGACATCGGAGGGCACACCAAAGGTAACCGCATCGGTTTTGACTTGGGCGGTAGCGACCGCAAGTTCGCTGCCGTTGTCGACGGAGAAGTCATTTTCTCTGAAGAAACTCCCTGGTCACCATATTTTGAAACGGACCCTAGCTATCAAATTGAAGGCATACGCGATTGTATCGAGCGCGCCGCCAAACACCTGCCGCGCATCGATGCGATTGGTGGCAGCGCTGCCGGGATTTATATTAATAATGAGCCGCGCATTGCCTCGCTCTTTCGCGGGCTCTCGGACGAGTCTTTAGAGAATGAGGTGCGACCCTTCTTTCGTAATTTCAGTGATGAGTGGAATGGGGTGCCTTTCCGTATCGAAAATGACGGCGATGTCACGGCACTAGCCGGAGCCATGATGTGTGGCGAGGGAGAATACCTCGGCATCGCCATGGGCACGAGTCTGGCCTGTGGCTATGTGGATGTTGAGCGGCGTATTACCAGCATGTTGAATGAACTGGCCTTTGTTCCTGTCGATTATCAGGCCGACGGCCCGGTCGACGAGTGGTCGGGCGATGCCGGATGCGGTGTGCAATATTTCTCGCAGCAGGCTGTCGCCAGACTTGCGCAGAAGGCGGGGCTGAGCTTCGACGCGGACATGGGCATGCCCATCATCCTCGAAGAAGTGCAAAAGCTGGCCGAAGCCGGCGACGAACGCGCGTTGCAAATTTTCCAAACGATCGGGGTGTATCTCGCGCACACCTTAGCGCATTTCTCGCAGCACTATGCGATTAAGCACGTCCTGCTTCTTGGTCGCGTGATGAGTGGCGTTGGTGGTGAGTGGATTCTTAAACTCGCTAAGGAAGTCTTAGCCGCTGAATTCGCTGAACTCGCTAAGCAAATACAAATTTCGATTCCGAGTGATCGACTGCGACGCCACGGGCAAGCCATCGCTGCGGCAAGTTTACCATCTGTAGTTGTAAGCAATTAAGATGAAGCGCTACGGCTGATTCATTTCAGCTCAGAATAAATCGACCTTAGTCGCAACCAGTTGCAGTAAGCTTGAAGGGTTCGGAATTTTGATTTTCTGAGCCGTTTACACCTCCCACCGTTCAATTTTATAATAGACCTGCCGAATGGTTCCCCTTATAGATTTGCTCATATGCCATCGCATCCTAACCCCGAATCTGATCGCTACAAAGGCCCTATCAAGTGGCTGCAGTATGTCCTGGCGCGTGGCTTGATTACGCTTCTGCAAAGGCTGCCGATTGGGTTAGCCTATAAACTGGGGCGAGGCACAGGTTGGCTTTCTTGGAAAATCATGTCGAAGCGTCGAGCTGTTGTGCGTAAAAACCTAGAGGTCGTTAACGCCTGGATGGAGGCGCAAAGCGCCAATAACGAATGGCGGATTAATGATGGCGGAGAAGAGCAGGGGATGGCAATTGTCGACTCTGCCATGAGCTCCGCCGAATGCAATTCGCCATCAACCATCCGCCATTATTCATCGCTTCCTCTGGAAGCCCAAACTAAAGAAGTCTTTCAACGGGCCGGCGCCAACTTATTTAGTGGGTTCACTTTCAACCGAATGTCACCCGAGCAGGTAGAACATCATATTCAGGTCGAAGGGCTGGGACACTTGGAAACTGCATTAGCGGCAGGGAAGGGTGCCATTATTTTGCTGGCTCATATGGGGCCCTGGGAGGCGCTGACGCAACTGCCGGGCTTTGCTGCTCGTCATGGAATAGAGGCGCCCTTTGGAGCGATGTATCGACCGCTTAATAATAGCTACCTAGACGATTGGTTCAAATGCCAGCGCGAAGCAAGTGGCACCCGTCTTTTCAGTCGTCGTGACGGCTTCCATAAGCCGGTTGATTTTATTCGCAATGGCGGGATGTTGGGCATTTTGGCCGACCAGAAAATGCGCGAAGGGCCCTCTGCTAGGTATT
>Ga0307981_1001221_pt1 | contig 23678 bp, 21 predicted proteins | sample OrgLakmetagen987_FD_201849 | JGI IMG/M metagenome (GOLD analysis project Ga0307981, IMG submission 201849) | Saline water microbial communities from Organic Lake, Antarctica - #987 | ecosystem: Environmental > Aquatic > Non-marine Saline and Alkaline > Saline | place: Antarctica: Organic Lake... | reverse complement strand
TTCCACTTCTGGCTCCCCGGCGCGATGGCGGCACCCACGCCGGTCAGCGCCTATCTGCACTCGGCCACCATGGTCAAGGCCGGGCTCGTGGTGGTCGCACGGTTCGCGCCCACGTTCGCGGCCGACGGCCCGTGGCGATGGCTGATCGTGAGCGCCGGCCTGACCTCCCTGATGCTCGGCGGGTTCAGGGCCCTGCGTCAGCAGGACGCCAAGTTGGCGCTCGCTCACGGGACGGTCAGCCAGCTCGGCTTCTTGATGGTCCTGCTCGGTCTCGGCACGCCAGCGGCCACATATGCGGGTGTGGCGATGCTCGTCGCCCACGCGCTGTTCAAAGCCTCGCTGTTCCTGTGCGTCGGCGTCGTCGACCACGAGGCCGGCACACGCGACATGCGTCGGCTCCGAGGCCTGCGCCGGGCGTTGCCCGTCGTGGCGGCGTCCACCACGATCGCCGCCGCATCGATGGCGGCCGTCCCGCCGACATTCGGGTTCGTCACCAAGGAAAAGGCGATCGACGGCCTGCTCGACAACGAGATCGGTGCGATCGGCACGGTCGCCCTCATCGGCATCGCAATCGGCTCGGTGCTGACCGTGGCGTACACGATCCGCATCGCAGTCGGGCTGCTCGGTGACAACGCACCGGGCATCGACACTGCCGACCCGGACATCGACGCAGCCGATCTCGCTCCGGTCGACCCTGCGTCGATCCACCGCCCGTCGATCGGCTTCGTCGCTGCGCCCGCGCTGCTCGCCGCGCTGTCGGTCATCGCCGGGCTCGCCGCCGGGCCGGTCGGCGACCGGATCGCGGATGCCGCGGCGTCGCTCGATCCCGAAACGGCCTCCAAACACCTCGTGCTGTGGCCGGGCTTCAACGGAGCACTGCTCGTCTCGACGCTGATCGTCGCGGCAGGTGTCGCTCTGTGGTGGTTCACCCGAGAACGCACACGCACGGTCGACGCCCGCCAGAGCTTCGCGACCGTCGTGTACGAGCGCACCTACGACGGTCTGCTCGACGGCGCCCGCCGGACCACGGTGCTCACCCAGAGCGGGTCGCTGCCCCTCTACCTCGCCATCGTGCTGGTCACCCTCACGGCGGCACTCGGCGCCGCCCTCATCGCAGGAGCGACCGACTCGATCTCCAGTCCGCGATTCAGCAACTCGGCGGTCGAGTTCGTGGTGGTGCTCGTCACCGGTGCGTTCGCCGTCGCGGTGCCGTTCTCTCGGACCCGCTTCGGTGCCGCGGTCCTCCTCGGCGGCAGTGGCTACGCCTTGGCGATCGTGTACCTCGTCCAAGGGGCACCTGACCTCGCGATCACCCAGTTCGTGGTCGAGACGCTCACCATCGTCGTGTTCCTCGTGGTGCTCGCACGTCTGCCGAACGAGTTCAGCACAGCTCCCCCTTGGGCCCCACGGATCGCCCGCTTGGGCATCGCCGCTGGCGTCGGGGTGACGGTGGCGCTCTTCGCGCTCAGCGCATCGGGTTCGCGTACCGCGCCGTCGGTCGGTGCTGACTACATCGAACTGTCCGAGCCCGAGGCCGGCGGCCGCAATGTGGTGAACGTGATCCTCGTCGACTTCCGCGGCCTCGACACCCTCGGTGAGATCACCGTGCTCGCTGTTGCCGGCGCCGGCGTGGTCAACCTCGTTCGAGCAGCTCGACGCCAACAGCGTCGCAACCGCATCGAGGACAGCACCGACGTCGTGGCCGACGCGCCGTCGGTCAGACGCCAGGTGGGGGTGTGGCGATGATCAGGCCGATGACGGCACGCGATCCCAAGTGGTCGGTCGTGCTCGGCGCGACGGTCACCGGCCTCACGCCGATCCTGTTGCTGTTCTCGATCTTCTTGACGTTGCGCGGGCACAACGCCCCCGGTGGTGGATTTTCGGGCGGGCTCGTCATGGGCTCGGCCGTGATCCTGCGTTACCTCGCCTCGGGTCCCGCCGGTACTCGCACGTTGCGGATCGATCCGATCGCGCTGATCGGTGCCGGCCTGATGATCGCGGTCGGCGTGGGGCTCACGTCGCTGGTCGTCGACGCGTCGTTTCTCGAGTCGGCCATCTGGAAAGACGACCTCCCGGTGATCGGCGAGATCAAGATCGTCTCGTCGTCGATCTTCGACATCGGCGTGCACATCCTGGTCGTGGGTGTGGTCATGGCCATGGTGATCGCCTTCGCCGAAGCAGACGACGAAGTGCGGGAACGCCGATGAGCGTCGAGCAGGCCGTCCTGATCGGTGTGTTGGCCGCCACCGGCACGTACCTCGTGCTGCACCGAACGCTCACCCGGATCATCCTCGGGCTCGGGCTGCTCGGCAACGCGATCAACCTCTTGATCCTCGCCTCGGGTGACGGCCCCGGCGAGGCACCGATCATCGGTCGCGAGGGCGAGTTCACCGATCCGGTTCCTCAGGCGCTCGTGCTCACGGCGATCGTCATCGGGTTCGGCGTCGTCTCGTTCCTGCTCGCCATGGCGTATCGGGCCTGGACCATCGATGGAAACGACCAGGTCGAAGACGACATCACCGACCGTCGCCTCGCCGAGCAGGCGCCAGCCGAGCCGGAGCCCGAGTTCGGCGTCGAGTCCGAGGAGATGTCATGAGCGGCCTCCTCCCGCTGCTGATCGGCCTGCCGCTGGCCGGCGCCGCACTCTCCCTGGTTTTCATCCGGTCGCGCACGGTGCAGCGGGTGATCAGCGTGATCTGCTCGAGCGCGGCGACGGCCATCTCGCTCACGGTGCTGCTCGACGTCGACCGCAACGGAACCGAGGTCGCCTCGATGGGCGGATGGCGGCCCGAGATCGCCATCAACCTCGTCGCCGATCGATTCGCGGCGCTTCTCCTGACGATCAGCACGACCATGTTGCTGGCGGTGCTCGTGTACGCGATGGGCCAACACGGTCACGACGAGCGGTCGCGCTTCTATCACCCGGCCTACCTCACCCTGATCGCCGGCGTGTGCGGCGCCTTCCTCGCCGGCGACCTCTTCAACCTGTTCGTCTGGTTCGAGGTGCTGCTGGTCGCCAGCTATGTGCTGCTCACCCTCGACGGTGACGACAACCAGATCCGTTCGGGCATCACCTACGTGGTGCTCAACGTCGTCGAGTCGTTCGTCCTGGTCACCGGCGTGGCGCTCATCTTCGCAGCCACCGGAACGCTCAACATGGCGCTGCTCCCCGAGCGGTTGGCCGAACTCCCGGACGGCATCCGCCTCGGACTCAATCTGCTCCTCTTGATCGCGTTCGGGCTGAAGGCCGCCGTGTTCCCGCTCTACTCGTGGCTGCCCGACAGCTACCCCGCTGCGCCGAGCCCGGTCAGTGCCGTCTTCGCCGGTCTGCTCACCAAGGTCGGCGTCTACGCGATCATCCGCACCCAGACGCTGCTCTTCCCGGAGACGAACCAGACGCTGCTGCTCGTCATCGCTGGGCTGACGATGGTCGTCGGCGTGCTCGGTGCGATCGCGCAGACCGACATGAAGCGGATTCTGAGCTTCCACATCGTCAGCCAGATCGGTTACATGATCATGGGACTGGCCCTCGGTGGCGTGACGGCCATCGCTGCGACGATCTTCTACATGCTCCACCACATTCCGGTGAAGACGTCGTTGTTCCTGGTGGAAGGCATCGTCGCAAAGGACTCGGGATCGTCCGACCTGTCGAAGGTGTCGGGTCTGGCGCGTCGTTCGGGTCCGCTCGCCGCACTGTTCCTGATCCCGGCGTTCAGCCTCGCCGGCCTCCCGCCGTTCTCGGGGTTCCTCGGCAAGACGGCGGTGGTGACCGAAGGCATCGACCAGCGGTCGTGGTGGATCGTCGCCGTGGCGATCGCCGTCTCGCTGCTGACCCTGGTCTCGATGCTCAAGATCTGGACCGGCGTCTTCTGGGGTGCACCGGAGCTGCCGCCCGGCAATTCGGCGGATACCGGCATCCTGCGTCATCAGCCGCTCATGTCGACGGTGACCGGCGGCGTGGTCGCTGGCACGCTCGGGATCGCCGTGTTCGCCGGTCCGCTGTACCGATTCTGTGAGCGTGCCGCCGGCGACGTCACCGACGCCGCCTCCTACGTCACGGCGGTGCTCTCGTGAGACGTCTCGTTGCGCCCGTGCTCCTGCTGGCGGCCTGGCTTGCGCTGTGGGGCGAGATCTCGGTCGTCAACGTGGTCACCGGTGTCGCGGCGTCAGTGATCGTGTCGTTCTTCTACCTGCGGGCTCCCCGGGGCGGCCACCGCATCCATCCGATCGGCCTCGTCCGGCTACTCGCCGTCTTCGTGTGGCGGCTCGTCACATCGTCGGCGAACGTGGTGAGGACCGTGCTCGCCCCGACGCCAGCTCGGTTGCGTTCCGGCGTGATCGCGATCCCGCTGTCGGATCCGTCTCCACTCGTCGCGGCGATCGTCGCCGACGCCATCAGCCTCACCCCCGGCACGCTCACGCTCGAGGTGCGTTACCCCGGCAACGATGACCGTTCACGGCCGCCTTCGTTGTACGTCCATGTGCTCGGCCTCGCCGCGGTCGACGAGCTTCGCGACGACGTTCGAGGTCTCGAGCGTCTCGTGCTCTCGGCGATCACCCCGGACCGCACCGAGCATGCAACCACCACCGAGGAGGCCTCGACATGACCGGCGTCGCCGTGGCCTGTGGTGTGATGCTGGCGATCGCGGGCGTGTTGACGACCGCGCACGTGCTCCGCTCGCGGAATCTCGCCGACCGTGCGCTCGGCATCGACATGCTCGTGGCGATCGTGCTCAACGGTCTGGCGGTCGCCATCGCTGTCACGCAGGACACCCTCGTCGCCGCGCTGGTGTTGATCATCGGCCTGTTGGCCTTCCTCGGCAGCGTGACGATCGCCCGGCACATCGAGGAGCGCGGGCCGTGAGCGCCGTCGTCGAGGTCATTGCCGCAGTGCTCCTGCTGACGGGGTCGGCGCTCGCGCTCGTCGCGGCGATCGGCCTGTTCCGGATGCCCGACACCTACTCGCGAATCCACGTGGCCACGAAGCCGGCGACGTTGGCGGTCGTCTGCACGGTGGGAGGCGCCATGCTCGAGGTTCCGGGGCTGTCTGCGACGACCAAGCTGTTGCTTGCCGTGGCGCTCCAGTTCTGGACCGCGCCGGTGGCGAGCCACATGATCGGGCGTGCCGCACACGCGGCCAAGATCCGCCCAGACGAACCATGGGTGATCGACGAACTGGCGGAGGTGGAGGCGGCCGCTGAGGCAACTGCCGACGACACCTGACGCGCCTCAGGCGTCGACGACGGGCGCGGTCGCGTATTGCCCTGTCGTTCTCGACCCTGTTCTGTGCCGCCTGCTGGCACGGAACAGGGTCGAGAACCTCGTTCAGGTCCGCCACATCTGGCGCGACCGCGACCTGAGCTGCTGGGTGTCGCGACGATCAGTGTGTCGATGCAGCGATCCTCGCCCGGGCGTTTGCAGAGACCAGCAGGTAGACCCCGGCGACCACGAGCACACCGCCGATCAGTTCGATCGCTCCGAGACGTTCGTCGCGGATCAGCCATCCGAAGAACACACCCGAGATCGGGATGAGGTAGGCCGTCGCAGCAGCCTGCGTGGCCGTTGCTCGCTTCACGATCGTGGCCATCAGTGCGAACGTCACGGCGTTGGCCGGGATGGCTGCGTAGGCGAGGGGCACGAAGAGTCCGAGCGACCAGTCGGTGTCGGCGACCCCCTCGGTGAGCAGTGCCACGGGGATGAGTACCGCCGCCGACATCGGCAACTGCACCGCCACGATCATCACCGGCGACACCGCACGGAAGTCGCGCCATTGCATGAAGACCGTGCCGAATGCCCAGGCGAGCGCCGACAGCGCGAGGGCACCGATGCCGACCGCCGTGGCCTCCCCGCCGAGTGAGGGCGACGCGAGGACGATCGTTCCCGAGAATCCCACCACGAGTCCGATCACTCCGAGTCGCGTCGGCCTTGTACCCATCAACAACAGCACGAGCAATGCCGTGAACAACGGCATCGTGCTGCTGAGCAGCGAGGCCAGGCCGGCCGGGACGCGGTTCACGCCGACCACGAGCAGCGCACTCGACACGGTGGTGATCGCGAAGCTGACGACGAAGATCTTGGCGAGCATCGTCCGGTCGGTCGGAACACGTTCGCCCCGGACGAGGGTCACGAACCCCAACAGGAAGGTTCCACCCACCACCGTTCGGAGCCCGGCGAGCAGGAGCGGCGTCGTGTGGTCGAGCGCGAACTTCAGCGCAGTGAAGTTCCCGCCGATGAGGAGTGCGATGAGCACCACGAGCGCAAGGGTGACCCGTGGATTGGCGGGTGGTGATGTCACCGACCGTTCCGCTCGCCGTGATGCACGGTCGGACGATAACGCTGCCCGCCTCGCGCGCTGTGCGGTGATCGCGATGGTCAGCGCGCCGTGCGGCGATCGAGCCCGATGCGTCGGTTGTGACGTGGCGCCGGTAGATTCCCGACCAACCTTGTCGGGTATTGCCCGACGACCCGATCTCTGCACGGAACGGAGGCTCCCGTGGCCATCGTAGAACAATCCGAATTTGCTCCGCTCGCCGACGTCGTCGAGCCCTCGTGGTGGCACGGCACTCGACCCGTCGATCCGTCGGCCTACACCGTCGACGGCGCGGACTTCGACATGACCGACCTCAGCCATGACTCCGCTCTCGGTGTGGCCATGCGCCGCGCCTACGACGACGTCGGCCTCGTCCACGTGACCAACACCGGTCTCGACGAGCTCGGCGACATGCGACTCGTCGCCAAGATGGTGATCGGCTCCGAGATGAACTACGAGGGTGGAGCGAACCCGCGCGACAACATCGAGCCCAACGTGTACGAGATCGGTGCGCCGCTGACCGCGTGGCTGCACTACCACCACGAGATGGCCTACGTCGGGCGAAGCACCCGGGTCATCAGTTTTCTCGCCAAGGACGTGCTTCCGCAGCCGGCCGTCGATCCGTCGGCGACCCGCGGTGCCAGTCGGGGTGCCACGTTCGTGTCCGACTCGGTGCAGGCCACCGACACGCTGCTGTCGACCGAGCTCGGTGAGAAGCTCAAGGCACTCGGGGTGTGCTACCACCGCAACCTCACCGACCGCGACGCCTTCGTCGGCAAGACTGAGTTCGGTGTGTACAACCACTGGCAGCAGTCGTTCGGCACCGATGATCCGTGGGAGGCCGCAGCCCGGGCACGCGGCCAGCGGCTCGCCGTCGACTGGGGGCCCGACCGGTTGATGAAGACCCGGTACTACTGCGCTGCGTTCGAGTACTTCCCGGGGCTCGACCGGAACCTGCTGTACAGCAGCCTCGCCGACCACGGCATGTGGTTCGACACCTGGCCGCTCGTGCAGCACCTGCCGTACGAGGAGCGCCCGCTCCACATGACCTTCGGCGACGACACCGACTTCTCGCCCGACGAGATCCGCCAGTGGCTCGATCTTTACGACGAGTTCGGCATGCCCCTCGACTGGCAGGCGGGCGATGTCGGGGTCATCTGCAACTACCGGTGGGCGCACGGTCGCCCCGGCATCTCGTTGGCCGACGGCGAAGCTCGCAAGCTCGGCGTGGTGCTCGGCGATCAGTACGACCGGGTCGGAGTGTTCACCAACCGCTGGTGATGTTCGGCGATGACCCGGCCAGGGAGCTCGCTACAGCGACTTGCCCGGGTTGAGCACGTTGTCCGGATCGAACAGTGCCTTCACCGCGCGTTGGGTGGCCAGTGACACCGGGTCGATCTCGTCCTGGATGAACTGGCGCTTGAGGGTGCCGACACCGTGCTCGGCCGCGATGGTGCCGCCCAGCGCGAGTGACAGTTCCACGATCTCACGGAAGGCGACCTTCACTCGGGCCAGCTCGTCGGGATCGTGCTCGTCGAACACGAGCAGCGGATGCATGTTGCCATCACCTGCGTGCCCGATCACCGGGATGAACACGTCGTTGCGGGCAGCGATCTCGACCACACCGGCCAGCAGCTCGGGGAGACGTTCGCGCTTCACGGCGACGTCTTCGGGGAGCAGCGACTTCTCGAGACGCTCGGCAGCGGGCCACACCCGCCGGCGCACTTCGAGCAGCATCTCGCCCTCGTCGGGATCGGCGGCGTGGTACACCGACGTGGCGCCGTGGTCGGTGCACACGTTGACGAGTTCGGTGATCGGGTGGTCATCTTCGGAGGTCTGCATGAGCAGCAGGCAGGCGGCATCGGTGTCGAGGTCCATGGGGAAGAACTGCTCGACGATCCGCAGTGATCCCTGATCGACGATCTCCATCACGGTCGGATCGAGTCCGGCCGCGAAGATCGCACAGATGGCCTCGCCCGCCGACGGCAGGTCGGCGAAGTAGGCGACCGCGGTCTGAGGTGGGGGCGGTGCGAGCTCGAGCTTCACCGTGATCTCGGTGATGATCCCCAGCAGCCCTTCCGAGCCGACGAACAGGCCGGTGAGGTCGAGTCCGGTCGTGCTCTTGATGGTCTTGCGTCCGGTGCGGATCACCTCGCCGTCGGCCAACACGACTTCGAGGCCGATCACGTAGTCACGGGTGACCCCGTACTTGAGGCAGCAGAGACCGCCAGCGTTGGTGGCGACGTTGCCCCCGATGCTCGACATCTCGAAGCTGGCGGGGTCGGGCGGGTAGTAGAGCCCCTCGGCGGCGACCGCTGCCTTGAGGTCGCTGTTGATGACGCCGGGTTGCATCCGAGCCATGCGGTTCACCGTGTCGACTTCGAAGATCTCGGTCATGTTGTGCATCGAGATCATCAGGCAGCCATCGACGGCGTTGGCGGCACCGGTCAGCCCGGTGCCGGCGCCGCGAGGCACGATGATCGCACCCGCAGCGCGAGCAGCCTTCACGGCAGCCACGACCTCGTCGGTGCAGCGTGGGCTCACCAGCAGCGCGGCCACACCGGGTTTTTCGAACGTGGCCCGGTCCTGTCCGTAGACCGCGATGACGTCGGGGTCGGTCTGGATCCGGTCGGCGGGGAGCCGGGCCGTGAGTTCGGTGAGCAGGTCGTTCATCAGGTGCGCTCCATCGTTCTCAGCGGCGAGGCCGAGATGGTATGTCGAACGCCGGCCCGATGGCCACCCGAGACCGAGAGCGGCCGGGTCAGAGGGGTGTGCCGTCGACCGAGATCTGTGCCCGGTCGGAGAAGAACGCCACGTGGCCTTCGATCTCCTCGGCGCCTTCCTTCGGCTGCTCGTAGCTCCAGGCGATGGCGTCGTGGCTGCGGCCACCGGCGTCGATGGTCCAATACGAGGCGTCGCCCTTGAACGGGCAGTGCGTGCTCAGTTCGATGCCGCGGGCCTCGGCCACCAGGTCGGACTTCGGCAGGTAGTACGCAGTGGGCAGGCCGGTCTCCTCGAGTAGCACCGGCCGGCGGGCGTCGGCCACCAGCTCACCGTCGAGGCGGACCTCGACGTGAACATCCTCGGCGTGCGTGGTGATCGTGTGTCCTTGGCTCATGGTGATGACAACGGGTGAACCCATGTCGCTATTCCGTGCGCAGCGTCGGATCGTCGACGTCGCCTCCGGCTCGACGGGTGTCAGCCGCGATCGGGGAGGTCGTACTCGGCGACCACGTACGGGTGGTCGGGGTCGTAGGTAGTGAGTGGGGCCGGATCGTCGACGGTGCCGATCGGACGCACGGCACTGCCGGTGACACCCAGTCGAGCGTCGCCGAGTTCGAAGCGGGCTGCGTCGGCGAGTGCATCGAGCCGCTCGACGACGTCGGAGTGGTCGTCGATGACGTTCCTGCTCTCACCGATGTCGGCGTCGAGGTCGTGCAGCTCCCGCTGTTCGGTGCCGCGCTTGGAGAAGTGGAGCTTCCAGCGGCCCGCCCGGACGGCTTCGAGATCATTCATCCAGTAGTAGAGGAACACGTCGTGGGGCGACACGGCCCCGTCGTCGAACCACAGGCCGCCAACGTCACGTCCGTCGATGACCCGGTCATTCGCCAGGTCGGCGCCGCACACAGCAGCAAGGGTCGGGAGCAGGTCCATTGCGGTGGTGATCTCGTTGCTGACCCGTCCGGCTCCGATGCGTGCGGGCCACCGGACGATGCCCGGGACCCGCTGGCCGCCTTCCCAAGTGGTTCCCTTCGTGCCGCGCAGCGGATCGTTGCTACCACCGAGCGGTTCGGGTGATCCCCACGGAGGTGGGTTGTCGCCGAGCGATCCGTTGTCGCTGGTGAAGATGACGATCGTGTTCTCGGCGATGCCCTGCGCATCGAGTTCGTCGAGCAGCACCGATGTCGCCCAGTCGATCGACTCGACGGCAGCGCCGTAGGCGCCGTTGTCCGACGCGTCGGCGAAGCGCTTCTGGACGTAGATCGGCACGTGCACGTACATGTGGGCGAGGTAGAGGAAGAACGGCCGGTCACGGGTGTTGCGCATGAAGCGGAGTGCCTCGGCGACGTAGCGGTCGGTGAGCGAGGCCTGGTCGGGCTGTTGTTCGACGACCTCGCCGTCGACGATCAACGGCAGGGGCGGCATCTCGGGAAGGATGTCGGGCCTGTTTGCCTGGCGACCCATGTCGTTGCTGTACGGGAGGCCGAAGTAGTGGTCGAAGCCGTGGTTGGTCGGCTGGAAGTGAGCCTGGTCACCGCAGTGCCATTTTCCCACTGCCTGGGTGGCGTAGCCAGCGTCGGCCAGGACCTTGGCGATGCTGACCTCGGTCGGCGGGAGCCCGATGTCCATGCCGGGGAACAACACGGGCAGCCCGTGGAACGAGCCGAATCCGATGCGGGGCGGATAACACCCCGTGAGGAGTGCGGCGCGAGCGGGCGAGCACACCGGAGAGGCGGTGTAGAAGGAATCGAATCGGATGCCGTCAGCGGCGAGCCGGTCGAGCGTCGGGGTCTTGTTACGGGTCGACCCGTAACACCCGAGGTCGCCATAGCCGAGGTCGTCGCAGTTGATGAGCACGACGTTGGGCCGCTCGTTGGTCATGACGCCAGCCTTGCACGGTGTCGTGTTCCGATCGCCAGGCGCTGGCGACCAGCGGTCCCGCAGTCGTTCGGGGCGCGCTGATTCGGATTTCTCGAGCGTGTGCTCCATGTCGACTACGTTGAATCGCCGTGAGAGTCGAGGATGGGTCGTGGAGCGGCGTTCAGGCGCCCACACGAACCTTCATGGACCGGATGGGCGATCGTTCGATCGAGGGTGTCCGACAATCGGATCGACTCCGAGGCACCGTGCATCTTCGGACCGTTGCTGGACGATCGCCGACATGAACCGAGGGCCAGGGGTGGTGAGGCGGTGGTCGACGCCTGCGTGCCGTGCCGACGATGCAGCTCGCGAATCTTCGAGACGTGCGGCTGATGAGCGCTGCTGACGCAGCCACGATCGGACTGCGATCCGGCGAGTTGGAACTCGTGGTGTCCATCTCGGACGGGTCGACGGTGTTCGCGAACGCGCCCGCACTCGCACATGCGCAGGCCTGCGGACTCGAGGAGGCATGTGTTGCCGAGCTGTGCGTGTTTGCGTCGCGTGACGAACACGACCGCGTCCTCGAATGGGTCCGGTCGGGTGTCGACGGAGCGATCACGGTGCTGCTCCGCCAACACATCGGTCCTCCGCTCCTGACCGCGCTCACACTCCGAGCGCTTCGATCCTCGGCGAATGATGCGGTGACGACGGTCTCGCTACGTTTCTCGGAGATGGCAGGCGGTCACTCGACCGAACCGCGAAGCGACGCGTCGAGCGGAAGTCGTGATGCGCTGACCGGTCTACTCGGGCGAGCGGACCTCTTGAACGCCCTCCACACGGCGCTGCTCGCAGAGACGGAGCTCGCGGTCCTTTTCGCCGACATGGACCACTTCAAGCGGGTCAACGACACGCGGGGGCACCATGCAGGAGACCAACTCCTGATCCAGTTCGCCGAGCGGCTGCGCGGCGCTGCGCCCGACGGTGTGATCGCTCGGTTCGGCGGCGACGAATTCGTGGTCGTGCTGCCGTCGACGACGGCGGAGGCGGTCGAGGTCTGTGTCCGCAGCATTCTCGACGCAACTGCCCGACCGTTCGCGCTCGACAACGCTGATGTGACCGTGTCGGCATCGGTCGGCGTGGCACTCATCGGGCCGACCGAACGGGATCGCAACGTCGATCGACTGCTCCGTGAGGCCGACATCGCACTCTTCGAAGCGAAACGTCTCGGTCGGGGGCGCGCACAGAGCTTCACACCGCAGCTTCGTCTGCAATTCGACGAGCGAGTGAAGCTCGAAGACGCATTGCGGGTGGCGCTCGAGCGACGGGAACTCCGGGTGGAGTATCAACCACAGGTCGACCTGCGCACTGGCCGGGTGGTCAGCAACGAGGCACTGGCCCGCTGGAATCACGACGGGGTGGACATCCCGCCCGACCACTTCATTCCCATCGCCGAGGAAACGGGAATGATCAACGAGCTCGGTCGGCAGGTGCTCGATGCCGCGTGCCGGCAACATGCCCAATGGCGTCAGGCGCTCGAACATCCCCGATGATGATCGGGGTGAACGTGTCGCCTCGCCAGCTCCACGACGACACGTTCGTGGCGTACGTCGAGGAGACACTCGAACGTCACCGCATCCCACCGACCTCGCTGTGCCTGGAGATCACCGAGAGCGGCTTCGAAGGGCTCACGGAAGAGGTCGAGGTGTTGCACCAACTCCGCGAACTCGGCTGTTTCATCGGAATGGACGATTTCGGCACCGGCTATTCCTCGCTCGCCCGGTTGCGTGACCTGCCGGTCGAGATGCTCAAGATCGATCGAAGGTTCGTGACCGGACTCGGTGTCGACCCCGACGACACGGCCATCGTGTCGGCGATCATGAGCATGTCGCTCACGCTCGGTCTGCACGTCATCGCCGAAGGCGTCGAACGGCCGGAACAAGCCGAAGCACTCACCCGTCTGGGCTGTCCGGTTGCCCAGGGGTATCTGTTCGGTCGGCCCGAGCCCGCTGGCGTACTCACGTCGCGCATGATGGCGAGACGCATGTGGAAGCCGGTGCGCGGGAGCGATGCGGCTGCCGACCGCAGCTCCTCGCTCATCTCGCGGCCGCGTAGCGCCCATCGGATGTTCATCCACGAGTTCCTCGACCAGGTCGGTGTACAGATGGAGCACGACGGCGTCAGAGGATGGGGTCGCGGCCAGCGGCCCAACACCACTCGGACGGGGGCACCTCGGTGAGCATCGCCATCGGCCTGATCAGCATCACGCTGGGGCTCATCTACATCGCCCTGGGTGTGCTCGCAGCGTCGGAGATGATCTCGAGCCGCAAGCAGTACGGGGTCTCACGCTTCGGGGTCGGCTACATCCTGATGGCGATCAGCTGTGGCCCTCATCACCTGCTCCATGGGAACCACGTGTTGCACGGCCAAGACTTCTCGACGACGGTGGCCGCTGCCACCCTCCTCGGCGTGCCGTCCGGCCTGGTGTTCATCGGTCTGCGCATCGAAGCACTGTTCGGTGGTCGGGGCTATCGCTTCATCGAGGGAACCCCGACGGCGCTCATGATCGTGCCGCTCGTCGGAGTCTTCAGTGCGGGTGTGATCGCGGCCGCTGCGTTCGATCCGTCGATGATCGGTGCGAAGTCGACCACGTTGAGCTTCCAGGCGAATGCCTTCGTGGTGGTCACCTACGCGCTCGTCGCCTGGCCGCTGCTCCGCACCCAGTTTCGCCGACGCCCGGAGGCCGGTGGCTGGTCGGTGTCAGGGCTCGCGGTGGCCACCATCTTCCCGACCTGTGCGCTGATGCACCTGGTGTACGCCCTCGACGCAACCGGCGACCTCCACACCAAGATCGCCGCCGTGTGGGGTGTCCCGGCATCGGTGTACTACCTGTGGGTCGTGCGCAGCCTGCACCATGAATCGATCGCCGACTGGAACTCGCAGCCGATCACCGGTCAGCGCAGACTTCCGGTGCGCGCTGCGCCATGGGACGAGCAACGCGATTCGGTGTCGATCTGAGTGTCGCGGGCTCACAGGCCGCCCGATGCGAATGACCGCGTGAGTGGATTCGAACCAGCGTGCTCATCGCGGCAGGCTTGGGTCTGCTGCATGAATGGGTGACATCTGCTCATCCTCCGAACCCATGGTGTGTCCCTGGCTCATCTTTCGTTCAACAGGAGCCGAGCACCCGCGATTCCAACAGGTTCTTTCTCCACCGTCCTGTCGTCGCCGCTCGGATCTCTCGCAAGGCGCTAGCGATGGCTTCGTCCGATGGCTGACTCCGACAGCAGTGCACACCGACGACGAACAGACGGTCCACGCAGTGATCGGCCGTGGAGCAATCGTGCAACTCTCTCGAATCGCGTTCAGACGAAGATGCTCTCGTCCCACTGTTCTACTGTCTGTATAATGATCCGTATGTCAACGCCGGTCCCGACTCGGTTCAGTGAGGAAGAGCTCGCCATGATCGACCGGTTGGTCGATCACGGCGTTGCCGCAAGCCGCTCGGCGGTCATTCGGCGTGGAGTTCACGATCTCGTCGACTCGGTTCGGCGGGCGCAGATCGGCGAGGCGATGACGGCGTCCTATAGCGAGACTCCACAGACGGATGACGACAACGAACTTGCGATGGCAAATGCGATCGCGATGACCGAAGCAGAGTCGTGGTAGCTCAAGCCGAGATCTGGTTGATGGAGACGCCGAATCAGAAGCGGCGCCCAGTTCTCGTGGTGTCACGAGATGAGGTGATTCCGGTGGTCAACAACGTTGTTGTTGCACCGGTGACGCGCACGGTGCGTGACATCCCGACCTGTATTCACGTCGGACGTGCCGAAGGGCTCGATCACGAGAGCGTGGCGACCTTCGACAACCTCGCGGCCGTTCCAAAGTCGGTGCTCACCAGCCAGCTCGGTGGTCTCGGAGTCGGCGGACGGCAGCGAATCTGCGACGCTCTGGGCGCGCTCGCCGACTGCTGATCGCCGATCGAGCGATCAGTGATCGCTCGTCTCGGAAATCGACAGCCGAATCATCGCCGCCACCCGCGCCTACCAACCCACCGGCAAACCCGAAGGGGGCCCCACAGGCCCCCGAAAACGAACAAACCAGAACTCCTCAACGCGGGTTCGGGTGTCCGAGATGTCTCGCGACATCACATCGAGCGGGTGAGGGGAATCGAACCCCCGTATTCAGCTTGGGAAGCGCTTCGAGGCTGATTGCATCGTGCGTGCGTACGGCATGTTTCACCTGGTCAAGGCCGGTTCTCGAACGTGCCGATGTTGTGCGTTGTTGCGCCGTATTACACCCTGTTGCGTGTTGTTCTAGGCACGGGCTAGGCACGCCGCGACTTCGACGTTCGCTACAGGTCCATGCCGGTTTCGTCGGCGAGATCTTGGATCTCTTTGAGCGCTGAGCGAGCCTTGCGAAGTCGTTGTCTTCTGCGTTCGGCTGCTTCGATGACTGTTTCGGCGACTCTTCTCGCTGAGTCGTGGTTGTAGCCCTCGGGTCGGCCGGTGACGAGTGCGTCGAGGTCGTCGAGGAACGTTGTGTCGTTGAGCTTGGCGTCGAGGTTCGCCAGAGCCCGGTCACCTGTCCAGCCATCTGGTCGATAGGGCTCGAAGCACTCGACGACGTCATCAAGTGTTGCGGTGCCGTGTTCGAACGCGAGCCACAGGTCGAACAGGTCACGACCCTTGCGGCGCTGGAACAGTGCTCGAATCTTGGTGGCGGTGAGTTCCTCGATGGTGAACGTCGGCACTGCTGCGTCGCCGCTGAACCAGGGGCTGTCGACCGCATAGTGGCGGGTCACCGTAGGCCTTGCTGGGGACCGCTCGAATGTGTTCATCTCGATCTTGACTTGCAGTCGGCCGCCGTCGACGAGCGTTGATCGCAACCGAACTTTGGGATGCTTGCCAACTTGCGTTGCGATGTTGTCGAAGCCGATAGCTGCGGCGAATTCTCGTAGTGCGTCGAAGACTTCGCCAACTCCGGTGGCGCTTCGTCGCACGTAGTCGAGGTCCTCGCTGTATCGCCACGGCCGGTCGAGCCAGAGCTTGTGGAAGCAGGTGCCGCCTCGAAAGACGAGTTCGGACCCAAGCAACGGGTGTCGTGCGATTTCGATGATGAGTCGCGAGAGAACCAGATCCTGCTCGACCTGGCTTGCCTCGACCCACGGCACGACGCTTCGCCAGTGTGCGAGTTCGGCTTCGGAGATCACAGGTCCGGCTCGATCTCGGCGTTGACGACGACGCCCCACCGGTTGTTGCGGTCACCGTCCCCGCGGCGGTGCGAAGCAAGTGGCACAGATTCTGCTCCCTGGCTCAACTTCTCGAGGTCGCCGAGGTCGAGCGAGGTGCCGGTGAGGTCGGCCATTGACTCGATGAGTAGGCCGGCTCGCTGGGCCACGGCGGTGGGGTAGTGGGCCGCCTCCGTTGCCAGGACTGCGGGGTCGATGATTTCGTCTTCGACGAACTGGGCGATGACGGTCGCGACGTTTGACAGACCAGCACCGTGGCTCGGTGATTCAACGAGGTCGAGCAGGGTGACTGCGGGAGTCGACACCTTGATCCGGCCGGTCGGAACGAGGTGATCTACGACGGAACGACGGGGCACTGCGGATCGACGGATGAATCTCATCTTCCCTGCTCCGATCTGTCGGTCGCGAAGCACGGCTGGAGTTGCAACCTGGAACACCATAACCGCCTGGTGTGACGCTCCGTGTATTGCAGCAGCCGACAGGAACCCGACGTAGTACGGGTGTCCGAGGAAGGCCATGAGTTGGTGAATGAAGTGCGCCGGGGGTGGCGCCCCAGCGGCGCGGTACTCCGGGGGCACAGGGACCCACGCCCCATTGGTGACCGAGACAATCTTGTTCGCCGCAGCAGGACGGCGCAGGCTCTGGCGGACACTTCCAGGAGCCACACCAACCAACTCTGCGATCTCACCAGTGGTCGCGAAATGTTGCCCATGCGCGATCAACCAGTCCGAAAGATCGGCGGGCCTGATAGCAGTGTCCATCGCGTCAAGGTATCAAAGGTGTGTGATACGCACACTTTAGATCACCATGAGCTCTCTCAGTCTTAGACCCGCTACGTTTCCGTGGCCATGAGATCGTCGAGAAGTGTGTGTGCGATTGCTTCTTCGTGGATCGCTCGCCGGTGATGGTTCATCGCTGGTGCGAGCGCGGGGTCCCAGTCAGTGGGGCCGACCTTGCCCCTGAGCGGGTTCGACGGTCCGGTGACGACAGCGAGGTAATCGTCGGCGCCCATCCTCCAGGCAGATGCATCGCATCGCCGCATCACGTATCGGGCGATAGCGAGGCCGCCCTGGTCGAAATCAGCGTGCACCTTGATTTGGGCGCCGGTGCCCGCCACGGAATCGAGCAGTGCAGACGTGACCGAGCCGGGCATTCCTTCGGTACAGATGAGCGGTGCGCTGCGTTCTCGGTGGCGGTCCGCTGTCATCGAGATCACTGCCGGGTTCTCGCACACGTAGATCGTCGAATCCCGCACAGCTCGGAGGTTGAGCCCGAATCCGTGCTCGATCATCCGCCATGTGATCCGCAGCGGCTGGCCCGACGAAGTTGCCGTAGCGCACATCGAACCCTCGACTCCCGGGAGTCCGATGGCGAGTGCGGAACTCGACACCTGGTCGAGTTGGATGCCGAACGATGCCCATGCCGCCCGTGGGTCGCCGAGCGAACTGATGTGACAGACCGCCTCGCCGAGCAGTGCGCCGACCACCGTGTCTCCGTCGAGCGCGTGTGCGTCGCCGAGTTGCACCGACGCCAGCGTGGAAAGCGGCAGCGGTGCGCGGCGCAGTACCTCGCGGTTCGCGAGCAGCCAGTCGACGGCGTCGAGTACGTCGACCAGCGTGTCCGAGTCGCCGCCGAGGCGCTTGAGGCGACCGGTCCGTTTGAGTTTGCCTAACCAATCAGCGACCTTCGGATCATGCGCGATTTGGTGCCCGCTGGCAGCTTCCCACAGCTCGAGTCGCGTCAGGTTCTTGGCGAGACGTTCGCCCTTGCGGTCGCGCAGAGGGCCGCCGTTTACCTCGATCGTGTCGATGAGGCCGAGCCCGGTCTTGGAAGAAGCGAGCAAGTCATCGAGGGCTCGGAGGTCGACACTCAATTCGTTGTCCTTCGGGCGCCGCCGACCGAGCAACGTGCACACAGCGATGACCTCGCTGTCTTGCAGACCCTTCAGCTTCAGCGGAACACTCGTGATCGTGATGCCGTTGTTCTCCAACCGCTTTCGGGTGGCAGTCCACAGAACTGCGAGATCGGGGTGGTGCACGGACCCCGATCGCTCGGTTGGCGGTGTCGTCACGTCGCCTTCCAGTCGAACCGCTGACTGAACACACCGGGCGAAGACGGGTCGCGGACGAGGTCGTAGGTGACCAGATCCGGCACCTGGTCGTAAAAGCCCCAGAACTCATGGCTGGTGACGATCACGTCCAGGTCGAGTTCGACGAGCAGGCCCATCAGCCGGCCCCGCATTTGTTCGTCGATGCCGACGAACGCCTCGTCGAGCGCGACGATGCGCGGGCCGGCTACGTCGCCGCTCGAGTACTGCGCCGCTGCGGACGCGAACAGCGGGAGATGCAGGACCGCAGCTGCTTCGCCGCCCGACAGCTCGCGGAAGAAGGCACGGGTGATCCGTCGCCGCTTGCCGTCTGCGAAGCGAGCGAACAAGTCGAAGCGGTGCCAACTTCGATAGTCGAGCGCGGTGCTGAGCGCCTCGGAGAAGCTGCCACCCGGATCGTCGGCGCGAACATCGCTGATCCGTCCGACGAAGAACGACCGCAACACTTCACGTTCGTCGAGGCCCAGCACGTCGGGGGAGCGGCGCAACAATGAGACAGCGTCGCGTAAGCCGGGTTCGTCGGCCTCGACGTTCCACGCCAACTCAACGCGCAGGCCGCTCTCGGTCGGTGTCTTGGCCATCTCTTCGTTGATCCGATGCTGAAATGCGTCAGCGGCGAGCAGGAGCCGGCGGATCTCGTCGCCGATGTTGGTCAACAGGTGCGTCTCGAAAATCTCACGTTCTTTGGTCGACAGCAGGTTGCCGATGCGTTCGTCGTCGGCACGGAGTTGGTCACCGAGTGCAGCGATCGGAATCTCGCCGTCGGTGGTCCGCACGCGCACGACGTCGAATCCATCGAGCTTTGACATGATTGGGTCGTTGCCGTGGCGCAGCCCACCGAGCACGATCGATTGGTAGGCCGGAGTCATCTTTGCGGTGGCTTCGACGGCGTCGGTCTGGGTGGTCCCGGCAAGTAGCTTCTTCGCAGCAGCGAGCGGCTCGACGTCCGCAGCGACGCCCTCGACGGCGAGTGTGGATGCGACCTCGTGGGAGCAGAGCGGTACGACTGCCGCCGCTGCATCAGAGAAGACCTCGTCGGCGCGATCACGTCGCTCGTCGAGCGATGCGATGGTGCTGCCGAGTTCGGCGACGCGGAGTTCGTGAGTACGGAGGTGGTCGTTCGCCTCGGCGCGACGCGACTCAGTGTCATGGTGTCTTGTGCGGGCATCGTGCAGCTTCCGCTCGGCTTCCTCGGCATCGCCGCCGACATCTCGTCGTAGGTGCTCGAACCGCGCGTCGAGGTTGTCGGCGTCGTGTTCGGCGCTCGTGGCGCCGTTGGTTGCGTTGCCAGCGGACTCGACGTCGTCGACGGCGCGAGCGGCTGCGTCGTCTGCGTCGCTGGCGAGACGGGCCGCGTCGTCGGTGCGTTCGACGAGATGGGCGATGTCGCCGATGAGCGAGGCAAGACGTCTTTCGGATAGACGGAGTTCGTTGATGTTGCTGGGGAGGCGTCGGGCGATTGCGAGTCGAGCGAGTTCGGCCGACGCCTGCTGTGCCGTGTCTGCGTCTCGTTCGGCCTCAGCCTCGGCGTCGTCCGCTGCGAGGCGTCGGTCTTCGGCAACGGCGTGGCGCGAGGAGGCGACGCGTACGGCGCTGATCAGCTCTGACGTCGGAGGAAAGGCGACTTCCAACTCGGCCAATTGTGTGCCCAACCGATCGATGTGACGGGCAGCGTCGAGTAGCTCGTTCAGCACGACGTGTTCGGCTTCGATCGCGGCGTCGAGGTCGGCGACGCGCTGGGCGCGGCGACGTTCTCGAGCTTCGTGGCCGATGTAGCGGGGTGCGTCCTGGCCGAAGCGTCCGGCGAGTGGTCCGAGCCGCCACGAACCGTCGGCTCGGACGCAGACGGTCTCGGAATCCAGAGGAATGGCGGCGAGGACTTCATCAATACGTGCGGCGTCGAGGTCGGCGAAGGGCACTGCCACGAGAAGGTCGCTGAGCGTCGCGCCCCCAGACATCCTGCTCGTCTGGTCGACGACGAGGTGGGCGTCGAGACCGAGGTCGTCGTCAACCTTGTCGGGAAGGATGCGAGCATCGAGGACACCGGACGCGCCGAGGGCGGCTTCGATCCCCGCTCGGTCGCGTTCTGGTACCGACTGGGCGAAGTCCACACACACGAACAGCGGCGCGCCGGGCCGTTCGGTATCGGCGTCGGGTCGAGTGGGGTTGGCGGGCGGCCCGGGGTTCGGCTCATCGATCACCACCTGGCGTTCCCGGTCGATGGCAGCGATCGCCTCACGTTGCGCTTTGATCTCGCGCTGTCGGAGATCTCCGCTGCGTTGGATGGCTGCGGCATAGCGAGCCGTGATGGTCGCGATCGATCGTTCGATGCCCACATCAGGGTCAGCGTCGTGGGCTGAGCGGAGGTCGTGGTTCGCGTCTGCCGATCGGACGGCGCCGGTCGTGATCTCGTTGTCGGCGTCCGACCGAAGCGATTCGGATCGGGTCAAGAGCGACATCGACACGATTTCGACGTCGGTGACCTCCGCGATTGCGAGAAGCACTGGGTCGGTGTGTTCGGCCCACTCGACTCGCTCGGCACGAAGTGCCTGGCGCCGCTGGGCGACGTCCCGGTCGGCAGCATCGGCAGCATCGGCAGCATCGGTGGATGCGGTGCGCACACGTTCGGCGTTGTCGAGTGCGTGAGCGGCTGCTCGCGCAGCGTTCGCCGAGCCGTCGGCGGCGTCAATCACGGCGTCGATGTCGAGGCGACGTTGCGCCGTCGCCGTTCGGGCCGCATCTGCGGGGAACGACGCCGCTTCGACATCCACGATCACGTCGTCGATACCGACCGATCGGGCCGCAGCCGACCATTCCCGCGTCTCGTTGCTGGCGCGCGTGCGGGCCGCCTCGGCTGCGACGCGGGCGCGGTCCCGATCGGCGATCGATTGCTGGGCGCGTCGACGAGCGTCGTCCGCGACGGCGGCCAACGTGATGGCGTGCTGACGGGCGAGTTCGGCCCCGCGTCGGGCCTCGTCGAGCGCAGCAACGCTCTGATAGGCGGGTGAGTCGCGGATCGTGTCGATCTCCACGGAGATCTGTTTCAGCGTGGCGTCGGCCTCGGCGACCACGGCGCGTAACTCGAGGACGGCGTCGTTTGCCGCGTCGCGCTCTCTTGTTGCAGTGGCGAGGCCCTTGCGAACCAAACGTCGGCGCTGATCCACCTCAACGAGAGCTGCGGCGCGTTGACGGCCGATGCCGATCAGATGATTCCGATAGAGCGGCAGGAATTGTTCGACTGCGTCGAGCGAAGCACGCAGTCCGTCGAGTTCGGACTGCATCGCGTCGAGGTCGTCGAAGCTGTGCGCCACGTCGTCGACGAGCGCCGAATCGATGTCCGCAAGACCGGCCGACAACGTGTGGGAAAGGTGCTCGGTGTCGAGCTTGCCGGCCAGATGCGGTCGGCGCAGCGTGAGGAGGAGGTCAACGAGAATGCGGTAGCGGTCGGCGCCCAATCCGAGCAGTTCCCGGTCGACCGCGTTTCGGTATTCTTCCGCTGTCGCCATCACGCTGCCGTCGCCAATCGTCTCTGCGAGCCGCCGACGTGTCTTTGGGGTGTCGTCGTCGTGGAGATCGAATTCGACACCGACGCTTCCATGTGCCACGAAAAACCAAGAATCGGCGTCGCGCTGGGTTGTGGCCGAGGCGCCGACCCCGATCGTGAGGCGACGTGACCCGCCATTGCTGTCGGCCTCACCGCCCGTGGCGCCGGACGGTGTGCCAGCATCGTCGCGGAACTCCATCCAGACGTAGCCGGTTCCGGATTCGTGCCGGTAGCGGCCGCCGCCGTCCTCGTCGCTGCGACCCAAAAGCAGCGACTTCATCGAGCGCGCACCGCCCATCGGATCCATTCGGGCTGCGCTCATCACGCCGTCGAGGATGAACGGGAAGAGCAACGACAGTGCGTTCGACTTGCCCGACCCGTTGCGGCCGCGTAACACCACTCGTCCGCCAGCGAACTCGAAGACCTGGTCGTCGTACTCCCAGATGTTGAAGATTCCTGCGCGATACGGACGCATCCGACCGGGGACGGTGAGCGCGATGAGAGGTGCGGCGGGTGGCGCCATGTCAGAACAACGAATCGGGTTCGTCGGGTACGGTGCCGGCAATCGTGGCATCGGCCCTGAACCGCGCAGCAAACGCAGCCACGTGATGGTCGCCGTCGGCGTCGACCCTCACGAGTCCGAAGGCATCGAACATGTCGGTGCACTCGGCGCGGAAGGTCTCGGGATCTTCCCGGGCAGCTTTCGCGAAGCGATCCCCGTACGTGTCGACGACGTGGGTCCAGCAGGACTGTGCCGCCGTCGCCGTGATGCGCCTCGAGATCGACCCGACTCGCCGATGCTCGTCGTCCGCGGCTGCGTCGACCTCGGCACCGGAACCGGAACCGTCCATCGCCGCCAATGCGTCGATCAGGGCGTCGAGGGCGAGCAACGCAGCGTGGGATATCGAGTCGTGGGAAGGGAAGCTCCGGCCGCTGATCGGGTGCTGCGCGTGGTCGATGAGCGCGAGGCCTTCTCTTCGCAGCTCGATGCTGCACCCGGTCAGCCGGGAGATGTTCTCCGCTTCCCGTCGCCGATTGCGCCACGCCAGTTCGACCTCGTCATCGTCGAGGTCGGCGAGGGTCACGGAGGGCTGATCGATCATCCGACGATTCAACCGATGCCGCGCGACTCGACGCCGTCCGTCGATCGTGGCCGGTGGTTGCTCGATGACGAAGTCCTCGACGGACTCGACCTCGCGCAAGATGCTGGGTGATGCCACCATGCACATCTCGGCGGCGTCACGATCGATGTCGAACAGCACCTGGCCATCATCGGAGACGAGGCTGTCGACGCTGCCGTCGCGTGCGCTGAGTACGCCGTGCTCGCCGAGGAAGCGGACTGCGTCACGAAAGGCCCGGCGCTGGGCGTACTCGTTGAAGTCGACGCGCAGTTCGTCGTGTCCGCGAGCGGCTTGCACGATGCGTTCGACCAGCTCCGATGCCAGCACCTGGTGCCCCGGTTGTTCGATCGCCGCAAGCGTCAGGCACAGGTAGACATACGACCAGCGGTTGAGGGAACGGCCGGACTCGAGTTCGCCGCCGCGACGCGCAGACAGACTCGCAGGTCGCCGCAACAGGCGAGCGGCGCTGCGGCTCACGTCAAGTCGGTATCCGAGCTTTTGCTCGAACTCCTTACGCAATACGGGCTCCCAACGTCGCACGACTCGGAAGTCCTCGCCCGACGAGGCGGTCAGGAGTGGGGTTCGCAGCAGGCAACGCGCGGCACGCTGGAACTCGGGCAGTTCGTGGGGGCCGAGGTGGACGGCCAGGCGAGCGATCATGTGGCGCAGATTCGCAAGGAGCATTCCCGCAAGGTCATCACGCCTGCGGGCGCACGCAGGCGGGTGTCGGTGTCAGCCGAAGCGAGTTTGACCGTGGCGCCTGGCAT
>Ga0307981_1001220_pt1 | contig 23683 bp, 14 predicted proteins | sample OrgLakmetagen987_FD_201849 | JGI IMG/M metagenome (GOLD analysis project Ga0307981, IMG submission 201849) | Saline water microbial communities from Organic Lake, Antarctica - #987 | ecosystem: Environmental > Aquatic > Non-marine Saline and Alkaline > Saline | place: Antarctica: Organic Lake... | reverse complement strand
AAAGAAATTTTGAGTTTTTCTACGGTCTGTAAGCCCTGCCTGCTTGGGTCGAACTCCGACATCATAATGGCAGCAAAGGTCTTTTTGTCGTTGATGTCGTTGCCTTGTAATATCCGAAGGTCTTTGGGCTCTTCTACCTTTTCGTCAACGACACAAGGAAGGGCTTCTGGCCCACATCTCTCTTTCGTCTTCGCACATCTGGTCATCTCGCCGTACTTCTTTTTTTGCTTCTGCTTCTTCGGCTTCCTTCTCTGGACACATTGTGTATGGTTCCATATTGCCTAGGGACCCCTTGCGAAAACTGACCACCCCCTCTGGAAACTCTGTGGAACATGCCCCTCTTGTCTGGGAACTTTCTATAGAGGGGGTCGTCCCTCTGATGGAACTTTCTCTCTATCTCGCACGCTCTCTCTTTCTTTTTTTTTTCTGTCCAGAAGAGGAAAGTATGATTTCTTTCGGAATTCTGCTGGCTGCGAATGCCTTTGCCAATGCCCTTGACCCCAGGCAAAGGACGCCACAAACATCGACGCTTCGGAACTTCGGAACTCCCTACTGGTCCGACCCCCGAATACACACTATGGGCAACAACAACCTCATCCACGCCCTCGTCGCACCCTTGTTCACCAAGTTCCTGGATCTATGTGTCTATGAGAACAGAGATGTGCGCCTGGAAGCACTCCAGGCGCTTCAAAGAACATTTCCATCGGAGAAGTTTCACACCATCGCCGACTTTGGGTGCGGCACGGGCATCTCCACGGACGCCGCGCGGAAAGCCTTTCCCACGGCGCGCGTCGTCGGCTACGATACGTCGAAGGAAATGGTCGCCGTTGGGAAAATCCTCCACCCACAACTCCAACTTCTTGTCGGGAACGCCCACGAGGAACTACACCTCAACACCTTTGACTTGGTCGTGTTCTCCTTTCTCTTCCACGAGATCCCGACGGCAGAGGCCATCGAGCTTCTGCATCTGGCCAAACGTTGTTCAAAAAAAGTTGTGATCCTGGACATAGCGCCGGACTACAGCGCATCCCGAATGATGCTCCTCGGTGAACCATACATCCTCGATTACCAACGGAACTTTGTACACGACTGCCGTGCTGTGTTTGGAGACGTAACGGCCACTGTCCTAGTGCCCGGGCACTTGGAACTCATCATGGCGTCGTCGCCGCCGTCGCCGCCGTCCCCGTCCCTGTAAAACCCCCTCAAAAACTCGCAAACTATAACAGACCGTAGAAAAAGACACAAAACACACACACACACACACACAAAAGGGAAGCGGAAATATGATTGCGAGTGTGAAACCCATCAGCGCCTCGGACGGAGAGTTGCGGTCTACGTCGATGGAACTCCTGCGCCCACGACTCCTTGAAAGTCATGTGAGCCACGAATTCAGGACAGACTTGGAAAAGTGGCCATTCGCTCTGTCAAAGGATGAACAAACGAAACTGTGGCTCCGGGAAGTCGCAGACATGCTTTGGACCTCCAACAATGGCTCCCAGGAAGATTACGCCTGGAGAATCGCGATGTTCGCTACCGCCATGGAAAAGGACCTCCCGCTCCTCTCACGCTCGCTTCCTGGGTTTCTTATAGCGGCCTCGGAAGAGGAATTCTTATGTCTAGAAAATAAGGGGGACAAAGTGACAGAAGATGAAGAAGACGACAAAGAAGAAGAAGAAGATGATGTTGCGCTGATCGTCTGCTCTTGTGGCGGTCGTGCGACGTGGTCGCTCCGACAGACCCGCGGTGCCGACGAGGCAATGACGCAGTTCTGTGAATGCAAGAGCTGTGGGAAGAAGTGGCGGCAGTCGTAGGCCTCCTCGTGTTTGCTAGCCGGAGAACATGTGAGAGCAAGGAACATCTGAGACCGTGGCCGAGACCGTGGCCGAGACCGTGGCCGAGACCGTGTCGTTCGTTGATGTGGACGATGTGGACGAGTCGCAAAGCAACGGAACTCCTTCGGAACAAGTCGAGTCTTCTTCGATGGTGTCTTCGATAACTACTCTGAAGACGCGTGCAAAGAACTCCATGTCGGTCTCAGTGGTCTCAGAATGCGACGGTGCGGACCTTGGTTGATGTCTTTCGTGCCGTGGCATGCCGTATTTCGTAATGGCCTCAAGGGCGACATCGTGCGGCCGTGAGAGCTTGCATCGCTTTAGGAGGCCCTGGGCCTTTAATGCAATACAGAGACACTCGGCCTCGTAGTCGTCCATGTCGGAGTAGACCATGGCAACGATGAGGGCATAGACATCCTTCTTTAGTAATTTTTTGTAGCGCCCTTGGAGGTTTGAGACCGCGAACCAATGGAGAGCACGCCCAAGCACGACACCCAGGGCAGTCGTGCGCGCCAGGCGCGCATGATTTCCTTCGGAATCCAAGGAAGAGCACATCTCACACCAGGCATGTGCAAACCGCGGGGCATCCTTGTACACTTCCTCGAGGACCAGTAGGCGACTGTTGCTTTTAACGACAATTCTCTCTCTGCAGCGTTTCATTCTGCCTGCTTTTTTTGTGTTTCCCTCAATTCTAAAGTCCTCTAGAACCAAGACCCCCCTTCTAGAACCAAGCCCCCCCTTCTAGAACCAAGAGACCCCCTTCTAGAACCAAGACCCCCTCTAGAACCAAGACCCCTCCCAAAAAGAAAAAGTCAAAATAATCTTCGACGGACCCTCCTCCTAGTGGACCTCCGGATAGGAGGTGGTGGTGGGGGTGATGGGGAAAGGACAGTGTCCTCAGTGTTCTCGCCCGAATCGGAGTAGAGCATTGCCCTCGCCGTTTGGCGCGGTGGAGTCGGTGATGCACGCGAAGAAGCCGCTGGTGCTGCCGCTTGCCTCTGGGCCACAAATGTGTTCGGTGTGGAAACCTCGTTCGTGCTCACATTCCAGATCATCCCGATAGCAGGAGGTGTTGGGGGTTGAGTGGGTGCTCCTGGGACCAAAGAAGCAAGCTCACGTTCCCCGGAAGAAACGCTCGCGGTGCTTCGGAAGTCCGAGTCGTGCTCCGAAGCACCATCGGAGTCATCTCCCGCGTCTCCCGAGTCTCCCGAGTCTCCCGAGTCTACATCGTGCGACATTCGGATCGCATCCTCGTATACGTACTGAAACAAGACGTGTGGTTTCGTGAAGAGGAGAGCCATGCCCTCTGCACACACGCCCGAGATGGAGTGACAGCAATCGAGGTCCCGGAGACCGTTGATGACGAGCACGATTCCAAGCTGAAGCTCGTGATAGCCATCGACGGCCCCGCTGTTGCCAATGATGTCGTTTTCCGCGGCGCCGTCAAAAGCCTGCTTCGCTGCCGGGTATAACCGCAGCGGCAATTCGTACATAAAGCGAATGAGGTGCATTGCCCGACGAATGGCTCGGACGACTTCTTCCTTGCTTTGGGCATCCGATCCATAGTACACGTCGAGGAGATCTTCTTCGTAGCGGAAGCAGTACTTCCAGTGCGACGGAGAGACGCTGGTGTCCCCGGGCATGGATTTGATGCCACAGATGGAACAGAGCGATGTCCCGCAATGCTTCAGTTCCGTACAGGCCTCGCTCCTCTCGAGCATCATGTTGCAATGATTGCACGAGCAGCAAAAGGGCGTTGGTGCTGTTGCGATGTAGCGCACGGTCGATCGCACCATGTCCTCGGTGAGGTCGCGTGTCTGGCAGGTGTAGACAACGTTTTGCTCCGTGTCGCGGAGATGGCCCCGGAACCACCGCGAAGGAACGTATTCGTCCGAGTCGCAGAGGCAGCCAGAGTTGATGGTATACGTTTTGGCCACGCCGACGACTCGCGTGGGCGATGTTGGCGTGGCAGAGCCGCGCGACGGTCGTGGTTTTGCCACGGCGCAGTGCCGGCAGATCATCGCGCTGCACCCGGGGCACTCGACATCTTGATCTTGCTTGAGACGGTCTCCGAGGTCCAGGTGAGAGGTTTCTCCACACCGTTGACACACGATTGGCATGCCACACCGGAGCGGCAGCTCTTCGAGGTGTGTCAGAAGTTTTTCCAGCGCCGACGGGGAAATGACCTTTTTGACGTCGTCGATGTCAAAGCGTTCTTGGCATTGGTCAAAGGGGCATACGAAATTGGGGTTCAGGCTTGAGATGGCGTGATTGTAATTAGGCTGACTCATCATGGTCGAGAGGCAGTCGTGGCAAATGTGGTGGCCACAGCCGGAGGTGTGCAGCGCTTGAGTGGTAGTCTCGAAGCAGATAATACACGCAGGGCGCGGCATGGATGGCGGCGGTGGCATCATCGGCAGCAACGGCAGTAGTGGCACCCGTGGCACCCGTGGCGGAGGCATCGGCATCGGCGGCGGCGGTGGCGGCATCATTCGGGGCAGCATCGTTGGCGGTGTCGTCGCTGGCTGAAAGCGGTTGTGATTCACCAGAACTCGGAGGATGCTCGTCGCACTGTTGAGCGCTCGCACCGACCGCCGCGTGATGCGCGGTGCAAGCACTTGTCCCGATGACGCGGCGGCCCCTCGTACGGTGGGCTGCGACGACATCGTCGGCGGTTCTTCGAGGATGACCTGGCCGTCGTCCCGTAGTTCAAGGATCCGCGACCAAGGAACGCTCGCGGCCTCAAATGTTGCGACGAAATTTGGCGTTGGGACAAGAGCAATCAGATCTCGCAGTTTGAAAGCGTCGACGCTCTGGGCCCAGAAGCTCTGCGACCTCAAGTACGTCTGGAAAGCGTTCGGGAGATCGTCGAGATCAGTTGTGTCGCCGTCGATGAAAAACGTGTAGTTGCTGTGGCGCAGCACAAGAATGTCATCTTGTCGAGTGAGACTTATGTTGACATCAACGTGCGGCGCGCTCGCGACTCTTATTGGCAGCGGGTATTGTTCATGAACCAGAAGTCGCATCGTTCGTTGCCTTGCTGTCTTTGCTGGCTACCGCTTTTTGCAACTCTTGCGTTGGCGCCCTCGTCCCCCCCCTCCCAGAAAGTGAAGCAAAAAAAACTATGAGAATTCGGGCTCTACGTCGTTGTTCCCTTGGTGGCTCCCGCGATCGGGGAGGCAAAGTAATTGTTCGCGCAGGTGGTGTCGCCCACGAGGCATCCCGACCCCGGCGGATCTTCGACATCCTGGCATGTCTGACAGACGTTGTTGAAGGGGTCCGGGACGCAGTACCCTTCCTGGCTTGCCAGAGTCTCGCGGCGATAACAGTTCAACATGTCCTTTGTAATCTGCACGGCTTCGGACGAACCACCGGAATCGGTGCTCATCGCGACGGAGGTTTGGTCATCTTGGAAGGTTAAGAAGCCTCTGGCTACGCCACCGTAGACGTCCGCATCCGTGTTCGAGACGGCCGCGCTCGGTTGGGTGATGTCCTGCTTCTGTGTGTCGAATGGGTTGTCCGGTGTGTCAGTACCAGTGGGAGTCGTATAGGTAATTTTGCGTTTCCAGACACGAGACATTTGATGAGAGAGCGTGGAGTGGGGTTTGCTTTCGGACAGAGAAAAAACTCACTCTAAAAGATGCTACAAGGAACGAGGCCGATGGCTCTGGGGGACGGCAGAGGCCGTGGGCTGGGCGATCGATCGATCGGGGAGTGACTTTGACAGCGACGTGAGGCGCGCCTCGAGGGCCGCGAGGTCGAAGTGAAGTATTTGCATCTCTTTACGCACCTCTCTCGCGACGCTGTCGACTTTGGCCATTTGTTTCAAGTCGGGCAACTTCGACTTATCTAGCTCCTGCATCTTCTCGACGAGTGGAGTCAGCACCTCATCGAGCCCTTTGCTCATGGTCTCGGGCGTCACCATGGCGCTCACGAGTCGCTGCATCCCTTCTGCGAGATGCTCTGTCCGTTTCAAGGCCATGGCAACATTTTGCTCGCAGAGTCGCAGGCGTCGCTCGTCCGGCGATTCCCCGGACCCGGAGATCTTTGGCGGTGATTCTTCGGAGATCGCCTCCGGCGGCGTGGCAGAGGCTTCCTCCGATTCCTCGGGGATCGCCTCCATCTGGACTTCATTCGCGGCCACTGACGATTCCTCGGGAATCTCCTCCTTGCCCTCGAGTACGATTTGCAGATTGCTTTCGCTGCTGTCCTGCGTTTTCTTCTTAGACGTGCGTTTTTTCAAAGGAGGCATGATGGTCGGTCTGCCGTGGGTGTTATTGGGTGCAAAAATAATAAGAGTGCCACCTTGAACGCAGCAAAACCGTGAAACCTTCTCCGAGACATGTTGACAAAACATCCATGCCCGACTCCAAAAACAAATTCGAAAGAGGACGGCGGCGCGCTGCAAGAACAACAACAACAACAACAACACATCAAAATTGTAATTACCTTTTTATGCTTTTACCTTTTACCGGCGGCTGCGGCGAGACTTCTTCGACCTCTTCGAGGAGCGCTTTCCCCTACGCTTGCCACCTTCGACAGCAGCCGGGGGGATGCCGCCACCAGAAAAGCGGCGCCCACGGCGAGACCTCTTCGACTTCTTCGAGCGCTTTCCCCTACGCTTGCCAGCAACGATGGCTCCACCGCCGGAAAGGCGGCGCGAGCCCCGGCGAGACTTCTTCGACTTCTTCGAGCGTCTTCCCCTACGCTTGCCACCGGTCATGGCCGACGGCGCGGCAAACCAATCGAATTCATCTTGTTCGAGTGAGTGGGGATCCATTTTAGTTGATTTTGTGTTTGTGATTTGTGGGGTTACTATAGCAAGATAAAAAAAATTACCTACAGTGGCCCGCCATGGACTTTGAGCAAGGTCGCACTTTTTGTCATTGGAGAGTTTCCGCCGAGTTCACTCCGCCATGGATTTTGAGCAAGGTCTCATTTTACGTTTTTTGTTTTTTGGACCGCGGAAGAAGGATTATCTCTTCCTCCTCTTCCTCCTCTTCCTCCTCTTCCTCCTCTTCCTCCTCTTCCTCCTCTTCCTCCTCTTCCTCGTCATCCTCGTCATCCTCGTCATCCTCCTCTTCCTCGTCATCCTCCTCTTCCTCGTCATCCTCCTCTTCCTCCTCTTCCTCTTCCTCGTCATCCTCGTCATCCTCCTCATCCTCCTCTTCCTCGTCATCCTCCTCGTCATCCTCCTCGTCATCATCCTCTTCCCCGTCTCCATAGTCGTCGTCGCCGTCGACGTTGTTGTCGTCTTCGTCATCATCCTCGTCGAGCCCGAGGGCTGCGGGAAGTTCATCGTCAGGGATGTCGTCAAGTAAGACTTTAGCAATGTCTGTGGCAAATTCCTCTACGAAACGATTTGTTGGTTTTCGTGCCCGGGTCGAGCGGCGGAGTCCGTCGTCTGTGAGCCTCGTTGCTTCAACCTCCGCAAAACCATCCTTGAGTTCTTCGACTTCATTTTTCTTTGTTTTACGGCCGAGGCGTTCCTCGGTTGCGATTGTTGTATTGTCATCATCGACTATGAAATCAACTAGAGAGCCGATCGAGTCGTCGGAGTCGGAGTCGGAGTCGTCGGAGTCGTGTCCCGTGTCGCTTTCGCCGGAGTCGTGTTCCTTCGGAGTTCCTTCGGAGTTCCTTCGGAGTTCCTTCGGAGTTCCTCCGGAGCTGTTGTCCATGTACGTCGTCTCTTTGCACTCTGCTTGATGTTTTCCATGTGGCGCTGTGAACGCAGCACCCCCCCGAAGAATCGTAGAGTCGTGACTTTAGAAAGTTATTCTACAGTTGCAAAGAAGACAGCGGAACGAAAGAAATGGACGCAATGTTGGCTGGTATGGATCTCATGGATTACGAGATGTCGGGTGTGTCGAAGGACGAGGAGTCGGAAAGCTTCGAACGCATGTGGCGCACTGGCACGCTCGAGGTCTTGAAGGCATACTTTGCGAAGTATTCGTTTGTGCGCCAGCAAATCGACAGCTTTGAAAACTTCATCGAAAAAGTTCTCCCGGAGACTCTGAGAAACATTGAGCCGATCGTCGTGACGAGTGGGCAAAATCGGATCGTTGTCAAGTTCCTCACGTCGACGATCGCTCCCATGTACCTACGAGAGGCGGATGGGAGCGTTCGTGCCGTGCTCCCCGATGAGTGTCGTTTGCGCAAGCTGACGTATCAGAACTCGATCTTAGTGGACTTGAGGCAGGAATGTTATGTGTGCACCGAGCCCGCCAACAACGACTGGCGACTCGTCAAGACCTACGATTTCCAGGAGGTCCCACTGGCGAAGTTGCCGTGCATGGTCCGAAGCAGGTTCTGCCGCCTGTCGGGACTCGCTCCTCGGGGGAAGAACGACTGGCTCGGTGGGTATTTCATCATCAACGGCCAAGAGAAGGCGATCCAAGCTCAGATCAAGCTGCGAGCGAATTCGACGCACGTGTTTAAGGCGCAGGGGTCGGATAACGGCTTCTACGCCGAAGTGCGGTCCTCGAACGATGCCGCCTGGAAGACGACGTCTTCCCTGCGAGTGAACCTCTTGCTCAAGAGTAAATCGACGGCAAACGTCGGGAGCGATTCCGACCTCCTGTTCCAATTGCCGTTTGTCCCAAACATCTTTGCATCGCTGCCGTACATTTCCGTACCGCTCCCGGTGGCGACCTTGTGCCGCCTGCTGGGTGTTCCCCTGGAGCGGGGGCTCGTGCTTCGCGCCTTTGAGGGTATCATCAATGAGGAAGAGCGGGCCAGTGCATTCTTCGAGCCGCTCGTGGCCTTTGTCCTCCGCGATCCCTTTGCGTCCTTGAGCGACGACGACGTCATGTCGCACATCGGGAAGGAAGGGACAAAGGAGCGCACGCCGGAGCGGCGGAGGCATTGTGTGCTGAAGATGCTGGCGGTGGACATTCTCCCGCACATCGGGACTCGGTCCGAATCCCATACAAACAATGCCAAGGTGATGTATATTCTGCTGATGACGGCCCGCACGGTGACGTCGACGATCAAGCATCTCATGCACCGCGGCGGGGGCGCTGGGGCGGAAGACGATCGCGACAACTGGCGCTTCAAGAAGGTGGATTGCACGGGTTCGCTCATATCTGTCTTGTTTCGGCAGTTGCTTCGGACGTTTGTGGGGTCGATCAAGTCGGGGATCTTCAAGGCTCTCGATACGGGGACGTCGATATGGACGCTCAGGGTCATCGACGGCTTTATCAATTCGCGGAAGTTAGAGACGAACATTCGATATCACTTTGCGACGGGGACGTGGAGTGTGATGCGCGGCGTGTCTCCGTCGGCGTGCACGGGAGTGTGCGCTCCGCTGACGCGCATCACGCCCGTGGCCGCCATCAGTGCTCTCAACCGAATCAACTGCCCGGTGAACCGCGATGGGAAAACCAGCACCCCGAGGTTGCTGCACACGAGCGATTGGGGCAACAGCTGCGCGGTCGAAACCCCCGAGGGCAATGGCTGCGGCCTCGTCTTGAATTTCTGCGCGCTGACGCACGTGCGACTTGGGTACAACACGGACGATCTGAAGCGAGCAGTCCGTGTCATTCTCAGCGACCACGTGCGCGAAGATGCGCCACTCCTCCAGAGTCTCTGGTTGCAAGGCCACGTGCCTGTGCTTGTGAATGGTAGTTTGTGTGGCATGTGCGGAGATGGCGCTGCTGCCTTGGCGGCCCTGAAGGCTGGGCGCCGTCGTATGTTCCTGCCCTTTGATGTGTCTCTTGTGCATTACGCCGGCATGGCGGTGTGCATCAACGGCGACGACGGCGTCTGTCTACGCCCAGTCATCCTTGCGGCGCGCCTGGAGGAGTACTTTCAATTTTTACGAGCGGTGGTGCAGAACCGGGAGATGACGGCGCTCGGGGAGGTCTGGACGACGCTCCAGGCCCAAGGGCTCCTCGAGTACATCGACACGGAGGAGCAGGCGGAACATTGCGTGGTGGCGACCGACATCGAGAGCTTCCGCAAGAGTCCCCAGACGTACACGCATCTCGAAGTGGATGTGAACTTTGCCTTCATGGGCATCGTCGCCAACCTCATCCCCTTTGCCGACCATAACCAGAGTCCCCGGGTGATTTACCAGTCGTCCATGGGCAAGCAAGCAATCGGCAGCATTACGGACGCCTTCGACACGCGCCTCGACTCGAACATGTACGTGCTCCATTACCCGCAACGCCCCCTGTGCCAGACAGACATGGCATCCGTGATGAATCTGCGGGAGTACTCGTCGTCGACGGAGGCCGTCTTGATGATCGCATCGGTCGACGGCTTTAACCAGGAAGATTCGATCTTGATCAACAAGGCCTCGAACGAACGAGGCTTCTCGCGGGTCACGACCTTTAAGACATATTTCGACGAGCTGAACGGGCGCGGCAACGACGAAGAAGTGTTCTGTAAAGTGAAGAATGCGGCCTTGATGAAGACGGCCAACTACGCCAACCTCGGTGAGGACGGCTTCGCGGCGGTCGGGTCGACCATCAAAGCTGGCGACGTCATCATTGGCAAGGAAGCCCAGAGCATGGAGCTCGGTCCCGATGGAAAGCATGTTCCCGTGCGACGCGACCGGTCGACGATCGCCAAGGAAGATGGGATCATCGATCAAGTGACGCTGACAATCTCCAAGGAAGGGAAGCAACAAGTCCGCATCCGCGTGCGCCAGCTCCGCATCACGGTCGAAGGCGACAAATTCGCCTCGAGGCACGCTCAGAAAGGCACCGTCGGCCGCCTCGTCCCGGCGGAAGATCTCCCCTTCAACAGCGAGGGCATGCAGCCCGACATCGTCATCAACCCGCACGGCTTCGTGAGCCGCATGACCATCGGCATGCTCGTCGAAGCGCTCGCCGGGAAAGCGTGTGCCGTCCAGGGACGCTTCTGCAATGCGACACCCTTCCGCGATGTCCCCAAGAGCGAGTTTGCGGACATCCTGAGGGAGTGCGGCTACGCCGCCTCGGGCTGCGAGACCTTTTACGATGGCCGCAGCGGGCAGAAGATCCATCGACCGCTCTTTGTCGGCGTTGTCACGTACCAGCGCCTGAGACATCTCGTCATGGACAAGATCAACTCGAGGGCGCGGGGCAGCAAGCACATCTTAACGGAGCAACCCATGGATGGTCGCGCCAAAGGCGGGGGCCTCCGCATCGGCGAGATGGAGAGAGGTGAGTGGTGTTTTCGTTCGTTGTCTTTGCTGAGCGATGTCACAGATTGCGTCGTGGCCCACGGGGCCGCTTCCGTGCTCCACGAACGCCTCTTCCTCTCGAGCGACAAGAAAACCGTCTCTGTCTGTCGCCAGTGTGGCCTCCTCGCCGAGCCCGCCCGAAACCGCTCCTTCGCCTACGGCCCCCGCGGCGCCGGTGAGTTCTTTCCGCCTGCTTTTCTCTTTGACTTCTTTTGCGACAGAATCCTACTGCCGCAACTGCAACCTCAACTCCTGTGTCGAAAAGAACATCCCTGCGGCCAATAAGCTCCTGCAGCAAGAACTCGGCGCCACACATCTCGCCCTCCGCATCCGCTAGAGCCTAGACTATGTATTCTTTACTTTTCAGCCTTTTTTTTTTGTGGGGGGGAGTGCGCCGTTTTGCGGGCTGTGGCCACACTAGAAAACGGCACAAACAAACCACAGAGCAGAGACTTTTTCCGTTTCGTTCAAAAACATGTCTGGCGTACCAGACGTGCGGCTCCTCAAGCCCAAGACATCCGCTTCGCACGCGCCGCTTCCGATCCTGCGACGCCTGGAGACAGACACGGAGCTGAATTCCAGCTACGTGTTCCGCAAGAATGGCAACGAGGAGACGATCACCAAAAAGTTGACCTTGGTGCAGAGGAGTTTCGTCCCGACGGCAAAGCCCTCGTGCTATCCGGTGTACGAGGATCTCGGCACGCACCTCGCGGTCCCGCGTGTCTTTGGTCTCCTCCAGTTCGGTCCGCCGACGGTGGACAATCGCACCGCGGGCCGGGCGCTGCTTCTGCCCCAGGAGCTCTTCCGCACGAGTCTCGTCCTCAAGGACTGGCAAGCGACGGTGGTCACACACGTCGTCGACTGTCTGCGCACGCCTCCCCTGCACGCGGCGATGCTCTCGGCGGCCTGTGGATTGGGGAAGACGTGCATGGCCATCGCCATCGCCTGCGCACTGCGGGTCAAGACAGCCGTGCTGGTCCACAAAGAGTTCTTGTTGACGCAGTGGACGGACCGCATCCATGCCTTTTGCCCCGAGATCGACGTGGGCCGGGTCCAGGGGGACACCTTTGAGGTCGGAACCATCACCATCGTGATGATCCAGACGATCACGACGGGCAAATTTGCGTCTGCCACGGCCTTTGACATGTTTGATCTCGTCATCGTGGACGAATGCCATCACATCGCCGCGGCGACATTCAGCAAGTCCATCCGCCTCTTCCGGGCGCGCTACACCATGGGCCTCTCGGCCACGCTCAAGCGCGCCGACGGGAACGAGGAGGCGATCTTCTGGATGCTCGGCTATCCGGTGGCGGTCTGCACGCGGCCCGTGGATGCCTCCGAGGCGTCGGGCCTCACGATTCGCATGTTATACATGAACGACACGCACGTGGAAGATTCCTTCACAAAGTCTGGCACGTTCGGCGGGAACACCATCGCCTTCCCAAAGATGTTGACGCAGTTACTCCAGAAGCCGGTGCGCATTGAGCGCCTCTCGGCGGAGATCCACCGAGCCTACGCCGAGGGCCGCGACATCCTCGTGATTTCCGAGCGCATCGATTACCTCGACCGCCTCGCCGCCAAGTTGTCCGAGCTGGGGCTCGCATCGGCGAAATACGTCGGCGAGACCTCGAAGCGCAAGCGCGAACAGCGAGACAAGGACGCCGCGGAAGTCCGCATCTTGCTCACGACGCGCGCCATGGCGTCGGAGGGCTTCGACCGGGCGAGCATCGATACCGTCGTCTTGGCGACGCCGCTCAAGCGAGGCGCCACGCTGGAGCAGAGCATCGGCCGCTGCCAGCGGCAAGGGGCGCAGGGGGCGAGTGTCCGCTCCCGCCTCGTCGTCGACGTGTGCGACCTGAAGACGAGCGTCTTCGCGTCCATGGCGCGGGGCCGCGAAAGCTACTATCAGACGGCGGGCTTCTGCCTCGAGCGCGTCCGCTGCGACGAGAATTCGTCGCAACCGGAACTTCAAAAGTTTGCCACAAAGTAGACAACGCAAAAGTAGATCCTTGTAGATCCTTTGTTGTGTGTGTTTGTCCCCAAAGAAATTTTATCTATTCCATAAACAACATAGATTGGTAAATTCTCCAACACCAAAAAAAATGACCACGGCTGCGGAGTCTCTCGCTGCAAACATGAACGCCACCATGAGCCTCCTGGAGAAACTACGGGCCGGGGGTCTTCTTCCCGGGGGCGTGAACGTAGACCTGTCCTCCCTCGACGGCATGACCTCCAAGGAGATTGCTGATATTCTCAAGTCGTCGGAAGGCGAGATCATCTCTCGCCTCGAGGAGATCAAGAACATGCTGAAGAGCGACCGCAACTTGACAGAGCCCATGGAGGAAATCATCGTGTCCGATTGCAATGCCTACGACAGTAATCTCCAAGCCTGTACCCCCGGGGAGAACTGCCCGCCGCCCGGGGCCATGGGCTCGGGCATCGTCGAAGTCGACGTGAAAACCGGAGCGAAGCGGGTCTGCCTCACGGAGGACCAACTGACGAAAGGCGCTTCCCTCGCCTTTGACAACGACGCCCGCAAGCGCTTTGAGACGGCCCTCCAGCGCCACGCGGCCGTGACGAAGCGCCTCCTGGTGGCATCGCACAACGTCCGCCAGGCCCTCGACCAGGCGTCCCAGTCGAAGGCCACCGCCGAGGGGGCGAAGAACCTCGCCAACTTTGGCGTCGACGTGACCAACATGATGCAGATCGGCTCGGGCTTCTTCGAGAATTCCAAGCAGCGCGTCCGCGCGCCGACGACCATCGTCGGCAGCAGCGGCAAGGGCGGCACGGCGCCGACCTACACCACCTCCTCCGACACAAAGACAGACATCCCCCTGGGCTTCTGCGAGACGGCCACGAACGCCTTCCAGTGCGATGCGAAGCGGAGCGTGACGGGGGGCGGCGGCACCGTCTGCACCTGGACGCCCGACCTCCTCGTCTACCAAGGCTTTGAGAAAGTGCCGGCGATCGAGGCCATCCACGGCGGCACTGGCAATGGCCTCCTCGACGACGTGGGCCTCGGCATGCGAACGGACCACACCGATCAAAACCGCTACAAGGACCTGGACATCGCCGAATTCGTCGACCCCTACGAAGTGCAGGTGACCTCCAAGGACGGCAAGGCCATCGCCGTTCGCGCCGACGCGAAGAACGCCCGCGCCATGGCGCGCCTCGACCGCGCCATGAACAACCTCACGGCCAAGTGCATGCCAAACAAGTACCTCCCGTACATGCGCACCACCAAGGATGAGCACCCCATGATCGCCAAGGCTCTCATCGAGAACACCCTCCTCCAGAGCGACGCCCTCGAACCTAAGAACAAAGGGAAGAAGCTCGATTCCTACCTCAAGCTCGGGGAAGCGGCCGACGAGAAATCCCAGGGCGCCCTCGGCTTGCTGAACCAGAAGGAATTCCAGCGCATCGTCAACCGCGAGAAGTATTTCATGGACCCCACGCGCCCGTCCCCCGGCGCCATCAAGGCGCACCCCGACGTCCACGTCGCCTGGGCCATCATCCTCGGCGAAGGCCGCAGGGCCATCGCCCAAGCCGACCACGACGACCGCCGCCTCGATAAGCTCCGCTCCGCCGTCAAACTCTGCCTCAAGGAACTGAACCACGCCAAAGTCGCCTTCGAGAAGAAGACCAACATCCCCGCCGACCTCGCCATCAAGTACCGCAAGGAAGACAAGGAGCAGCGCAAGAAGGGGGCCTACACGGTCAACATGAAGGACGGCGCCGGCGCCGAGCGCGCAAACCGCTTCTGGCGCGCCCTCGCCACGGAAGACTCCATGTACGACGCGCGCATGTCCATCTACTCGACGCTCGGCATCCTCCTGACGACCCTCTTCGACCTCGAAATGGACAACTTCGACGACGCCGACGTCATGACCATCCTCTCCTACGAGGACCAGATCGTCCGCGCCATCACCAACCACCCCGGCGGCAAGTGCAGCCTCGCCAGCGTCTTCGACGAGTCCTCCTCCACGCCCATCTACTACCAGCTCCCCCGCAACAAGGGCAAGGGCCAGGAGGTCGTCCGCCGCATCTCCCGCGGCGCCGGCGACGACCGCGTGCCCATCCAGCACTACGTCGTCATGACCAAGGACATGTCCCAGCGCATGGGCCTCGGCCCCTTTGCCACCTACACCGACGCCCGCGGCAACTACTCCGGCGTCGTCCCCCTCGTCGACGACAAGGTCCTCAGCGCCGGTTCGTGCGTCATGCTCACGGGCATGCTGAGCGAGATGTTCGCCCGCCACCCGCGCTTCAAGTACGACGGCGTCCTCTCCAAGTACGCCCGCGCCATGTACGGCTCCGAACTCGACAACGAACTCAAGAACAAGTACCTCAACCAGGCCGTGAGCATCATCGGCCGCCTCGGCGACGCCGAACTCGTCTCCGAGACCAACAACCTCGAGATCGTCAAGGCCCAGCACGTCCTCGCGGAGTCCGTCAACTCCCGCTTCCGGTCCTTCCGCAGCAAGCGCGTCTCCTCGCGCGCCGGGAGTCTCCACGTGTCGACGGCCGCCATGCACCTCATCCTCAACCTCGCCCACAACGACGACCAGTTGATCAAAACCACAAACATCAACGTATCGAACCTTAGGACCTTCTTCACAACGACGGCCGCCCAGCTCCAGGAAGCCCTCGGCGGCACTCTGGGACTGGAAGTACAAACTACCACCACTCAGCCTCCGGCTATCGACCTTGACCTCGTGAAGCGCTTCGAGGTGGCGCTGCTGCTCCCCGCGAAGAACGGCAACTTGAATGCCTACCGGGACCTGGAGCAGATCTCCATGGACTCCGTCATGGGCGACGGCTTCATCCCGTCCATCACGGAACTCATGGTCCGCAGCCTGCGGCCCTTCCCGTCGCAGCCGGACGTCTTCGACCAGGTGATCCCCATCTCGCGGACCTGGCTCACGGAAGGCTTCAACGACGAGGGACCAAAAGAGGCGGTCACGGGTACTGCAAGAGCCGGGGTCACGGACTATAAGGCCTTCCGCCTCTACTACGCGGCCCTCCTCGCCACCGTCCTCCCGAAGCGCATGGGCTCCATCGGCCCCGGCGGCATCCGCGAGCTCTGCAAACTCCTCAAGGACATGGGGTGGTACCACGCCATGGACTCGGTGATCATGCGCCTCGCCCTCGTGAAGGACCCCCAGGACGCCAAGGGCGACGGCGCCTACAAGTACGTCTACTGGAACGACTTCCGGGGGTCCAACGCCATCCTGAACCAGCGCCTCAACAAGGAGGCCCAGGCCGCCCTCCGGAGCGACCTCAACGCCGTGAAGAACGGCGCCCCCGCCGCCGGCATCATGGGCGCCGTCCTGAATCGCGTGGCCACGGCCGCGCGGGGCGTCGCCGGGAAGGCCTTTGGGTCCACCAAGCGCGGCATGCTCCGCGAGTCGTCCTCGAGCTACGGCCGCCAGGTCGGCGAGGCCTCGCGCGAGACCCTCAACCCCGAGGGCGAAGTCGGGTCCATCGTCCTCGATTCCGTCTTCGCCAACGAGATCCTGAATCCCGCCAACGCCTCGAAGATCGCCGACGCCTCGCGCATCGCCGAGAGCGTCCGCGGGGCCCTCCCCTTCCTCCAGATCGCCCAGGCCGAGAACGGCCGCGCGGCCATGTTCAACCACTACACCCAGTTCCAGGAGACGCCGCGGGCCTACGACAAGACGGACACGAGCGCCCGCGGGACCTTCCGGTCGACGCCCAAGGACATCCGCGTGGGCTATCTCTCCCTCTACCGCGAGAAGAACCACGGCATCGCCGACGAGGAGTCGGGCACGAAGGAGTCGCGGAAGCTCGGCGACACGGGCCTCATCCCCGAGGACGACCCGGCCTTCAACGACAAGCTCGTCACGGACCTCTGGTACGACGTCATCGAGGCCCTGGCCCTCACCCACGACATCGACACGACCACCGCTGCCGCTGATCGGTGGGATACACTTAAAGCTGATGGAACTACTCAGACAGTTTATCAAGGTACAAGTGAATGGAACATCCGCGCGAACGCATATTTCATGCAGCTCGAGACCTACGGCATCACAGTCGAGGACGAGACCAAGAACAACATGTTAAAGGGCGCCAAAGCCGCGCGCTACAGCTTCATCGAGCGGATCACGGGCATGGGGAAGGAACTCGCGATGGACTTTGAAACTGTCGCCGTCGTCGACTTTAAGGCGATCATGGCGGACATGATGACCAACCTCTTTGCGGACACGCCCGAAGACGTGCAGGACGGCGGGACCATAGCAAATACGCCGTGTGCGACAACGGACCTTCAAGATTATCTCGAAACATTCTTTGATGGAACCGGCACCGGCACACCAAAGGTCTTCCGGATGACGAAGGGAAGAGAAAGGAACAATGCAGAGTTGAACAAGTCGAAGCTCCCGGCGCAGATCGCCGCCGCCGTCGATTCCGTGCGCATCTCCCACGCCCTCGAATTCAAGGCGCCGCAGAAGCTGCCCATGTTCACGGACGCACCGAGCCTACCCTGCCAGCTCGCGCCGACCCTCGGCAGCTTCTCAGCGGACACCGAGCCCATCGCACTCATCCAGCCCATGGGCTACGACATTGCGGGCTTTAACAAGTCGCTGAGCAGCACCACGGCGGGCCGCAACAAAAAGGACCAGTTTACAGCAGGCACTACAGCAGAAAAGGTCGGCTATGAAAAGGCCTCCGACGAGTACGAGCTCCGTCCCGCCCGGGGCATGTCCACGGGTAGCAAGCGCTTCCCGTCCGGCGACGAGCTCTACGAGGCCCAATTCGATGCGACGGGGAAGAAAATAACCGACGCACAAATCGGGAACCGACAAGTAGCCATCACAACTCCTCCCAATGGTGTGGACGGAAATGTGAAGCGGCGGCAGTACGCCATCAAGGCCGCCGTGAACTACACGCGCGACTGCCCGCGGGTCCTCTACACGGAGGCCAACGGCCGCCTCCACAACTTCTCGGGATTGATCTACGACGTGGCGCAGCCCTCGCACTACATGGTGCACGCCTACACGCGGCTCCTCGAGAAGAACGCCTTTGGGCCCTCGACGTCGCCCGTGCTCTCGTCGGGGCAGCTCGTGAAGCTCCTGCAGTGCCTGATCCCCGACGCCCGGCGCGCGGGCCGCAACTTAAATGATGTCCTCGACGCCCGCCTGCAGTACGGCCTCCTGCTCCACTTCCTCATGGCGCGCTTCATTTCCACGGCGCAGAACCGGGCGCAGAGCCGCATCGTCACGAACTGGAACGGCATCATCAAGACCATTGCGACGCGCGAGGTCTTGAACCGTGCGCTCAAAGACGCCCTCGCGAACCGCGCGCGGTCGGGGTCGCGGGAGGTCATCGAGCGCATCACGGGGGCCCTGAAGAAGCTCATCGTGGAGTCGAAGCAGGTGGCCCTCGCCTTGCCGTCGTCCATCGCCGCCTTTGACAACGACGTGCGCGTCAGCGCCTACGTGGCCTAAGAGATCGTAAAAGATCGAACTTTTCTTCACTTTCCTCTCTTTCGCGTTGCCTCCCGTGAAGGAAAAAAATATATTTTTTTAAGACAACAAACACCGCGCGAGGACAAAACCCCTTTTCCTACAATGCCTCGCCGATCAAACACGACTACCCAGCAGCAACAGAAGAATGGCGGCAAGGCCGGGCACTCGTTGTCGGGCGGCGGCGTCGAGACGGTCGCTCTCACCGACGATGCGATCGCGGCGGCTCTCTTCCTGCAGAAGGTCCGCGGCGCCGACCCCGCGAAGCAGGCGGCGGCCATTCGCCACGTCAAGGACTTTCTCTCGGCCCCGATGATCGAAAAGTCCTGCAATTCCCTCAAGTTCCGGAACCGCAAGACGGGGAAGCTCGAGAACCTCTACGCCTTGCCGGCGGCCAAGGCCGCGGAGCTCCTGGAGAAGTTCCGCGACGGCAGCCGCTACGGTGTGACGGAAGAGGACTTTACGAAGTTCTTCCCGGTGATCGACGTGGACACGGACGGTGCGGCGGTCCGTGGCCCCGTCGTGTCGCCCGAGGGCCTCTGCCTCGTGAACACGCCCGAGGCCATCGAGGAGCTCGTGAACCTCGAGACGACGGCGGAGGCCGCGGAGCAGTTGCTCAGCGACCTGCGCGTCGACACGCTCCACGAACGCATGACGGCGGACAACCTCCGGGGGAAGACGAATAGTCGCATGTCCAACGCCCGCGTCTCGCAGGACCGGCTCCAGGAGATCCAGAAGCTCGACGAGCTCCGCAAGTACGGGGCCTACCAGGCCCTCCTGACGCCGAGCAGCGGGACGGTCGGCTGCGACCCGCGCGTGGAGCACAGCTGGGGCGAGGCGAACGGCGACTACACCATCGGCAAACCCAACCAGCCGGACCCCGCGCGCTACGTGCGCCCGAACAAGTGGGAGAAGGAGTCCGATTCCTGGAAGCGGGGCTTTGAAGTGGACATGGACCCGCGGCGGGACGACGGCCAGGGCTACTGCGCCTCGGCGAACGATGCCCGGGTCGTCGATCAAACCCACGGCGGCGTCCCGATGTACCCCGGCGTCCGGGAATACATGACGCAGGTGCATCCCCAGTCGGAGAAGTACTCGACGTACCGCGCCGACTCACCCGACGAGGTCATCCAGCAGGCCTACCAGTGCGCTCCCCTCGACAGCGAGCGCGACTGTTCGCGGAGCGACATGCAGCGCAGCCCCCTCGGCGGGCAATACATCCCCGCGGACGAATGCCGCTGGCGCCAGGATCCGCGCTCGCTGGCGGAGAAGAAAGTCTGCGTCCCGTCCATGGTGGAAGACCAGATCAACGAACTCGAAGCGCGCCACCAGAACGACCGCAAGAGCGTCAAGGCGGCCGTCGGACAAGACGCCCTCGTCAATTGGTACTTGAACAAGCTCATGCCCGCGGAGCGGCGCGCGGCGCAGGATGCCCACAAGTTCATCCAGGAGAAGAGCAACTCGGAGCGGGAGAAGGACCGCCACGATCTCGTGAAGCTGCGCGCGCGCTTCGGGAACGCCAGCCCAACGGTCAAGAACCCCCAGCTCGCGGGCCTGGACCTCGAGGACGACGGCAGCCTCATCCGCGAACTCCTGCTCAACCAACGAGCGGGGCGTCTCTCCGGTGGTGGCCAGAACCAGAGACAACAGACGCAAGGCCTCCGCGGAGGCGGGGCCTTCGATGACCAGGCCTTTGCCTACTGAGGTCGATGTCTCCTTCTCTCTCTCTCTCTCTCTCTCTCTCTCTCTCTTTCATGTTGTGGCAACGCTCTGGGAACGTTCGCAACGCTCTGGGAACGTTCGCAACGCTGTGTGGCAACGCCCACCCCCCTCCATTAATGAAGACCCCTCTATTATTTTTGTTTTTTGAAACTAGGGACCACCGCCGAAGCATTTCACCAACCAGCAACGCAAAGTAGAGCAAAGAAAGCTAAAACCAACGACTCATTCCAAGAAACAAAAAAAACAAGAGCCAAGATGTCTGCGAGCCTCAAGTACACGAACGTCAAGCCCGAGGAGATTGCCTTCCAGCCGCCGCACGACCGCAGCAACGGCCGCGGCAAGCACATGTGGATCCAGGCGAGTGCGACCAACAAGGGCAAAGTCCAATTCCAGACGGCCAAGTGCTACGTGCCCTTCGACGTCACCCCGGACGAGCAGAACGAGTCCAAGGCGGCCATCACCATGAATGTCGAGGACCCCGCCTTTGTGGAAGTTCTCGACGGTATCGACGCGGCCTTCGCCGCCTACTGCATGGAGAACAAGGCGACCATCTTCCCGGGCAAGTCGGACGTGTGGATCACGACCAACCAGTTCAACTGCATCAAGCGCGACGACGAGGGCAAGTACGCGCCCAAATTCAAGGCCAAGATCATGCTCGAGGGGAGAGACGACCAGAAGACGGATATTCTCGTCGGTCGGATCGCTGGCGACGACATCCTGTGCAACAAGGGGGAAATCGGGGACCTCGTCAAGGGCTCGCAGGCCGTCGCGATCGTGTCCCTCAACTCGGGCTGGTTCGGTTCCATCGGCTGGGGACTTGAATTCCGCGTGGACCAAATCCTGGTGTACAAGCCCGACCGGAAACGCAGCATCGAGCAGTTCGATCTCGGCGCGAACTTGATCCTCGAGGACGGTGAGGTCGCAGAGGATAAGGCGAACAAGCCCCCGGCCGAAAAGCAGGCCCGCGTGGAAGTTCCCGCCGTTCTCGCGGGAGTCGTCGACGACACCGTTTGCTGCGGCGACTCTTGCCCGATGCCATGAGACGTGGGGTGCGAGGCCACGGAAGCAGTGCTACTCCCATCCTTTTTTATCTCATGCCTATATAACAAAACATAAAAACCATGTCGTCACTCATCGATTCGGATCTCGACCTTGATTTACTGGCAAGAGACACCATCAGTGGCGAGTTTGGAGATTTCGGACTCTCGCCGACGCCGACGCCCGTCGGAAAGGTGAAGCTTCGTGGGGGCGATGACAGTTCCATGGGAATGATTATGATTTCGGTCGTCCTCGGCGCCGTCGCTGCGATCATCCTCCTCTACGTCGTGCGGCAGCACACAACGCTCCCGGAACAGCTGGCGGCCCTCATGACGCGAAAACCGACCAGCCTCAAGAAGACCCCTCCCTCTTCTCTCCAGAAAACCTCTTCTCCGCAGAGAACCTCTTCCTCCTCCCCCAAAGCACGGCCTAGCCCCAGTAAGCCCGTCCAACTCCTTAAGAAGGCAGCCCCTCCGACTAAAACTAGAAAGAGTCCCGTGGGTGCGAAGAAGGGAGTGCAGTTGAGCTCGATGCCGCAACCCCTCAAGCAGAATTCGAGGGTCAAGCTCGGGGACATCAAGGGCATGCAGAACTCCTTGGGCATCGCCCAGGAGGCTCTGCCCGCACCGCGACTCCCGACGGTGCCTCGGGCAAACAACCTCGAAGGCTCCTCGAAAGTCATGGAAGCAAACCGCAGCCTCATCGAGGCCGCGCAGACCGGCGACCTCCGCAAGAAATTATCGCGGGCCACGTGGGGTTTGACACCCGTGAGCGACCGCAAGGAAGAAATGCCCTTCCACACCTCAAAAACCTTCCACCTCTCCGCCGAGCGCGAGAAGATCCTTGCCGATCAGTGGACAAAAAATACGTCTAAAATCCTCGGATCCGGGGCGGTCCCGATCCTCTTCGACCTCCCCCAAGACTTTAACCTCCCCGAGCGCAGCAGGACCGTCCACGACGGCCAAAACTCGGTCGGCCTGGGCCTCTCCATCGAACCACGAGCCAAAATGTAAATTATAATCTTTTTTTTGAAAAGGAAGAGTAACAGATGACAGCGCAATGAAGCATCCCGTGCTCCCCGACGCTCCACTTTTCGTCTACTGGTTGAGCCTTTCTCTCCTCGTTGTTGCGGTGGTTATGTGCTTTGTCGTCGTGTTTGCCATTCCTGTGGATGCTCCTGAGCAAAGCTGCGAGCAAAGCTCAGGTTGTCTCAATTCACAAGCTGGCGCGGCGGCGGCTCAGCGCTACCGCACGATTCCTCGCGGGGAATATGGGACCAACCTCGACCGCGTGATCGGGTTCGCGCCGAAAGATGGCAGCACAAAGAAAGCAATCACAAAGTCCTACTTTGATCTTCTCATCGAGAAGTATTCTTGAAGGAATCATCTTCTCATCATCCAGAAGTATTCTTGAAGGAATCATCTTCTCATCATCCAGAAGTATTCTTGAAGGAATCATCTTCTCATCGGATGGAGAAGTGTGTGTTCATTGGCGGCGACTTGTTTTCGGTGGCCTTAGAAACAACAGAGTATGGATGTCGCGAGTTGTTGGCTGCTCGCTCCTGCCCGTGACGCGAGATCCCCGCTATGGAAACATCTACTTCATCCTCGGGAGAGAACGACGAACGCCCTGCTGGGTAGACGCCGATCGCTGGTCGGATTTCTCGGGGTCCGTGCAGTTCGACGAAATGGGCACGTGTGAAACTCCAGAGACGACCGCCGCGCGGGAATCGTGGGAAGAAACTGCGGGCATACTCCGGTTTTCTCACCGAGATAAGGACTTCCCAATCGCATCGTACGACAGCCTCGCCCAGAGCCTCCGGAACGGCGAGTACGTCATGAAGATGACCTTCAAGTTTCAGGACACGCTCTACGTCACCTTTGTGTACGAGGTCCCCTTTGATCCAAGTATCAGCCCGCGATTCTCACACCTCATAAAGCTCCTGACGCAATACCCGCCACATGCCCGCGCCACCGAGGAGACGCAACACCTCTCGAGCACGAGCCTCCGAGCCCTCTTCGGGGGTCAGACACACCCCAGCATAAATAGCGAGACCAATCACTGCGATCGGTCCTTCACGGAGAAAGCGGCGATACAGCTCTTTAGTGTGCCCTCCCTCGTAGACGGCCTCTTTCAAGGAGGCCTCCTCGTCCAAAAGTTTGGACGCTCGGAATATATGAGGACTAACTTCGCTCGCCGCATGGCAGCTATCCTCACCGCCCTCGGATACTTAGAAAAGAAAAAGTATGAACTATGGAGACAGGGAAACTCAAACAGAACGATGGAATCACCGAGCGAATCCTCGTGGATCATGGGTCGCTACCGCTTCAGGGAGCAAAATCAAAATTGGGCCTGGAGCGAAGGAGAGACTGCCGTCGCGTCGTCGAGTTCTTCACAGCAGCTACTCGCCCCGTCCGACTCGTCCGAATCGAAAATCA
>Ga0307981_1001218_pt1 | contig 23694 bp, 25 predicted proteins | sample OrgLakmetagen987_FD_201849 | JGI IMG/M metagenome (GOLD analysis project Ga0307981, IMG submission 201849) | Saline water microbial communities from Organic Lake, Antarctica - #987 | ecosystem: Environmental > Aquatic > Non-marine Saline and Alkaline > Saline | place: Antarctica: Organic Lake... | reverse complement strand
TCTCTCTCTCTCTCTCTTTCTCTCTCTCTCTTTCTCTCTCTCTCTCTCTCTCTCTCTTTGCAGTCCGGAGCCCCACATTCTCCTGTTCCGTCGCCCCCTAGGAACTGATCCTCAGAGTGGACGTGTCGATCCCGAGTTGGCGGCTCAGGCTAGAGACGAGTACAAGAACCAGTTTGGCATTCGTGCTGGCAAGTAAAGAGCGTCGGCCGATTCCTGTATTCCTGTCTGTATGATGACAGTCTACGGTTATAGCACCATGCATCTGATGGTGGGATCGACCCTCACTTCCGGCAGGGTATTGCGTTTGAAAGGTGGAAGGGGAAAATGTTATGCAGAGGGTGCACTATGCTGTGTGTCATATCTTCTTTTTAATTGGTATCAAATCGCGATGGTAGTAGGGAATAGATAACTCGAAAATTAGTATAAGTCTCTCCATTTATTCTCTGCCATGTGTGCGTGCATTGCTTTTTTACTGCTTCGACTCTTGCTTGAAAGCGTCCTCCGGATTCGTCAAAGTAGACCGGAAGATACGTCCAGGAGCGCCTTGTCCCAACACATCGGAAGGATCTCGGTCGGGTTTTCGCGGCGAATCATCGTCCAAGTGCTCCTCGATATCCAATGCCTCGGCCTCATCCACAATCTGTCTGTAGTCTTTCGAGCATTCGTAAGCGTGCATCGTAGCAAGAGAGTTCGTTTCGGTAGCCCGAGTCAAAATGGCAGCAATCTCGTCTGTCGTCAATCCGCGAATTTTCTTGGCCGGGGACCCAGCCCACAACTCTCCACTAGCCACTGTTGTTCCCGGCGTCACGATAGACGCCGGCGCCACAATCGAGTTGGATTCCACAATCGATCCGTCCAGGACTTGCGCTGATTCACCAATCACGCAAAAATCCTTCAAGGTGGCGGCATGCACCAAAGCACCGGCACAAATCGTTACATTGCTGCCAATGTAGGTGGGAAAGTCACCCTGAATCTTGGCCACGTGAACGACTACACGGTCACCAATGCTGGTATTGTCACCAACAGTGAGCTTGTTCACGTCACCACGCAAGGTAGCACCGTACCAGACACTGAGTGCGAGATAAAAGAAAAAGAGAAACTCGTTCCATGAGTTGCCGCACATTATCAACTGAAATCACCGTAGACTATAACTACCATCGCTGCAATGTACGTACCTCGAACCCTTTCCAATCGTCACATCACCAACGACCGAGGCCGAGGGAGCGACAAAGGTGGCGTATTCAGACACTGCTGGAGCCACCCCATCCACCGCCACAAAACGAGTGGATGGAACCAACTTTTCTGTGTACTTTGTAATTTCCATACCCTTGCCCACGCTATCCAAGGCAGCGCTATCGTTAAATTAAATATGTAGAAGGAGAGAGAGAGAGGGCAACGGATGTTAGTCATGATGCATAAACACGATGGTAGAGATGCGCAGCCACTCCTGTAGCTTGAAACGCCAATCGAAGCGTATCTAACGCGAAGAAAAGACTAACGAAACAAAGAACTTACCCCATCTTGCGCATTACCCCGGAAGATGCGACCGCAAAGCGAGACACTAGAGACGTCATGGTTGAAGAAGATACGAGACCGACTAAAGTAAGCAACCAAGAAGCACCTTCTCCCACCACAGCAACAAGTAGACTAACGACTACCGTACCGTAGGGGACGTACGTGTTGCGTCGTTGTTGCGTTGGATCGCTGTGTTGCTGGTGCTGACAATTGCCACGTGGACACTTAGGAAAAGCGCAGAAAGGTGTTTTCCAGAAAAAACAATACAGTAACTTCTCCCGACGACGATGACCATGGTGCAAACAGAGCAGGATCTCCGCTGAGAGATCTCCCTTTTTTATTTCCACACAAGTTAGATTCATTCCAATCAAGAATTTCCCGACAATAGAGAATGCAGTCGGAAGGAATAACACCACCTGCCAAGCCCAACAGCTTTATGCTACGACGCACCTTATCCTACATTCGTGACGCTCCTGTCCAGGCACGCTCTGGAAGGGAAGTTCATTATCACATTCTCCAGGCCGCATCCGCTACAGATAAAGGCAACCAACAAATCGTGACCAAAATCCGCAAGGACTTTCGATGCCATCTTTGCGGATTCAATGCGGTGCGTGAGTGTCATGGGACTCCTTTCTCCTGGCTTGGATTTCGCCGACAGCCTCTAACATGCGACTGTACACGCCTATTTTCCTCTCACAAACCCCCGTTCCTTCTTTTTATCTTCACCTCGTAGCTTTGGGAGGCTGGAATAGTGCTGCACTGTTGCACCCACCACGGGCATGACTACAGCGTCAAGTACGTCAATTCACCCAATGGAGTGGTACGTTCCTGTAACGCGTGCTCGACGTTGTATCTATGTATTGTCGGTAGGCACACCCAACGCACCTTTCATTCTGCACATCTCACACACGATTCCTTTATATAATTTGTCACCGTGTATTTGGCAGCTGAATCTTGCCTTTCAACCCATTCGCTACCCTCCAGAACCAAAGAGAAGAAAGGGTGCTAGTACCAAAGGCCTCTTCACCCCCTTGCACTTGCATTGGCACCACTGGTCAGCATCGCCAGGCAAAAGTGATGTATATCATCCAGTGCGCCAATACCTTCACATGGGAAGCTTGGAAAAGATGCTGATTGGCGAATGGATGCTGCATCTGGACGACAGTTGCGAGCAAGTGGAAGATTCCGACTGGCTACGAAAACTGGACCGAGCGGTACGGATGGACAAGTAGTGTCTGTCTATTGTTCGTTCGTGTATGTGTTTGTTTGTAATTGAATTGCGTGCGCGTTCAATGGAATGCAGCTCTTTGGAACGACTAGTCTAATCGATTGCTTTGCTCTTGCACTTGCGTTTACAGTATCTTGACGAGTTTACAGACGTTTCCGTGCAAGAAAAATACTTTTTCGGGCTCTGGAATGATTTCGCGCAGTCGGACTTGCAGATACCAATCGACAAGGTTCCAGGCCTCTGCCGGGACTTTATCCAAATACACGCCATAAAGTTGGACGATTCGGGTCTAGAGGAGCAACTTATCTGGCATTTGACCAGCCTGTGGGACGAAGGGATTCTCTCGAGGACCGACTTATTAACATGCATGGTCGATTATAGCGACCTCCTTGGGCAGTCCAAAGCACAGCCTGTTCCGATGGACTTGACTTGACGTGTGCTACATACATACTAAAGCGTTATTTACATCATCTCTATTTCCCGTAGGAATGGACCTCTACAACCTGGGTCTTGGGTCTAGTCAGCATAAGAGTTGTTCGAGTGAGTCCGGCGAATCGAATGAATCGACGACGAAACAATCGCCAGCTGTCACACCGGGGTCAACATCAACCAATCAGCGCACTGCTGAATGCCGCTTATGGCTTCTCCACGGAAAGTCAACGAAGAAGGTGACGACCTTTGCCTCTTGCTTGTCGCTTTTGTTGCAGATACAGTTCCCAAGACGCCACACAATAGAACCAACTTGCTACTAGTAGTCGATAGTCTTGATTATAAAGGCTTTAGTGGATGCTCTAACTCGACCGGAAGAGTTATCAAATTATATTTATACATCTTTCGACGGAAAACCAACTATAGCTTTCGACGGAAACCAACCATGAAGATTACGGCTCTTCTGTTGGTCGCTTGCGGTGTGGATTCTTTCTTTATACCAGCGCCTGTCTTTCACCGTCATCATGGTGCTAACACGCTACAGGATCTTGCATCCTCTCGGGCACACTTTCGACCCGCAGTTGCATCATTATCCATGAGTAGTGGAACCTTGATATCAACCAACGAAGAACTCTTGCCCGGTATTGAAGCCATTGATGCCGCAAACGACGACTTGTTTGTCAAGCTCGACTCTTTGCGTGACGAGCCTTATTTTCGACTCTACAGCGTTGATATTCTTGCAAGCTGCGAGTACATGCCACAGGAGTTGTTCGAGTGTTACAGCGAGAGTTGTGAAATCTATCCAGTGGAAGAAGAAGAGGTAAGCCTTGTACCAGCTCATCATTTCATATCATGGGCATTGACCGGACCAACGAGCGATGCTGACTAAATCGTTTTTTCTAATGTAGATTCCACCAGCAATCCGTGAAGTGGACGCGGAAGAGCATGACTTTGAATTGGACGGTTGGGGTCGATGGGATATGCCGAGCGAGGACTATTACGATACGCAACTCTTCCCGGAAGCATACACTGGTTACGACGGAGCAGACGTTTGGAATTTCATCCACAAACGCATTTGCTTTGAAGGCTACGAATACGACGACGATCATTGGAAGGCGGACTTTAACAAAGCAGTTTCTGGGCTCCACTCGATGATCTCGGCTCAGATTGTGAGAGGCATCAGAGACAGAGTCGACAACGGTGAGGAATTCAGTGACGATGAAATCTGGAGGGACCCGCAGAAAGAGTTCAATCGGCGGCTTGGCCCGAAAGGAGAAACTCCATTGGCTATTGAGAACCTTTACTTTTGTTTTATGCTACTCCTCACCGCGGCCTACAAGGCGAGAGACCGGTTGCTTGAGGATTGTGATTCGGGCAAAATTGAAGCAGGCGCTGCCGAAGACTTGCGCTCTGTCCTCTCCACAGCCATACTGGATGATGCATCTGTAACTGTAGCGTCCCAGAAGCTACACGACCATGCTGTACAGGATTCTGACTCGTCAGCAGCGTTGTGGGAAGCTCGAATGAGAAGTCGCGATCTATTGCGCATCATGAACTGCGTCCAATGCAACAAGTGCCGGCTCCATGGGAAGGTATCAATAATGGGTTTATCGACAGCGCTTCAGATCCTCGTTGGGCGCTCTGGAGAAGGCGGCGACCCCACTCGTGTGCATCGTGTAGAACTTGCAACACTTATGTGTACGCTTCACAAGTTCTCTACAGCAATCAAGTTTTGCAAGGAGATGCAGCAGTAGCATGCGACAAATACCAAGGATAGTCAAAGACCATAGCTTTGGAACGATACGACTTTTATAGCAGATAACTCTCTATAATGGAGTAGCTGCTACCAGGTACTGTAGACGGTCGTCCTCTTGAGTTGCGCTCATGCCGTCCTGTACCGGTAGACTACAACTACCAGGTATGTAGCAAAAATTGCTTCGCGCGCGTTTTGAGGCCGTGAAACTCCGTCCGTGTCTTTTCCACTCCCACATCCTACATCAGTTTTTGTTCGACGATGATCCTTCCGACACTCTTGCTATCACCATGAGTACTTTCCCCTCTGTATCCACAACTGGCAACAATCGCTCGACCTTTGAGAAGAGAGTTATCGATGCGTCTGTCTATCCCAGCTGCTGGATCCTGTCGTGCCCCGGGCACTTTGGCTTTTGTCCCTACAAAACGAGTGCGTGAAAATACGGAGTCGCTCGTCTCTTGTTCTTTGGCGCAACAGATTCATTGATTGCTCACAGACTGCTTTGCCTCCCTTCTCTCAATAAAACTGTAGTACTATTTCTAAAAAGAGATGAGGTAGTCCGAGAAGATCATACCTTGTGCGGAAATCGCGTAAGAGCAATGGCTTACGGTGAGCTTGGAAGTGTGGAACGAAACTTCTGTTGCTGTTTCGTCTGCGTTGATTCGAATCTGGGTAAGTCTGGTCCGCATACTATCGTCTGCCGTATGTATAGACTTGTATCTGGGCTACCGTAGGATGAAAATGAGCTGTATAGAAAGCTGAGCAAAGATCGAAACGACTAATAGATCCACCATTGTCGCTAAATTCTTTTTCAGGAACTTTGCTATCGAAGTGGGGATGCGACACGGTTCTAGCTGACGATATAACGCAAGAGCTCAAAGCTCGAATGGCTAGTCGAGGTGACACCGCTCAACTTAAAATTACGGAAAAAAATCTGCAACGAACAGCCGAGATCAACGAAAAAGTGGACCTCATTATGAGACACCTCGCTCCGAAAACAATGGAAGTAGCCGATCGATGAACCACAGTAAATAAAGCGTAGCCAATTTCACTATATCATATTTAAATCATGTCGACGGCGTCGTGCCAGGTTGATTTAAGCCAATCAGTCAACACAATCATGTAAATGGAACTTTAACCGTAGAAACAATGTATAGGAAGCAAATGAAGCCATACAATTACAAACCCACTAACCAGAAGTAAAAGCCGGCGCCGAGTGGAGGCTCTCTGGGTCGTTCTTCTCGCCACTAGCAACAGCGTCTGGCTGCCTCTTGACAGATTCGAACGAAACCGGGGCAGGCTTGGAGGTATCAAACGGAGATGCCGGATTTTTCACAAGCGTCACACAGAAACACTTGGAAACGCCATCCTCTCCCTTTATGAGCGACACACTCAAGCCAAGATCATCTCGAGTCTTCATGGCTCCTCTGAGGACAATGGGCTCTGCCAGATCCGGTGTGCCCTTTTCCATCGGAGGTGAAATCATTTGACTAATCATGTCAAACGCTTGTTGAAGATCTTGCCTAGCCGTGAGATTGAAGATCGTGAGCCCACACACTTCCTGCTTCGAGTACTCGGACAGCTGGCAAAAGAGCTGGTTGCAATCAATAAAGGCGCCACCCATGGAGGCAATGGCCTGCAGTCAAAGGAAACGAAGACAAAAAGAGTGAGTAAAGGGCACTTTCGATGCAAAAGACAACAACAAAGGGCGCACAACCAATCGATAGCTTACCATTCCAACACCACACGAGTTAAACACAAAGCGATATTCATGCGTGTCAATCTTGTTGGGGCGCATGGCATCCTCTTGCGGGGCAGGTGCAGTCGCTTCGGCCTGGTTTGGCTGATAAAACGGCGTCGTCATGGCAGACTTGGGTGGCACCCCACCAAAGTTACCGAGAGACCAAACACCATTCTGGGCAGCTACATGCCGCACAGCCGTCGCAGCTTGTGGACCATGAGCTCCTCCGCCAATCAACTGCATCTGTTGGACCAGTTGATGACGATCACTGTGGGATACAACAACAAAGAGAAGCAAATGGTGAGAAACAAAACTCTCGAGGTGCGCATCCTGAACGCTTTACATGCATGCATCATTCGAATTTACTTACATTTCTGATCTATACTGATGTTGTTGCAGCATACGAATGTAGTTTGCAGCCTCCACGAGTACAGAGCTCTTAGTTCCTTTTGGAACAATCACGCCACCGTTCGACAAGAGTTCTCTTATCTCATTGATCTGCCTGGTGATCCGAAAGCTTCTTTCCTTCTCCCGAGCATTGCGTTCTTCACGTTTGTCTTCACCCAACTTCTTTTTCTTTTTGCGTCCGCCGCCCTGGCCAGACTGCATAGTACCATCGTTCGAATCCGAGTCCATGGATCGGCAAGCACTCATACCCGAGGAAGCAACTTGTGATGGATCAAAACCCGACGCCTCTGATCTCTGCACGTCCTCTTCTTCGTTATCTGTGTTGTAGCCTCCACTATCAGCATCTGATGTCGACTTTCTCTTTCGTTGTGCCATGAGATTGTCATCGCTCTTCGGAAACGACTTGGCGATCGACTGCAAGTTCGCAACAGCACTTGCAGCAGCTCTGCGGTGGGCATCCGAATTCATGCTACTAATGTTGGTCGTGGTGCCACTTTCATTTGAGGAAGAGGCAGTGAAGGACGAGGTTGAGCTTACAGTCATGACTTTCGGAGAATGTCTTGAGTGCTGGGGTCCTGCTAAACTCTTTTTGCTGCCGTTTCCAGAGTCCGAGCTCGTAGTACTAGTCGCGGGCGGTTTCGATTGTGGAGGACCGTTCCCATCACTATCGTCGCTTTCATTGCGATCTGAGCTGGCAGGGTTCGAATTCCCTTCTTCGCTGTCAAAGTTAAAGCCAAAGGAGTGATTGCCAAGGCTTACAAGCGCCGAGTTATCCGAGTTGTTGCCCCCATTCGAACTTTCCGTCTCACTGTTGGACTTCCTTTGAAGTGACTTCATAATGGTGAGTGAAAGAGGATCACTGCCTCTCCCTGGTGCCTTCTTTGGTTTGGATTTGCTGGAAGGCTTATCCTGTTGTAGAGGTAGATGCTTTGGGAGGACTTGCTCTGACATGGTCTTGTTCAATTTCTTTTTTGCCCGTCACCGTCAGTGGACCTGGGATGACGACGAGAAGAGAGATCATAGTTCATTTAAGTAAAATGTCGCAGTGTCAATAAAAATACCAAAAACATTTAGGCCGCCGATCAGCGCTTTCTGAAAACGCATACGAGACCAGGCGAGTTTTCGTTCCGGCCTCGACAGCGAAAAATCGTTTTGAAGATGGGCAAACTGCCTTTAACTTACCTCTCTCTCTCTTGCAATTCTCAATTGCTTAAAGTCTCGACTCTGATACAATCTTTTTCTTAGGTCTCTCGTAACAATGTGGTTGCTAGTCCTGTTTGTATCAGGGGTCGACAGTCTGAGAATGAGAATAGGTTCAAAGTGTTGATTACAAAGTAGTTCCTTTTGGTGATGTGGTTTTTTAAAGGATGTGTGCGAGATATTTTACAGAAACAAGTGGCCACGTCGCCCCAAAACCGAGCCATCGAGGGTTTTTCACTTATACATAAGGATCCTCCAAGGATGACATCATCCTACATCACTCTAAGTATCGCGTGAAACCACGTTGTAGCTGAGTCAGAGGAAAAGGGCTCATGGCTTCATCCATTCATCGGTCATCCTCTGATCGATTCTTTTTTCTTTGCGCGTGCGTGGCGTTGATTGTGAAACTGAAGTATCCCCTTCAAGATTTCAACTCTTCGCTTCCGGCACCCGGTTTCTCGAGCTTGAAGTTGACAACCATTCGAGATTCAAATTCACGACGACGATCTGTTGTGACCAATCGGCCGTCTGACTGAAACGGCCGTTTCGTTCTCCAAATGGCCGTTTAACAGCAGTAATAAATCGTTATATCTCCGCTATAAGGCGGTCAATAATTTACTCACGAGATGACCGAAACGACCGTCTAGTCTGACGTAGACGGCCATCTCGTCTACGTAAACGGCCGTTTCATGTTTTACGCTTACTCCAATCACCCGTCTGGCCAATCAATTTATGTGAGGGTCAAGTGAAACGGTCATTTGCATGCTGACATTCCGAAGAGGAGACGGCCGATTCGACCGTCGAAACGGCCGTTTTTCCTCAAACGGCCGATTGGTCAGCCACAAATTTGGGAAAAAACCAGCCGTTTCGCCCAGACGGCCGATTCGTCACAACAGATCAACATCGACAGCGGCAATCAACCGATCTAAAAAACTATACGACCAAAGTCGGCTCTGCTCGCGACTGCACAATCGTGCGAGCAACGTTAAAAAACGACCGAAATCCACACATCACCATGGCGGCTCGAAGAGGAAAAGTGCAGGCTGCCAAGCAGACCAAGGCTAGCAAGCAGGATGTCACAGCACCCAAATCGTCTGCCAGACCCAAGACGCAAAAGGAAGTTGCCGCGGATCACTTGCCTCCGCTTCCCCTCATCTTTGTCGTTCTATTTTGCTCGGGCGCACTATTTATGTTTGCCTTGAGAGACGCGATTGCGACGGGAAAGAATATTGCGGGACCTTGGGGTGAAGCCATGTTGGTGAGTAAAGGTTAAAGGGCTTCTTTGGGCGTCTGCTCGTATTTTCCAGGCCTTTCAAGTTTTGAATTACACCTCACCTCTCATCACCCCCACCCACCCCCCCTTCTCCTACAGATCTTTACCAAGTCGACCGACTGGTTCGTGGACGCCAAAGGATGGAAATCGACACAGGGAGGCTTTAGCGCTATTCAGCAGTATACCACCGACAAGAACAACATGGGAGGCTTCTTTGTCCGCAAATTGGCTGGAGCCGCTGCCGCCACGGTGCAGGCCCAAAAGATTTTACCCCTCTTGATTCATCCCACTGGCGCTCAGTGGGTCATGGGACACTTCAAGCCCTTGCTTTTTACTGCGGTTATTGGAAACATGGTCTTGGGTGCCTTTTATGCTACCTACTTGGAGGATCTCGTGGCGGCTGGTGCTGGAACCATGACGTACGGCATTTTGGCCGTGCTGGCCGTGGAAACTGTCGTCATTATGGCGTACTTGTTGAAGGCTCCTCGCGACAAGAGAGGTACGGCTATTGCCATGCCAGAAGGAAAGACTCCGGCTGCGTTCACGAACCGTATTGTTACGAGGACTCTCATGATGGTTTCGTCTGTGATTGCAACTCTTGCTGCTCGCGACCTTTTCTTTCCCGGATTCATCTTTGCCTTTTTCCCTCGCGACGACATTTTCTTGGAGTGGACCAACGCCTTTCTGCATTCGCCTCCCGAGGGATCGGAAGAAGAAGTTGATCAGGGTCTATCGGCGCCGCTTTACGTGGGCGACAAGTTTGTTTCGCAGTTGATGGCTGTCAACATTTTGGTTCTCTGTCTCTACAAGTTCGTTTCGGCCTTTATGATTCGCTTTGGAAGCGATGGCAGCGGAGCCATTAAGTGCCGAATGATTTGGCAAGTGCAATTCCTCGGAGACGCCTTTATCACGTTTATCTTTCGTCTCTTTACGCCGGCTGCTGGCTCTGCGAGTCTTGATTTTCGCTGGCACTTGATGTGCCTTGCGTACGAGACATTTATTCTTGGTACGCTGCGTTCAAGCTTCCAATTGTGTATGTTGTCATGAAATGGATTTGTTACATCCGTCTCACTTGTCCCGTCCCTCTCTCTTTTGTCCTTAGGTCTCTGCAGCTTTTTTTAAATCGTTGGAGGACTGCAAGGCCGACACACTCGGGGATCCCCTATACTCGCATAGAAGCAAGAACATTGATTTTGCAAATAAACGTGAACTTGAGATGGCCGAGTTATCTTAGTCTACATTAATACCACTGTACCTCTCTTCAGCGGAAGACTATGCCAAGTTGAAGCGGATCTACTGTAGAAGAGTAGGTAACTGGAAGCTACATACACAGATAGATTGGCTAGTCTACATGCAACCTACCCTAGTACTAATACCGGTACCGGTATGTATGATACCTTACCGATTGATCCTGCATGCAAAACGAGCGCGAAGTGGGTATGACTTATGACCGAGCCTACCCGGGGGTCATTTCTATCCGGACCAAAATGCCCTCTACGACGTACTCTACTCCGTACCAGTAACCGGTACCGTACCAGGTACTGGCACCGTACCATGTACCGTACTAGGTAGTACCTGGTATACCGAATAGAGTTGTCTATGCGCGGAGAATTACGTTTTACGGGCGAAAGTGTTCTTCAGGAAGGTGCCACACCACGGAAAGCAACCCTACGATCCTACGGGACCTCAACCATCACCTTCCTTTCGCCATCAAAGAACCATGGGAGCCACCACCGACAATAATCCTTTTGGAAGCAGCGCTGAGATTGGCGTCGGTTTCCCCGACGCTGTCTTGTTGGCCGCCAGTCTCACGGGGCTTGCCATTCTGGCAACGACGGTCTATTCCATCGTCATGGTTCGGCTAAAGTCTGCCAAACAACTGGAAGAGGAAGGAGAGTCGTATGACCAGTCGTTGACGCACGCGGACGTGTCGACACTTAATCGAGCCCAACGTCGGGCGCGGGCTCGAGCCATTATGAAACAACAACGTCGAGCCGAGGTTGCGCCCGAGCCTACGGCTACAGAGGAAGAAGCCGACGAGGTCGCTGGTCTGGTGGAGGACATTGAGGATATAGATGACGATGATGATACTGTGAATGCTGGGATGACCAGTCATCTAGGAGAGTCGCGAAAAGAGCGAAAAAAGGCTGCCAAGATGGCGGAAAAGGAAGAGCGACGCTTCATGGGAGCCGAGCGACAGCAACAGCAAAAGGAGGTACAAGAGACGGCACAAGCGCAAAAGCGAGAAAAATTGCGACAGCATACTCGCAAGCAGGAATCTCAGCGAAGACTTGACTTGTTGACGAAGCTAGAAAATGAAAAGTTGGAACAGAAGGCATGGACAACTTTCTTCTCTTCTTCAAATGAATACCAATCTGTGGAAGATTGGATTGACGAGATGAAGGAGAAGCGATCCATCAAGATTGAAGATATCGCTAACAAGTTTGACGTTTCACCTAACAACGTCGTGGCGCGAATCAAAGAGCTTATCAAGCAAGAGCGTGCTGCAGGAGTATTGGAAGGTGACGGCCGATTCATTTACTTTTCCGAAGAAGAGTTGCAAGCTATTGCCGAGACGATCAAGGACGCCGGCTCTGTATCGGCGGCCGATGTGGCTTCTATCTGCAACACGGAGATTTCAATCAAGTAGATAGAGGAAGTAAAATTTCTTATGTATTTATTGTTTTGTGTTCATTCTATTGTTTCAGTCAAGCATGGGCCTTCGGTCTCGCCATTGACCTCACCATCGGAAGATAACAGTGGCTCCTCAAGATCCTCCGTTGCCCCACAAATCCCAGGCTGTTGTTCCTCTGACGAAGAGACCTCAGGGGATTTCTTGATGGGAATGAGTGCCACCAGCAATGTCCCAATCGCGTACAGGCCTGCTGCATAAACAAACATGAATCCGGGCCCGAAATGTTTCTTGTTCTTGGTGCGATGATAAACGTACTCCATAGAGAGTGGACCGACGGCATACGCAATAGCGTTGGTAGCAAACAAAGCTCCTTGCACGCGTCCCTGTTCGTTGGTCGAGGCGTCCTTGGAGGCCAATGAACTCAAAAGAGGAAAGTTCATTTTTGTTAGCTGAGAGAGTAACATAGCCACGCAAAGAGTCGTCTTGTTGGTGGCGACACCGTACAAAAAGTTGTGCAAAATTCCACTGCAAAAAGTTGCAACGAGTAATCCCTTTTCACCAAAGCACTGCAGCATGGGCTGCAAGAAACCCCCCTGCAAGACTACTCCAAATATCCCCATGAGGAAAAACATTCTGGCAAGATCCGTCTCGCGCACATTCAACTGGTCCTCAATGTAGTACAACACCAGTGTGGCGTCGGAAGCAAAGACAGCGGAACTAAAAAAGGACCCTGCCGCCACCAATCGAATCAACCAATCTCGATTCAAAATTGCCACTTCCCGGACTGGCCGGGTCACTGCCGCCCACGTCCACGCTGCAAATGACGACGATGACGATGACACCGAAGCAGTCTCTTGCCGGCTTTGCTCCCGGGCCGCCATATTCTCTTGCCGAATCTGATCCGGTAGCGTTTCGGGAAGGACAATAGTAGCAATCAAGAGAGTTGCCAGAATGAGTCCAAACGAGAGCGCCGCCACGTGCTCTGCTGTCAGACAGAGAGGGAGCGACGGCGACAGCGCAAACCCTGCGTAAAAGCCAGCCAAAAGAAATCCATAAGCAGGTGCTCGATAATTGTCGGGTACAACATCTGACAATGCAGCAAAGGTAATACTCATGTAGTTGATGGCTCCCAAGAGGCTGTTGGAAACATAAAACCAAAACGGATCGACCGTTGGAACGTGAATGGTGACAAAAAAAACGAGGGCCGGGATGCACGAGAGTAAGAAACACGCCAAAATCATGTACCGACGTCCAACGGTATCACTAATACTCCCAACGACTGGATTGCAAACGAGTGCTGCGACGCTGACGGCCACGTTGGACCACGCCGCGGCGGCTTGGGCGTCATCGGATCCTTCTTGACACTCGTCGGGTTTGTCGAGTCGATCAAAGGAACTGCAGTGATCTCCTTGAAAATCGTAACGCAAACGAGCATATCTATCCGCCAGTGTATCAGGAATCTATGCGTAACAATATATCGAGCGATGCGCAGCAGGGTGAGACGACCGTGTCACGTGTCAGGTTTTGGCAGAACACCGCTCAAGAAGAACTTACCAATCCGATTGTGCTGCCTATTCCCAACGAGAACAAAATGGATAGAAAGAAGATCTCGGGAGCTCCCTTGGCCTTGAAGAACTCGACAAAGAACCGTCGGTAGTCGACAGCCTGGGCGGTCTCGCCATTGGCATGGTCTGAGCTGACCATGGTGCACAACAGAACTCTGTGATTGTGTGCCGAACAACAGAAAGAAAAACGTCGGCACGACTTTTGAAAATGGCGCGAAGGGAAACTTCCCGCGTTTTCCAAAGAACGAGAACATCAACGAGAATGCTTTGTTCTTCTCACGACACGATGGTGCATCATACCTAACAGCCAGTACGGTAGTGGATTTCATAGCAACCATGACACGGACATCCTTTGCTTTGGTTGATAACGATGGAGAAGAAGAGCTCTTTCGAGAAGCCCAAGAAGGCTTTGTCGAGTTAAAGGCAGAAATGGAATTTGCCGCCTCGCAACGAGGCGGCCGCGAGGAGTTTCACTTGATGCAAGAAGCGGGCAGACTCTTTCACATTGCCATTCCCTCCGTCGCGATCCAGTTCAGTATGCTGTTCATATTTCCTCAAGCTGCTAGTGCCATTGGAACAAGGCTGGGAACCAACGCTCTCGGAGGATTCTCCCTGGGCAGTCTAGTTGGCAATCTTACCTGTCTTTCCATCATGGTGGGCGCTCTGTCGGCGTCGGACATTCTCATGCCTCGGGCGTTTGGAGCCAAGGACTACGACGAGCTTGGTCGATTGGCTATTAGATCTATGGTCGTGTGCATCTTGCTGCTAAGCTTTCCACTCGTACCACTCTGTACCATGATGGACCGTGTGTTGGTGACCTTGGGTCAAGACCTGGTAGCTTCGCAACTAGCATCGGACTGGATTCGGATTTATCTCTTGGGAGCTCCGGCGAATCTTGGCTTTCGTGTCATTCAACGTTTTCTGGTGGCTCAACAGCAGCCGTGGCCGCCCGTCTATGCGAGTGTCTTTCCAGCGGTGGTTTTGAATCCAATCTTGCTCAGGCTCTTGATTCCAATCATGGGGTGCAGTGGCTCCGCCTTGGCGATTGCGCTCACCCAGTGGAGTATGCTCATTTTACTGCTCATTTATCTCTACTTCAAACCCGTCTATCATCCTGAAACGTGGCCTGGTTTGAAAATGTCTTATATCCGAGAAGCGCTAATGCCGGTTCCATTTCTGCAATTCTTGAACTTGAGCATTGGCGGCGTCGTGAGCTTGTCAGAATGGTGGTTTTGGGAAATTGGTACGATACGTCTAGGCGTTGCTTTTTGCTACTTGTTGGCGTTGTAAAAGACGCGAGTTTGGGCTCGTATCGTTGCACCCGCCTCTCACACTCCACTTCCCTTGTGCATCATCACTACTCCTTAGGTTGCTTTATTGCTGGAAGTTTTGGCGTTGTGGCACTCTGCGCCCATACCATTGCCTACAATCTTATTCCACTCCTTTTCATGATTCCTCTGGGTATATGTACGGGTCTCACGGTCCGAATTGGCAACGTTATTGTATATGACCCGGACAGGGCCAAGCTGCTGGCGTACTGGACTTTTTTTTTAACCGCAGGAATTGGGGCTGTTGTTTCGTTTGCGCTGCACTTCTTTCAATTGCCAATTATTCATCTCTTTACCCACGACGAACAGGTTGTGCATCTGACCCAAGCCATTTGGGCCAAGAATTGTTATTACGTCTTTATTTTGTATATCTTTGGAATAAATGGGGCGATTCTTCGTGGTAAGTTGTCGGACGAGTCTGTTGTCTGTGCTTTGAGTACACCCCCCTTTTTGCTTTCTTACTCAACTCTTCATTGCGCCTTTCGATATCGGTTTTAGCCTTGGGAATGCAGTGGCAAATGGCTGCGATTGTGTTCGTTACGCTTTGGGTTTTCACACTGCCGGCAATATTTTGGTTCGCTGTCCATGACGGTGGTGGTCTAATCGCGCAGTGGACCATCCTGCCTGTCTTTTACACACTTATGCAAGGCGCCTTGATGCTCAGTTATGTTACTGTGGACTGGAGCCAGCGGAGCAAGGACATTGGGGAGGCAATGCATCTCAGCAGAATCCAATCGAGAGGACAGCTGTCGACGGAAACGACCGAGTTACTTCCTAAAGATCATGTGTAGAGGGGCACTACTAGAGTGGATTGTTCCATCCACTAAGGCAAGATTTACTCACAATGTAAACGAACTTCCATTTTCTATTTAAGATGACCACTATATTCATTGACTACTACTGCTAAGATAGATAGATAGTCTACTCAGGGGTCCCATTCTCGACTGGGTCCCCATTCTCAAGCTTGTCTGTCGATTCCATTTGCCGACGAATCAATCCGGCGTAGTGGCCGTTTGGATTTTCAATCAGCTGGTGGTGACTACCGGCCTCGACAACTTGGCCTTCTTGTACTACGAAAATCTTATCAGCATTCCTGACCGTTGAGAGACGATGTGCGATAATCAAAACTGTCATTGACCCCAAACCATTACCATTGCGTCCTCTTTCCAGCATGTCATCGATTGCACTTTGTACCAAGTGCTCACTTTCGGCATCCAACGCAGACGTAGCTTCGTCCATCAACAAAACACGTGGCTTACGAACAAGTGCGCGAGCAATCGCAATGCGCTGCTTTTGGCCACCAGAGAGCTGCACACCACGCTCTCCCACCTCTGTGTCGTATCTACAGCAAACGCGCAGAAAAAAATAGAAAGGGGCGTGTGAGATACCAAACGATTGATCTATTCACATCATGACAGCCATCCATTGGTTGCTTACTTCTGAGGCATGGCTTGAATGAAGTCGTGAGCGTTTGCGAGCCGTGCAGCTTCTTCAATCTCCTCTTGTGTCGGTTCATCGTCGGTCCCTTCGAGTCCTAGCATCAAATTTCTCTTGATGCTTCTCCCAAACAGTGTTGGCTCTTGCGAAACAATCGAAATGTTTCGACTCAACCATTCTGGACTGAGTTCGTGTACCTCGAGTCCGTCAAAGAGCACCCTGCCAGCCGACTGTTCATACATGTGGGTGATCAAGGACATGACGCTACTCTTTCCTCCCCCACTTTGGCCGACGAGAGCCACGACAGACCCAGGTTCCACCTTCAGGGAAAGCCCGTTCAGAATCTGTCGCTGTGGCCGAGCTGGGTACGACATTTCAACATTCTCCAACTCAATCGCTCCCTGAGCAGCTTCTGGGCGGAGTCCAAGCGTTCGCTGGCGTCTCGTCTTCAGAGCCTCAATGCCCAAAATTCCGGTATACGGTGGAGAGTCTTGACTCTCAGGCGTGACCGGTGTGCGAAGACGAGGCTTACGATTCATGAGCTCAAATACCTTGTCGGCGGCACCAACCGCTTGTGTCAAAGAGCTGAATACCCACCCAATACTAGCAAAGGCGTCGGACAACGACTGCAGGTAGAGGAGAAAGCTAACAAGCTGACCACTGGTCATGTCGCCATTGCGAACCAATAAGCCTCCATAAAAGACTGTGGACGCAAAATAGGTGATTCATCGGTGAGACACAAAGTGAACCAACATGCTGGCAATGGAGCAATATACACGCCACTTGTCACTTACCAACGACAGCAAATACCAACTGTGGCAAGGCTGTAGTGAGAGCCGCGTAGCCACAGTAGGCGACAGCCGATTTCATGTTGAAGTGCAAATAGCGCGTCATGTACTTCTCAAACTCCTTCAACTCGCTTTCGGCAGCATCAAATGCCCGAATCGTCGACATGGACCCCAAGGCTGCTTCCGAAACTCCATTCCCATCAGCCAAAGTCTTTTGCATGATCTTGATAATGGTGGTAATATAACTGCTGTACCACTTGGAGAGAATAGTAATGACAGGCACCGAAATAAAGGCCAGAATCGAAAGCTGCCACGAAACGATAAACATAAAGAGCAACACGCCAATGGCTTGCACCAACGATCGTAAAAAGACGTTCACGTTCAGCGAGACCTGATCTCCCACCAAAGTCGTATCCGACGACAACCTGCTTGATATCTCACCTGTCTTGCTCGTGTCAAAGAATCCAATATCCTGCGCAAGCAAGGAATCCATTAACTTGACACGCAAGCGCACATTGACACGTCCTCCAACAACAGTAAAGATGGAACCACGCAGCCCGGAAAATACACCCGCCAAGATACTAGCCAGTACCAGCAGTTTCATATTGGATATGAATCCAGGGACTTCCCACATGGACTTGCGGCGCGCACCGTCGTCGTCCGCGTCGGAAAAGGTGGCCGTCAAGGAATCCAAAATGTTTCCGAGAAACCGGGGAATGTACACTTGCGCCACGGCGGCCAGCAGCAAAAAGACAAAGGCCAAGGCGATCCATTGCATGTCGGGACGACAAGTGGACAAGAGATCTCTCCAACTGGCACGGTAATCAGTATCGGAAGTAATATCGGAAACACCCGGCGCGTCGGCTGGATCGCCACCATCTTGCACATTCTCTTCATCGTCTTGCTCGTCACCCGAAGCATTCTGTCTCGCCAACAAGGGCAGAGACAACGTCGAACTAATCTGTCGAAACAATCGCGGTGACTCTCCGAGACGTTCCTTGCCGTACTGGCCCGCAAGTTTACAAATGGAATCCATGTAACCAGCTTGCAGTATCGACAAGACTGCCGTCACGAGAACTGCGATCCAAAATAGGGCATGGACTGGTTCGGCATCTTGCAATGTTCCAATCTCGACATTCATTCTCGCCAAACACTTGATGACACACAATACTTGCGTCACCATGGACGCGAATTCCGTGCCAAAGGAAGGACGCACGAGGTAACGGCGCAACCAGGGCCAAAATGCTTCTTCCAGGCCTTCCTGTTCCAGTTCTTCTCGTGTTTTCTTAATGCCAGTCGCTCGATGATAGAGGGCAAAAGGATAATGCTCGGGTTCCACATTGGCTCGAAGATAAGCCACAAATAGTCCCAGGAACGCCGCCGAGAGACGCAGGACGGCGCACAATGCCAAGTCGCGCAGCGAACCATGGAGCGTGTAGTGCCGAGTACTACTGCTGCTGCTTCTTCCTTCTTCCTTCACGATCCAGTGAATCAAGGGAGTCAAGAGCAAAAGGGAAGAGATGGCGTCTACCGCCAAGACGGCTACGAACGCCCAAATGCGCCAGAAGCGACGATGCGGCAGCGCATCTGGGGCGGTGGCAGCAGTAGAAGTAGAGGAGGTATTGCGAGCGGCGCTCATGGTTGTTTAAAAGGATGGAAAGCAGAACAGAAGCTAGGCGTTGCTTACTACAGTTGGTAGAGGTTCCTGTCAGCGTTCCGAGAGAGAGCAATATCACAGAGAGAAGGTCTCCAGTGTATACAATACAAAATACTCGGCCAACAATATTTCAGCCAAAAAGCCATTCGAGGCATTTTCATGGCCAAAGAAGAAGAAACGGCGGGCGGGGGGAGAAAACAAAACAAAAAAAGCGCGGGAAAACGTCGTATTGAGTCCCGGGAAACGAAAAAATGACTCAGCAAATGTTGACGCGATGGGAATGCGAAATGAAGATCGATGGTGATGCCAACTTCAAACAATTATTACAGTACGGTACATCCACCGAGACGCTGACTCTTTCCGTCTGGTTGTTGCCCTTGCTTTTCTTTCAGTAGTATCCATAACGGGTCCAATGGCTAGCATAACCACCATGATGCGTCTTAATCTATGTGCGCTGGCTCTGCTCCACGCGACGAGTGTTTCAGCGTTTACTCCGCTGGTGCCCAACAGACCGCCCTCGACCGTGTCGAGACGTAACAACATCCAACACTCCACTTCCACGGCACTCGCGATGAGTACTCCCGACGGTGATGGTGGTGATAATGATGATAACACCAAACAGAAGAAAAAGAGCGGATTCGACGAGGGTTTGCGCACCAAGTTATTGTCGGAAAGTATCGCTCCTTGGAGGACAGTTAGACTCTTCATGTATGGTTCACTGGGCAGCGGCGCCTTGGTTGGCGGTCTCATTACTTTGTCGGGGACGGCCGCGGCCCTCAGTGGAACCCGGCCCGATTTGGAACTCAACACCCAGGTGCGTGACCCATACATCAAAATACCCTTTTTTTCTTAAGATGCCTCATGAGCTCATCTTTCTCTCTAACACACGTACTCTCGTACATGCACAGTTTCTCAATCTAGCCGTCGATTTTGGGGCCGTGGCTGCCTTTGTCGCACTCGCCAAGTGGGATCTAGGCAAACAAAAGGAACTCAGTGAAAAGGTGGAAGATCGGATTCAGCAAAAAAAGGACCATAAAAAAGTGATTTTAGCCGTGCGCGCCCGTGAACAATTGCTGGGAACGTTGGAGTTGGAGATTCAAGTGGGACCAGACGGGTCGGTGCGAAACGTTCCTGTTCGACAAGTCCAAGCTGGCGCGAGTCAACACGTTATTCTCGTGGTGGGTCCCAAAAAGGCATGCCGAGATGCCTTGATAGGTGCCAATCTGCTAAAGATGGATTTTGCCATGAGCAATATTTTGGTGGTTCCGTATGAGACGGGTGTGGTAGCGACCGAGTTGCAGTCGCGACCGTCCGGTGGCTTTGCAGATCGTCCAATGTACGAGACACAACCCTATGTGGCGCAAGCCGTGGGGGAAGGATGGGACGATTACATTCAGGCCGAGTTGAGTGACGCTGTGGCACAAAACGGCGAGAACGTCAAGACGGAAGGGATTGCCATTGTGGTGGCTAACACTGGCAAGGTGCTCCGACGAGGTATAGGCAAAGTACCGTGGCGACAAATGGTGGAGCAACTCGAGGGAGAGGCAAAAGCAGCCGCAAAATGATCAGGCTCCTCTTTTTCGCAACTTCTCATTGACAGCCAAACGAGTGTAATGCATCTAACTACAGCTACATAAACAACAAGGTAGCAAAAATGCGTATCTGTATCTACAAATCCATCCTCTAGCGATGCTGGGACGCTGCTGCAATCCTTTTGCGAGTGAATGATTGAATGGAGACAACAAAGAGTACGTCGTAGCATGTATGATGCATGGTGCGTGTGAGTGAAAATGTTCGTCAGATCTGGTAGTACAACAAGGACAACAGGTTTGGGTTGAAGTATCGCTCCGGAGTTTCCCAGAAAGCTTTTGCATGGTTATTATAGCAACGCCCTCTCCCTTTAGAAACGGAGCCATTCTCATTGGGCGGTGCATTGTCTGCACCGCACACAACAAGTTGTTTTACTGTAGCATCTTTTTGGAAAACTCAACATCAAGACTGAATCATGAGAAGGCCTAGTAAAAGTGCGTATTTACTGTATAGATGGAAACGATCGCTAGAGGTTCTACTCACCTATCGGTATGTCTATGGATCTCAGAGCACCATGGTCGCGTCGCGCCTAATGGTTTTTGTGCGGTCGTAACGTCGTTCCACTCAAGCTCAAGAGACTGACGACTGCCAGACTACAGTAGTCTTTCGAGCGAGCGGAGAGTGAGGCGAGACGTTTCTTACCGGTACTGGATTACTATATCCGGTTCTGGTTCTCCGGGCGGTCTAATAAAGACCCGGAGCGAATTCTCTCGCACAGCCACCGCCAAAAATCAAAATCGGACCGTGGTGTGAAAGAATCAATCACAGCAGATAGACATCATCATCGACAATCACACAATCACGCTCTCAATTCGTTGAACACAAATATGGCCGACAGTCCAGGACGAAGCAACGCTCCATCGCAATTTGCCACCATGATCTGGGACGCTTTCATCGCTTTGTTTGACTCTCGCTTTACTTCGGCGCAGGGATGGGCTTTGTTTGGGTTGGTATTGCTGTACAATGTACGCTGGACGACAGCCATTCGTCCAGATGTACCGGGCAGCAGCAGCAGCAGCAGCAGCAAGCAGAGTCCAAGTGACGTCGCGTCTCGCAGTAGCGGCTTGCAACCTTCGACACGCTCACGGACAGTATCGGGAGATACTGCGGACACTGATTCCATCACGATAGATGAAGACGACAACAAAGAACCAGATCAGTGCTTCGCGGACAGCGACTTGGAGGAGCTCGCAGAAATTGTGCCCACCGCCACCAAGGCCGAGCTGGTGCGCTTCTTGACGTCCAAAAAGGGTAACGTGGAGGCAGCTACCAACACCTTGAAGGTCTATTTGGAATGGCGCAACGCGCACGCCCACATTCCCACGGCAGGTGAACCGGCGTTGTTGGACATGGATATTTTTGCCGATGACGATTGGAACCAGTGGAACATTGCTGCGGCCGCAGCCATAAAAGCGGCCGGCAAGGAACCCTGCATCTTGCCCAGAATAGCCCGATTGCATCAATTATCTGACAAAGACATTGTCGACAAGCAGGGACATCGTGTCTTGCACATTATTCCGGGTCAAATGAATGAACAAATTACCAGCTTGACCGTCTACGCTGTAGCCGTGGCCTTGTACATTGATCGCAAGCTACCGCGCGACTCAAATGAAAAGGTCTCTGTCGTGATTGATGTACGGGGTGGAGTGGGATGGAGAAATCTGCACGCTTCCAAGTTGCTGCCTTTTATTCAAACAACAACAAAGTTGCTCTTGGCCATGTTTCCGGAACGATTATCGCGAGCCATTGTCTATCCCCTGCCACCAGCGTTTGGTTGGATTTGGAAGCTTTCCAAACGATGCATTGATCCGTTGACGGCCGACAAAATTTGTATCTTGACGGGGCCAGCAATGATTATTTCTCCACCACCCGTCACGAAATTGTGTGAATACATGAACGCAGAGACGGTCGCGTTGTTGGAGTCTCAGCGAGTCGCCTCCTTTGTACATTCACCAGACCAATAGTCTACTATAGCTTCTGACCCTGCGGGCAAGAGAAGATGGTCTAGTCGACCCCCGCGTGGTTTTGGTGGGAACGCATGGTTATGTTAAAACTTGTAGTAATGGAAACGCTTTTATACCGGTATATACATGACAGCACTATTGACAAGACTTGTGCATTGGAACACGGCTAACCTCTAAATCCGCTCTTCGATCAAAGCATCCAGAATTGGATACGGAAAGGGCTTGGAGACCATTTTGTTGGCCTTGGCTACTTGCAAGCACTCCCCCGTTACCATGAACTCTACCTCGGCTCGGATGGTGTCCGCTAATGCACGGGTCAATGGTTGAGATTCTCCGGAATACACTAACAAAAAGACCAACAAGGGATAGTCGTCTCGAGACGCAGTGACAATGTCGCGCATAGGAACGCTCGCCCGAATCCCCGTGCCCTTGACTAGCTCTTGTGCGGCGTGCAGAATCGCGTCCCCTTCCACCAGTTCCTGTCGCGTCCACTGACAAGCTGCAATATCCTCCTCCCGCAGCCGAATTCGAAGTTCGTGGCGACACGCCACCTGAAAGGCAGGATCCACGACATTATCGCCGTCCGGCAGCGTAAAAATGTACTGCCGTGGAGCGTTCCCAATGGAAAACGCACGGTCCACACCACGGTGCGAACTCAAGTCGTACTGTAACTCACCAAATTCCTCTATACACGACAAGAGCAAGCCGTGGTCGGCCGCATACTGTGCTGCCATCCAGCTGGCGCGCCACTCGATCATATTGCGGGCGTACGAGCCGCCTTGACCTGGTACCAGGGCAACGTGGATCTCTCCTTGGCAACGCAGGACGTTGACGGCCGAAGCCAAAAAGTCATTCAAGAGCAGTCTATTGTACCGGTTGTTGGCCTTGCCCCGCCAGTGAGGAAAGTTAAAAATGATGCGGTCTACGGAAGCGGGAGGAAACTGGTCGAGGAGTTTCGTGGCATCCACACCAAAGAGGACCGTGTGATCCTCATTAGAAATAATGGAGTCTGAATGCTTGTCCGAATTTTTGTAGACGTGTCGATGCGTTTCCTTTTCTTCGAGAACAGTCGCGACGAGCTCAACGTCGTCATTTTCCATAGTGCTAGCCAGCCACGCGCTGTATGACAAGTCGCCGTCGCCTACCACCAACCAGGTTATTGGCTTGTCGCCTTCTAAATGGG